>Ga0304729_1000417_pt1 | contig 31897 bp, 26 predicted proteins | sample C_131016_MF_Meta_FD_190475 | JGI IMG/M metagenome (GOLD analysis project Ga0304729, IMG submission 190475) | Freshwater microbial communities from Lake Croche, Canada to study carbon cycling - C_131016_MF_MetaG (v2) (version 2) | ecosystem: Environmental > Aquatic > Freshwater > Lake | place... | reverse complement strand
CCTTCTTAGGCCGTAATTACTAACTTATAGGGGGTAAGATTTTTTCTTATCCCCTATTCTTTTTATCTTACCTTTGTTATATGATAGATATTATCTATGGCATTGAATGTCATCTACCTAACGCACCACAATTAAAAGATATAGATGGAAGCAATCTGCCTACTAAAAAACAAAAGTTTATTAGGATAGAGATACCAGATTCTTTTTGGGAGGTGGAGGTGGATGAGGATGATGTTCCAAGTTACAATGAGGAGCAAATAGAATTTATCAAAAGAGAATTTTCAAGATGTAGAGAGGGCTATTGGTTTATGAACAACGGCTTCCCTACCTTTATTACAGGAGACCATTATTTTTACCTTAACTATTGGACATTGGAGTCAGGTATCTTTCCTGATTACAGAGATGCTGATAGAAAGTGGTTTTTATTCTACGAGGAGATTTCCAAGGACAAAAATATACTAGGCGTTATTAGGGTTAAAAAGCGTAGAGAGGGGGCAACCTCACAAGCTTCTTGCATTCTTACCAAGGAGGCAAGCAACACAGAGAACACTAGATGTGGTATTATATCAAAGACAGGAGGGGATGCCTCTGACTTATTTGCTAATATGGTGGTGTATGGTTTTAGGGCTATGCCAATGTTTCTTCAGCCAAGAACAGACGGAACAGAAGACCCTAAGAAGAGATTGATATTGGTAAAGCAATCTAAAAGAAAAAAAACAAACAAAGGCCTTTTCAACAAGAGAGAAGGACTTAATTCATTTATAGAATGGCGTAACACCGCCTTGAACTCATTTGACTCTGGAAGATGGAGTAGATTGCTAATAGATGAGGCCTCTAAATTTCCAACAGAAGTACCTATTACAGAATATTGGAACATCGTTAAAAAGACTTTAACTGAGGGTGCTAACAAAGTAGGCTTTGCATTAATGGTATCTACTGTTAATCCTCCTAATAATGGTGGACAAGAGTTTAAAAATTTATGGGATGAGTCTAATCAATTCAAGCACGGAAGAATAACACCAAGTAAATTGGTAAGATATTTTGCACCAGCTTCTGAAGGGTTAGCTGGATTTATAGATACCTATGGTATGTCTAGAAAAGAAGAAGCTAAGGAGTTTATCATTGCTAACTACAGAAATAACGATCAGGATACAAGAGACTATCCTTTAAGCGAGGAGGAGGCTTTTAAGTTTAACCAAGCTGATTGTCATTTTAATTTAGACAATATTCTTTTACAGGAGATGAATTTAAAAGAAAAACCTATTACATTAAGAAAGGGAAGGTTTTATATAGATGGGGAAGATAAGGTACAATTTGCTGATGATTCTGCCGGCTATTGGTTGATATATAAGTTCCCTCACAAGGCTAATAATTTTGAGTTTAGGGGCAATGTAATGTACCCAAGGAATACGGGAGAGTACGGATTTGGTATTGACCCATTTAGACACTCTATGACCTCAGGAGAGGGTTCTCAAGGCTCAGCTTGGATAGGGGAAAAAGTAGACTCCACAAAAGAAGATAGTGGTGCTCCTGTGGCTCACTTCTTTGGGAGACCTAAGATGAAGAAATTATTTTGGAAAGAAATGCTAATGGCATCCATGTACTACGGAGTGCCTGCAACAATAGAGTCGGATGCTGGGGATGATTACTACGAATACTTTAAATCAGACAATGACTTTGGCAAGAATTGTTTGCCTATGCTTGGCAAGAAGCCAGATGCTGTGGTGGACCCACAAAGAAAGACCAAGGTAAATGTAATGCAGAGGGGAGTTAGTTCAGCTGATGCTTTTGCATTGTCTAAGCAATTAGAATATTGTATTAACTATGTAGAGCATTATTCTCATTTGATTAACTATCCAGATTTATTAGACGAACTTAAAAGATATGACCATAGTAATAGAACTAAATTTGATAGAACTGTATCCTTTATGATTATGCTATTGACGCTAACTGGGCAGACTAAATCTCAAGCTATATTAAAAAAGAAGACTCCTTTGATAGAAACATTTAGCCCTAATCAGTTTAGTACTTTTTAGTACGTTCAAATTCATATAGAAGCATACCAACTGCATCTACAAATTCTTCGTTATATTTTAGCTGATGTCTGCTTGCGGCATCTAGAACAAGATGCGTTAATTCGTGATAGAATGTCTTTTGTATTTCAGACTTTGGCAATCTTTTACTTCCGTCTTTGGATGTTAGGGTTATAATCTTATCTGTAAAATCAGCCTCACCTAGTAATCCGTTTTCATCACAATACTCATCGTCATATTGCACGGTAATTTTTTTACCATTTAGTTTGAACTCACTAGGTATGGTAATTTTATTCGGCATTTTTTAATAAGATTTCATCTGGTCTATCTGGCTCTGTTTGTATGTTTACTTTTTGTCCTCCTCTAACCTTACCTAGCATTTTTTTGATAGCATCCTCTTGTATGTACATCTCTTGAAGTTCTTTTACTAGGTACGCCTCTTGTTCTTGCAACGACATTTTATTAAATTTTTTACTAAGTTTCATGGATTTATTTGAGCTGTAAATATACTAATAAACTTGATTCCCTGATTGCAGCTTTCTTATTGCAGCCTGCAAATACATAGCCTTATCAAGCGTCTCTTCGTAGGCTTCTTGTAGCCAATCAACTAACTCGTAATCTTCTCTATCACAAGTAGTTCCATATTTATTAATTCCTAATATCTCTCTATCCTCTAGGTCGGATATAACCTTGTCTAATACTTTGCTCATAGTTATTTGTCTGTTTTTGTATGCATTTTGAAACAGGTCTTACACTTATATTGAATCTTCTTAATACCACTAGCTGTTACCCTTGTACACGACTTTACTAACTCATCAGAGCCACATTCAGGGCAGGTTCCTCTATCACCACCAAATATTACTCCATAGTGTGTCTTATGGGCAATATGAGGACTTAAAGCTTTGTAAACCTTCTCTAAAAGAATAACATCCATAATACAATACTTAATCATCTTGTCCATTGCTGGCTTACTCTTATACAAGGTAATGTCTTTCCAAAGGTCGTACTCAGTTTTAATCTTCTGACCTATCCCTAGGAACTGAGCTATATAATTAAGTTTGTTAGAATTGAATTTGAATTTAGAACGAGCTACTTTTAGGGTATCTATGGTAGTATATGTAGGGAACATTTCTATGCCGTGAAATAAGCATCTTGTTCTAATCCAAGACAAATCAAATCTGTCTCCATTATGCCCTACCATCTCATCAGCTGAATTTGCTATCTTAATAAAAGCCTCAAGTAATTTTTTATCGTTTTGTTTTGTATCCCAATGAAGTTCGTGAACTTGTTTCTCATCCTCCCATTTATAGCATATGCAAATAATTGCTCTTTCTTTTATAATGTTTTGCGGTCCGATGTTCAGCTTATACCCAGATTGCCAAAAGAATCCAATGTTTGCTGAAACTTCAATGTCAAAAAAGAGTCTTCTACGTTTAGTAACGCCTAGTTCTTTTTTCATTTGTATGGTGTTGGTTAGAATTTAGCCGCTCCCTGATTATACATGGAGACAAAACTATTGATAAAAATCTTATCAGGCAATGCGTCATTAGAGCCCATTACCCAATTCCTATAATATGCTACAGCTAAATTATCAGCTGATGTTACCAAGCCTGTATGGTACGGATGTGCCGTACCCCCAACAAATAATCCTCTACCTAAAATCTCATACTCCAAAATATCTAACGAATCCTTAAATGAGGCAAAGCAAGCAAATCGTCTTTGCTTATTAGTCGTGTTCTCATCCTTTAAGGTAGTTCCTATAATCTTATGGCTGATATCCCCATCCCATCTGCCGCCATCAGTTTGTAATCCTATATAATTATTACAGATGCCACTTTTCCCGTTTGCCCCCTCATTACGGAAAATTATGTAGGTTGCAATCTTAACCTCTTTAATGTAGGGGGAGTCTTTTATGTACGCAATAACACTATCCATATCAATGGAAGTCTTTGTGTACGGCATTTCTGGGAGTTCTGGGTATGCGTTTTTTATCATATTATAATCTTGAGGTATATAGATATACCCAAAATTAGAACAATAATTCCCAATAAACCAAAAAATCTCCACTTATATTTTGAAGTTTCTTGTTGGGATTCTGTAAGATGAACGCTTGTAATAAATAATTGATTCTTGTAAAACTGAATGGTATCCCTATAGGCATTTAAAACTCTATTATCTTGTACGTACTTTTGTACAGAATCGTGTACGTACATAGTCTTTTGAACAATCTTAAACAAAGTATCTGTGTGAGCTACCTCATCTATATAATGAAACTCTAACGTATCTCTTAGTGTTATAGTATCAGACTTTATAATTGTATTTGTTATGGTTGTGTCAATAGGATTTAGTTTAGCCCATTGTAAACCAACCTTGTTAAAAGCCTTGTCGTTGTATAATACTGTGTTAACTGCCTTATTGAGCTTTTTTTCTTGGCTGCAAGAAATAAGCAATAGTGATAGTAATAATATCTTTCTCATTTTTTTATGGCTATTTTCCCTTCACTATTTGTAAAGAAATTCTTTAATAAATAAGATAAACCTGCTGAAAGACCTGCTAATCCAATGTGCTTAAACCCTTCTGTATTAGGGAATTGCAGGGTATCTAACACAGTTATTAAAGAACTAATAAAGGTTGTAAATATCGTTACTATTAGACCCTTAAAAAGGTCATGCCAATTGATTGAAAATAACTTGCTCATTGTGTTTATTTTGAAAAAAACTCTAGTACAAGTTTTAATAGAAATCCTATAATTGTAGAAACAGAAACTATGCCTATCCAAAGCCATTTAGCTCTTTTAATAATCTCCTCGTGTTTATCAGCAAGTTGGCCTATTTCACGGATGTCATCAGCCAACCCATTGCTTTTGGTAAGTTTGTTACCTATTATGGCATCTATTACTTGAGACATTTTACCATCAAGAGCGTCTAATTTTGACTCAACATCATTAAGCTTGTTTTCCATCTGACTAAGGCGATTTTCCATTAGGGCAATTTCTGTCTCTAAGTTTTCCATTATTCTGCGGTTTCTGCTACTGCAACATCAGCAGTAGCCACCTCAGTTGTATTATCAGTTGAGAATATCTTTATCATGTCAATAATACTAATTCCATTTTTACATGGCAAATCTTGATTGAACCAAGCAGAAATTTGGTTTAAATTAGCGTCTGTTAATTGATACATTTTTTTAAAATTTATATGACAAATATACATAAAATATCTTTTATTTCAATTAGCTTTGTAAAACACAAAAAAGTCTATGTCTAAATTAAACATTGGCAGAGTAGAGCTTATAAAACAATTAGGAACCGAATTCCCTAATGGCATTGGGGTAGAGATTGGCTCTTTTAAAGGCGAGTTCGCGAAGGAAATAATGCAAGTTTGGTCTGGCAACCTTTATATGGTAGACGTTTGGAGGGGTTTGGGAGATGAGTATTTAGACTCAAGTAATCACAATATACATACAACAGCTTATGCTGATGCTATGGAGTCTATTAAAGGATATGAAAATAGGTCTGTTATGGTTAGGGCTGATTCTATACAAGCAGCTGAGTTATTTCTTGATTATTCTTTAGACTTTGTATACATAGATGCAAACCACGCATATGATTTTGTGATTAAAGATATTGAAACATGGTATCCTAAGGTTAAAAAAGGTGGTTATGTATTAGGTCATGATTATATAGACCTAGATTGGTATTCTGACCCCAACTTTGCCACTAATGGCAAGGATAAACACATATACTCAGCTAATCATTACCATGGGGTATTTGGCGTAAACCCGGCTGTAGATGAGTTTTTTAATAATCATAAATACGAAGTAGATATAACAAATGAATGGTTTGGCACTTGGGTAGTAAAAAAATAATATAATGAAATTACAAAAACTAGAAAAAGCATATGTACTTTGTGCCAATGAAAAGTACCTTGATATAGTTTCAATGTGTGCTAAATCTATTAGACAATTTAGCAAGGTACCAATTATAGTTTATATAATTAACTCAAATAGTCAGGTAGATGTAGAAAACACCAACACAATTAAATGGGAGTGCGATGTGGAGGAGGCTGATAAAAGTATGTATAACAATGAGGACAACTTCTATATCAAAAGAGAGCATATTAACATATACAAACTATTAATACAAAGAGCTAGTGTTACCAAAGATGCTCTTTTAAATTACGCAGAAACTATTGTATACATTGATAGTGATGTGGTGGTTACCCCTTACATAGATAGGGTATTTGAGATGTATGATATTAATACTCCATACCCATATATAACAGAAGGAGTATACGATTGGTTGCAAATAGATGGAAGAGGTGGGGCAATTAGTAGGGATGATTTAAGTACAACTCTAGAACATTCGGCTTGTAAATTATTTGGGGTGAATCAATATGTTAGACAAAGATACAGAACCACCAATATATATATAGCGGGACAAAAATCCTTACCATTTATTAGTGAATGGGAAGAAATGTGTCATCATCCTAAGGTTATGGGCAACCACGCATTATATGCTCCATACCACGAGGAAACATTAATCAATGTTCTTCTTTGGAAATATAATTACCTAGATGGGTTGCCTTATGTATATGTTAATGGTGGACTAGATAAGGTAATTGAGGTATATGATAAATTAAAATTCACAGGAGAAGATTTACATATATCAACTTGGTTTAGAATACCATCTAGTAGAGAAAACCTACTGCTATTCCATGGCGAAAAAAGAATTGATAAAATGGAGCAAATGATTAAAAAAATATTATTAGCAGAGCAACTTAAGGATTTTAATTGGGGTTGGATGAATAATAGCGAAGAGGGATTATTTCATAAACAAGCTATTACCTTTGAAATATTTGAAAATAGATTGTATGAACAATTTTTTGAGGTAGAGGAAAACGATATTGTACTTGATATTGGTAGTAGTGTTGGTCCATTTACCTATTCTATTTTACCCAAAAGGCCTAAGCACGTATTTTGTATTGAGCCAAGTGATATAGAGTTTAAAACACTAGTATCAAATACTATAGGTTATCCTGTTACACAAATATTTAAAGGGGTATCCTCAGCTAATAGCCTAACTGATACTGAATATTTATTTGGAAATGATAATACCAAAATGGAGGGCATAACATTTAAAAGGCTATGTGACTTATATGGGTTGGATAAAATTGACTTTATAAAAACAGATTGCGAGGGTGGGGAATACGACATATTTACCCAAGACAATTTACAATTTATAAAAAACAATGTAAGAAAAATAGCCGGTGAGTGGCATTTAGGTACCAAAGAACTAAAAAATAAGTTCAGAAATTTTAGGGATGTTTATCTTCCACAATTTAATAATTACGAGGTTCTAGCAATTGATGGGGTTGACATTAAATGGGATTTGTTTAATGAACATTTTATTGATTACTATACCGAGGTTATAATATATATAAATAATAAAATATGAGAATATTATTCTTAGCACCACACTTATCAACTGGGGGGATGCCACAATTTCTTTTAAAAAGAATAGAGGTATTAATACAAGATGCAGATAATGAAATTTTTGTGGTAGAACATAGTTACTATGGGGCTGATTTTGTGGTGCAAAGAGATGCTATAAAAAGTTTGCTATTAGAAAACTTTTACTCACTTGGCGAAAACAAGATGGAGCTGATAGATATAATAGACAAGGTTAAGCCAAATATTATTCATATAGATGATATGTCTGAAAGGCTAGATAGGGAAATGATTAAGAAGCTTTATAATAATAACAGAGCCTACAGGATAATAGAAACACTTCACGGGGTTGATTGTTTACCATCAGATAAAATATTTAAACCAGACTTTTATTTATTTTGTACCCCCTACCATGTAGATACGTTTGGCGTTAGTAATTACAAGGTAATAACATATCCTATAGACAAACAAGAAGTAAATGGAGTAAGGAATGGGAATAATGTTTTAAATGTAGGACTATGGACCAAGGGGAAGAATCAAGGAGAGGGTATTGAGATAGCTAGGAAATACCCTAATATGACATTCCATTTTGTTGGAAATCAAGCTGGTAATTTTGCTGATTATTGGAAACCACTTATGAAAGATTTGCCACCTAATGTTAAGGTATGGGGTGAAAGAGGTGATGTAGATAAGTTTATGGAGGTGGCTGATATATTTATGTTCAACTCAACTTGGGAGTGCAATCCTTTAGTTTTAAGAGAAGCAATTGGCTACGGGCTTCCTATTATAGCCCATAATCTTCCTCAGTATAAGGATATGTTTACCAAGTATATCCAACCCATAGATACAGACCTAAATACAATACATTCTAACTATGAGGTTCCTACAGATAATACCTCAGCTAACTTTAGGGAGAATCATGTAAAAGCATACAACGAAATATTAAGTAACCCTATAGTGCAACAAGAGGTTTCTATTACCCAGTATTTTATTAATCAGCCTTTTTTAGAAATTAATTCTGTTGTAGAGGAAGAGTTTTTAGTTCGGTTTTTTGACGAAAATGGTAGTATATATTATGAAAACACAATAAAATCAAACTCTTGGGTTAAGCTGAATAGACAATGGTTTACTAAATGGAGAACCATAGTTACCTGTAGAGGTACGATAATATACGATAATATCCTTAACTTATCCGATAAAAGAGTGTTAATAGTTATAGATAGCGATTCGCTAGGGGACAATCTTGCTTGGATGCCATATTGTTTAGAGTTTCAAAATAAACACAATTGTAAGGTAATAGTAGCCACAAATAGAACTGATTTATTTGATTATCCTGAGTTAGAAATTGTAGGCAGAGGCGTGATAGTAAATAATCTTCATGCACAATATAATATAGGTTGGCACTATGATACAGATAGAGAACCTGAATTATGCAACACAATACCATTACAAAAGACGGCTACAAATATATTAGGGTTGGATTTTAAGGAAATTAGACCTTTATTATACTTTGATGGGGGTAAAAGAACAATAAAAGAAAAGTATGTTACTATTGCCACCAATTCAACATCTGGATGTAAATTTTGGACCAAAGAAGGTTGGCAAGTGGTAATATACAAACTTAATGAACTAGGATATAGAGTTATAAATGTTTCCCTAGAAGAAAACCAATTTGATGGGGCTGAACAAATAGTAAACCACGACATAAAAAAGACCATGTCCCTAATACATCATAGTGAATTTTTTATAGGACTAGGTAGTGGCGTTAGTTGGTTGGCTTGGGCTTTAAAAAAGAAGGTAGTAATGATTTGTAACTTTTCTGAAGATGGGCATGAGTTTACCTTTGACACAATAAGAGTCACAAACAAATCAGTTTGTCATGGATGCTGGAATAATAAAAACTTTAAATTTGACAAAGGTGATTGGAATTGGTGCCCTGTTTGGAAAGACTACCCAAATCAATTTGAATGTCAAATCTCAATTACTCCTAAGATGGTTCTTGAACAGATAAAGCCTTATCTAATTCAATAGCTATTTTTTCAATAAAACCTAGGATTTCCGTACCATATTTAGTTGGTAGTTGGTCATTAACATAGTTGATTAATACCTGAACTTGCTCTGATGTTAGAGTAGGAATTGGCAATTTTTTGCTTTCTTGATTCATGATTGTATGTTTTTATTATGCAAATATAGTAAATTATTTTACAGATATGAGATAGTTGCTTCTACTACTTGTCCGTTGGTCCAGCTTTGAATTGGTTGAATTGTTTTCATATTATTTTATTTTATTGGTTCTGATGCTATTTCTACTGAAATAGTGCTTGTTAATATTTCTTTGTCCATTTTATTGCATTGATAATTGTGTTATAAGTACAGTACTAGGTGTTAATTCTCTTTGTACCCAAGTAGTAAAGTTTGTGCTTGTATAAGTGTACAAATCAGATGGAGCTATATTAGTATATGCTTGCATTGCCATATAATTTCCAGATGAATTTATATCAATATACCCAGTATATGTAATTCCTGAACCTACTGTTGAAGTTGACCAATTCACTCCATAATCTGTTGAATATGCAAAAGAAGTATAAGATGATGAATTTAATGCAATTAAATATTGACCATTTTGCGACATTACTATTACAGACCCATTATTGCCAGATAAAACATTTTTTGCAGTAAATGTAACACTAGAAGTATTGCCATTTGAACTTACATAAACATTAGTACTAGATGTACTTGCTAAGCTAACATATTGACCTAAATAAGAAACTGCAATACTAAATACACTTGAAATAGGGGATGTCATTGAATATGAAAAAGTTGCACCATAATCATTTGAACGGAACAAAGTACCACCGCTAGTTGATAAAAACACATATTGACCACTACCTGAACATTTCATGGCTGTAAAAGTTCCACCTGAAATACTTGTTGTAGAAGCAAATGTAGCACCATAGCTAGTTGAACGATAAAAAGTACTATTAGTATATACAAACATATATTGCCCACTATATGAAATATCAGCATAATTTCTACCAGCTATAGTAGATGTTCCTCCAGCAGTAGCATTATTTGTACTCCAAGTTGAACCACCATCTGTGCTAAATATAATATTATTAGAAGATTGGTCGGTAGTAGCTATCATATGATTACCACTTGGCGACATTCTTGCTGATGATATATTAGCCGTTGTTTTAATTGTGCTAAATGAAGTACCACCATTAGCTGAAAACCTAATTAATCCAGTATTTGTTCCTCCAAATTGTGTTGAATAAATCATCTTTTGAGATGATGTAGTAGAAGAAACTAAATCATTTGAAACTACTAATTGATTTGTTGCTTTAGCAGCATAAGGTGGATAGGTAGTATCAATATTAACGTAAGTATCTGCTTCCGTTTTAGTAATCTCTTTATTAGTTGCAGGAATAGTTGTTTTTGCAGTAAATACCCCTGCGGTTACCGCTGCTTGTAAATTATTACAAGATACACATTGATTACCTGCTACTGGCCAACTCATTTAATTAAGGATTTAATAAGTGTTTCTAATTGTTCTATTTTCTTTTCTAAAGCGTAAATCTTAGCAGTATGAACTTCACGATAAGATAAACTTAACATCCCATCTTCGCTTTCACTTACTGCACTATCTAATACACCTTGAACATCTTGAGCATAATAACCTAATTCTACTTTATCATTTTTAGTATAAAGTTTAGGAGTAATAGTTTCTATGCCTTTAGCTTGGAAGTTATCTTCAATTAAAGTTTTAACTCTTTTATCGGAACTTTCAAAGAATGATGCAGCGTAAATAGAACCACCTGCCCCAATACCACCTGTTACTACTAAAGCACCCGTTGTTGTAGAAGTTGAAGCAGTAGAAGAAGATATTGTAACTGTTGAAGCAAAAGTAGCTGTTCCATTAAATATAGTTAGAGCATCAACAGGAGTGCTATATCCATAAGTGGTTCCTAATATTAATTGCGTTGTATTTATAGATGAAGCATTAGTTCTTATATAACCATAGTTTGCAGCGTTTGCAGTAGAATTGTTTAAATATATTCCATTTGTAGATGGAGCTACTGAACCTAAAGCTAAAGTGGTTGCTTGAACCGATGAAGTAAATGTTCCTCCTCCTGCAACTTGTAATTTACTTCCATTATCTGATGTAGTACCTATTAATATATTAGCTGCACTTGGTTGTAAAACTATGTTAGAAGAACCTGTACCTGCTAGTATTCCTTGTATAGTCGCATAAGTACTTGAAGATGGAGTAATTTGTAAACAGTAGTTTCCTGCAACAGTTTGATTCCCTACAGTTAAAGTACCATTAGATTGTAAAGTTGAACTAAATATTGCATTTGAACTAAATGTAGAAGTTCCTGTTACTTGTAATTTACTTCCATTATCTGATGTATTTCCTATTAAACAATTCCCGCCATTTGTAACAACAAATCTATAAGCAGAATTAGTTATGTCATATAACCCAAAATATTTATCATCTACTGCATTAACATCAACTACTTGACCCCATTGTTGCGTTGCATTTATATTTTTCATAGTAAGTGCAAAACCACTTGTTGCAGTTTGAAAGAAATTTCCTTGTACTGCTGTAATAGTACTAGAAAAGCTAGTTGGTCCACCTGTAATTGATAATGAATTTGTAAAACTTAATGTTGCAGTAGATGTAGCATTTGCTGAAATCTCTAATTTAGCAAAACCACCAGCACTATTAATAGCACTAAAATAAGTACCACCAGCATTAGAAGAAGTTACAGATGAACTAAATGTCTTAGCACCTGCTATTGTTTGAGTTCCTGTTGTAATTAATCCTCTAGCCGCAGCACTTGCATCAGGGATGTTCAAAGTGATTACAGGGGTTGTAGTCCCTGTTGCTACTGTTGAAGAAACATCTGTTCCTGTTGTACCTAAAGTTAAAGCCGCTACCGAAGTAACTGTTCCTGCTGTTAGTTGAGAAGTTAAAGCTAAAGTACCTGTTCCACTTGGAAAGGTATATGTATAATTTGTACCTATTGGTACTATAAATTTTTGATAGGTTGAATTATTTGGTGCAAAAATAAATCCATCATTAGTATTATTTCCTGAAAAACTAGAAAACCCATTTGTTCCTGTTACTGAACCAGTATTTTTTACTATTAATACATTATTAGAAGTAATATTATATAAATTAATACTATTTAATCCTAAATCAACATCTGTAGTTGCACCAGTATATGGTACTAATCCTGTTATAGAAGGAGATACCCCAGAAGTACCATTTATTCCAGATGTTCCATTTACTCCGTTTGTTCCATTTACTCCGCTTGTTCCATTTATACCAGATGTTCCATTTACTCCGTTTGTTCCATTTACACCAGATGTCCCATTTACGCCAGATGTTCCACTAGCTCCAGTTGTTCCTGAGGTTCCATTAATACCTGATGTTCCATTAATACCAGATGTTCCATTTACTCCTGATGTTCCTGTTGTACCAGAAGTCCCTGTTGTTCCAGAGGTTCCTGTTGTGCCACTAGTTCCACTAGTACCAGTGGTTCCACTAGTACCAGTTGTTCCTGATGTTCCGTTGGTACCATTTATACCAGTAGTCCCTGAAGTTCCAGTAGTTCCGCTTGTACCAGTAATACCACTAGTACCATTAATTCCACTTGTTCCTGAAGTGCCTGTTGTACCACTTGTTCCATTACCACCACTTGCACCTGCAAGATTTACACTCCAACTAGTATATGTTCCAGAACCAACTGTTGATGACGGTGTTCCAAATACTAAAGAACCTGTTACTGAATTATAAGATGTAACTACAGATTGCTGATAGTTAGAAGCATCAAATGCTATAATAATAGATTGTGCAGGAGTATAAGACAATCCCGTTCCTACAGTTATTGTTCCACTATTACCTAATGTAAAAGATGTAGTAGAAGTTGTTGCATATCTATTACCATTTATTCCACTAGTACCGCTTGTTCCAGAAGAACCATTAGTACCGCTTGTACCAGTAGTGCCAGAAGTACCCGTTGTACCACTTGTTCCTGTAGTTCCAGATGTTCCACTTGTCCCATTGACCCCTGATGTTCCTGTTGTACCACTTGTCCCATTGACTCCAGATGTACCGGTAGTTCCACTTGTACCATTTATGCCTGTTGTTCCTGAGGTCCCGCTAGTACCTGTTGTACCGCTTGTACCAATATTTCCAGTTGCAGTAAATCCTGTAGCTAATAATGCACCATTGGTTGGTAGAGTACCAGATACATATGTTACTGTAATTGTATAATAAGTTGTGTTATTAGTTATAGCAGTAACATTGAATATATTAACTATTGTACCAGTATCTCTGCTATATAAAGTTAAAAATCCTTTATTTGTACTTGTTGAATTACTCCATGATGTATACCATGATGTTTGAGTATTACCTAAAAAATCAGCAGTATTTATATATAAAGAAGTTACAGATGCTATTGTAGCACTATTATATGCTACTAAGCCTGCACCAGGATTTGCATTTGTTATAGAACTTGACCAATTATATGGCACACCACCTCTTTGACCTAAACTTCCGCTTGTTCCACTTGTGCCTGTGGTTCCTGAGGTACCAGTTGTTCCAGACGTACCTGTAGTTCCAGATGTGCCAGAGGTACCATTTACACCGCTAGTCCCAGTTGTTCCACTAGTACCACTAGTTCCTGTTGTACCAGAGGTTCCGTTACTTCCGTTTCCACCATTAACACCTGATGTACCTGATGTTCCATTAGTTCCATTAATTCCAGATGTTCCAGAAGTACCTCTAGTACCACTTGTTCCACTTGAACCAGAAATTCCACTTGTTCCAGTAGAACCACTAGTGCCTGTTGTTCCTGAAGAGCCATTGGCTCCGCTAGTACCTGAGGTACCTGCATTTCCGCTAGTACCTGAGGTACCTGTTGTTCCGCTTGTTCCAGTTGTTCCACTCGTTCCATTTAATCCTGATGTTCCGTTTGTTCCATTAACACCACTTGTTCCGCTTGTTCCTGTGGTTCCGCTTGTGCCTGTGGTTCCGCTTGTACCGGTTGTACCAGATGTACCAGTTGTTCCTGAAGTCCCTGTTGTGCCACTTGTTCCAGAACTTCCCATTGCACCACTAGAACCTGATGTTCCGCTAGTACCATTAGTTCCTGAAGTACCATTAGTTCCATTGACTCCTGAGGTTCCTGATGTACCTGAGGTTCCATTACCACCAGAAGCCCCAGCAAGATTTATAGTCCAAGAAGCATAGGTTCCTGTTCCTACATTTGCAGTAGAGGTAACACTTAAACTTCCTATAGATGAATTATAAGAAATTATAGAAGCATCAAAATAATGAGTTATATCATATACAATTCTAACAATCTGTGCTGTAGTATAAGAAAGATTTGCTTGGGTAGTTAAATTTACCGTGATTCCTGCTGAGGTTGGTATTGATATAGAGGTTGTAGATGTGCCTGTATAGAAAACAGAGACTCCTGAGGAGCCTGAGGTTCCAGAGGTACCAGATGAACCATTGGTTCCACTTGTTCCAGAGGTTCCACTTGTACCAGTCGTTCCGCTTGTTCCTGTTGTGCCACTAGTTCCATTTGTGCCTGAGGCACCATTTGTACCACTTGTTCCAGATGTTCCAGTAGTTCCTGATGTGCCACTTATTCCTGAAGAACCATTAGTACCGCTTGTTCCTGAAGAGCCATTAGTACCACTTGTGCCTGAAGAGCCATTAGTACCACTTGTGCCAGACGAACCATTTGTTCCACTTGTCCCTGATGAGCCATTAGTGCCACTTGTTCCTGATGTACCTGAGGTACCAGTAGAACCTGAAGTACCAGCACTACCATATTGAGGAATATTTAATGTATTACCAGAGAAGGTTGCAGGTCCAGTAATCCCTGTTGTTGTTAGGGTTATTGGTAGCTGATAATCTGTGCCAGCTATGGCAGCAGAAAACCCACTTGTTGAACCTTTTACAAGTCCTGTGACATTAGGTATTTCACTTAATATTGTATTTTTACTCATTACTCAGTTTTTACTTCTCTTTTTTTATATTTTATGCTGTAGTAGCTGTTGTCACAACCATTTTAGCTGGCCCATCAACAAGTGTTAATTTCAATTTTTCAACTGCCCAATTATAAATCCAAGCATTTGAAGTAGGGTCATTATTCCAAGTATCATAATCAGCACCTGAAATGTCTAGGTTAGCAGTAATGATATTTTGGTAAGTTTCATTGCCTTGCTCATCAGTTGTAGTTGATTGCAATTCATAATAAAAAGATGCATAACCTCCTGATTGAACTAGAGATAAATTATCTCCTACAGACCTTAAAGTGAAATTTGTTGCTTGTTTTGTTTCTCCGTTAATCCACAATGTAAGTGGTTGAATTTTTGCCATTTTATTTTATTTTATATTAGAATGTTATTAATAATGTTCTTACCCAAGTGTTTGTTGCAGTACATACATATATAGCACCTGCTGCAAATCTAATTTCTCCTAATGTCCCTGTTGATGTAGCAGTTGCAGGAGCAGTATTTAATGCTGATATATTGTATTGAGTTGAAGTTATTGTTGAAGTAGCAGTTATTGCACCTGTTGAAGCTATTGTTAATTGAGCAGTAGATGAACCACCTGCTGCAAAAATTATATTACCTGCAGCAACATCATTAAGTATTGCAATATTTCCTGCAGTTGGATTATATAAAAATCCACTATTTGCGGTAATAATTTTGTATCCAGTTGAAGCTGCTGAAAATTTACCTACTTCAAAAGCACCTGCAGCACTACTTGATAATAAACTTAATCTTGCATTTGATATTGTACCACTTGTAGTATTACTAATAATTAATTTTGTAATATCATTTTGGTTTTTACTAATTGTTAATACATCTGTTGTAGCATTTGTAATAGTAGTTGTACCTATTGCCATATTACCTGATACAACCAATCCATTGGTTGGAGCAGCGGTACTCGCTGAATAACCAATTGCTGCGTTTCCGTTTACTTGAAACTGACTACCTATTGTGGTTGTACCTATTCCAATATTTCCACTAACTACTAAACCATTTGAAGGAGCAGCAGTACTCGCACTATATCCTATGGCAGCATTTCCATTTACTTGTAATTTTGAACCTACTGTAGTTGTCCCTATCCCAATATTACCAGAACCTCCTATTATTACAAACTTAGTTGATAACGCACCAGCACCAACTGAACCTTGTGCTTTTGTTTGTATTTGATAATCACCAGAATAGTTACCATCATCTACTGCTATAATACGAACTCCCGGCAATCCATTACCTGCATCTGTATAAGTAAAAAAGTCAATCGCACTTGCAGCACCACCACCTCCTCCACCATTTACTAAAGCTAATTGAACTTTAGTAGCAGCAAACGCACTATTTGATAATGTTAAAGGTACATAAGTAAAAGATGAAATAACGGAAGGAATAGTACCCATAATTACATTACCATTAAATCTTGCAATTAATGAAGATGTACCTGTAAAACTACCTGTTGTAAAAGTTCCTGTAACATCTAATGCAATAAGTTTATCACCATTTGCAGCAGCAACTAAAGTAGGATTTATAACAGTTGATAAGCCAAATCCACTTGATGCAGTTGTAGAACCTGTAACATTTAATCTCGCAGTAGGTGATGCAGTTCCTATACCCAATCTTGTATTAGTATTATCCCAAAAGAAGTTTGCATTATTTTGAGCAAGTACACCACTAGCACCTGCATATAAAACTGAACCTGCTGTTGCACTTGTAATTGTTCCACCTATTGCCATTGTAGTTGTTCCAGAAGTACCGCTTGTTCCTGTTGTTCCAGAAGTACCTGATGTACCGCTACTTCCTGATGCACCACTACTACCTGTGCCTCCACTTGTACCACTAGTACCAGAAGTACCATTTACACCACTAGTTCCAGAAGTACCTGTAGTACCTGATGTAGATTCCTGTAAATATAATACCTGAGCAACAGTTAAAATAACTGATGGTATAGCAGGATGTACAAATGGAGTTGTTTGTGCTACTTGAGCTAATATTTCTATATGAGTATCTGGTGTTGCCCACATTAATTCATAATAATCTCCAGATGTTGCATTTACAACAAAATTCCAAGCTGGGACTATTTGAGAAGCAACGGAACCACCTGTCATTACTAATTGCGTATCTGTTTGGGATACATCTGAACCATTTTTTCTTAACCAAATATCAATTAAATCTGTTCCACTATTAGTTCTATAAAATTGTGCAGAAAATTGAATATTATAAATTCCACTATTTGCAATTGTAATTCTTGTCGGATTACTACCCCCATTATTTACAATAGATACGCCTGAAGCAATATCTAAGCTATTTAATTTCATTGCATATGGCGTATTAGCAACTGCAGCTGTTTGAGTTGAGGTATCATAAAAAGAACCATAATACCCTTGTGCACCGCCTGCGCCATTTATACCTGATGTACCTGATGTACCACCCGTACTTGAACCAGAAGAACCTGATGTACCTGTTGAACCTGAAGTACCATTACTCCCAGTCAAACCAGAGCTGCCACTTGTACCGCTTGTCCCATCTATTCCGCTAGAACCTGATGTTCCAGAAGTACCACTTGTACCTGTTGTTCCAGATGAACCTGAAATACCCGAAGAACCATTAGCACCAGAAGTACCTGAAGTTCCAGTTGTTCCTGAAGAACCTGATGTCCCTGTGCTTCCACTAGTTCCACTAGTACCATTTGTTCCATTAATTCCACTTGTACCAGACGTACCATTTATACCCGTGGTTCCACTTGTTCCAGTAAGACCACTTGTTCCGCTAGTACCTGTTGTACCAGATGTACCAGCTTTTCCATCAATGTTAACAGACCAACTTGAATAGGTTCCACCACCAATAACTAAATTAGGTGCACCAAATGTTAACAGCCCCGTAGTAGAGTTATAACTTGAAACCTCACTTTGCTGATAATTTGAATTGTCATGAGAAATAACTATTGACTGAGATGGACTATAGGATAAATTAGTATTTATTATTAAACTACCTGCATTACCTAGGGTAAAAGATGAGGTAGATAAAGAAAAATAAAAAGCCCCATTTATACCAGATGTTCCAGATGTTCCAGTTGTTCCAGAAGTACCAGTAGTTCCTGATGTGGCAGTATAATAAGATATATAATTATATATCTCTACAATGTCTCCAGCAATTACCCCGGTATTTAAAATTATACTTGTATTAGTAGGTCTTGAAAAATCATTCTTATTTAATTTAACCCCATTTACATATACATCAACTAAATCAGGATTATACCCATAGGTAGAACTAAAATTTGTTTGACCAGAAGTAGCCGTAATAGTATCTACATATCTAGCTGATGTACCTGCAACCCCTGATGTTCCACTAGAACCACTTGTACCTGTTGTACCTGATGTTATACCACTAGTGGCTGTAACAATACCATTGTTAGCAACCAATACCCCATTTTCATTTCTTATCTTGACATCACCTGTAAAAAATCCTTGTTGGCTCATATTATTGTAGATATATTGCTACAAACTCCCCAGCTGATAGTGTCCTACCAAATGTTACAATACCGGTAGAACTTACCCATAAAATATCATTACTACCGGCTGCTGGAGTTCCGTATGTTAAAATGCTTTGTACATCAATACCACCCCTTGTTAAATCATAACAACTTCTTCCTATACCACCACTAAATGTAATAGTAGACTCACCACCAGTTGCTGTATAAGTTAACCTTAAAACAGTAGATGGAACTAAAACATTTGTTGATGGCTGACCAGCAATTACCCCTTGTGTATTACCAGATACCTCTATAGCCCTTTGTTTCCATCTTCCTATTAAACTAACTAAATAATTTACCGTCAAATCAAAGGCATTTGTACCTAAATAATATGGCTGATTAGCAGTAACACTTTCAGTAAATACCTGTATCATATTTAACTCTGAGTTTTCATTTACCCAAGTGTAATACCTCTCTTGGGCCAACTCCTGACCACCTAAATACAAAGATATATTTGCATATTGCAATATCGCTGTAACTTGTGCGTTAGTATACATTAGAATCTAATATTAGAAGTCAATATAATGTTGTTAGCCCTGTTTAAGGCTGACTGAGAAGAGAATTGGTCACTATATGTCCCAGCATTAATAGCTATATTCTTTTCCCTATTCAAGGTTAATAGATTGCTTGTAAACACCACATCATTCTGTCTAGCAGGATTGTTAGCAAGTATTTGGCAAGCTGAATAGATTTGATTATTAGTAAAACCTACCATTGTTACAATACTCTCTTTTAAATAGGTACTTCCTGATACAGGAGAAGCAGGCGTTAATACTAAATCAATTCTTAAACATAAATCTTGGGTAAAACCTGTGATAGTAATAGAATCACTTGGGTAACTAGCAAAGCTAAAGTTTATATAATCTGTTGTACTACCAGATGGGAATTTAACTGTTGTACCATCAACCTTGTACAAATATAATTGTCTAGAAGTAAATGTTCCTTTCCCTTCTGAACTATAACTAGAGGTATCATTAATTGTTAAGGATGTTCCTGTTACGCTTTGGCTGACAGTAAAACTTGCTGTAAACGACATATAACTATTTTGTACAAATATAACAAAAAATAGCGAGTATAAATTAGCACTAAACATCCACCTAACCAAAGGTTGTAACTAGAGAAAGAAGGTAAGTAAAATGGTAAGTCAGCCCCCTGCCCCCTATAGAGAACTGACTTATTATCTTACCGTCTAACCAATAGGCGTGAACTCTTCGTTAAGTGAGGCTGAATGGTTACTGCAAGTCGTGAAGCTATACCATTCATTTAAAAGTAAAATATCGGAGAGTTAGACCTTATGCTTTTACCTCCATTAGTCTGTAACTAACTTTCAGTTGCAGTAGCCATATTGCTTTGACTACATCCAATAAAAAACCCACCAAGTAGAGTTAGTGGGCTTTATCTGCTCTTCTTTAAGGAGCGGGCATTGCCCAATAATATACTCTACTACATTATTGGAGTTGCTATACAAATTTAGTAATTTATTTTAAACTACCAAATTAATCCTTAGGAGTTTCTTCTGTTTCTACAAACTTTCTTTTTGTAGCCATTTCATAGGCATCTTTAAGTTGTTTGTTTTTGAAAAATTCTGGCTTCTCTCTTCTTAATTTCTCAAATGCAGGACCTGTTTTTAGAACCCTTCTATTAGTCAATAGTTCATCTAGGTCTTCTTTTTTAAGTTTGCTTATAACCTTTAGCTGACCTTCAGAACTTAATGCCTTAAATGACCTCTGAGCCTTTGTAAGCCTTGCAGTAGACATAAAATTCTTAACCTTCTTGGGGTCTATCACTCTGCCTTGTTTGTCTACCAATCCAGCTTTTTGTTTATCCTCTAATGACATTTCTCCAAATGGTATACCCTCTTCCGCTTGTTCTTGTAATACCTTTTTATACGCACTCTTTTCAGGGTCATATCCAGCTGTTCTTCTTGACTTATCCCATTCTTTTACAAATTGTTCATTTATAGTCTCCTCTAGGCTAGTTCTTGTAAATTCTGAAGGGGCTTTTGTTAAACCAATCTTAGCCAACATTGATTGTTCTGAAAAAAATGGCTGATCTGGGCCGGGTTGTTTCCTAAATCCAAAAGGAGCTAATGATTTAAACTCATAATCTAATATATCCTTACCTTGTTTATACCATGGGTCTTCCTCATCATATATAGGTTGCTTAAAGAAATCTTGATTATTTAATAATTCCACAGCTTCTGAAATAAAAGGAGAAGCTTTTTTAGACAATGTCCTTCCATATTTGGCATCTAAAACATCCTTAGTATAGGAGGCTGCATCCTTCATATAGGTAGGAAGAGGAATACTTAATTCAGTTCCATCTGGATTTTTAAGACCAGTTGGTATTATATAATAATCCTGTAATTTATCAGGTGATTTGCCATTAAACATATAATACAACATTCCGCCCCATAAACCTGTAGTGGTAACTAAGCCGGTTAAATAGTTTGTTCTAAATGTTGGGCCTTGTCCTTTTGTAGTTCTTGAAATTGATTCTGGTATATCCGCAATACCACCACCTATAGCCCTTATAGTACCACCTGTCCATCCCAAAGAACGAACAGACGTAAATCCTAAATCTTTAATTATCTTATCCCAAAATAAATTATCATAGTTTACCTGTCCAAATAAATCATCCACAGATGCTGAGGCTCTTTGACACACTAATTGTATTTCTCCATTTGTAAGACCGGGTCTTAAGGATAATTCATTTTCAACAATCTTTAAATAAGCCATTGTTTTAACCCTAGGAACGTGAATTTCCATAATAGGCTTTGCAGCAAGTTCAATAGGTAAGGTAGCTAAATGGAAGGCGGCATTAAATCCATATTTTAAATCCCCACCCCTAAGTTTATATAATGATTTTTTTAAATTATAATTAGCATTTATAGACCATTTTTTTTCAGCTATGGGATTCATATTAGCCATTATAAGTCTTTCTACCTCAACAGAAGACCTACCTCCTAAATAATCTCCTATAACCTTTTTGTAATTAGCATAATCTCTTATAACGGTAGGTAATATAGTAAAACCTTCAGCCATCATTCTTGCACCCTCAACCATGTTTTTTGGGTTGCCTGTTAATATTTTACCCTTACCAATACTCCAAGAAACTATACCTGCATTTATAGAGGTACCAACTCCGTGGAATCCACTAAGTCCTAACTGAAATGAATTTTTAAGGTTATTAAAATTAGTTATTGCCTTATGAAAATCTTTTACTATAGGAACACCGGCAAGACCCTTACTTAAATCGTTATTAAAAATCTTAGCAACCTCATTAGGTAAATAATACGCACCCATAGCAAGACCTGCTTCTGGTTTTATAGCCTTCCCTTCTTCTGCCGCCATAGCAACATCTTCTTCTGATACTTTTTTACCAAAGGCAGCCATTCTTTTAAACATAGGGTCATTAACTAAACTATACCCTTCTGGTGCTTTTTCTCCTATTTTTACATATTTAGTCCACCCTTCTTCCTTGCAAATGTTAAATAAATCATTACCCATTTTAAATTTAAGGGCATTCATTTCAGCCAATCTAACTATTTCTTCAGGATTGTCTGTAACTAATCTATATCCAGCATCTATACCTGCTTTAATATCAGAAAAAAATCTTTGCTTTAAAAATGATTTATTACCCTCTAATGGATTTTTACCTCCATATGAATTTGAAAAAAACTTTTCTACATCTTGTGGCTTTTCCCAAAAATGTGGAAAATAATCTTCTAAATATGGAACATCTTTAATAGAATTAAGGGTATTATAAACATTATCCATTCTTCCCCTATATTCATCCATAAATTTTTGATATTGCGGGAATCCTTGTATGTCATACTTTTTTGGATTTTCCATCGCAATAATAAAGTGAACCTTATTATTATATTTTTCTTTATTCCAAAAATCCATAGATGATTTTGCAGCCTCGTCTTTTATTCTATTTTCTTGATTTAATTCTGCTCTTTTTTGAGTTATTGCACTAATAGTTTTAAAGGCCATTCCTTCTGTAGCCTGACCTTTTTTCATAGCTACAATTTGACCATCAACAAATACTTTATCATTAAATCTTGGGAAGACACCTTGAATAAAAGAATTGGCATTAGTTTTTAAGGATTTAACAACCTTAGCAGCTGTTTCATTTATTGTTTGGGCAAATGTAGGTATGGTATAAGGTTGCTCTTTTAAAAATTCTTCAAATCTTTTTTTATCATATTGAGCCTCTACCCCTAATAATTTTTCAGCCTCCTTAATAGAAGGAATAGACCCATCGCCTTTTCTAAAAAAAGCAATTTGAGCTTTACCTTTACCAAAAGCATCTTGTAGCTTTATGTAGTCTTCATTATTTTTATCTGGGCAGGCTTTCATTATTTTTTCTTTTTAGCAGCTGATATTGCTATAGCTACAATTTGTTTTTTACTTCTTGGTTTAGTGCCTTTATGAACTAATTCGTGAATATTAGAGCTAATAGCTTTTTGAACATCCTTCTTTTTAGCTGACATTGATTTTTTAAGTGGCATATTATTTACGTTTACTTATTTTAATCATTGTCTCAAAAGCCTCTATAGCCTCATTAGCCCCTTCTGTTTTAATATTCAAATCATACCCCTCTATTAACTCAGCCATTTTTTCAATCTTCTTTTTACACTCCTCGTGGCTTTTTCCTACAGCCACTAAGCTACCAATTGTTGATGAATCACCCAATCTTAATACATGGTAGGTTCCGTCTATCTTAATAGGGTTGATTAATTTAACCCATTGTCTAATCTCCGGTGGGAAGTAAACTGTTTGGTGGTTACCACTATGCCATCCTGAGCTGATAAGTATCTCCATTCCGTACTCATTGTCAGCAGTAGGCTCTACAAGATTACCATTAGCACCCTGCCATACAATATCTCCTAGGTTTTTGTAAATCTCTTGATAAAGGGCATTTGGAGGCAATCCTAGCCTCATACAAGGGTCAATGAAGTAATGTTTACCATCCTTGGTAGTTCTTACCTCTGTAGAAAAGAACCCATTATGGTCATATTTTTTTAAAAGAATACCGAACTTTTCGTTAACTTTTTTGTTACCTATAGATAGGTCTTCCTCCTTAATCATTTTGCCAGCATAAGCCACATCCTTAATCTCGCATCCTGTGAACATATTTTTAGGCAATTTGCCATCTACCGCATAGGCATCAATTCCCTCCTCTACAATCGCCTCAATTGAGTCAACGACCACAAACTCACAAATGTATTTTAAGGGGCCTAGGGTGGCCTCTAAATTGTCTAGAAGAGGTTCTGACAACTTGTAGCTTATGTGATGGAATGTTTCAAAGGTTTTTCTGTATTTAGAAATCTTTACATACTTATCTTTGTTCTTTCTTAAATGGTCTCTTAACGCAGCTACACCTATTACCTTGACAGTAGGTGCTACATCCATACCCAACTTCTTCATTTCTACTGCTGTCTCATATCTATTCAATTCAAGACATTCGGCTTTTCCCGATCCAAAACAAGGAATACCAGACTCCTCTAAAAGTTCTAAAAGGTCTCCATCGTAAATATCTGGGGTAAAGAAACAATCTATTTGACCCATAACCTCAAAAAGGTTCTCTATGCGTTCTATATTCTTTCCGTCAAATGTGTTTAATCTTTTACCATTTTTCCACTCAGTTCCTACCACAGCCTCAGCCATTCCGGGATAAGCGTCTTTCCATTCTGTGTAATAATACACCTTCTTAAAGTAATCAGCAAGTTTTAAACAGAACTCAAAAAAGAGACCATTATCTACACACAATATTACTTTGTCTTTAGCATTACCTAGGGTTATTTTTTCCATGGGTTAAAGTTACTGTTTTTTCTTTTTAAGATTAAAAATCCCCGCAAGCTTTTGAGAAAAGGAACTCTTCATAGGTTTGGTTGACATCTTTGTCTCCTCGTTGTTCATAGGCATCTCTTGCATCTGACTCATCTCTGAATCCTGCATCTGTGTGCGTATACTGCTCTGTGGTTGCTGATTTGATGGATTCAATTTTTGATGCAGGTTCTGATGAAACATCTCTTGAAACTCCTGTGGTTTCCCCTGTAGGTACTCCCTTGTCTGTTGTGCTTCCATATTCTTGTTCTGTTTGTTTAATAGCCTCTGCTCTTTGTTCGGCAGTAGCTTTATCAATATTTGATTGTTTTTGTTCTTCAGTTAACTTTACTTTAGGAATTGTTTTTTTAGTCGCCTTAGTTTTTTCCCCTTTTGGCTTTTCTGTTGTAATTGGATTTTCTTTTAAATCTGCCTCTAAGTCTTTTATTTGCTCTTCGTAAATTTTTGAACTAGATTCCATCTGCTCTTTTGCTTCTTGTTCAGTTTTACCATATTGCTCTATTTCTATATTTTTATTGTCATCTGATTTTATAAATTCAAGCATATCTTTTGCATTTTCTAATGCAGCTAATCTTGGGTCTTTATCATATAAATCTTTCCATTTATATTCATAACGAGTACTTTCATAATCTTCTTTAGCGTCTTCAACTAAATTTTTTACATTAATATTTCTTCTAATATCATCTTGTCTTTTTTCTATAGATGACTTAAAATCTTGATATTCTTTTTTAGCTTCATTGTATTTTGCCATAGCTTCATATACATCATCAGCACGACCCATTTCACGTTGAGCCTTCTCTACATTATCTGACAATTGAGATAACTTGTATTGCTCTTGTCTTTGTGTATAATCTTCAGTAGATTCAACTGGCATAACTCTTTTAGTTGGAGTAACTTCTTTTTTTTCAATTAATTTAGGCTCTCTAGTCATTGTAGCCTTTCCTTTATCTTTTACAAAACCAAATTTTTCATAAAATTTTTGTAATTTTTGTGGAGTTTCAAATCCTTTAGCTTTCATTTCTCCTATAATATTAGGAGTAAGAATAAGTTTTACATTATTTTTATCTGCATTATCTGTAACCATTTTCATTATTGCAGAACCATTCCCAGTTCTTTCCCCTTTTTTATCACTAACAACTTCGTCTATTTTTATTGTATTCTCATCTACTTCTGACATTTTTACCCTACCAATCTGCTTACCACTTTTATCTGTTACAGCATACCCACCTCTTATATCATCATTTGGAAACATAACATCCGCATCATTAAAAAATGACTCTGTTTTATTGGTTGGTTCTTCTCCAAATATTTCTTGAGAAAGTCTTTCTAACCCTTGTCTTTCTTGTTTTTTTGCTTTCTTTTTATATGCCTCATCTATTTTATCAACCATATTAAAGGCATCAAACATATCTAAATCAACCCCTTGTTTTGCCATAGCACCAATAAGGTCATCAGCCATTTTAGCTCTTCTGTCTATTTCATAAGCCTCTTTATCACTCATACTTGGGAATTCTTTCCCTTTACCTTTATAATCTTCTTTTAAATCATTAAGAAACTCTTGACCTTCTGGAGTTTTTAAAAATTCAACCTCATTTAATAGTTCTTTATTAGAATCAGCACTTACAATATCTTGTATAGTTTTTATACCTTGATAGTCTTTAGAAAAAGAAATATCTTTCTCTTCAGTTGGTTTAACTTCTTCAGGCTGTGCTTTTTCAAATGATATTTCATTTCTTTGTCTATTACTTATTCCACGCTCATCTTTTCCATAATCAAATGTAATAGTCATGCCATTTCTGCCATCTTTTCCTTCCCTTATTTCATGTATTATAACATTAGGTTTTCTATCTCCAATTATTTCCAATTGTTCTTGACTTGGTTTGTATTCACTTGTAAATTCATCCCATGTCATTTCTCTACCACCACCAGAAGTAGCCCTAGTTTCTCCATTTTTTTCTCTATATCCTGTATATTTAGTATATTTTACTCCATTTTTTTCATAAACTTCTGAATCATAACTTCTACCTTCAGGATTTTTACCTTTTAACTCTGTATTAACATCTTCAGTTGGTTTAACTTCTTTAGTTGGTTCAATTGTTTCAGTAGGATATTCTTCAGGCTTCTTACCTGTCACATATTCAAACTCCTCTGATGTGACCTCTAGGTCATCTATAAATAATTTTTTTCCACCTTTAGTTTCTTCTACCCTTGCATTAATACCAAAATCCTGATCGTGCTCGTGCTTATCTACATCCCCTGTTTCGTGGATAGCCTCCATCTCTTTGTCAAGCTTATCTATTTCAGCTTGTTTCTTTTTTACACCAACCTTAACACCATTTTTATTTAACTCCTCAATCTCTGTCTTAAGCTTATTTTTCTTTTCTTGTTTACCTGCTAATGAGCCTTGAATAGTTTCATCCTCTACATTCAAAGGTTCAATATCTTTTTTAGCCTTCTTAAAATCTTTTAATGAGCCTAATGTTTTTTCTACATCAGCAGCCTTTAATACACCAGCATTTTTAAGGTTATTTAAAACTTTTTCTGGAACACCTTCTTGAACAGAGGTAACAAAGTTTTTTAATTGAGATTTTACATAGTTAGGCATTTTAGTAACACCATTTGCAACACCATGTAATGCGGTAGTAGCTAGCATAAATTTACCTATGTCGCTAGCCTCATTCCAAGCATTATCAAACATTTCTTTATTTGAAACCTTATATCCTAATTCCTTAGCTGATATGTCTTTTGCTAATGATGAACCACCTGCAATAGTAGCAGCCCCTGCAATCTCTGGTGCAGCGTGTAATAAGAATTTACCAACCGCAGCCTTTATACCTTCACCTGTAACATTTTTAGGGAACAACCTACCAGCTGCCTTTCCAGCAAATTCATAACCAACAGCCTCTGCGTATCCAACTTTAGATGCTCTTTCTGCTTGTGTTCTTGCTCTTTCTATTGCATCTTTTGGGGCTAATCCTTCCGCCTTACCTTGCATATAATACTTCATCAAATTGCCTCCGTATTCTTGGGTAGATAGTTCATCTCCAGCCCCTGCTATTCCGCCTATAGCCGCTAAGGCAGCTAAAGATAATCCACCTGTTTCTGGGGCTAACAATAAAGCAGCACTTTCAACAGCCATAGCTCCTGCACCTTGTTTAGCAGCTAATCGGCCAAATCCACCTAATGTTTCTGTTATTTTTGGAAGTATTCCTTCGGTAATTGATGGCATAACCTCTTCCTTCCCAAATTTGTCTTCCATATACCTTACAGCATCATAGTTAGACATATCCTTAAGGTTCTTACTTTCATCGTAAGACTTTTTAGAACTTTTTAATGAATTTGTTAAGGCTTCACCAGCTGTTGCTTTTCTAGCTAATTTTAATCTGCCACTAGGACCTGTTATAACAGAAAAATCTCCACTAGCCAATCCATCTTCATATTGTTTTCTTTTACTTTTTGATTCTGGACTATTTGGGTTTAAATTATAAGCTCTGTTATATAAATCTATACTTCTATCTATAGCTTCTTTTGAATCATCTTTAGATTTTTTAAAAGTATCACCAAGCATAGCCTCCTCTATATTACCTTTTATTAATGGGGCTTTTGGTCCAGTCATACCCATATCAGATTTGAATTTATCAAATTCTGGTAAATCATATTCAGATTTAAGATTGCCCCATAGTTTTTGTATCTTGTTGTCATCTCTCATATCCATCTGAAACTTACTATAGTCCGCAGGAATTTGATAACCTTCTCTTAAAAGATTTCTATGAAGAGTCTTTAAATTATCTTGAGGCTCATTAGGCATAAATTAATATAATTTTTTATTACCTTTTGGTTCAGTTGTTTTTGGCCTTGCTTTGCCAATAGCAGAAGATGTTGCATCTAATACATCATCAACAACCTGTTCTGTTACAGGGTCTCCATATCCTATACCAATTTTTTTCTCAGCTTTTATTAAATCAAAAATAAGACTTATTTGAGCTTGTGTTTCTTTATCTAACTGAACTAAAGCTCTTTTATCTAAATAACCTTGTTTTTGTCTTGCTAAGGCGTATTGTTGTTTTATCCATAACATTTTTTCTTGCAATGGGGCACCAACTTGTTGTAGTATTTGTTTTTTACCAACCTCTCCTTTACCTCCATAATCTGTTTGACTTGATTTTCCTTTTGCAGGTGCTGAATTTTGAATATTAACCATATTGCTTGCAAGCAAATAAGCATTTAATTTTCCAGCATCTGTTGTAGCATCAAAATTTATATAGGGTTTTTTAGTTTGACCAATAGGAGAATCATGCAATGAAAATCTATCTGACTTACCATCCGATGTTTTATATTTATCAAAAACCTCATTAGGTATATCCTCATATGCTTTTCTTACTGCATCGTATTGAGGTTTTATTCTTTCAAATATTGACTCTAAATCTTGTGGGTCGTACTTGCTAATTACATTTCCTATTTTAGTCTGCAAGGCATTTACATCAGGAATCTCATGTTCAGAAAAAACTGAATAACCTAATTTATCATCTGAATAAGTATCTACCCTACCTAGTGTTTTTGGTACTTTTCTTATCTCGTCAAAATCCTTTCCTACCTTTTCAAAATCAGGTCCATCATAAACAAAATTATCTAAATCATCTAATCCCATCTCATCTAATTCTTTTGTTGTTTTTTTTGCAACATCTGAAAATAATTGAGCAGAACCTTTTTTAAATTTCTTTGGATTAGCGGTAATTTGAGAAGAAAGTTTTTGTAAAGCTTGTTTTTTAATTTTACTTGCATTAGCCTTAGCCATAGCACTTCCATAATACCCCTCAGCCTCTGCATTTAACTTACCATATGTTTCTGGGTCTCTTTGCATTAACATAGGATTAGCTAACATTTTGTGTTGGATATTTCTCCATTTGTTATAATCATCCATTACATCATTATTATCCTCACCCCTTATTCCATTAATATCTTTTGTCAAAGAAGCTAATGAGGAATAATATTCTTTTTGCTGAGCAAGTTTTAATTGTTTTTCTTCTGCATCAGCTCTTTTTTGCACAGCATCAATAGACTTATATACCCCACTTAAATCTAATGGACCATACGCTCCCTTTATTGCACTTTCAGATATTCCAAACGGCATAGTTCTTTTTATTTATTATTAACCCCAAGTATTTTCTGTAGTATCCTCATTATAAGAAGCTGGAGCAGTAATAGCAGGCGTTTTAGTTTTAGATAGGTTTTTACCCATACCAAACATTGCATACCCTGTATTTGCTAAACCTCCTGCTAATCCACTTAACCCTTGAGAAACCATAGACCTTTGAGCAGAAACATCTTGTAAAGCAATATTAGCTTGTAATTGTTGTTTTTGTTGTCTGCTTTGTAAGGCGGCATTTCTTTCCCCAACTAAAGCCTTTTCAGCACCTAATTTATATTGTGCTTTTTGGGTAGCTAATCCGCTTCTAGCCTTGTTAGTTTGGGCAACAATTCCTGATACAGATGCTAGTCCGCCTTTTCTTGTTTTTGCTGCACTTAAAGCTGCTGTTTCGCTTTGGCCTATAGCCTGCTCAGCCTCGGTTTCTCCCGGCATTGGGGCATTGTATCTTGCTGCTACTAATGGGTCAACTTCTTTAGTTTCCATACCTGCTATAGCAGCATCAGCTGTTTGTTTGGCTTTTTTCAATTTTGAAGCACCAAGAAGAGCTTGCATACCTCCTATTGCTCCTTGGGCTAATCCCATTGCTATTGCTGGTAACATATATTATAAATTTCTGTTTGATGTTAAATATCCTAAATATAACCCTGACAAATATACTAAACTTGTTGCACTATTTGTAAATTTTGCCTCTAACCACGTGCCTTTAAGGTAATCTCCATTGATTACCCCACCAAGACTATTGTAATCTCTTAACAAGGCTGCATGATATAATCCCTCGTGAATCTCATAATCTCCTTGTACTAAATTACTAGACTGACCTAATGAGGTATTTATATCCCCATTGGTACTTGAAAGCCAATAATCAGAGGCATCCAATGTAACATAATCAAATGTCTTTTTAATTATATTGTCCTTATTAAATACAAAACTTATAGAAGAACTATATTGGGTTCCATAAAAATTATTCTTGGTAGCTGAGTCGTGTAAATACAGACCCCCATTATTCCACGTTATAAGCGTATTTTGTGCAGATATAGCCCACTCAGGGGTAAAGCTATAAAAAGATGTATAGGCGTTTTTTGCCTCGTTAAAACCAACTGTATAGGGTGTTAGGCTTGTTGGGCTCTTAGTTCCTGCTTGGAATATACTTATGTACTCCTCCTCAAAGGCATCATATACCCCTAAAATCTTAGCATTGCCACCAGATGTTCTTATGTATCCAGTATCTATATAATTATTAGCTATTGACGGAAAGAAGTACTGACCCTTGTAAAGTTCAGTCAAAGGAGTTACGCCATCTTGAGAAAGCCTAATATGATAACCGGCAATAGGGTCTACATAGTAATCAGCCCTTCCAGAAGATACCAATGAACAGTATTGATTCCCAATACCATATTTGCCCATATAGTAGTTAATAGGATTTAATATTTGGGTAGAGCCTATAAGATTTGAGCTGCCATCTTGGTTCGTCATTTCAGTTGCATACACATTGATAACCCCTTGGCCACGACTAAAAAATACCCTCAAGGCTTTCTCCCTAAGTTTCATTCTTTGTATGTCACCTTTGCTTCTATCGTACTCCTCAAAATTAATTGGGTAGAATCTGTTACTATCATTTACAAGTGTTCCTTGCTGATAGCTCCCCCCATATCTTACCAAGGTTGGGTTGTATACCTCTCTTGCAAATGGGTCTATAACAAATGGTCTACCTATTCCTGATACACGAGAAGCAAACCCGTCAGATACAGAGGATGACATTATCCAAATAGCATCAGTTCTTTGTCTTTCGTAGGCGTCGCCCCTAAAGAAATTATAGATAGCA
>Ga0304729_1000416_pt1 | contig 31984 bp, 26 predicted proteins | sample C_131016_MF_Meta_FD_190475 | JGI IMG/M metagenome (GOLD analysis project Ga0304729, IMG submission 190475) | Freshwater microbial communities from Lake Croche, Canada to study carbon cycling - C_131016_MF_MetaG (v2) (version 2) | ecosystem: Environmental > Aquatic > Freshwater > Lake | place... | reverse complement strand
CTCTGGTAAATATAAATCTAAAATTCTTTTTGGTGTTGGACTAGTTGCATCGATACCTTTATTACTTTCAACATTCGCAGCGAGTGTAACTGTCGGAACTGGTTCACTTGAATTCGGACAAGGCTCGCAACAAGCAACCGCTTGCGATCAGAAAATTTTCGTAGCACTTAGCGAAGAATGGCATGCCGCTCCAACACCTGAAGATTCATCAGCCGGTTTCTTTAGAGTCCGCGCCGTAACTATTTCAAATCTTGATTTAGAGGCATGCGCTGGAAAGAAGCTCCGCGTGCGTTTAATCGATAATACAAGTGCTGAAATAAAACTAGGCCCAACTGAAGACTCGATGGTTCTCCAAATCTCATTGCCAAATCCCTTCCCAGTTTCTAATTTAAGTGACCCTGTAACCCTTGGTCTCTCGTACTTAACTGGAATTGGCGCACCGATTTCAACAACACTTCTTGCGAGTGCTGCGGTATCTGTATCGGGAACATCGGTATATGACGGCACTGTATTGACTAGTAAGAATGGCGATGCCACTTTCTATCTTGACCCAACAGCTGCAACAGTAAATATCGATGGCCAGAAGGTCTTTAGATCAACTGTTGAAACTATCGACAATCCAGCTGGCACTCCACAAGCAGTGCCTTCTGCATCTCCAACGCCTTCAGCAACTCCAGCCCCTTAAGACCAGCACTTTCTGGCCCTTGTGGCCCCCTTTTACCTAGATGTCACATCTGTTCTAAATTCACTATCTGTTTCCCTATTTCGCCCCTAAATAGTGCAAAAAATGGCTCATTTATGTTGACTTACCGGGCCCAAAATGGAAGGGTAAGGGGTGAACGAGGGGGTTATCACTCAGGTGATGACAACCTAAATTCATCGAACTGATCCTTCGATCTAACTTAATGGAGAGTGTCAATAAAAATGGAAATATTAAAATTTGAAAACTCACCGCGCCCAGCGCGTAAGAAGAGTTCTTTATCAAAGGCAATTCTTGGTTTAGCCGGAATTGCAGCAGTAGCACTTCTAGGTTCAACACTTGCGGCTAACATCTCACTTAACAGTGGTACCGCGATTGAATTCGGACAAGGTGTAGCTGTCACAGCTGCATGCGACTCTGATGGAATCACTGCAACGCCATCTGCATCATTTGTAAACGCGGCATCTGGTGGTTCATTCAACTTTTCAACGGTTGCATTCTCGAATGTGATGAGCGCGTGCTGGGGAAAAACATTCACACTTAAGGCTTATGGCGATACAAGTGCAACTCCACTTACTATTGCAACAAGTGGTGCAACAGGTTACACATCTGCAACATTTACATTCACAACAGCCTCTACTACCAGCCCAGCAATTACTACAAGCAGCTGGACAGCAGGCGCCACTAACTCTCAGCTAACAATTGGCTTCGGTGGAACACAGGCGACTTCAGGTGCTGTTTACAAGCTAACACTAGAAAGCCAGTAATTAATTAGCTCTCATTAAGTCGATAAGGATCGAAAATCCGACGCTAGAAGTTAACCCAACGGTTAACTTCTAGAGTCATTTTCAGAGCCTTAAGAATTAATGAATAAGTTCTTTGAATTGCGCTGGCCCAATCTAGTTTTCGTTAGGAGGTGCTAAGCCATGGCTATTGAAAGATTTAAAAAGCTAATTAAGTTCTCTAAATCCGAGAATGAAGATGAGTATTTTGAATATGCGGATGATCCTGAAATCGAGGAAGTCCAACCCCGCGGCGGACGCCGCCTTTTTGCATTCACTTTCTATGGTGCGCTAATGACTCTTGGCGTTACATTCGGCGCCAACATTGTTTTAAATTCAAGCGGTGGTCCGGGTGTTCAATTCGGACAGGGCGTAACTCAAACTGTTAATTGCCAAGCTGCAGTAAATATAACTATGACTCCATATGCAGGTTTCCAAAACGTTTCACAAGGTGGTTTCTTCGGACTCGATTCAGTAATTCTCGAGAATGTGCACCAAGGCTGCGTTGGCAAGGACTTCGTAATCAAGGTGTACGACAAGACAGGTGATGGCGCTCTTGGGTTATCAGACTCAGCCACGGCAGGAAGTACCTACGATGTTTTCACTGCAACTCGTTTTTACTGGAGCGATTCAGTAACTGTTTCAACAATGGGCAGCCAATACACCGACGTTGAACTTCTGAATGACACTTCGACCGCAACTGACTTCGATGGAAATGCGACCGCATTTCAGATTACATTTGATCCAGATGTCGCATCCCACTTTGCAGATACATCCCACGTTTACAAAATTACTTTAGAAACTGCTCCGCATACGGGCGCAACTTCTTAATTGATCTGATTCCCCAATAATGCGTCGAGAGCTTTTTGAGAACTCCCCAAACAACGATATTTGGGTCGAGGGCGAATCTACGAATCCAGATTCCAAAACACTATTCACAATTTCAAGTGCGGCTGGCGAAGAAACTGTTTTAATCACGCCGAATGAAATCACACCAAGCAAATCTCGAATGTTCGTTCAGGCGCCACCAGAGCGCGTTTTCACAGGCAATCAAGTGTGGGAGAAACGCACATCGAGTTTCATTAAAACCTTGGGCTATGTTCTAAGTGCGGTCTTGATTACTTTCTCATTTCTTTCAATGACTGGCTATGTAAAGGCCCGCGTTGTTCTTACCGATTCGATGTATCCGCAGATTAAAGCTGGCGACATCGTTCTCTTAGATCCAACAACTCACGCAGTTCCAAAAATTGGTGATGTCGTCGCGTATACCGGACGCCGTTTTGATGGCACTGAAGTTGGAACCTTCACTCACCGAATAATCGGGGGAGATGCGGTTAATGGTTTTATTGTTAAAGGCGACAACAATCCAAGCCCTGATATCCAACATCCTAAAATTGCAGATGTAAGTGGTGTGGTTGTTTTTAAATTGCCATTTATTGGCAAGGTATTGAATCCCAAGATGTTATTTATTCTGGTGCCGATTGTCTTTGGGATCTGGTTAGTTCTAGATGCGCTGCGAGATGGTAAATAACTTGAAGAAAATATTCGCGCTAGTTGTAATCTTCTTTGCATTTGCACCGACAATTGCTAGTGCCGCTGATATTCCACTTTTAACTTGGGAACGTGGCCAAGTGCAAGAAGTTGTTCTTGGCGGCCAGGCCGCTGTTGAAAATTGGCGAGTAGAACTGCAGGGAAATGGAATTTCTGGCCTGCCATTTGCTAAGAGTTCAAGGAACGCTGAAGGCTTTGTTGTTTACTCGCTCAATATTCCCGAAGATATTCCGCTCGGTGGATATTCAGTAGTGGCAATTGATAAAGCGAATGAATTCAATGTGGTGGCAGGTGTGAATTTAATTCAATCGACCGCATACAAACTTACGAAGAAGCCACTTGATCTGGCCTTGATTATTGCAATTTTCGTATTCTTGACTGCGGTTATGTCTGCACTCCGTGCCCGCAAGTATTCCCATATCTCTTTTATATCTACCCAAGCTGGCCCAGAAGAATCTGTTCACTTCCAAGCGGTTGGAGTTTCATTCTTTAAACGTATTTCTTCAGCACCTTATCGAATCCGAGTTCGCGCTCTGCATGCACTACCTAATTCACTACTTCGTTTTCTATTTCTACGTGACGGCGAACTTGCTCATCGACTTTCACATGGCACATATGGAACTCTCCCAATCATAGGTTTCTTCGCTGGCGCAGTTGCAGTCAATGAAACCGAACGTGCCGGCGGAATCGGAAGCGCTGGCCTTGCAATCTTTATCGCAGTGGCATTGATTGGAATCTTTGATGCCTTCTCCGGTTTTGCTGCGGTACTTGGCTTTTGGATTGGTGAATTAATTATCGGAAATGTTGCAAGCTTCCGCGATATTTTGATCATGATTTCAGTTGGAATCAGCTGGTTGTTGCCGATTCTTTTTGCCTCAATAATTCAGACAGCAATTTCAAAAGATTTCCATGATGAAGTTAAGGGCGAACCTAAATTTATATTTAGACTTATTGGAATTATTGGTTCTGGCCTAGTCGGTGGGGCGGTGTTCTTCTTAGGACAAAAGCTTGCAAATAGTGTTCTCATTAACTTCGGCGACATGCGAAATGTTTCGCTACTAGCTTTTACAATTATTGTAATCGCGGTAATTATGCGTGGGATTCTTGACGAATCTATTCTTCATGCAGATGCGAATGAACACCTTAAAGATGAATCACATTTAGAGGGCATCACAATTTCTCGCATCTGTTCACCGCTCACCGCGTTATCAATCTTGGTAACAATTGTTGCCTTCTCTTACATCTGGACGAATTCAGCTCAGAAATCAATAATTATTGCGCTAATTTTTGCAGCGCCATATTTAGTTCTACTTGTTCGATTCAATGAAGTTAACTCAAAATTCTTGGCACGAGTAAAACGAAATATTCTGTTCGAAAGCTTGATTGCAGCAGGCATCAGCTTCTTGATTTTCAAAGAGGTCTCTACTTTGCCGCTTCTTAGTCAGGAAAAAGCCCAATGGTTCCTAATTTTGGCGGGTATTCCCGGAATTATCCATGCAATTTATAGCGCTGCTTGTGATTCAAGTGATCGACAGGAGATAATTGCCTAATGAAGAAGTTCGTAATTCTCCTTATCTTGCTTTCCATGGGCAAGGTTGCTGTGGCATATGCAGCCGAGACATCACCGACTTCTCGTTCATTTATCTTTGGCAATTCTGCACAAAGCGCCAGTAATTTAAATCAAGTTCTAGTTTTACTTACAGGTAAAGATGGAAAGCCTGGTCCTGCAGGCGTTGCTGGCCCACAAGGCTTAATGGGCATTGACGGCGTGCAAGGTATTGCAGGAATTCAAGGTGCACCTGGTGTTGCAGGTAAAGATGGAATTCAAGGACCAGCTGGTCCGCAAGGTTTACAAGGTTTAAAAGGCGATGTTGGTCCAGCAGGTGCTAACGGTGCGCAAGGTGCACAAGGTGCACAAGGACCCGCAGGTCCGGCAGGCGCAGCAGGAGTTGGTGGCGGTGGCGGTGGCGGAACTCTTGGCTATGGCGCGGGTGAAGTTAGTGTTGGCGCTTGTTCTGATTCTGCGACAGTTGGTTTGATTGCAAAATTTACTTCAAATGATTTTGTTTTCGACACGATCACAGTTGATAACTTGAAGGCCGAATGCGGTGGCAAGACGATGAAGTTCTACTTTGGAATTCAAGCGACTGGCTCACTTCACAATGGAACCGGCGAATATACAAACGGCAATTCAATTAAATGTACATTCACTCCAATTCCAACTACTGGTTTAGTTCGAATTCCACAATTTAATATTGATTCGGCAAACTCGACTTGTGTAAATCAAACAACTCCGGCCGGAACTTTCACTTTAAACAAGATCAGCACCGCTGATTACACCGACGCAATAGGATTTGAGATTACCTAATGGCTAAAAAGAAACCAGAAGCACCACAACCGGCGAAGGTCTCACAGCTTCCGTTGCCAATTTCTGATTCACCTTTGGTAATTGATTTACCTGATGGTCAGAAATTAGTTATCGGCAAGATGGCTGAAGGCAGCGTTATCGAAGTTGCAACTTGGCGCGGTACTGGTCGACCAGACTCGCGAACCAGCCGATTAATGCTTGGTATGAGCCCCGGAAATATTTCTACTGATGGCGCAGAAGCCACTGGATATGCATCAGGTGCAAAGTCCGATAAGAAGGCAGAAGGAGTGGCAAAGTATTTAGAAATTGCCAAAGGCGTATTGATCACTTGTCTTAATCTCGTAAAAAAGCTGCCGCTTGGCAAACTTAAGAATATTAAGTTAGGCAAAATTAAGTTGCCAGCTCGCAAGCCAAAACTTAAGAAGCCGGATGCAATCTCTGCAATTGCATCCCTTTCAACTTCAAATCCACCTTCAACATCTAATTCTGTAATTACATCAGCAATACCAGCTCCATCATCGAAGGCCACCAAATCTGATTCAAAATCTGATTCAAAATCTGATTCAAAGAGCGATGTTGACGACTGGCTAGCCCAGATAATTCAAAAGGCTGAATCGCGCAGCAAAATAGACTCCAAGCCTAAGAATTCGCCAACTTCATCACCAAAGACTCCTGCCCCAAAGAAAAAACAGGCAACAAGTGTGAAGAAATCCGCTAAAGGCAAGAAGTGAGAAGGTAGAATTGTAGGATGAAAAAGAGATGGATTAAGCCAGTAGCAGCAATTGCAATTGTCATCGCCTTGTTCCTTGGTGCCGGATTTAGAATCGGACATCCAATTACTGGTTTAAGCACTGCACTTGGTTCTGCAAAATCAAGTCTTGCAGTTTACAAACCAAGTGGGCAATCGCAAGTTGGTTCAAAGATTGTTGTAGAAATCAAAGGTCTTGGAACTGCAATCGGAATTGTTAAATCAGCAGCTAGCGGAAATGTCGACGTTGATCTTGGCGCAACATTCAACCGAGTTTCAGAGAAAGATGTTGACGGAAAATTGGTTGTCGTAATTCCATTCCTAGGTTCAATTTTGGGAATCGTCGGGCTGTAAGCCCCTTTTAATTTACTTTCCGTTTGGTGAAAGTGTAAGTCGTAAAACTACGGTCTTAGTTGGAATCAAATTACTAGAACCTAAATCGATCTTTGCATTATCGAAGTAAGGAATCTCAGCCTTCTTTAAGGCAACTGCAAACGCCATCGCCTGTTCAATTCCATGACCCTCACCCTCAAGGGTGGAATACCCACCAATTACTTTTGCATAAAGAACCGCCGTATTTAGCGCCATCTTTTTTGCTCTGATGTATGTCGCAATATCTTGATTAATTCTCGTTGCGTCTACGGTTTCGTAAGCCAAAACCATGCCATCTACATAATTTGATCCCGCAATCTTTCCAACCTTGCCAGAACCAAGTACGCCACCGCCACCAATTACCGGAATAAAAGAGATTGTCGCAAGAAAGATAACCATAAGCGCCAAGAACGAGTCTGCGAAGAGCCAACCTGCTTGGCTGGTTGCATCTTCTTCCTCGAAGGAAATGCGCTTACGCGCCACTAGTTAAGACCTTTACTCTTGCTTATTTTTTCTAGTGATTTAGTGATTGATTCAACTGATTTCGTTGCATTTAGCAATTTATCAAGCGCTCTAGCCAACGTCATATTCATAGTTACATTTGTAACCTTCTGCTTCTCGAACAAATATGAAGCGATTTCAACGGATAGCAAAATACGCTCACGATCGGTCTCTTTTTCAGCCATCATCTGAAGCTCGGTAACTCGGCGAGAGAAGACTGAAGCCAGCAATGTAAGCACAATTACCACGATAATGATCATGAAGTCGAGCATCGCGATATTCGCAATTTTCCACTCACTACCCAGAACGCCATATCCGTTCTGCCAGAAATCCAAGAAGTTCACAATATCTGTGCCATTGGCCTTCAAATATTTGGAGAATGCAGTTGTTGCTTCGCCCACGGCCGCCCAAGTAAGTGCAACCGGCAAGAAGACCAATACGTTACGCAGAACGGTGATAAAACGTGTCCACTTGGCCATGCTTACACCAGCTTTAAGTTCTGGCATTGGTAAGTATTCGATTGGATTCAAGCTAGCCCAAATCTGCAAATCTTTCTTGTATCGCAGCGCATCAATCAATCCACTGACATAACCATCATTCACAACGTTATATTTACTTGCCCAGGCCAAAGTCTTCTCAGCCAGAATTAAATTAAGTTCGGGTTTCTTTACGCGCGCCATAACAGGGGAGCCTACTAGAAGATAGGTCTAATTTAAATACAAGCTTTAAAGCCCAGTAAACAAGAAGTCCGAGAACCCAGTTCCATAGGCATTCTCAACAAGTATTGGCCCACTGAAGCCTGATAAACCAGATGGCACATTTATAGTTAAAGAAGTATCCGAATTTATAGTGAAGGTCGCCGATGTAAAGCAGACCGCAACAGATGTCGTTGTCAAGAATCCAGAACCGATCAAGGTGATCGTTCCACCAGGTGAGGCGGCTGATGAAGTTCCCGAAGTAATTACTGGTGCCTGATTAGTTCCTTTTGACATCGTATTTTCACCAACAAGGACAATCTCTGTTGGATATGCCTGTGGACGTGCAATTGGAAGGTAAGAATAATAAGGATGGAAAGTCACGGTAGATGTATCGCTAATAGCAACTAAATAGTTATCACTTGCCGCCTTTGTTGCAACTATTCGACATGTTCCCTCAGTAGTTACCGTGATAATCGAATTACCAGATCCGCTGAGAGTGCATGCACCAGCAGTAGAAAGACTAGAAACATAAGCAAAGCTCAGAGTTCCACTTCCGGAACCGCCAGTAGTTAGCAGAGTGGCTGACGTTGGATTGCCATTGAATACTTCGTAAAGCGGAACTACAGTTAAAGTCGCTTGTGCTGCCTTATTAATAGTTAGCGTGCTTGTTTGATAAGTAATGGCGGCATAATTCGAAGTTGCCCCACTCGAAAGAGTTAAAGCAGAAGGTGTAATCGAGTAAGAACCAGCGTTCGCCGGTTTAGTTGCAGAAGGTCCATAAGAAGTTCCACCGATATTTGAGTAACTAAATGTGGCTCCAGAAATAACATCACCCGTCACTAGACCAGATACCGAGGAGACCGATGGTGTGAATATTGCAGTATCACCGGTATATGTAAGAGCGGTTGGGGTATCTGATGTTACGGTTAAAGTATCGGCTACCGTGATCGTGAATGTTCGAGAAGTACTGGTTTCAATCAAGTAATTTGAGTCAGCTGCTTTTGTCGCCACAATTACACATGTACCTATGCTTGTGGAGCGAAGAAAATTATTGGCTGTTGCATTTTCAAGTGAGCACCCTGATGCCGTACCGCCGGAGGCTCCCGAAACAATTGAATATGTAATGTCACCTGTCCCAGAACCACCTGTGGGAGTCATAGTTACCGTTCTAGAATCACTGTATTTGCCAGTGCTTAGACTTAGGGAGAAAGTCAAAGATGGACTCTGAGCAATCTTTTGCACCGTAACTATTATTAAGGTCGTTGCGGTTTCACTATAAATATCCGTAGCGGTAATCGTTTCATAGTATGTGCCTGCATTAACATTGTTTGACACAAGCAATTTGGCAATATTTGAAGTTGATGTATCAATTGTGATTCCAGCATTTAATGGCGAACTTACCAATGTAAAAGTCTTAGTTCCTGATCCATTTGTTGCGGTAACGGTATCAATTCCAGCCGAGCCATAGTTTGTGGAAAGATTTGTGCTGAATTTAGTAAGAACAATAGCTTGAGGTATTTGTGTAGAAGCTAGGGTATTTGCCGGCACTCCTAGCCCGCTAGCATTTCTGCCCGAAACAGCTGCCCTTATATATTTCCCTCGAAGTGAATCGGTTATTGCGAGAGTAGACGCTGTAGCGCCGGCAATCGTTGAAAAAGTTAAGTTGTCTGCAGAACTTGCCCAGGTGTATTCGTAAGAAGTGGGAGTATTTGACCAAGTTCCGGTTGTAGTGGAAAGCGTCTGTCCAACGCGAGCGACCCCACCACTCACAACACTCAATACCGGTGCGGCAGTATTAACTGGTGAGGTTTTCACACCACCGGAAGTCTCGTTTCCACCGCGAACCATTGAAACCATAAAAGTTGATGGAACGGCGGTATCGCCGGTATCAGCAACGGCAATAGTTATCGTATGAGTACTAATTCCAGATGCGTCTGGTGGGTTGGCGGTCTTATTCAAAATTCCAACGATAGTTTGCACCGAGCTCCAGCATGTAATTCCAGAAAATTGTGAAGTCGGTGTTATAGCTGTGTTGCCACTTGCAGGATTAACTCGGATCACTTTGCCATTTGCTAGGTAGGCATAATTTGTATTATCTACTAAGACTGCAGCTACATCCCAGTCAGCGCTACAGCTTTCTCTTGAAGCAAAGGCATAGTTCATGCTTACAGAAGTGGTCACTGAATCGGCTTGAACTTGAAATGTAAGGGCAGAAATCTGGGTAACGGTTGTGGTGTAACCGCCTGCACTAAGTACCGAAACCAACTTATCCCGAAGAACGGTGTTATTTGCCCCGGGAGAAGAACCGATTGAATCTAAGTAAATTCCTGTACTGGCAATTTGTCTACCAGCACCTTGATCTATCGAAGTAAATTGCTTCATAGCTGTGGCAGAGTTTGCAGCAATTAGCGTTGGGGTCCCTGTAAGTGTTATTCCTGTTGCACCATTTAGTAATAGATTTGCAGCGGCTGTTGCATTTGCAATAGCCGCTAAATCGTTTACAGCAGCATTTGCGCTTGGGGCCGAAAGAGTGAAGGCAAATACAAATGCGAGAAATGAGGCTGCTCTCTTTACTCGACTTGATTTACGGCATCTTGCATTCTTTGGAGAAAGTTTTCGCAAGAATGGCACGCGTCATCCTAACAACTTTAAGCCCCTAGGACAATAGGTGCTTAATAAATCCTTATACCGTCCCAGTAAACAAGAAGTCAGAGAACCCTGTTCCGTAGGTATTCTCAATCAAGATTGGTCCACTAATTCCAGCAATTCCAGATGGCACATTTATAGTTAAAGAAGTATCCGAATTTATGGTGAAGGTCGCCGATGTAAAGCAGACCGCAACAGAAGTCGTTGTTAAGAATCCAGAACCGATCAAGGTGATTGTTCCACCAGGTGAGGCGGCTGATGAAGTTCCCGAAGTAATTACTGGTGCCTGATTAGTTCCTTTTGACATCGTATTTTCACCAACTAGAACAATTTCAGTTGGATATGCCTGTGGACGAGCTATTGGTTGGTTTGAAATATATAGATGGAAGGTAACTGTTTGGGTATCAGAGATTGCGACTAAATAGTTTGCAGTCGCCGCCTTTGTCGCAACTATGCGACATGTTCCAGCAGAGGTAACGCTAACAGTTGAACTATCAGATCCGCTTAGTGTGCAACCACCTGCAGTTGAGAGCGATGAAACATAGGCATAAGTAACAGTTCCGGTATCTGAGCCGCCAGTTGTTAGCAGAGTTGCAGTTGTTGGGTTGCTATTAAATGGTTGATAGAGCGGAAGAACAGTAAGGGTTGTCTGCGCAGCTTTGTTAATTGTTAAGGTGCTAGTTCTATAAGTAATCGCGACATAGTTAGAGGCCGCGCCACTTGAAAACGTTAATACAGATGGCGTGATTGTGTAGGTGGAAGCGTTTGTCGGAATTGTTGTTGATGGGGCGTAGCTCACCAAAGTTGAAATAGTTTGGCTAAACGCACGAATCGGCCAATAAGGAGTTGCCTGACCTTTATTCTGACCACCAACACCAGCCCAAGGAACAAGTGATGCACCAATCCAGTTTGAGCTTTCAGTAGATCCCCAATAAAGATAAGTCGCTTCGGTTCCTGTAAGCCCTATTGCACTCATCTGGCCATACATCAGAGCTAATTCACCAGAAGAAGGTAAGAACCAATCTGAATAACTTCCCAAAGTTAAGTTTGCAGCGCTATACCCTGCACCACCTGTGCAATTTGCAATTATGATCGCTGTGTTTGAAGCACCAGTTCCAACCGCAGTTCCACTTGCGCCAATCGTTGTCGTGTATGGATTAGCTCCGCCTTCACACCAGTTATAAGTTGTTTTACTGACTGGGGCGGGAGCTGCTTCTAGATATGTGCCACCAGAGCTAATTCCGGCTGATGAATTTATTGCAGTTCCTGAAACGTAAAAGACAATTCCACCTGCTGGGCCGATTTGCCCAATTGAACAAGATCCACCTTGGGCGCATGTTGGAATGGAATTTGAGCTATAGGTATAGGTTGCCCCCGAAATAACGTCGCCAGTTATTAAACCTGAAACTGAACTAACCGTAGGGGTGAAGTTTGCAGCAGATCCCGTATATGTAAAAGCAGTCGGAGTATCTGAAGTAACTGTCAAAGTATCTGCGACAGTAAAAGTAATTGTTTGAACGTATGAAGCTGTCGCACCTTTAGCGTCTGTGACAGTAATTGTGTCTAAATAGGTGCCAACGGCCGTTCGGGTATCAATAGTAAATAAAGCTGTAGTTGTATCAAAAGTAATCTTTCCACTGGCGAGCGAGAGGGAAGATGCCGAGACTGTTTTGGTGTCAGTACCGCCGGTAAATGCAACCGTTCTAGTGGTTCCAGCAGCTCCGTACTTGTTTGAAATAGCAGTCTGCAGTGAAGTAAATGTTATTGCAGGATTTATGGTCAAGGTTGCAACTGTTGTCGTTTCGATCGATGTAATGCCTGCTGTTGCACCCGAACCTGTAAAGGTAACAATTGCTCGGTAGCGATATTTATTCATAGCAGTGGTCAAAGTGCTCGTTGTAAAGGTCTCGGTTGTGAAACCAGAACCGGATGAAACATCAGACCAAGCAACTGATCCGACCGCAGTTGTTGTATCCGTTGCCACCTGCCATCTGATCGTTCGAGTAAGTGGCGAAGGCGCCGAAACTGTTGTTAAAGAAAAAGTATTTGTCAGACCAGCTGTAGTTGTATCACTTGCCGGCTGAGCCGAGATACTCGTTAAATTAAATGTGACATCCCTTGTTGCGGATGCATAATTTGAAGTAGCTGCGGCAGAAGCGCGCACAACGCAAACTCCCGGTGCGTTAAAAGTTAAAACACCAGTGCTTGAGTTTACGGTGCAGCTTGTGATGCCTGCGCTGGTGACCGAATAAGAAATTGTCGCACCGCCCAATGCAGATGCAGAAGTTGAAGGAGTTAAAGGAGATTGCTGAACTAAAGCAGAAGTTGTTGGCGACCAAGTGACAGTTTGGGCAAGCAGCGACTGAGTAGATGCAGTCGCTGCTGATCCTCCGTCATATGAAACTCTGGTTGTTGTAATTGTTGCGACAGAATTTGTTCCAGGCGCAACACCAGAAATAGTTGCAAGTCCAGTGCCACTTATCGAAACACTGCCACCTGCCGTTGCAGTACCTCCCCAGGTAAAGTTTGAGTCATAGTTGCTGATCTGAACAGTGAATCCATCTGCCGTTCGCGTGTAAGTTCCAAAAGTAGGTACTAAGGGCTCGGAAAGGCTTATTGAGAAGTAACCAGTATCGGACACTTGTCCATAAAAATCAGTAGCCCTAATTTGTAAGTTGGTATAAGTCCCAGCAGTGAATGTTCCAGCAGGGTTGTATTCAAGCGCTCCGGTAGAAGAATTAACTACTAAAATTGATGGAAGATTTCCACGCAGCGAATAGGTAAACGGAGTAAATCCCTGTCCCACTGTTAACGTATACGAGCAAGTCGTTGTCTGATTTGCACCGCAAGCATTTATACTTGTATTTAATCCAAAATTGTATGTGTTGTTTCCCCTTCCATAAAAAGGAAGGACAGATGAAATATTCAATGTGGCGCCACTAGTCGTAGATGTGAATAAAAACTTGGTATCGACTATGGCATAACTTGTCATAGCGTCGTATTTCCATAAAAGTCTCATGTCAGCACCGCCACCATTTTCGTGGTGGAAAACTCCTATCGGATACCACTGCCCCCTGGTCAGGGCAATCGTGCCGGTTGAGTTGCAATTCTGGCCGGTCTGAGCGCCCTGTTCAGCCCAATTACTTATTACGTCCGTTGATCCAAGCCTTAACCAAAAACCATCATCAGCTTGATCACAAAAAGTGAATGTCCCAGTCCATGGCGCTAAGAGGTAACCAGTTCCATAAGTTGTAAATCCATTAACTGGGCAACCACTTGGACTTCCACTGCCCCAAGCGAAATCTATTCCGCTGCCTGTAACGCTACTACAAACGAACGGTGGAGATCCCGTAAATTCGGTTAGCTGTCCTTGATTATATGTGCTGCCAGTTGTTGCACCGGGATCCCCTCGCCAATAAAACTGAAGGCCACTTCCATCTGCTTGTGCAGTATTGATGTTCTGGAAAAGTGTTATGAATAAAGTTAAAACTAAAAAAAGACGGAGCCGTTTACGCATTAAACTTTTTGAACGAATTTGTTTATTTCGTAAATTCCTACTGGCTCGCACTTTGCACCGTCAAACTGCTCACTGTGTTCATAGTTGCGAGTGGTCTTAAAAAAGCCACCGTATAGACACCATTTGTTGTGGCATAAGTTAGGTATTCATAGCCGTCATAGGCATAGCCGGTTCCATTTGCCATGGTGCTGGATGTAACCAATCGACCATATCCATCAATAAAAGAAATGGCATTGGCACGGGTTTTTGAATTATCGCTGCTGATACTTAGGAGAAGGCGATCAACTTCTCCGCTGGCATCAGTAAAGATTTTCATGGCAGCTGGAGCAACACCGGAAGGATAAAGCTGAATTTTGAAGTTGCTGCCGCGGCAGCGAAGTGCATCAAGACCCGAAATTTGAATGTTTGCTACGCGAGATTGGCCGCTGTAAGAAGCCGCACTCGGCACTAAATTTATTCCAACCCATTGATCGCAAGACTTAATCTGATAGATGCCTTGGCCAAATTCAACTCGACCAGAGTTCAGGGATATATTCGCAGCAACCGTTAGGCCAGTAAATGCCAGAATTAGAATGCCAAAACCCAAAGCTATTTTTGAATTAGTGAACTTATTTTTCTTCGAAGCGGGAGCCAGCTCATCGCCGTCGTAATACTCATTTGTATCAACCCACACGAATTATCTCCCTTTTGAATATCGACCCGAAGTCTACCCGACCCCTCTTTCTTGGAAAATGGCTAAGGCCCGTTGACTATCGACTCCCAGATCGCCCGGTGACTAGATATTGGGCTGAATTTGTCACCATTTCTGAGAAATTATTATCGGTTGGGACCAGAGTCGCACGAATCGTTACATATGAATGAATTGATGGACGGTAGGAGCAGATTGTGGTGAATGAATTACTAACGTTGACAACTTTATTCTTACAGCCAGGTATTACTTTGCCCGCAACTCTAAAAGTTACCGTTCCCGCTACTGTAGAAATTGCAGTGATCGCCTTTGCTTGGCGATAGATGAAATTACCAGGCGCAAGAGTTAGAGATACGCTGGCCAATACTGATGAATAACGAATAATTATTAAACCTGTTCCACCAGCACCACCTTGGTATGGTCCGTTGTAAGAACATCCACCACCACCGCTTCCAGTATTTGCAGCGCCAGCTTCGCCTGGATATGAAACGTTAGATCCACCACGTCCACCAACGCTGCTTCCACCAAGTGCCCGTGTTCCACCGTTGGTTCCACCGCCACCACCGCCAGCAATGTAACCACTAGCACCAATGGAAAATAAATTTACATACGTTGCATAAGTATTTATTCCTGCACCACCAGCACCTCCCGCTCCACTTCCAGTTACAGCACCACCAACCGCACCTGCACCTCCTCCACCACCGCCAGATTGGTATGCAGCATTTGCCGTTGCACCACCAGCATTTCCATACTTAACAGCAGCGCCGGATGGCAATGTTTGTGTTGATGATCCACCGTTATTCGTGCTTGTATTTTCCGTAGCACCGCCACCGCTACCACCGTTAGCTCCTGAAGAATTTGCCGAAGTTGAACTGTATGCATAAGAGGCGCCGGCACCACCACCAATTGCAACAACACTTGATGCTGAACCAATCCAGGAATCTTCACCATTACCTGATCTATTCAATGCGGGATTCAAATCAGCGGTACCAGGTATTCCACCTGCTCCGATTTTTAATTGAGTAGCAGAAGACGAACTAACTGTGTATCCAGAATAAAAAACAACACCGCCTGCACCACCACCACCACCCCACGCACCCGAACCACCCGAACCACCACCCGCAACAATTAAGAAGTCTGCAGAAGTTGTTCCAGCAGGCGCAGTCCAAGAATTTGTCCCAGTGCCTTTAAACGCGACGTAGCAATATCCGCTTCCAGATGCGACGACAACATTTGCATCAGAATTTGCAGTAGATATGCAAGATCCACTTCCGATTGCTGCTGCATTTGCGGGTGGGGCGATGAAGAGCATCAAAGTAGAAATTAAGGATGCAGAGAGCAAAGCCGTAAGCAGTCTCCGTATCATTTCGCAATTATAATTCATCTAAACCCATGCACCATATAAGATTTCGGTATGACCAATCACGGCAATATGTATGGCCCAGCCTTCACATTCCTTGGAATCCCAGCCTGTGATTTGGATGATCCGTCGACATACAAGGGCGCCGATGTAATTATTTTGGGTGCACCAATCGACTCTGGAACTTCACATCGATCTGGCGCAAAATTTGGACCACAAGCAATTCGTGGTGGCGACTATTTACCACATGATGGATCTCGACCACATCTTGCACTTCGAACTGATGGTTTAAAAGATCTTAAAGTTTTTGATGCAGGTGATTTATTAATGCCTGGGGGAGACCTCGTTAAATCTTTGGAAGTTTTGAAAGTTGCAACAGAGAAAATTTCACGTGCTGGAATTATTCCGGTGGTTCTTGGTGGCGATCATTCAATTGCATCTGCAGATGTTGCGGGTATTGCGATGCACCGTGGCAAGGGCAAAATTTCAATGATTCACTTCGATGCGCATGCTGATACTGGTGAAGATCAATTTGGTGCACTTGTTGGACACGGAACTCCGATGCGAAATCTAATTAACAATGGATATGTTCGCGGTGATCGCTTCCTGCAACTGGGGCTTCGCGGATATTGGCCAGAAGATAAAACGCTAAATTGGATGCGCGATCAAGGTATGCGTTCGTACGAAATGACTGAAATTCATCACCGCGGATTGAAAGCAGTCTTGGATGAATCATTTGCAACTCTTACTAACGAATGCGATGGTGTTTTTCTATCAGTTGATATTGATGTTGTTGATCCGGGAATGGCCCCAGGCACCGGAACTCCTGAACCAGGTGGAATGACAAGCCGCGAATTACTTGAAGCGGTAAGACGTATTTGTTTAGAACTTCCGATTGTCGGAATAGACATTGTCGAAGTTGCACCGCCATTTGATAGCGCTGATATCACTGCAATCTTGGCTAACCGCGTAGTCCTTGAAGCTCTGTCTGCAATTGCAAAGCGCAGAAACGGAACACCATACAACCCAACACAGAACCTTTTGGATCGCTAAGCAAAAGATTTAAAGCGTTGCCAGAATCATTTCGATATCTGAAATTTTTGTCCAAGGGTTCACAATCGCAAAGCGCAAAATTGGTTTTCCATCATGCGAAGATGGTGGAATAAACCCAATTTGATCGGCTAATAATTTATCGCTCCACTTTTGATAGTCGCTCTTTTCCCATCCTTTACGCGTAAAAGCCACGATTGAAAGTTCTGGTTCGCGAAGTAGTTCAAGATTTGGATGGTTCTTAACTAATTCTGCTGCTTGCTTTGCAACAGTTAATGATTTCTCCATTGCTTCGGTATAGGCATCAACCCCATGTGCGGCAAGTGAGAACCAGAATGGCAGCCCACGAACTCTGCGAGTTAAGTGAATTGCGTAATCAGATGGGCTCCAAGAATCATCATGCAGAGTCTCTAGATATGAGGCATGCTGAGTATGAACTTCCTTCGCCAACTTTGGATTGCGATAAATCAGGGCACACGCATCGAATGGTGCAAATAACCATTTGTGTGGATCAACGATAAATGAATCGGCTTCTTCAACACCTTTAAATAATGGACGAACAGATGGTGCGCACAACGCGGCAAGTCCATATGCACCATCAACATGGAACCAAATACCACGATCATGTGCAGCTTTTCCGACTGTTTCTAAGTCATCAATAATTCCAAGGTTTGTAGTTCCTGAAGTCGCTACAACTGCAAAGACTTGTCCATCGCCACTTGCATGCAAATTATCAATCGCGATACCTACGGCTTCGCCTTGTAATTTACCGTTTACGTCAGTGGCTATTTTTAGAACATCTACATCCATCACATTTGCAGCACTAACTATTGATGAATGTGCCTCGGCACTGCAGGCAACAACAAATCGTTTTGCATCTGGAAACTTTTTACGCGCTTGGGCCCTTGCGACAACTAAAGCCGACAAGTTTCCAATAGTTCCGCCCTGAACAAAAACACCACCAGCGCTTTGTGGCAGGCCAGCTAGATCAGATAACCAACGAAGCGCTTGATTTTCAGCGAAAACCGCACCAGCACCTTCTTGCCAAGATCCGCCATACAACGCACTTGCGCCAACAACTAAATCAAATAAGTTTGCAAACTCACTTGGCGCAGATGGAATGAAAGCTAAGTTGCGTGGATGATCGGTAGATATACAAGCCTTTGCTAATACTTCAGTGAAAACTTCTAAAGCCTTCTGTCCGCCCAAACCCTTTGCCGTAATTGTGTTTCCAATTTCATTAAATAAATCTTCTGCAGTACGTGGACCATCTAAAGGTGGATCACTTTTTAAACGCTCAAGACTGTAAGCAAGAACTTCCCTGGCCAGGGCCTCAACTTCAGGCGTGAATTCATGCATAGGGTGAAGTCTGCCACGGGATTGCGTACCATTTGGCACTATGGATTCCGAGCCTGATTATCTTGATTACTACTCGGATGACCCTGAAGTTTTAGAGGCTAAGCCACGTTTGCGAGTTACAAAATATCTTAAATATCTTGTGCTGGGCTCACTTGTCTTCATGGGAACGACTTATGCATCAAATTTAACCCTAAACACAAATAGCCAGACCGAGTTTGGGCAAGGCATTTCGCTGTGCTGTAACACCTAACGAACTTCCGGTGGTTTGATCACAAACCGATGGGTATGTTCCAGTTGCAGTTATGCTCACAGCAAAACTTTGGCCTGAGTTTAAAAAGTTTAAGCAACTAATAAATAATAAGAAGAGCGAAACCTTTGCAGTATTTCTATTCTTCACTTGTGAAGTATAAATTAATGCTTGTAAATAGACAACATACGGATGCTTGAAATTACCGCGTACCCGTCCTTGAAATTACTAGCACCGATAGCGAAGCTGAAGTCGTTGAGTAGGCGCTATTTGTTGGGACCAATCTTGCGCTCAAGTTAACCTGCCTTCTAACCGCAGGTTTCCAGCGACAGGTTTTGGATGATCCACTCACGCTTAGGTTTGTGCAACCAGCTAGCTTCTTACCATCTGCAGTAAAAGATATGCGCCCTGCCTGATCAACGCTTGCGGTAATAACTATGTATTGCCCCTTGGCAACTGTAGTAACGCCACCGGCGAGTGAAAGTGAAACAGTAGTAACACCATTTACAACTGTGATATTTAGATCAGTTGTTGTCGCATTGGCATAGTTTGTTGAATCAGTTGGTGTAAGAACTGCGGTAAGAACTACGCCACCCAAAGCGCCAGGTGTCCAGGAACATGTTGCACTTCCAGCCGAAGAGCTAACCGATGAACAACCAGAAATCGAAGAGCCACCGATTTTAAAGTTAACAGAGCCAGCTTGTGAAACTGTTGCGGTAATAGTTATTGCACTACCAAGGGCGGCTGATGTTGCGCCACCCGTAAGTGCAATTGTAATTGTGGGGGTAACTTGTCCTATGGTGATAACAATCTGTTTTGTTCCAGATTGCGAGGCAGCATCCGTTGCAACAACATTCTGCGTGTAGGTTCCAGCGTTCGCCGTGGCAGAAGCCGTAACGATTCCGTTGCTGATGCTTACCCCTGTTGGTGTTGAAGAGAGCGTGAATGTGTAAGGTGAAGTTCCCCCAGATGCAGTGAATTGCGATGAAGAGGCTGCAGTTCCATAAGGTGTAGAAATATTTGACCCACCTGCAACTACCACTGCAGTCGGTGTTGCACTAAGGGCTGTAGATGAATCAGAAGTTCCGGCGCTATTTATTGCACGAAGGCGCACGTTATAGGAAGTGCCATTTGAAAGACCGGTAATTGTCAGGGGAGTTGTGGTTGCAACTGGTGATCGAGTTGTCCAACTGGAACCATTATTAGTTGAGTATTCATAGTTCGTAATCGCAGCTCCATTTGTTGCACCTGCCGTGAAATAAACTGCCAACTGCCCACTGCTTGCTGTTATTGAATCAATAGTTGGGGCGGCGGGTGGCTGGGCAACTAAGACAGATGTCAAAGTGGGCGCGGTAAATGTGAGCGGCGAAAGTGCGTTGCTTGCCAGATCAACAATTGTTCCTGAATTCAAATCGAGCGTTGTTGATACTGCAATTCCATCACTATCAATATCACTTGAAGAGGTAGCAACAGTGTATGAAAAAACTAGGGCACGAGTATTTGTTCCAGAGGCATAGTTTGCATATCTAGTTGTCGAACCAATAGTTAGAGCAAGGCGTGGAGTGCCGGTAACAGTTACTGTCTCGGGAAAGTTTGCAGTGAAACTCAATGCCTGGGTAGGTTTAAAAGTCGCGTTTGCGGGGCCAGTCATAGAGGAAATAGTTGGGGCCGTCCGGTCGATTTCGATCGTGTTTGATGCCGAAGAGTTCGATGCTGGCCCGTTTGTACTAGTTACGGTTCCATAAACAGAATTTGCTAGGACTTGGGGAGTAAGAGTTCCTTCACTACACGAAGATATAGATAAAGTTATTGTCGTTCCAGACGACGCACTAGGCGAAAATGAACAACCAGTTGACGTGCCGGCATTAGAGAAATCTTCGGCGGCAATGGAATTAACATTTTGTGAAAAAGTAATTGAATAAGTTATTGCAGAAGCTGTATTTGTTGGTGTTGCTTGGGCAGATGTGAAAGAAGTTGGCGTTGGTGCATTTAAATACGTAATTGTTAGAAGACCGTTTCCGCTTTGATATCCGCCCGTTGAAGTAGTCGATGAAGCGCCCACTGCTAAAAATGAACCACCGCCACCACCTGCGCCCCAATGACTACTTCCGCCACCACCGCCACCACCTGTGTATCCACCACCACCACCACCTGCGCCACCATATCCGGCGCCACCACCACCAAATCCACCAGCGCCACCCGTTCCCCAACCGCCTCCAGAAACATCTGGCGTAGAAACTGAACTTCCACTTGGATAACCACGCCCGTATTGATTTGCAGAACTACCAGTTCCTCCGTCGCCAAGCCATCCACCACCACCACCCGCGCCATTTGTAGTGGTTGTATTTCCTCCATAACTTTCAGTACCGATTGCGCCATAAGCACCACTTGCTGCAGACGAACCTGCTGTACCAGTGCGAGCGGTCGTTGCATCAAGTCCGGGGTAGCTTGCATATGCAGCAGATGATGAGAAGCAACATGGTCCTTGACCGCCGCCACCACCACCCGCAATAACGAGTGGTGTTGTGCTTGGTCCTACTAAATAACTACCACCGCCACCACCGCCACCCAATCTCATTTGAATACCACTCGAATAACTTGTATTTGTTGCCAAGTTGCCTTGAGAACCTTTAAGGCCAACAGAAATTACAAGAGTTGAACTTGGAGTTACAGTTAACGTCGCTTGCATTCGTGAACCCTTGCCGCCAGGAGATGCACCATCTGCACCTGCAGCACCTTGAACATCAACAGTGATACTTGTGATTCCAGCTGGTACAACCCAATTTTCCCTAGACCCGCTTGCAGGAAAGGTGGCACGACAAAGTGAGCCAGCTGAAATTGTGCAATCTAAAGTCGGTGCGGCATGAGCCTCTTCAACCGAAAGGGCAATTAAGTTAGAAGTCGCTAGTGAAGTCAGTAGAAGAATTAGTCTCAGGTTAGAACTAAATTTCCTAAACATGGACTGATTCTATTGCACTTGAATTTATATGGGAAAATCCACAAGTGAGCGGCCTAAGTGCCACCACTAACAAGGGCTTGCGAACGGGCTTACCGCGTACCCGTGCGCCTAGAAACTAAGTATTGGGCTGAACTTGTTATCGAATTGGAGTAATTCCCATCGGTAGGAACCAAGGTTGCGGTGATTGTCACGTATGAATGATTCGACGGTTTATAGGCGCAGGTCGCTGTATAGGAATTACCGGCATTGACGGTTTTGTTTTTGCAACCCGAAATAACTTTGCCTGCGACTTTGAAAGTTATTTTTCCAGCAACTGTTGATACGGCGGTAATCGCTTTTGCTTGGCGATAAATCAAATTGCCAGGCGCAAGAGTTAATGAGGCGCTAGCGGATCCACTGGTGATTGTTATCGTTGTGGCCGTTGAAGTTTCAGCTAGATAATTTGCTGTGGTTGCAAGATTAGATTGAACAACACAACTTCCCGTTGAAGTTGGCGTTAAGACTGCGCCAGACAAGGTGCAGTTTCCAGATACTTTTGAAAAGTTGTATGTACCACCCGTTGAACCACCAGTTGAGACAAGAGTTAAATTACTGCCATAGGTTGCATCAGTCGAAGTGATAGTGATTGCGGTTTGAGAAGCCTTATTTACGGTCACTGTATTTGTAGTTGTGGCCGTGTTGTAATTCGCAGTATCGGTCGGTGTAAAGGTTGCAGTAATTATTGATGATCCACCACCTGCAACTGTAAATGTTGTGCCCGAAATAGAAATAACTGAAGTGGTGCCAGAGCTAAAACTAAATGTTCCAGCCAATGATCCTGTAACTGTTGGCGCTGTTACCGTGTAATTTGCATCGCCATAAGTCTTTGTAACGTTTGTCCAGGATGAAAATGTTGGAGTCGCCTTTGCAATTTGAGCCGTGGCTACCGAAGTTGAAGTTGCTGAACCACTTGCGTTTGTGGCAGTAACAGTTGCTTTTAAGTACTGCCCAACATCGGCAGCAACCAAGGTATAAGTTGAACTAATAGCGCCAGAAATATTTGAATAAGAGCCACCAGATGTTGAAGCACGACTCCATTGATAAGCGTAAGAAGTTGGAGAGTTTGACCAAGTTCCATCTGTTGTTGTTAAGAGCTGCCCAAAAGTTGTTGTTCCACTGATTGTTGGCGCCGCAGTATTAACAGGAGTAATCACTGCTGATGTTGTAATAGGCGAGTTCACATATATTTGAAGTGAGAAAGCAGATGGTGCAGGACATGAACCCTGCCCCTGTCGGCAAAATGTCCAATCGGGATGACCTGATGCGTTCTTTCCATATGAGATTTCTGGCGAAGCATCAAATTGTCGGTTCCAAACAAAAACCGGTTTTGCATTATCCAAATCATGAACTTGAAATGAACCATAATTATCAGCACCAGATGGCGTATCGTCGTAATCATATGTATTTGCATCTCCAGGAGTTGGGAGTCCGGAAGTTCCGGTTGTGTAATTCCAAGGCCAAAGTTCTAACCTTCCTGCCATTCCAAAACCTGATGTAACAGAGGTGTTATCCGAATAAACATTTAAATCTGTCACATTTGCTTGAACTGTAAATTGGCTTGACGTTCCTGCGTTGGATGGAATTCTTAAATTAGTTATATCTGGGCTAACCGATGAAGAGGTTTTATCAGTCGACCATTTATAGAAATCCACATCTGCATATTTGGCAATCGAACTGATCGTTGTACCTAACCGATATCGCACGCGCGAAAACGATGAGCTAGCTGTTGAATAGGCATTTCCGGCAGCGATTCCATATCCTGATTCATAAGAGATATATCCTGAAGCATCTCTCGACATTGTTGTTGTTCCGTAAATCTTGGTCCACGGATATCCATATGCTCCTTGCGTTGCACTGGCAAGTGCTGCAATACGAAAGTAATAAGTTGTAGATGGGGTCAACCCCGAAGAAACTGTGTAAGAAGTTGTTGCAGATGAAACCGTGGTTACTGAGGTCCAAGTAGTTCCGTTAGTAGATTTTTCAATTACATAATTAGTTGGGCTTCCCGATGCAGGCGCACTCCATGAAAGCGCAACACCTGATCCACTTGTCGATTGAGTAATGCTTTGCGGGGCAGATGGCGCACCATAAGTTGCTGCAGAAGATTCGCTGCCGCTAAAAACTGTGCTAGAAATAAGAAGAGATAAGAAAAGAGCAGCCCTTAGGCTTAAAGCTTTTCTATTCATCATTTACACGTCTCTTACGGTGCTACGTATGTAGGTAAGGTGTATGTATTTTGCGGAGTCCAGTGGTAATCGCTGGAATCATAAGAAGCATTACTTGGGTTCTGCGAAAGTAATAGCAATACAGTTCCCGAAACTTTGCTTAGCGGAGCAGCCTGTGGTGTGAAGTATGTAGTTCCAACGGTGGATCCAGAATAAAGCGCTGTTCCTTTAACAACTCGAAGATTTCTTATTTTTCCGATAAGCCCATAAGTATTTGGGAATCCAGCAAGCTCGGCAACTGTTGGGCTGGTATCCGTAACAGCAGTTGTCCCGCTGTCGACTCCGTCAACAACAAGAACGCCATCTACATAAATTCCATATTTACCATTACCTCGCACCGCTGCGTAGTGATGCCAACTATTTCGCCAAGAGTTACTGAAAGCTACAGAGATATCTCCTACTAATCCGTTTCGCCTAATTTTATTGCCGCTGTTGTCATAGACCCGCACTTGCGAATAGTTTGTTGACCCACCAGTTTGGTAAAGAGTCAGAGCCGTTGAACTTGTTGCATCATAAGCTTTTATAATTAAATCTTTACCCCAGCAATCTGCACTTATGTCTGTTACTCGAATGGAAGTAAGTTTGTAATCTGCTGAAGCGCCAGATGCGTTCGCGAAAGTGGCATAAGGAGTAATAGTGACGTTGCTGTCACACGCTGTTGCCTGGCTAATTCCTTGACCAAATTCAACTCGGCCAGATCCCATCGAAAGGTTTGTGGCGAAAGTTGAACCCAACATTGAATAACTAAGAATTGAAACTACCGCAAGTCCGGCTAGCTTTATTCTTAGTGGTAACTTTTTCAAGCCAATTTGATGCGAGGTTACTTCAATTGGATCATCATGAAAATACTCATCATTTTCATTTACAAATCCAGAAACTGTCCCGGTTACCGCAACTGCGCTTTGATAGTTGAGTGTGGTTATCAGTACCGAGCCAGCGAGCAGCGCAATCAATATTCGAGATTTGGCCGGCGAACGCATTGTCGAATTATAGAGCAGGCAGTATTTCTAGTCGCTATCGAACCCTAGGGCCCGTTCTATTCCCCACAAGGAACTGAGCCGAACTCGAAACCGTTCCGATGAATAAGGGATCTGTTGGGTCAAGGGTGTCTGAAATAGTTACGGCGCTATGAGTAGATGGCTTGTATGAGCATGTTACCGTGTAGGAATTTGCAGCGTTTGAAGCTTTATTTTTGCATCCTGGTAATACCTTCCCGGCAACCGTAAATGTAATTCGCCCCGCAACAGATGACGTAACTGAAATAACTTTCGACTGTCGATACACCAAATCTCCTGTTGGAATTGAAAGTGTTGCAGTTGTTGATCCTTTGTAAGTAATGACGATTATTGCAACTCCACCTGCCGATCCTGTAGCGAGAGTTGAACTAAGTGGATATGAAGAAGTTGTACTTGTTAACGAATAAGTTGTTCCATTTGATCCAGGATAACCACCGGTACTTTGTATGAATACTTTTGGCGCATTGCATCTAGGTGCGCCATAGATTCCACCATTTCCTCCTTGATATCCGCCGCCGCCGCCGCCACCAGCACCACCATTTGAACCACAAGAACTATCGGTATTTGATGAAGGATTATCACCTCCAGCAACTCCATCGAATTGTGAAGCTTGTGAAGTTGCATTACTAAATGCAGCACCGCCTTCCCAGTTCACGTTTGAATCTTTGCGTCCAGTTCCACCAGTTCCACCACCACCACCGGCGAAAATTGGTGTTCCATTAATTACTGCCACTGTTGCAGCTCCACCACCACCCCCTGTTCCACCTGCGAAAGTAGATATCGGAGCAGAGTCATAAGAGCCACGTTGCCCACCACCTATACCTCCATCGCCTCCACTTGGATAAGAAGTAATTCCACCTGCAGGTCCTGAGTGAAATGCTCCGTCTCTAGATGGATTAGTTCCATTGGCCCCAATTCCGCCAGTATGTATTTCGATTTGCTTGCTACTGGCAGAAGGAATAGTTCCTGAATACTCTCCAACATAAGATGAAGTCAGCGCATATGTAGTTGTTGATCCATCATTTCGCGGACCACCTCGGCCACCACTTGCACCAGTTAACGTAATTACCGCGCTTACTAAATTGATTGGCAACGTTATGGTTCTAGAAGTAGCGTTATAAGCAAAGTTATAGGTGCATTGTCTTGCTCCAGAGTTGAGTGAATAACTCAGGTTTGCGCTACTACTTACAACTACTTCACAAGGTGTTCCAGATGCATAAGTTGCGGCGCTAGCAATTGGTATTTGAAAGTTTGAAATGAAAATGGCAAAGGAAAAGAGGCCGATCGCCGAACGGCGAATTCTCATAATTTGGCAGTCTATCTTTAACGTATTTACTAATACTACGGTTGAGCGTAGTTAATTACCGAGCCCCTGACCGGTTTAAAACTAGGAATTGCGCTGAATTGGTTACCGATCCCGCATAATAACTATCAGTAGGAACTAGTGTCGCAGTGACAGTTACATAAGAGTGACTCGACGGTTTGTAGGGGCAAGTAGCGGTATATGAATTACCAGCGCTGACGTTCTTGTTCTTACAGCCAGGTAATACTTTTCCGGCAACAGTAAAAGTTAACTTTCCCGCAACAGTTGCAACTGCAGTGATGTTCTTCGTTTGGCGAAATATAAAATTGCCCGGCGCGAGAGTTAGTGATGCACTTGCAGATCCACTGACAATATTAATCGTAGTGGCCGTTGAAGTCTCTGCAAGATAGTTTGCGTTAGTAGCAAGGTTTGATTGGACCACACAACTTCCAGTAGCAGTAGGAGTTAATACCGCGCCAGATAATGTGCAATTACCGGAAACTTTCGAATAGCTATAAGTGCCGCCTGTGGAACCGCCGGATGAGGAGAGCGTTAAATTGCTGCCGTAGGTAGCGGTAGCTGGCGTGATTGTGATTGCAGATTGCGAGGCTTTCGAGAAAGTAAAAGTTTGCGCGGAACTTGTGGCGGCAGCATAAGTTACATCTGCTGCAATAGTCGCGGCGATGAGGCAAGTTCCGGAAGTCGATGCAGATAACGTTGTGGTTGCCGAACTTGTATCCGCAAGAGAACACCCAGTTGCTGTGCCATCAGTTACCGCATAACTCTTTGCGCCCGATCCCGAACTTCCTGTCGTAGTTATGTTGAGAGCCTGCGAATAGGGGTAAGTTTTTGAACTTGTACCTAGAGTTGAAATTGCGATTGTTTGCTGAGTTGACCGCAGAGTTGCAGAATAGTTCGAAGTGACTGTGGCAGATGAAAGGTTGGTGCTGTAATAGTGAATTGCGCCGATGTAACCTTTGTAGAAATTATTATTATCTCGGTAGTCATACCCAATAACGAATGAAGTTGTGCCGTAAGTTGCGCTCTTACTTGCAGTAACGTTTCCAACGTTAGCGATTGATCCAGCTTTTCCGATGTAGAAAGCCCCGCTTGTACCGTTCTTAACAAACCCCACATATTGCCATTCATTTGTTGTAACTACTGTTGGAGAAGTTGAAGTCACTTGCGCATAGCCATATCCAAGGTCATAATCCCAAAAATTTAATTGTCCACTGCTGTTAAACCCAAACATGTACTCCTGATCTGAAATGCTGGCATTTCGGTTGATCTGAGCTAAATACGAATATGTTCCTGATGCTGGTAGCGCTGTTGGTTTAATCCAAAAGAAGAGACTGAAGTTTGTTGGTGCTGCGCTAAGGCTGTCTTTTTTAAAGCAAGACTTGTCAGTCGCGAATTGGAAACTTCCTCCACCTTCAGTTGCATTCCATGAGGGCAATGTGGCACTACAAGTTCCACCGCCGGCTGTTAAGTTATTAGCTGCACTGCTTCGGTCAGTCCATGTTGAACCCGATCCCGAATAGCTTGCGCTGATATTTCCATCTACGTTCAGAATTAGATTTGTTGTTGAAAGCGAACCGGCAGCCTTCACTACTTTGAAATTCGTTATTGTAAGAGAGAAGAGAATTAATAGAGCGAGAGCAGACAGGAGAAAATTTCTATTGTCTAACTTGGAATACCTCACTCGACGAGTATACAAACGGGTCTTTTGTGAGGCTAATGCCTTAACCTTTGAACATGACTAATCAACGGCCTCACTGGCTCAAACCCCACGAGGGTGAACATCGCCTACCTGTGGCAATCGTTGTAGCAATCGTAATTTTGCTCCAGTTCTCACTTCCAAACAATCTCTCACTAAGTTTTCAAGGTTGGATCTGTATTTTAGAAGTTGCAATTTTAATTGCCCTATATTCCGTAAGCCCTAATCGGATTTCTAAACATCATTCAATTACACGAATTATTGGTTTTGCGCTAACAACTGTTATGACTATTTCAAATTCTGCTTCTGCCGTAAAACTAGTGGCCGAATTAATCTCTGGTGGAATCGGAACTGCAACACATTTGCTTGCATCCGGTGGTTCAATCTGGCTTACTAACATTGTTATTTTTAGTCTCTGGTTCTGGGATTTAGATCGCGGAGGACCAGGGGCACGCGCCGAAGCTAAGCAGGAATGGCCTGACTTCATGTTTCCGCAGATGTCGGATTCAAGTTATTCACCAAGTGATTGGCATCCAAAATTCTTTGATTATCTTTATATGTCATTCACCAATGCAAGTGCATTTAGTCCTACCGATGTCTTACCTTTAACAAGATGGGCTAAATTATTGATGTTATTGCAGTCAACCACATCACTGGTTGTTGTTGGCTTGGTTGTTGCGCGTGCAGTAAACATCCTGCATTAAGAATTTTTACCGCGGCAAGAGCCGCCAACTTTATTTTTAGTGGAAATTTTAAAAGACTATAGCTAGTTGATAATTCATCGACAGGGTCATCATGAAAATAATCATCTTCTACGCTTTCCATGATGCCTCCTTTCGAATTCTATGTGGGACTGATTTTAACGCTTGACAGTTCGATTGAAAACTCGAACGTTTAACGGTGTGGCAGTTGACCCTGAAATTCCCGCAGTTGTTGGCGCAGATGATGCAGTAAGAATTACCGAGCCCCGGTTTGAAGGTTTCCAAGTGCAAGTTGCAGTGAAAGTAGAAACCGATCCTGTTGCCAATCTATTTTTACACCCTGGCAATACCTTGCCATTTAAATTGAATGTCACTTTTCCAGCCACGTTTATTGTTGCTGAGATTACAACTGCGGATCTATAGGTCGCGGTGACCGCAGAACCAGCAAGTTGAAATCCCGTGAAAGCAGATGTATCCAGCACATCTGTCACAGTAATTGTTATTGCTTGTATCCCAGCATTTCCCGCGGCATCGGTCGCAGTAAGAGTTAAGTCATAAACGTTGTTTCCACCACTATCGGTAGGTGCTTCATAATCAGGAGAAACTTTAAATTTTATTATTGCAGTATCGGTATCTGACTTAGCAATAGTAAATTGAGAGGAATCAATACCAGATGAGATAGTTACTGTTGCAGATTCAGAGGTCCGAATAGTTGCTGCTGTAGATGTAATTGCTATGTTCTCTGCTACAGAAAAGGAAGATGAAGCGAAAGTTGGGGGAGTTGTATCCGCTGCTGCGATATAGCGAATCAAAATAATTCCATCGGCGCCGGCTTTACCTGCCTTAGCTGCGTCGTTTGCAGTTGAGATCCAGCCACCACCACCGCCTCCGCCACCAGTATTTGTAAGTGCGGCTGATGCTTGTGCACCGTTTGTTTGAAATCCTCCGTATCCACCACCACCGTATCCACCAAGAGCACCAACGCCAGTGTTTGCACCAGCCGGTGGATTACCATTTCCGTTCGGTGTACTTCCACCACCGCCTCCACCGCCAAAATAATAATTTCCTGAAACTAATTCCCCCGAAGTAGTTGCAGCAGCAATTGCATTTATTGTTGCATCGGTTTTTCCATTTCCGCCGACACCACCTGTTCCACCTTGACCACCAATGTCGACACCGTTGACTCCGACTGCACCTGCACCAGCACCACCACCACCGCCGTCCCAAACATTTACGCCACCTAAATAATCTGCATTATTTCCACCATCACCAGAAAGTTGATCTTGATTATTTCCAACACCTGCTTGTGTTCCACCACCACCACCTGTTGCTGTGATTGTTGTGCCGGAATAAGTAAGTGTTGTTGAAGTTCCAGGACTTGCTGCAGTGACTACCGGGCTTCCACTTCCACCGGTTCCCACGGTAAGAGTTAAATTATTATTACCGACGACTGAATAAGATGTGGAAATTCTTACAACTCCACCTGCGCCACCACCGCCACCACCCAAGTTATAAGCACCACCTGTTCCACCACCACCTGACCCACCACCACCACCACCAACCAATACGAAATCCAAAGAAGTCACACCGCTTGGGATTAACCAAGTACAGCCAGACCCTGATGTGATCTTTACATATTGAGTTGAGCCAGCAGAAAATGTGCTGGTTGTGCAGGCGGCCGCGTGTGCAGAATTAATCGGTAGTGAAAATAAAGTTAGCGTAAAAACAAAAACTAAGAATTTGTTTAATCGCAAAATGGCTCTGTAACTAAGGGCCGTTTGCTGGAAATTCATGGGCAAATAATACTTGAATTGGCCATCCGGTCATTGGGCGATGGGTGACCCAAAAGCCGGGTTCAATTACAATTTGGGAGTGATTGGACCACGGCGCAAAGTTGTGAGGATTGTTCTATCAATCCTTTCTTTGAGTATATACATCGTCATTCCGACGACAGCGAGTGCCTCGAATCCATGTCCAAATACAAATGCATTTAGTGGAATAACTGGGTTAACCGTTTGGCTAAGAGCTGATTGCGTTACTGGCAATGGTGCTGATCCCGCAGATAACAGCACAATTTCAACTTGGGTCGATGTTTCAGGAAACAGCAATAATGCAACAGGTTATGGTTCGCCAACTTATCAAAGCGACGCTGCTAATTTAATTAATTCCAATCCAGTTATAAATTTTAATGGCGGACAAACATTCACTAGCATTGATATCAGAGCAGTAACACGTCCAGAAGTCACAATATTTGCCCTATATAAATTGCGCAGCAGCAACCAGGTTGGAGTTTGGGGAATTGATGATGGCGGTTGGGATCGGTTTTTTATGGCTCGATGGAATGGAAATGATGGAATTATTTCGCATAGTGGAACAACTGCTGTTCCTAATTCCGGTGTAAATAACACAACTAAATTAGTAACCACAGTTTATAGATACAACGTTAACAGTGGTTCAAGTGTTTATGACAATGGAAGTTTGGTAAGTACATTAACTGATACCGCTGATCCAAGTGGTGCCCAATCAACTTTACGAATCGGTTCAATCGGTGCAATTGGGGGTGGGTATCAACTCATTGGAGATATTGCTGAAATAATTGTTTTCAGCCAAGCATTGAGTGAAGCCGATAGAAAGACCGTAAATGGTTATTTAAATACCAAATATAACTTGGGGATGTCCGCAGGTAATATTCCAGCAACAGCAACCTTTAATTCACTCACAATAGGTGGGAGTGCCACATATCGAAAGCCAGTATCGATCACGGCAAATGTCAGCGCTGCTGCAAATGTAACTTTCAAAGCTCAGAATAAAATTATTCCGGGATGTAAGAATAAATTGGCGACCGGATCTGGTTCTAGTTTTAACGCCGTCTGCACCTGGCGGCCTTCTTTTCGAGGTCCCGTAGTAATTACCGCAACTGCCACGCCAAGCGGTGGCGGGGGAAGTGGCTCTGCATCAGTTCCAATAAGTTTGTCAGTCAGCAACAGAGTGGGGTCGCGTTAATCTTTGGATTCCTTAGTACTAACTCTGTTTAAGAATTATGATGCTCTTATCTGGAGGTTGTTCGGTTACCCACACGGATGCTTATTGGTGCAGAAGTAGCACTTGATATTCCAGCCCCCGTCGGCGCAGCTGCTGCAGTCAAAGTTACATCGCCACGCCTTGAAGGCTTCCAATTGCAGGTTACGGAATGGCTGGAACCAGACCCTGAAGTTGATCTGTTCTTGCAGCCAGGTAGCACTTTTCCATTAATAGTAAATGTAATTTTCGAAGCAACTGAAACGTTTGCAGTAATTAGAACGGCAGATCTATAGGTGGCGGTAGTCGCAGATCCAGCCAGGGCAAGTGAGTTAAAAGATGAAGTATCAACTACATCGGTAACCGTAATCGTTATCGATTGGATCCCAGCATTTCCAGCCGTATCAGTGGCAGTAAGA
>Ga0304729_1000415_pt1 | contig 32012 bp, 34 predicted proteins | sample C_131016_MF_Meta_FD_190475 | JGI IMG/M metagenome (GOLD analysis project Ga0304729, IMG submission 190475) | Freshwater microbial communities from Lake Croche, Canada to study carbon cycling - C_131016_MF_MetaG (v2) (version 2) | ecosystem: Environmental > Aquatic > Freshwater > Lake | place... | reverse complement strand
ACCTGAAGGTGGTGATGAGATGGATATGGAATTAGATACACCTGATGGTGATATGGACATGGATTCTGAAACATCAGAACCTGACGAAGAAGTTACATTCAGAGTTGTTCAAAAACTTACAGGTAAGTTAGGACAAAAAATCAGATTAATGAACGATTCTATGGGTATGACATCTGAAGATATTAAGTATGTTATCAATTCAATTTTGTCAGCATTGGATTTAACCAAACTTGATGAGGAAGACAAAGAAGATGTTATGAACAAATTTGAAGATGTTGAGGCTGATTATGAAATGGATGACATGGGTTCTGAAGGTGGTGATTATGATATGGATGCAGATTCTGGTGATGATGAAATGGATTTAGATATGGATACCGATGTTGAAATGGATGGTGAAATGGGTGAAGGTATGTATGGTTCATTTAAGAATGATGAATGGTACGATGAAAAAGATAGACCATATAAAGGTGATTTTGACTTTGATTTTGATGAGGAAGAGTTTGATGAATTTGAACCAATGATGAAAAAACATAGTAATAATGCAATGTTTCAAAAAGGACCTGAGGGTGAAAGAATGTTCAACGCATACAAAGAAAAATACGGTCCAATGAAAGTTAGAACTAAAAAGATGAGTACTGAAATGTCTGAAGAAGACAAAGTTAATTCTCACGTTTCTAAAATTATGGATGAAATTTTTAGTGAATCTAAAGTTGACAAAGTTTTATCTTCATATTTTGTTGTGAATGAAAATGAACAAAAAACAAAGACCAAAAAACTTGTTGAATCAAAAGAACAAAAATCAAACATAATGAGTCAAGTTAAAAAATTGTCAGAAAGTTACGAACAAGAATTAGCTTCTGAATTTATCTTGAAAGAAAACAATAATTTTAAATTCGTTGGAAAAACAAACAAAAGTAATTTAGTGTTTGAACACAACGGAGAACAAATTAGAGTAACACCAAAAGGTGAAGTTTTATGAGTAATTTAATCTATATTAATGGACTTGGTCCAAATTATAGAGGAGATAACATGTATGAGTTTATCTTTAGTGACGAATTAGACGTTTGGGGTGAGAATTGGGATTCAAGACCAGCACACGGTTACCCACAACCACCTGAATTAAAACATATAAAGAAAGTTGGACTACTGAAAAATACGGTGGTCCAACTTGAACTTATACAGGACTCTGATTTTATGGGAGTCACAGACGCAATGGAAGATATAATTGCGTTAGCCTGGGAGAAAGATGAAAGTTGTGAAAATGAGACCCGTCTTGTTTTTCGTTTTGGAGATTCAGAACAGAAAGTAAAAGATAAATTGTACGAAAGAGACATCATTTTAGAAATTGAAAAAGACGTTGTATATGAAAAATAATAAAATTAAACAACTAATGGAACATGGATTGAGCCATTCATTGTTATCAACAATGAATGAAGGTCAAATCAATCAACTACATAAGATGATGGTTGGTGAACAAGAAAAAGGTTCTGTTATGTTAAAAAAAGGTGATGACCCAAAACCATATACTGATAAAGGTATTAATGTTACTGTAACTGAAAAAGAGTTGGAAGAAGATGATGAGGTTACTATGGACCCAAATAAAGATGTTGAAACTCAAGACCCATACCAAATAGGCCCCTCATCTGATGATGGATTTGGTAATGAAACTGATGATGGAATGGGTATGTTTGAAGAAGAAAAAAAAGATGGTCCAAATCCTTGGGCTATTTGTCATTCACAAGTTGGTCCAAAAAAATCAAGAAAGTGGGAAAGATGTGTTAGAGAAATTAAAAAACAATTAAAAGAAGGAAAAAATCCTTATTTACCTATAATGGAAGCCGCTTTGGCAAAAATGGTTGAAAAACATATTTCACCAAAAATGACTAAAAGTGAATTAATAAACACTTTAAGTGAAAATGGAATTATTTCTCGTCCATTTAAAAATAGTATGATTGGATTTGTTGGTCATGATGAATTGGACAAACCAACAGAAAAAGTTTATGTTTCTAAAAAAGAGACTATGGAACAAGGTACAAAAACAGCACCAACAAGAGTAAAACCTGGTACTAAAGAAAAGGAAAAACCTGGTAAAATGGACCCATTTAAAAATCCAAAACACCAACCAAAACCAAAGGCTGAGAAAATTGATGAACAAGGTACAAAAACAGCACCAGCACCAACAAGAGTAAAACCCGGTACTAAAGAAAAACCAAACACATCAGACCCTTTTAAAAATCCAAAACACCAACCAAAACCAAAAGCATCTACTGAAGCACCAAAAATGGGAACGGTTAAAATACCTGACTATTTGGAATTTGACCAATTAAAAATTGATTTTAAAAACCAATAATGAAAAAGAAACAAATTGTAAGAGAAGCTCCAATTGATTATGGAGATAGACCTGAAAGAATGTCACCAGATATTGAAAGAACAATTCTTTCAAAAGGAACTCCATTGTCTACAAATCCGGCATTTCCAAATATTGAACAGGGTAATTTACCTGAAACATTTGAAGAGTTAGTTGCTTCTAAAAGATTTAAAGATGTTGTTGCTAAAGTTAGACGTTATGTACCAAATGCTGGTGCTGATATTTCAAGAGGTAATCCTTTACAACAATTACAAAGAATGATGATGACTATGGCCATGCAATTGTTACAAAAACAAATGGCTCATAAAGAATATCTTGAAAATTTGGCAATTGATTTGGTTAGAAAAGAAATGGGTGTAAGACCAGACCAAATTAATTATGTTGCAGAACTTGTAATGCCAGGTCAAATTGATATGACAGGTTTTCAAAAACAAGGTGAAGAACCTGAAGACGAGGAAGTTGAACAGAATTTCCAAGAAAAAGAAGAAGACCTTGAAGATTTCATATCAGCATTTGAAAGATTTGATATTGAAAAGGCGAAAAGAAGATTTATAAATGCGTTAATTCAAGGTTCATCTAAAAAAGGACATTACATGTTTGAATTAGTTAGAGATGAATTAGATAGAGTTGACCCCGACTTATTGAATTTGTACGGTGTTGTTATGTCTGTAAATGATTTATTGTATTGGGTATTACCTGACGAAATGATGGACATGATGATGAGTCAAGGTGGTGTTGGTGGTAAAGAAGAAGTTGATATTCAAACTGACCCCCCAACAGTTAAAGCAACAGGTGTATTTTTTCCTATATTAATTCATGAGTTAATTAAAGGTACAATGGAAATCTTAGGTACTCAAGGACTTCCTGATGACCCAAAACAAGCCGAAATGGTCATGGCATCAACTGACAGCTTATCAAGTGAAATTTGGGATTTAAGAATTGGTCCAGTATTATGGGAAAAATTCTTGACTGCGTATCCCGAAGAATTATTTGAAGAAGATAAAAAATTCATACAAAACTACCTTTTTGCAAGATTTTCAGCACTTTCATCTGAAGAGTTTTTCAAATTAGCTAAAATGATTTTAAGAGGTGATGCAAAAGCAACATCAATCTTGGACAGAATGGTTAAGGAAATTGTGGCTCATTTGAATGACGTACATAGTGATGATGACGAAGACTATGATACTGATGAAGATGGTGACACTATGGGTCCTGACGATGATGATTTGAGTGATTTAGATGATTTCTTAGGTAGTTTAGGTATTGACAGGTCCTAACACTAACCTTTTATGGGTTTAACCAGAGAACAATTACTATTAGAATATTCAAGGTGTATGAAAAATACACCATATGCTCTTAAGACGTATCTTCAGACTTATGATAACACTCAGTCAAGATACGTCCCATTAGAGTTATTTCCTGACCAAGTTAATTTGGTTGAGGATTACGAAAACTACAACGAAAATATCGCATTAAAATACCGTCAGGCGGGTGTATCAACCGTGACTGCGGCTTGGGCAAGTAAAAGACTTGTATTTGCATCAAAACAAAGACCTGAAAAGGTTTTGATTATTGCAAACAAATTGGATACTGCCGTGGAAATGGCAAACAAAATTCGTGGATTTACTGAACAATGGCCTGCTTGGGTTGGTGTAAGTTTTTCACCAGATAAAAACGCGGCAAGACATTTTAAATTAACAAACGGTTGTGAAGTTAAAGCCGTTGCAACATCAAAGGATGCACTTCGTGGTTATAGCCCCACTATGTTGATATTTGATGAAGCGGCGTATATTGAAGCAGATGGTGATTTCTGGGCTGCCTGTATGGCCTCTCTATCTACGGGTGGTAAAGTTGTTGTTGTATCAACACCAAACGGATATGACCCAATTTACTATGAAATTTACGAACAAGCCAATCGTGGAATGAACGATTTCAAGATTACCGAAATGTATTGGTATCGTGACCCCCGATATACAAAAGATTTATATTTGGTTAAAACTGATGAAATTATTCATTATTTATTAAATCGTGATGAATATACTGCCGATAGAATTGTTGATTTTTCAGGTCGTGACCCATATGAAAGAAACTATGACGAGTTAAAAGCTTATTTTGATTTAGGTTATAGACCATGTTCATCTTGGTTTGAGGCGATGGTTAAAAAACTTAAGTATGACAAACGTAAGGTTTCTCAGGAATTGGAATGTAATTTCTTGGGTTCGGGTGATAACGTATTTGATTCTAACTTAATTAAAAATATTACTGATAATATGATTAAAGAACCCATGAATAAAATGATGGGTGGTGGACTTTGGATATGGAAAGAACCTGAATTAGGTCATAAATATATTATGGGTGTGGATGTATCTCGTGGAGATTCTGAAGACTATTCAACGTTTCAAATTTATGACTTTGATGAAAGAGAACAAGTTGCGGAATATATTGGAAAACTTCCTCCTGATGTATTGGCTGAAATTGCTTACAAATGGGGTAACATGTACAACTGTTTTATAGTAATTGATATCACGGGTGGTATGGGAGTTGCAACAGCCAGAAAATTACAAGAACTTGGATATAAAGATTTATATGTTGATGGTGTAGATTTTGGTAATAGATGGAAATACGACCCAAAGGCGGCTGAAAAAATTCCTGGTATTAACTTTAACAATAAAAGGGTTCAAATTATTGCCGCTCTTGAAGAAAGTTTAAGACATGGATTAAAAGTTCATTCATCAAGATTATTGAATGAAATGAATACGTTTGTTTATATTAATGGTAGACCTGACCACATGAAAGGACAACATGATGACTTAATTATGTCATTGGCGATGGCGGTATATGTATCAGATTCATCTTTTTCACAACTCACAAAGGTTACAGAACAGGCGAAAACTATGTTGGAATCTTGGCAGGTTACTTCTTATGACCCACCAAAAGAACAATACTTTAACCCCTCAATTCCGAACACAAACTATAAATCAAACATTGCGTATCAAAATCAACCAACACAAAAGGATTATCAAGACTATTTATGGGTATTCGGCGGAATCAAGCGTTGATAAATATTAGTATTGATTTAAATTTTAAATATGGAAGAAAAGAACCTGACGATATGGCAAAGATTGTCCCAACAACTTGGACCGAATTCCCTTTTGGGTCAAGATATTCCCACTTATAAGTTTGATAAGAAAGAACTATTAAGAACTACGGATAAAGCTGAATACGAGAAAGAAAAATTACAAGCTCGCCAAACACATTATATTTCAAGTCAATGGGGTAAAATTGAAAATAATTTATATTCACAAGCAATTTATTATCAACCAACAAGATTGGCATCATATTACGATTATGAGTCAATGGAGTACACACCTGAAATTTCTGCGGCTTTGGATACATACGCTGAAGAATCTACAACGGTTGATGAAAATGGATATATGTTACAAATATACTCTGATTCACCAAGAATTAAGTCAGTATTAGGAGATTTATTTAATAACGCATTGGATATTAATACTAACCTACCAATGTGGACACGTAATACCGCAAAATATGGTGATAACTTTGTTTTCTTAAAGTTGGACCCGGAAAAAGGTATTGTTGGTTGTTTACAATTACCAAACATTGAAATTGAACGTATTGAAGTTGGTATGAAAGGTAGAGCAACATCTGGTATGGGTGGTGCCGTGGCTTCTAATAGTGATGCCAAAAGTTTAACTTTTACTTGGAAAAACAAAAACTTAGAATTTAATACTTGGGAAGTTGCTCACTTTAGATTATTGGGTGATGATAGAAAACTTCCATATGGTACTGCCATGTTGGAAAAGGCAAGACGTATTTGGAAACAATTAATTCTTGCTGAAGATGCAATGTTAGTTTATAGAACATCAAGAGCACCTGAAAGACGTGTATTTAAAGTATTCGTTGGTAACATGGATGATGCAGATATTCAACCATACGTACAAAGATTTGCACAACAATTTAAGAAAGACCAAGTCACTGACCCACAAACAGGAAACGTAGATATGAGATTCAACCAAATGGCGGTTGACCAAGATTTCTTTATACCTGTAAGAGACCCAGCGGCTCCAAACCCAATTGAAACTTTGCCAGGAGCAACAAACTTGTCTGAAATTGCCGATATTGAATATATCCAAAAGAAACTTTTAACAGCTTTAAGAATTCCAAAAGCATTTTTAGGATTTGAAGAAGTTGTTGGAGATGGTAGAAATTTATCATTACAAGACATTCGTTTTGCAAGAACAATCAATAGAATTCAAAAATCTATGGTTGCCGAACTTAATAAAATTGCAATTATACATTTATTTTTATTAGGATTTGAAGATGAATTAAATTCATTTCAACTAAGTTTAACTAACCCATCTAAACAAGCTGACTTGTTAACAATAGATGTTTGGAAAGAAAAAATGTTGTTATATAAAGATGCTGTTGCACCTGTTGAGGGTATTGCTCCAACATCACAAACTTGGGCTAAAAAACACATTCTTGGTTTCTCTGATGAAGATATTAAACTTGATTTACAACAACAAAGAGTTGAAAAAGCAGTTGCCGCTGAAATCGCCAATACTGCTAATGTTATAACAAGAACAGGATTATTTGATAATATTGACAAGTTATATGGTAATGGTGGAGCATCGTCAGGAACCACAGAAACACCACCGGCAGAAGGAGGTGATATGGGTGGATTTGGAGCTGACTTAGGTGGAGCACCACCAGCAGGAGGTGAAACACCACCAGCAGGAGGTGAAACTGCGGTTACACCGGAATCAGTTAAAAAGAACATGAACATTATTTTAGAACGTGATAATTTGTATGGTGTTGATGAAGTTGATTTAGAAAAAGGAAAACGTTCATTAGGGCTAATTGAAGAACAATTAGGAAAACTATTAGATTGATATATTTATTGATATGAAATTTGGACAATTACTTAGCAAAATAGAAGGATTAATGATTAATTCTTATGTGAATGAAACTACAAAATTGGAGTTAAGAAACTTCAAAAAATTGGTGTTGGAAAATAAAAACGCCAGTACAATGTTTTATATTTATACTGAATTATCCAAGAAAAATGGTTATGATAAAACTTTAGCTGAGGCTTACATCAACGAATCTTTAAGACAAGTAGAAAAACTTCTACCAAAATTAAATACACAAAAAATTGAATATTGGGTTAAAGATGTTGTAAGTGAAAATAACTACAAAGATATTGACAATTTAATTTACAACTCTTCTGATAAAATTATGGAGAATGTTGAAAGTAGAAAAACTCTCATAAAAAATTTAAGTGAGACTACTGAAGTTAAAACTGCAATACAATTACCAATGGAAACTTTGATGAATATTGCCAATAGAGAAATTAGTTCTTATATTGAAAATTTAGATGAAGATTCTAAAAGGGATTTATCTAAAGTATTAATGACTGAAGATGTGGAATTGTCAAAAGAGTTTGAAGATTTAAAAGTAAAAACAATTCACTCTTTAAGTAATATCAATGAATCTATGGATGATATTACAATAAAAAAATTACAGGAAACTATTAACCAAATCAAAGGTGAAGAGTTTTCTAAAATCAATTATGTAAAATTATACAATTTGTATAATAATATTAATTAATCTTTAGGTTTTTGAGATTCAACGTATTGAGCCTTTAATTTTTGTGCTCTACGTGTAACAGATGGTTTTTCATACTGAAGTCTTTCTCTTAACTTTTCATTTTGCTTGGTTTTAATTACCTTTCCTTTTAATTGTTTTAAGGCTTTTTCTAAAGGAGTTTTTGCATCTATTTTTACTTTTAACATATTATAGTAAATAATACAAAGTTGGTAAAAATTTGACAATAGAAACAATTTAGATTATTTTTTTACTAATAATAAACAATTTATACACATGAATATTAATGAAAAAAGGAAAAACATCACGAATTGTAGGATTCAACAATTCAAAAGTGAGTTATGGAACAGTTGATTCCAAAAATTTTAAATCAGTCTATCTTAATCTACAGAGTTGGGTTTCACCAAAACAAAGTTATGACAATTGGGAAAGAATAGTATCAAATTTTGGTAGACAGATAAAACATACAATATTTGAAATATTAGACCCGACATTTTTTAAAGACAATTATATTGTTGATTTGGATTTAAGAACCAGCGGAATTGTTTACGGGAAAAAAAGTTTTATGAATTTGGAAATTACCCTATTTTTATCACAAGAAGTTGATTTCAAAGATACGATTCTTAAAGATAAATTGAAAAGAATTGCCAAAGAAATTTATATTGAAAACTTTAAAAAGAACGAGTATTTTGATTTTACACTATCTAAAAAGAGCAAAGAAGAAGCATCTTAGTATTTATTACTAAAACATACGTATGAAAATATTAGGACCTACCGAAACAGGTAAAGGAATATTGATTGAAATGGATGCCGGATATGTGTCACCATCTCATGAATTTAATAAAAAGATGCTTGAGGAAAATCACAAGAATTTCTTGGATTATTCAAAACCTTTTGAATTCTATGCCGTACTTCAAAAATACAATACACCAAACCGTAATGGGAGAGTGTACCCTGAAAGAATTTTAAAACGTGAATCTGAAAATTATAAAAAGATGATTGAAAAAGGAACATCTCTTTCAGAATTAAATCACCCTGAATCATCATTAATTGACCTTGACCGTGTGTCTCACATCATTAATGATATATGGTGGGACGGACATATCCTTATGGGTAAGTTGCGTCTTCTAACATCACCAGGATTCCATGAGAGAGGTATTGTATCTACAAAGGGTGACCAAGCAGCAAACTTGTTAAGACAAGGTGTTACTTTGGGTATATCTTCACGTGGTGTTGGTTCTTTAAAAAAGACTGGTGAACAGAATGAAGTACAAGATGATTTTGAATTAATTTGTTTTGATTTGGTATCTTCACCATCTACACCAGGAGCGTATTTGTTTACAAACCCTGATGATAGAAGCAAGTTTGAAGAAAATTTGGAAGAAGAAAAAGTTTCAAGAATGTCACCAATAGAACAACAAAGTGGAACAAAAATGAATCGCTCTATTGACTTATTGAAAAAATTAAACCATTATTTGGACAGATAATTTAAAAAACATGGACGAAAAATATTTTGTAGCAAAAGTACAGTACGATTTACCTGACGAAAACACAGGTAAATTAAAGAAAATCCGAGAGGAAAAATTGGTTAAAGGTTACTCTGTAACTGATGTTGAAGCCAAGGTAACATCCCGATATACTGGGTTCCAACATGATTGGAGAATCACAGCGGTCTCCGAAAGTAAAATAGACGAAGTTATTGAAGATTAATAAAAACCCCTCCTAACCGAGGGGTTTTTTATTTATTTAGGGTTTTTACTAAGCCCAAATAGAATTTTTTGACATATGGATATATTTATATGTTAAATTATTCTATAATAATATGACAGAAAAAAAGTCGTTAGTTGAGGAAGCACTACTACAAATGAAAAATTTGGAACAAGTAGTCGCCGAAAATGCAAAAGGAATACTTGCTTCTACAATGAAGGAAGAAATCTCAGAATTAGTAAAAGAGTCTTTGAAAAATGAGACTGAAAAAGAATCAAAAGAAGTTGAAATGGATGAACAATCGGAAGATGATTTAGACATGGATATTGATATGGATTCTAATGATGAAAACATGGATGATGTTGAAATGGACATTGATATGGATTCTGACGATGATGAATCGGAAGATGAATTAGATATGGACTTTGATATGGATTCTGATGATACACTACCAATAGACCTTACAAATGCGTCTGATGATGAAATCTTAAAGGTTTTCAAATCTATGAGCGATGAAGATGGTATCATTGTTAAACAAGATGGTAACCACATTACTTTAAACGATGAAGATGAAGATGTTGAATACATTATTCAAACTGAAAGTTACATGGACGAAGTTGAAATGGACGAAGAGTACATGGAAGAAGAAGAAATGGACGAAGCTGAATTATCTAACGATGAATTAGATTCTATGATGGCTGACATTTTTGGTAAAGAACAAATGGACGAAGAAGAAATGGACGAAGAAGAAATGGACGAAGAAGAAATGGACGAAGAAGAAATGGACGAAGTGGTGTATGAAATAGAAATGGAAGAAGATGATGATAGTGATGATGATAGTGATGATGATAACGTGTCTGAAAGTAAAATGACAATTAAACCAGTTATGGGTAAATTAACTAAATCCTCTTTAACTAACAAAGCTAAAAAAATGGAAACTAAAGAAGGGTCAATGATGAGTAAACCTGTAGTAGGTAAAGGTGTTAAAACTGGAAGTGCTAAATTTGAATATAAAGAAGGTAGAAAAATGGAAACCAAAGAAGCGGCTATTGAACCAAAAGGTAAAGCTAAAGGAGTTGGTATGAATTTGAAACCTAAGAAGTTTGAATACACTGAAGCTGAAATGGAAGAAAACTATGGTTCTAAAAAACACGAATACAAACGTAAGGATGTTGATGGTGTTGAAAAGAAAGCTGGCGAAAAAGGTGGTCATTACAAAGATTACGAAAAAGAGGAAACTAAAGAAGCTGCTAGAACATTAGGTAATGGAACTAGAAATTACGCTGAAAGAAAAGGTTTACCTAAAATGAAAGTAATTCCAAATCAAGCTCTTGCTGAAGAAGTTGAAAGATTGAGAGAGAAGAATGAAGAATACAGAAAAGCACTTAATATTTTCAGAGAAAAATTAAATGAAGTTGCTGTGTTTAATTCAAACTTGGCTTATGCAACAAGATTGTTCACAGAACATACAACAACAAAACAAGAGAAGATTAATATCTTAAGAAGATTTGATGATGTTGAATCATTAAAAGAATCAAAATCATTGTATTCATCAATTAAAAATGAATTAAATACAACGACTCAAAACGTAGTTACAGAATCTATGGAAAAAATTGGTAAATCACCAGCATCAGGTTCTTCACAAAACTTAATTGAGTCAAAAACTTATGAAAATCCACAATTCTTAAGAATGAAGGATATCATGCAAAAAATACAAAAATAAAAATAAATAAAATTTAAAAACAAAAAAAATACTAAAATGGGTGCATTATTAGAAAGCGGTCTTGTTGGTAACATTGGTTTAAAACACCTTAAGGTTATCAAAGAAGACACAATCAACAAATGGGATAAACTTGGCTTTTTGGAAGGTTTAAAAGGTCACATGAAAGAAAACGTAGCTCAGTTATACGAAAACCAAGCTTCTTTCTTAATCAATGAGGCTTCTTCAACTTCTGATAGCGGTTCTTTTGAAACAGTTGTTTTCCCAATCGTGAGAAGAGTATTCTCTAAATTATTAGCTAACGACATCGTGTCTGTACAAGCAATGAACTTACCAATCGGTAAATTGTTCTACTTCGTACCTAAAATTCAAGGTTATTCTGGTGGTACATCAACAGATGGTTTATTTGGAAATAGTGGTACACACTACGCTCCAATAGGTTCTCCAGGAAACTACCAAGGTGACGCTGACGCTGGTTATACTTCAGGTAATGGTACATTTAATCCAATCTACAACAAAGATTTGTATGATTTATTCTACGAAGGTAACGAAGCTGGTTTAAATCCTCCTGGTTTGTTTGACTATTCAAAAGGTCAATGGACTGCTGTAACAGCAAGTACTGTAACTTATGCTTGGTCTAACGCTGGTTATTTATTACCACAAGCATATCCAGTAGATAACTACAGAAAAGTAATTATTGTTATGAGTGGTTTCTCTAACGCTGGTGCTGGTCAGTTAATTGGTCCTAATGGTAACACTATGGATACTGAAGAATTCTTGTCTGGTTTGAACATCTTAGGTGTAACTGCTAACCAATATACTTCAGCTAACACAACTAACCCTTATTTATTTAGAGTAGTAACTCAAAGATATGGTAAAGGTATTGTACAATACGGAAGTAATGTAACAGTTAACTACCCTAATGGTCCTGCAGGTTACAATGCAAATTCAGGTGGTTCATACTACAACGTATGTGATGCTAATGGTTTCATATTCTTAGAAATTGATTTACAAACACCAGTTTGTATTACTTGTGGTGATTCATCTATGGATGGTTATACAGGTTCTACATTCTCATCTAACACAAATTCAAATACAGCATTCTTAGCAATCTACAGATTGTACAAAGAATTGGAATTTGAAGACCAAATCGGTGAAGTATCTTTTGACCTTGAGTCAGTTACTGTTTCTGTAACAGAAAGAAAATTGAGAGCACAATGGTCTCCTGAATTAGCTCAAGACGTTGCGGCATTCCACAACATTGATGCTGAGGCTGAATTGACAGCATTGTTATCTGAGCAAGTTGCGGCAGAAATTGATAGAGAAATCTTGAGAGATTTAAGAAAAGGTGCAGCTTGGAACTTGAGATGGGATTACAACGGTTGGAAGAGACTATCTTCTAGCGGAACAACTCCTTACACTCAAAAAGATTGGAACCAAACTTTGATTACTGCAATCAACCAATTGTCAGCTCAAATCCACAAATCAACTTTAAGAGGTGGTGCTAACTGGATTGTTGTATCTTCTGAAGTATCTGCTATCTTTGATGACTTGGAATACTTCCACGTATCAAATGCAGCTCCTGAGCAAGACCAATACAACATGGGTATTGAAAGAATCGGTACTTTGTCTGGTAGATATCAAGTATATCGTGACCCTTACTTCCCAGCTAACCAAGTGTTAATCGGACACAAAGGAACTAGCTTGTTAGATACTGGTTACATTTACGCTCCATACGTACCTTTACAGTTGACTCCAACTATGTATAACCCATTCAACTTTACACCTATCAAAGGTATCATGACAAGATACGCTAAGAAAATGGTTAATAACCGTTTCTATGGTAGAGTTACAGTTGACGGAGTTAGAACATTCAACTTACAAGAATTGAGATAATTTATCTCAAACGTCATAAAAAAAAGGGAACTTCGGTTCCCTTTTTTGTTTTATACAAGTATTTATATAAAGTAAAAATAACATGGCTTGTAAAAAATCAATTATAAAAAATAATTCTAATACATCTATTGGTGTAATTAATTATACTAGATGTTCGGATTATTTAAATATGAATAATCACGAAATATTAGAAAATGAAACTATTAATGTATGGTATGTTGATGGTACTTATTCAACAGCATCTAAAAACATTCAAATTATTTCAACAATTGATTGGCCACCACCAATAACTCCTACTCCAAGTATTACACCATCAGTAACTCCAAGTTACGGAGCAACTCCAACTCCAAGTGTTACACCTACAATAACATCTACAGTTACTCCAACAAAAACTCAAACACCAACACCTACACGACCTGTATTTACAATAACATCATTAGCTAGTGGTACTACATCATCAGATGCTTGTTCAAGTCCAACTCTTCAAACATATTATAGTAATACTTCAATTGGTTCTTGGACAACAGGAACAACAATTTATTTAAATAGTAATTTTACAACACCAATTTTTGCAACATATCTTTCTGATTCTGGTGGATTTCCAGGTAATACAATATTTCAAACAAATAGTTCGGGTAATATTATTTTAATTGATTCATGTCCAGCACCAACACCTAGTGCCACAAGAACACCAACACCTACACCAACTCCTACAGTAACACCAACTATAACACCTACCAATACGGTTACACCAACAGTTACTAAAACACCAACTCCTACACCAACATCTTAAGAATTTAAAATTCTTAAAGACTTTGAAACTGCCTCAGTTTCTTCCATTGTAAATGCACCTCTAACGTGACAGGCAATTAATGCTTGTTTTAAACAATACATTGCTTGTTCTTCATTCATACCATCAATAAATGAATTTAATTGTTCATTTGAGATGTAATGTATTGTATCAAAAAGAGAACCAATAATTTCTTGTGTTTTTTTTGATATTTCTTCAGTATTTTTAGTATTTTCCATATGGTTTTATATTTATGTTAAGTATCGTAATTTTTTTCACAAAAACAACATGGAACAACAATTAAATGAAGATTTGGCAGTATGGTTTGGCAAAAAAAAGAAGCCAAAAGGAAGTAGTCAGCCTAAAGGGCCATGGGTTAATATTTGTAGTAAAGATAAAAATGGAAAACATCCACCTTGTGGTCGTTCAGACACTGATAAAGGTGCCTATCCAAAATGTAGGGCTGCCGGTGTTGCAGGTAAAATGAGTGATTCCGCAAAACAAAACGCTTGTAAACAAAAAAGAGAAGCCGAAAAAAAAGATACACAATCAGGTAAAGGTCAAAAACCAATAATGACCTCTTATAAACCCAAAAAGAAAAATACTAATGAAGGTATGAGACAATTTATTAAGTCCATCCTCAACGAACAGGTCAGAAAAAACAAAATGATAGACCTTGGAGAAATGGTTGAATCGCAATATGCCAAAGATTTAACAGAAGCACGTAAAATTGCACAACAACATTTAAATGAAAATCCAAGATATTATTGTGTTTTACACAGAATTGGTTTAATTGAAGAAGGACAAACTGAAAAAATCGCTAAGGAAGTTTGTCCGTCAAACTAATGTTTGCAATATATTTTTAAGAGAATGTTTAATATTGGAAGTAATCTCTTCTTCCATTTTTAATCTCTGACTTTCCAAAACTTCATTAAAGTGATTAGTTATTTCAATTTTTGACTTGTCTTGAATTACAACAGTATATGAATATTTGTGGTTAATAACATTAACTGTGTTACCCTCAATTGTAATAAAAATTGAATTTGCAGGATTGTGTATGTATTTTTTATTTGAAAGTGGTGTCATTAATAATTGAGTATCTGGTTTATCAATCAATTTTTTACAAATTGATAAACAATCCAATTCATATTTTGACCTGTGACCACGTTCGTAGTCCATTTTTCTTGCAGAATCAATGTACATTCGTTGAATCCATCTTTTGAATATGTGTTTGTATTCTTTCATTTTATTATGGATTCAAAGATAATACTTTTTTTTTGAATTAACAATAGGAACCTGAACAATGTTTTTTTCCGTCTAAACCAGGCATCCTACCTTTACATACTTGAACTGCATAACCATTTGCATATGCTGAAGGGTAAACATCATATTTTGCTTTAGCCGCCGCTTTACCACGAACACATAATTTTGTTCCCGTTTTTTTTCTACTTTCCATCATTGGAGGTTCAATATCCATCATTTCTTCTTCTTCATCGCCCCCATTAATTTCATTCATTAAGAAATCAAAAACTTGGTCAATATTATTTTTTGCTTCAGATATATGGTCTTGAGCCCAATCATGACCATTGTCAAGAATACTCTCAATTTGTGATTTATCTAAATCTAACAATATTTCACATTGTCTTTTCATTTGTTCTAAGTTAGAGAAGAACATATATCTTTCATTTTCTTGTTCTTGTAATACTCTCATTACAAGTTTTTGAATCATAGATTCGTTAAGTTTAACTATTTTTTTCATTTTTTGTTTACGATTTGGAACATTAATTCTTTTTGATAAGTATCTCTTTCTCCACTAGTATTCACTCTAATATCAACATAATATTGATTTGGTATTTTATCTCTTGTGTCAAACATAAAATAGTACTCGTTAGGTGTTCTATTGATTGGTGTCCAATCTTGAACTTGTACTTCAGTATTACCCTCTCTGACATAGATTCTATAAAATGCTTCAATACTGTTTAATACGATTTGACTTGTGTAGGCTTGTTTGATTGTTACCATTACTTTTCTAACATCGGTATTCAAAATTTTCTCATTTTGTTTAATACCACTGAAATCAAATCCATAAAGAATTGGGTCTTTTGATTGAGTACCTATTTGATAAACTGATGATTGACCTTGTAAAACAAATTCATTTTCTACATTATTTAATGTTTGACCATCTTTAATTAAGTTTGTCCAAACATCAGAGAACTGACAAGGAGTTGTCCAACCTGTAATAGGTGGTACTGTAACCTCATATACCCCCTGTGTACGGAGGCAAGTAGTCAAACCTGTATAACCTGACATAATATCACCGTTAGGGTCGTACAAGTTAACTATGGGGTTTTCATCCAAGTTCATAAAGTTACCATTTGAATATACATAAAGATATAAGTGGTTTACTCTATTTGATGCAAATGTGTTTCTATCATCTTTAATGATATCATCATAAGTTGTTTGAAGGAATGGTTGGTAAAAAGTTTGAGTATGTCTTGTAAAGAAACCAACAGAATATGTTTCAGTTAAACCTGTAATGTTTTCAATTTCAGGAACATAAGCAATTCCCCAACCTGTAACACCGGTGATTGAACCATTAAGAATACCATTAATTTCGTTTGACATATCAAATGTGATATTTTCATTACCAAATTCAAAATGTTGTCTATCAATAATTGTAAGTCCTGAATAATTTAAACTTGGTGTTGGTGATAAATTTTTGTTGTTATAGATTCCTGGTACAGACCAATCTTTAATTGTTGTTCTTTCAATCCAGTTTGATGGTCTACTACTAAAAGGTATATTGTTTGACCATTCGGCAACTACGGGTTGGTATACATAATCAAAACCAACTCCTTCATCCCAATATTGAGGGTTACTTGTGGCTCCTGAATAAAGTGGGATTCTAAATAATACCAAATCAAATGATGTTGCTCTTCTTGACCCTTGTGATGTTGTATCATTTAATAAATCAATATCAAAAAACGCTGAATTTGTCATGATTAAGTTATGAGTCATTGCTGTGGTACATCCTGTTGATATTTCACCTGTAGCAATACTTTCTCTTAATAGGTCCAAATCCAAATCAAAGATAAATCTTGTAAAACCTTTTGGTGCGTATGTTGCAAGGTCTGAACCAAAATATAATTCCATTACGGGGTTTCTGCCCGTGTTGGTTAAACTATCTAATTGTATAGTGTTATTTTTGCTGAAATATGACCTTAAAATTGACATTTGATATTATTTCTATATAAATATCAATTAATGCGAATATTTGGATTAAGAACTTTATTTACTGCGTTTTGTAATTGAAATAATATTTCTGTTGAGCTAGTCCCATCTGTTGCAACAGGTACTGGTGGAGTTCCCGGTAATGCGTGAACGTGAGCAACCAAATATCTAACTATTAAATTTAAAAGTTCTATTAACTCCTCACCCCTTACGGTTGAAGATGTGTTTGGTAAAATTTTTTCTTGGATGTCTGGTTGTGAAAATCCATAAATACTGTTCTGTAAAAAATCCACATTTTTATTGGATTTGTTTGAAAGTAAAAATAAAGTATCAGCACCTGCGGCATAAAAAGTACCATAATTAACTTCAGTATCTTTTGGGGTTACGGTCTCAATGTCAACTTTAATCGGTTTTCCAATTTCTCCCTTAGAACGAACCAAAGCAAATTTATAACTCTGACTACCTAAACCAGAATTAAGTGTAATGGCGTTGACAAATCTAGTTACATTTGCAAAAATAATTGGTTGAGTTAATGTAGAGATTGAATTTATATAACCTCGGGCTACGGCATCTGGTCTGTAAACAAATGGAAATTGATTTTCAACTTTTGGACCATTTGGTATTTGACCATTATTAACTCCAATAATAAAATTATTTATTTTTGAGACCGCATCATTGAATGATAGTCCTATGAAATTTTCATAATATTCTAAAAACTTAACATCATCTAAATTTGAATCGTAATTTATATTATCGGTAAATGTTTTATTTGTAGGTTTTAAAGAAAATAAACGTATTGAACCTGTGAAAGCATTTTGTTGATTTTCTAAATTTTCAATATCCCACTCTATTAATTTTTTTACCTCTTGATTTACGGTATTTAATTTAAGAAATGATTGTGGCTTCTTACTAACAACTTGTGTATCAAAACTTGAAAGTTGTACATAGGCTCTTGTGTTATTCGCAATTGGTTGTTTACTAGTATCTAATCTTTTTGTCTTACCAGCTCTTAATAATACTGTGTTAGGTTTAACAATAATATCTGCAGTACCTCTACCTAACAAAGCATTGTCACCGGGTTCAGGAAAAATACCTTTTGATTTTTCACTTTTATGTGTACCGTTTTTATTCTTTAAGGCTAATAATCCTTTTACTCTGTTACCTAAAGATGTGTATTTGTTTGCCGCTTGTAAGTTCTCATAAGGTAAACTCATTGGACTTGAAAATGCTGCTTGAACATAGTAAACATCTTGATATGGATACAACGGATTTTGATAGATTAAATTAACACGTTCACCTACTTCAGGAACTTGACTAAAAAACATTGGTAAAAGTGGAAGTTGTACAAACGGGTCTTTTGGTCCCCACATGTCAGTCGCTGGATTATATTGATACCCTTCTAAAACCGCTCTATCATTTTGGTCCAAAGGATACGCACGAATTCTACCCAACATCATTGGGTCCTGATTATCCTCAACTTTGGCAGGAAATATTAATTTACGAAATGACTTGTCCATTTGTTCTTGCGGTGTGCTCTTTTAAAACTTTATCATATAAAGTCTCTATATTATCTAAATGAACTGTTAGTTCAATAATTAAATTTTTTGTTTCTTCAAAATCTTCAGACAAAAAGTCCATAACTTTAGTTAAATCAGAATTACCCCTATTTTTCATGTCAGAAACAATTTCATTCATTTCTTCAAATGATAATTTATTTGATTGTATCATAATAAAATTCCTGACATTGGCATTGGTATGGTTATTCCTATTGGAAGTACAATTTGTTGTGGTGTTAAAGCACTCATTTTACTATTTTGAGTTCTTTCAGATTCAACACCTTCAATTTGTGATTTGATTGATTGTAAATATAAATTTGGGCTACCGTCAGGTAATGGTCCTGTTGGTATTCCTAATTTTTGCATTTGTGCAATTACCTCTAACATTGCTCTAGTATTGTTAAATCCAGTTCTTAAAGCCGCTAACGGTAATAAAAATGGTGGTATTTGAATATTAGTTCCTCTTAGGGCAAATTCAATAATATTTAAAATATCATTAATTACACTCTTACATCTTCGGTAGTCATCAATAAATTGTGCCACTAAAATAGCTGCTTCTATTAATTGTGATATAATTGCATATTGTTTAGTTAATTGATTTTTCTTTAAATCCGCAGTTATTTTTTGAAGTAGTTTTCTAATATCACGAATTATAATATTTCTAAGAATTTTTACAAATTCAGCTCCAATCTGAGACATAATTTCAATGTTCATCTTACTGAATATTTTCATGTAAGATTTTAAATCATAAACTTGGTCTACAGCTGAACCAGCTCCATTAATAACAATTTGTTCTAATGCTTTAAACATTGTCATAAATGGTAATAATACTTTTGGTGAAATAATTGCAGAATACAAAGCATTTGGTAGAGCTTTAACAATACCGCCATCAATAGTTAAACCAATTTGGTCAATTTGAGGCCATTGTTTATTCTTTTTAACAGAATTAACGGCTTTGTTAAATACTGCGGTATTGGCGGCGGAATCAGTATCACTAATGTGTAACAATTCATTTAAAGTATCAAATAAATCATCCGTATTAACAGGTAATTTTACATTTGTACAATCAGGATATTCAACAACACCTCTTTGGATATTAGATAATTCAGATTCAATCTGTCTAATATCAATATCTGTTAATTCAAAAAAACCATCATCAACACCATCTAATGGTGCAACTTTCGCGTTTCCACTAACGTCAATTTCAGCTCTATCATCAAAACATAAACCCATAATTCTTGTAAGAATTTTTTGGAAATATTGTTGGTCTTCAATTTCACCAGCACCCATTTTAACATTTATTGAAATGGCTCCAAATAATATTTGAAATACCTGTAAAAAAACATTTTTTAAATCAACAATTTTAATTGTTGTGAAATAATCGGTCATAAACTGACTAACCAAATTTTGATTATTATCTCTATTGATTAATTGTACTTGAAAAAAATCTCCTTTATTACCAAAACCATCTTGTTTCACATATGTTATATTAAAAAGACCTTGTTTTGATGACCCTAAATAATTTTTTCCATTATCATCATCATATGAAACACCTTCATTTTGAATACGATTATACAACTCCCTATTCATTGAAAATGGATTTTGTTGAACTTGTACATCTTTAGTCTCATAACTTAATTTACCTAATGGTGTGTCAGGAGAAACTTTTAATAATCCAAATAAATCAACACTTGAAACAGGTATATAAATACCTTTACTGGCTATTGATGAATCATAGGTTTGTTCTTGTGAACAACCCAATTGTTTCATCATTTCTTTAGTTATAATTTCGGGAATTAAAGCGATAATGGTATTTAATGCTTCAGTAAATTGGTTTTTAATTAAACCAACACTTGAACTAGCTGTTTTACCAGATATTCTATTATCAGGTAAAAGTTTGTTGATATCAACAAGTTTTTCTAATTGACTACTAACTTGTCTTTGATATCTTTTTTTTTGTTCTGCTAATTGGTCTATTGGACTATTAACACTATCCTCAGCCTTTTCTAATGATGATTGTTGTTGTGAAATAATTTGTTTTGTTGCATCAGTAACTTGATTATAAGTTTCTAATGATTTAACTCGTTCTTCAACACGGTCATATTGTTTATTTAAATCAACTACTGGCATACCAAATTATTTTAATTTGTATGGTTTATCATTAATATTTTCAATATCTTTTGATATTAATGATTGTAACATTTCATCATCAATATCGCCTAAAGATAGGTCATCTTCAACCTTATTTGATTTTTCCCATATGGTTGATTGTAGTTTTGCCAAAGTTAATTTCTTTTCAACCACATCATTAATTATTTTTTGTTGTTTTTCTAAAACAGGACCAATTACAGTCATGTCCTCAGGGTCTTTTAGCATTGCTAACATTTTATTTTGAACCCTAATTGCCGTAGACCTTTGTTCTACAAGCTCATTATAAATTTCTTGTAATAATGAAAGAACGGAATCTTTATTTAACGCTATTTCCTTTTTTTTTGGTCTTGACATACAGATAAATATTATTTTTAATGTTTTTTATTCTATCATGTGATTTAGAACTACATAATATAACTTTTTAAAACGTTTCATTGCCGTTCTAATTTCTTTTGTAGAAAGATTTGTCATTTCACGAATTGATAATAAAATAATATTTTTATTAAATTTATTATTATCCGTTCCTAAAAAAATAGTCTTATAATTTTCAAATAATTCAAGTAATGCAATACCAAGTTTTCTTTCATTATCAGTTAAAGATTCGTTATCAACATAGTCTTTAAGTTCATTTAAAAATTGTTGGATTACGTCATCGGCTTCAGTTTTTTCTAATTCCATATAATAAACCATATCAGGTCTTTGTTCTAAACTGAATGAAATATCTTCGTATGAAATTTTTCTATTTGTATCTTTTTGGTCTTTTATAATTTGACCCATTAAATAATTTTTACAAATAGTACCAAAATAAGAATATGCCTTCTTTTCTTTTGAAGGTTTAAATTTATCAACCTTAGTCATTAAAAAAGAATGCGTATCAGTATGAATATCCGTAAAATTCATATCTTTACGATATAATTTATATCTACGGATGATTGATGAAATCATCTTATCTAAAGGTCCTCTTAAAAACTCATTGTAAATTGCATTTTTTTCTTCAAAAGTTTCTGCGGTAAGATATCTCCTTACCGCAGCTTCTTCAGCAACATCAAAATAATTTACAGTAGTAGCTTTTCTACCTCTTTTCTTAACTGAATCTGAGGTTGTTTCGGCAGATAACATTAAGCATTTTGAACTTCATACTTTATATTTCTGTCGTCTTTAAAGAAGTATTCTTTTTTTGCGGTAGAAATCCAAAATTTTACTTCGTTTTCAGTCATTACGTCATCACCATTTTTGTAGTTCCAAAATATTGAACCTTCTCTCATACTTGTGTGTTTGTAACCAAGTTTTGGTATTGTCATAATTCTTAATGAATTATATGTCATACGAAGTAGGAATTCATAAACAAATGTTAATTTAACTGATGATTTAAAACATCCAAATTCATCAATTTTTGATTTTCTAATTGCCATACCAGCAGTTTGAAAATTTTGATAATCTAACAAAGTTTCATTGTTCAAATATCCCATTTCTTGGGTAAAATTTGCAGCAAATGTCGCTTCATTTGTAAAACCTGCAAAAGTATCTTTACTATCAACGTCAACGACAATTGGTAAAAACGCATCTACATCAGGATAAATTTCACTATACTTTAAAATATTTTGAAACCAAATGTTAGCGTACTCGTCATCAAATTCAAAAAAAGAAATCCATTCACTTGAAGAATTTTCAACACCAAGTGATATTTGACTTTGATAGTTAGGTGTACCTGTATGTTCTACAAGTTTAACATTTAATGTTCCAAAATCAAAAGATTGTAATTTATGGACTAATGATTCTTCATTTGTATGAACAATAATTAATTCATTACAAGGAACATTTTGTATTTGTAATGATTTAATTGCCTTTTCAAAATATTCATCAAAATCTCTAACAATTGATGATTTAATTGGTAATATTACGGATAAATCTAATTTCTTTTCCATGATTATACAGTTTCGGTTTGAATTTGTGCTTCAAAAGCTTCTTTACGTTTAGTGATAAATGATGTGAAGATTCCCATAACATCAGTATCAAATTTTTCTTTATTTGTGTATTTTTCTGCGGTTTTTTCACCTTCAGTATATAAGTCAACAAGGATGTTATCTTCTAACCAAGTTTGTGCAACATCAGCTATTACATCAACAAGTTGTAGAGGATTTTCTACCCAAACACCATTTTTTTCTGTAATCCAATCAGATACCATATAAGGTGTTTTTCCAACAACAGGAATACCTGTTTTCATACATTCTAATGGAAAGGTACCAAATGAAGATGTTGGGTCAATCCAAACACCCAAGAAACATTCTTGTAAAGCATTTGCAAAATCATCTTGTGATAATCCACGTAAATCTTTAAATGTGAAGAATCTATATTGTGGGTATTTGATGTAAAATTGTTTAATAACATTTAATCCTTCTCGTTGTTCTCTTGCAAGAACACCAATCATTGGTTTTGGAGGGTAAGCTTGTTTTTTAAATGACTCTGAAATTACAGGTTCAACAATATCAATTGAAATGTTTTTCATTACTTTATTGATATATTCTTTTTGAGCCTCAGATGTTGTAATACATTTGTAAAACCCATATTGTTGCCAAGTTGCACCAGGATTTAAAGTTTCCAAAATGTGGTCATATGCCTGACATAAAACAATTTTTCCACATGGTAAGTTTTTTACTTGTTCCATAATAAACCCAAAAATTTCCGATATAACCAAAACATCTTCAGGGGCAACAGCTAAATTTGTTCCTTCTAAAGTTTGGTGTTGGATTTCATCATATGGTCCTGATAACCAAGAAGTTACCGGTGTGTATTCTTTTTTCTCATAAAGCATTACAACATTGTGACCATTATTTTTAAGTGTTAATGCCATTTCATAAATGTATCTAATAGATGCTTTGGCGTTCCCTCTTGTATCTTGAACAAAGAAGTAAATTTTGTTTAATTTTTCGTCAATATTCTTTATTGACCCTTTGACTTTTTCAATCATTTCGTTTTCCATATCCGTACTTAAAATTTTTCAATTAATTTATTCATTAACATTGTGTTCCACGCCAATTTAAAAGGTATTGTAAGTTGTGACGATACTTTATTTGCGAGTTTTTCATCAATGTCTTCATTTTCACTTAAAATCACATCAATAAGTGTTTTAACCATTTCGTATTTTACAATAGAAATATGTTGTTCGGGTTCTGTTGATGCCGATATTGGGGGAGTTTGAATATTAACATATTTGTCAATATTATCTAAATTTATGTAGTAGTTTTCACCAAATAATGTAATCATTTTTCTATTAAAATTTCAATTTTTTTATCTAATCCTTTTAAATCTGAAATGGTAATATCAGACTCTATTTTTAAATTATAAGAAGTTTCGTACTTAATTAAAGTTTTATTATCTTTTTGTAATAATAAATCAGGATTTGCTGTAATTAAAACATCAAATTCATTCCAAACCTCATCTTTTGTTAATTGATTATAAAATACAATCTTTTCAATTTCACATCCAAATTTTGAAACAAAAAACAATGTTGCCGGTTTTGTTTTACTAACTTGTTTTGAAATTAATAAAAATTTTACATTATCTTTGTATTTTACAATTAAATCGTTTAAATCGTAAAATGTTGACATTTCGGTTGATGGTGAATGTCCAAATATTTCCATGGCAAACTCTTCATACATAAATGACAAATATTCTTCATCAGTTTTAAATTTAAAATGGTTTGAATATTCTGAAGTATCATATGGTGTAATGATTTCATATTTAAAATCATCATCAACAAGTTCCAACTCATCAATAAAATACTTTTGATAGATTTGTTCTATTTTTGTAAATGTATCTCGTAATACACCATCAATATCTATAGCAATTCTCATTCTTCGTATTTACTTAGAATTTGTGAAATTAATGGGTTTCTAACAATATCTTTATCATTAAATTCAAAAACACCAATATCATTAACATTTTTAAACTTTTCAATTACGTCCCATAACCCAGATTGTGTTTTGTCTTTATATCTATCAGTTTGTTCTAAATCTCCTGAAATGAAAAATTTACTTTTAAAACCAATTCTTGTTAATAAAAGTTTCATTTGTTTTGGTGTACTATTTTGAGCTTCTTCAAAAATTAAAATTGAATTGTCAATGTTCATACCTCTCATATATGCCAACGCAAAAACCTCAATGGCTTCAATATTTTTTAAATATTCTCTTTTATCTTTACCTATAATTTTATTTAATAGATAGTAAGATGGGAAAATATACGGGTCTAATTTTTCTTCAACATTACCTGGCAATGCTCCAAGTTTTTCCTCAGCTTCAACTGCAGGTCTAACAATAATAATTTTTTCATATGGTGTTGTTGGGTCTGCAAGTAAATCAACCGCCGCTTTCATTGCAATATAACTTTTACCAACACCAGCCGGACCTGAACATATGATTATCTGATTTTTTTGTAATAAATCATAGTATAATCTTTGATTTTCAGTTAAAAATTTTTCTTTTGTTGGTTTTGAAATTACAGAAGCAATAATTTCTTTCTTTGACTTAGGTGTAATTCTAGTTTCTCCACTAAAAGCTGTTGTTTTAGTAGTGATACTTGGTTTTTTTCTTGGTTTTTTTTCCATTACTTATAATTTATGAAATATAATAATAAAAGAAACATTAAAAATTAATGTATACTCCTTTGGGCGATGTGCCTTGTTTAAAGAACTTTACTTTTTCACCAAAGTCAAAAACTAATTCTTTAACAACTTTAACATTTTTTATAAAGTCATCACTTTCAATAATAAAAACAGTATAACCTTCTTTTAATAACCCATACACTAATTCAAGTTTAGAAGATTCTTTTATATTAATTGAATTATCTTTATACCCAATACCAGATATAACAAATGGTTGTGATTTATCAGGATTAATTTTCATAAAATGACTTTTTATAAACTCATTGTGATTAATATTAAAATCATCATTAACAAATGGTAGTACAAACTCTAATTTATTACCATTAGCAACTTGACCAAAAACTCTATTTTCTGTTGGAATCCAAGGACCACCAACACCAAATCCAAAATTAAAGTTTTGTTCAGAAATTGATTTATCATATCCCAAACTTTTAAGTAATAACTTTGTTTCATCTGATGTTCCAAAATTTAACATTAATTCACCCAAAAAATTAGCAAAATTTATTTTATAATAGATGTAAGAACTGTATGCCAATCTATAAATTTCTGCAGATTTACTTGTCATGGATACAACATTTATTTTTTTGTCTTGGGGTGGTTGAAATATGTCTGAGATAGTGTTAACTATGTGTGAATCAATTGTACCAATTACTATAGTTTCTAATGATAATGTATTATCTGAATCAATAATTAAAGGTAGATAACAAACACTTAAATTCATAGGGTTTAATATTTCAGATATTTGTTTTGTATCACCAGGATTTAAAGTAGAACAAATTGCAAAAATTTTATTATATAATGGTACTTCATCTTCAAATGAAACACCAAAATCCTCAACTACATTCATCACATTTTTTATATCCAAAAAATTTGATGGTAAAATATTTGTATCTACACAACAAAAAATAACATCAGAGTTTTTAATAACTTCAACATTATCACCATCAACATCTGAAACATAAATTTCATGTTCTTGTTCAGATAAAAGATTTAATAAATTTAGACCTAAATTACCAAGTCCAATTATACCAATGTTCATTTTTTGTTATAAAATTCCAACCAATATTCAATCATCTCATCAAGCATAGTTTCAAATGTGTACGTTGGTTCCCAACCCGTATCTTGTTTAAGTTTTGTTGGGTCTCCTTTCAAATCATTTAACTCTTCAGGTCTTAAAAATTTTTCATCCATAGTAACATAATCTTGGTAGGATAGTTCCAATTTATTAAACACGTAATCACATAATTCTTTAACGGTGTGAGATACACCTGTAGAACACACATAATCATCTGCAGATTCAAGTTGTAATATCATCCACATTGCTTGTACATAGTCTTTGGCATGTCCCCAATCACGAGTTGCATCCAAATTACCTAAAGCTAATTTATTAGACAACCCTAATTTAATCTTAACAGCTTCTTTAACAACTTTATTTGTCACAAAATTTGTTCCTCTTCTTGGTGATTCATGGTTAAAAAGAATACCGTTAGAAATAAACATATTATATGAGTTTCTATAGTTTCTACAAATGTTATATGAATACACCTTAGCACATCCATATGGTGAAACAGGATACATTGCTGTTGTTTCCCTTTGAAACCCATCAGAGTCAATTGAGTTACCGAACATTTCAGATGATGATGCTTGGTATATTTTTGCGTCAGGTTTTATTAGTCTAACAGCTTCTAATACATTCAAGGTTCCAATACCAGTCACTTGGGCGGTATAAATTGGTTGGTCAAATGAAATTCTTACGTGAGATTGAGCCGCCAAATTGTATATCTCATCTGGTTGTGTTTGTTGGATTACTGAAATTAGTGATGATAAATCTGTTAAATCGGCATAGAATAATTTTATTTTATCATATACATTTTCCAATCTTGCGGTTTGGTTTTCAGCAACTGAATTTCGTTTTAATGTTCCAAAAACTTGGTAACCTTTATCTAATAAAAATTCCGCCAAGTAAGAACCGTCCTGACCGTTAATACCTGTAATTAATGCTTTTTTCATACGTATTGATTGACAATATTAATAACAGTATCAACCTCTTCTATGGTCATTTGATGATTATTTGGTAAATACAATCCATATTCATGGACTCTTTTTGAAATTGGTAACTCCTGTTTACCATATCTTTCATACCAAAACGGATGTTCATTTATTGAACCACATATTAATGGTCTACACTCAATATTATTTTCAGTTAATTTCTCAACTAACTCTTTAATGTTTTTAGTAATGACTGGATATGAAAAGTTGGAAATAAAACTATTTGATGGTGGATTAACTTTCCATTCAGTGTTTTTAATACCATCATGATATCTTTGATAATTTATATTTCTATTTTTAATGATAGTACCCAATTTTTGTAATTGTTGTAAACCAATAAATGCTTGTAAATCAGTGGCCCTTAAATTAAAACCTGGATAGTAAAATGTATATAATGAACGAAAATTACCAATCTTGTATTTTTCACGTAATTCAACCTGTTTTGATTTTGGTAAATCTCTATCCCACCCATGTGAACGAATTGATAATAAAATATGGTACAAGTCTTCATCATCTGTTGAAATCATTCCACCTTCAATTGTTGACATATGATGACCAAAATAAAATGAAAACGTTGACAAATCACCAAACGTTCCAAGTTTTTTATTATTGTATTCCGAACCCATTGATTCACAAGTATCTTCAATTAACCGTATATCATGTTTTTCACATAACTCAAGAATTTCATCCATATGATTTGGAAATCCTAAAACGTGAACTAAAATAATACAAGATGGGTTATGTTCTTCAATTATTTGTTTTAGATGGTTAATGTTTAATCCTAAATTTTCTTCATCACATTCGCACATAATTGGTTCCATTCCAAATTGAACTGCGGGTGTAACTGTTGTTACCCATGAAACCGCTGGAACTACAATTTTATTATTTTTTAATTTACCTGATAATAATAATCCGTAAATTGCCGCTAAATTAGCTGAAGAACCTGAATTTACAAATACTGAATATTTTTTACCCAACCAATCAGACCATTCTTTTTCAAACTGAACTGTAAGTTCTCCTTTGGTTAATCTTGGGTTTGTTTGTAACCAAGAAATTAATTTTTGAATGTCATCACCATCAATGGTATCTTTTACTAAATCTATTTTTTTCATTATTTTCTAATATTAGGGTAATTGGTTAAGAACCACTCAACCGAATTTTTAATTCCATCGGAAAGTGGTGTAAATTCAAACTCAGATATTGCATCTGAAACCGCTGGTTTTCTATGTTGTCCTTTTGGTTTAGTATCATCAAATATTAAATCTTCTTCATTTATATTAAAATTTTTACAAATTTCTTTAGCAATTTCCAAAATTGTTATTTCACTTGAGTTTATTGCCATAAATGGTTCATCATTTTTCCAATTATTTAATGACCAAATAATTAATTTTGCTAAGTCTTCGGAATAAATTACTTGTTTCAATGGACTACCATCACCCCAAACAACCATTTTTTCATTATTTTTATTGGCCAAAAATGCTCTATGAATCATTGCTGGAATCATATGACCATCTTCTAAATGAAAATTATCGTGAGGACCATATACGTTTGTTGGTACAACTGAAACCCAATTTGAATTTAATACTTGTTTAACAATATTCATTTCATATCCCGCCAATCTTTTAGCGTAAGCATATCCATGATTAGAATGATGTGGTGGTCCCAAATCAATTTGATTTGCCGTTAATGGGTATGTGATGTTTTTATCTGGAAAAATACAAGTTGATAAAATATTGACAAAATTTGGAATTTCATTTCTAAAAGAGGCTTCAATAACATTGTTATTTAAAACAAAATTATCAATAAAAAATTTTTTATTATTTCTCATGTTGGCTTGTACTCCACCAACCTTTGCAGCACAATTGATTATTGTATCAACACCATTGTGTTTTACGTGATAGTTAATATAATCTAATGTTTTTTCTCTATCGGTTAATTCAGCATCTTTACGAGTATGGTATACGTGACCATCACCTAAAAGTTTTTTTAATGCTGAACCAACAAGTCCTTCAGACCCGGTAATTAAATATTTGTTCATGATTAACTAATCATAAATCCGATTCGTTTAAATTTAAACCATTTTTTAAATTAAAAATAAAATTTTTGATTCCCAATAATCTAAATCTAAAAGATTTTTGTCCCAAATTTTTGATTTGGCAATATCAATTTGTTCTCTCATAAAATTATAATTTTTTAATAAATTAATATCTTCAATTAAAATAACAGGAAATTTATGATGTAATGATTTGTGAACATGTGGACCAGTTGTTATTGGAATTCTATTTAGGTATAAAGTTTCATAAATTCTATGATTATCACCTTGACCATTACCTTGTGGGCAAAGTACTGCTTCAAAGTCTAAAATTTTAGTAAAAAATTCAACATCTGTTAAAGTTGGTTCTTCCCAAATAATATGTTCAGTATTTTTACAAACATTTATAACACTACTCCTATGGCGTGTGTTAGTTTCGCATCTAAAATTTGAATAAATAAACTCATTTGGTTTTTTATCTATATAATTTAAAAAAAAACTTTCTTTTGTTTTACCTCTATCGTATCCAACACCATGTTCGGGTCGTATAGACGGTTCAAAATTTTCAACACCTAAAGGAATTGGAATTATTTTTGGGTGTTCAACAATTACATTTGTTGCAAACCACAATTTAATATTACTTGGCATTTTTTCAAGATGAAAATCGGTAATTGTAAAATCCGAATTTCCTGAAATTAATATTACATCATTGTTTAATTGTTCTATAGTTTTGAAATCATCCATCAAATAATCTGTCTTAGTAAAAAAAATATTTTTACCATCATGTAATTTTGATAATTTATTTAATTGAAAAATGTTCATAATTATTATTTTATATTTGTAATTAGATTATCCCATAAATCATATATTTTTGTTTTTCTTTCAACATTAAAAAGTTCCATATTTTTTGAAGTTTTATTAGTATCAATATTCTTAACCATATCATTTAATTCTTTAAATGATTTAAAATAATTTATGTGTGGCATCCAATCTTCATCATAAAAATCAGACAATTCTATCCATGTTCTAACTGATTTCATGTTTTTATAGTCATTTAAGTCTAATCCATGTAATGGTAAAACTGAAGATTTATTTGGTTGGTTATGGATAAGATTAAATGATGATTCACTCATTACGCCACCAAAATTAGATTGAAATAAAGTTAACATAAATTGTTCTGTTGGAAAAAATAATGGTATGTTTGAAGTGTATTGTTCAAATATTGACATTAAAGACATTGCGTATGGAAAATGTACAATACCCCCTAAATTTGTTAAATCAGAATATTCGTGTTTTTTTAACACATCATTTTTCCATTTAATCTTTTCATTAGTGATATTTGGTATTTTGGCTCTTGAATAATAAACTAAATGATTGTTATTTGGTTTATAATATTCGTTATTATAATCACAAATGCTTGGTATATGTTGAACTTCTCTATCTATAAATTGTTCAGTATAAAATTTGTCATATAAATTATTCGCGACTAATATTATTTTACCTGAGTCAACACCATCTTTTAAATAATCATTAAATTTTTTCCAATCATGTCCTCTAAAACTAAATGGCCATTCATATCTGATTGGTACATTAATTATAATTGGTTTTTCAAACTTATCGTATAGTAACGAAAATGTTGGTGGATATGTAACAATAAACGCATCATAATCATCCATCTTATTCTTATATTCATTATAGAAATCATTTGAATATTGTTCGGCAGAAAGTCCCATCCATTTACCATTATCTAACATAGGTACACTATCTTTTTCTCTGTTAAATACCCAAGTATGGTCCGATAATGATAAATCGGTAACTTCATGATTAAGTTCCGTAAATATTTTTTTCATATCGGCAATTACTGATATGTGTAAATCTATATTAAAAAATTTCATATTATTGTTTTATAATTGAATAGAGTTCACTCATTACATCAGAACCTACGTAATGAAATGTAAAAATATCTTTAATCAAAGACAATTCCACTTTATAATAATCGGGTGATTGAGATTTAAACTCGTCATAATTTTCAAATTCAATACCCAAGTCACGAGCACAAATTCCTAAACTAACGTCAGAATATCCTGAACCAGTCATTTTAATTGTTTCAGAAAGTTTTGTTAAAATAGATTTGTGAATTAAATAACCAGCACCACCAGAACAATATACTAAATCTTTATCTCTTGCCCAAGTATTATTCAGTATATAACCACTTATTTTTTCT
>Ga0304729_1000413_pt1 | contig 32032 bp, 28 predicted proteins | sample C_131016_MF_Meta_FD_190475 | JGI IMG/M metagenome (GOLD analysis project Ga0304729, IMG submission 190475) | Freshwater microbial communities from Lake Croche, Canada to study carbon cycling - C_131016_MF_MetaG (v2) (version 2) | ecosystem: Environmental > Aquatic > Freshwater > Lake | place... | reverse complement strand
TCACTCCGTACTGCAAAAAAATCAAAAATTGAGCCTTGATTTTACTGGGTTTCAAGACTCAAAATTCCGATAAAAGTTATATTTTATATAGGTTTAACTGGAAATATTGGATTATTTACATTAACTATTTCAGGTAAATCTCTAAGCTCTTGTCTATAAGTTTTAATTGCTATTTTCTGTTCATCTGTTAATAGTTCATATTTATCAACTAACATATATTTATCCGTATCGGTCAATAATTGATTGCGAATTAATCTTATAGTGTATAATCTTTCAATATCCGTAATTTCACCATTTTCGTTTTCGTTTATAACCCAATTTACATTGTCAATAATTATGTATTGTTTCATATTATTCCTCCTTAAAATCTAGCACTAAAGAATATTGCTTTCCCACTCGCTGTTGAATTTATACTTACCGTTCTATATTGAGTTAATCCACTTGCGACCGTCCCTCTAATCATTTGTGAATACTTGGAATTATATGCGGTTACTTGTGCTAATGCTGATAGCGTTATTTCTGTTACTCCATCAGCTGTTTTCCAATCCGCAGCAGTAGCAGATAAAGTTGGGGCTATCCTCATTGTAGTTTTAAATGGATAAAATATATGAACTTGTGTTGTAGAATAACAATATCCCATCCCAATTATAGCTTCGGATGAATCTGAAATAAATCCTTGTAAATATCTTTGGCAAAGACCTAATTCAACTTCATAAAGTCTAGGTAAAAATGAGGTAGCAGTATCACCAGGCTCTAATTTAACCTGGGCAATTTCTATATCACCACTACCAACAAATGTTTCGGCTGTTGATGCTCCATACCAAGATTGTCTAGTGCTACCCCATATATGACCAAAATTTAGGAATAATGCATCATCATTACTAGTTCCAAAAGTTTTTCCAGATAGTGTATTTGTAGTAAATGTAGTTGTAAATTTTGTCCATGTAGAAGTTAAAGTAAAATTAGTTCCATTAATAACTTCACCAGCACTTGGACTTCCACCAGTTCCATAAGATTGATATAGATAACAACCAAGTCTTTTAGTTCCAGATATAGAAGTTCTTGCCCAAAAAGATAATGTTACTTTCTTATTTAATCCACAAAGATTTTGTGTTCCATGTTCCATTGGTTGTTCAAAAAATCCAAAAGTATTTGCTCCGTAACTACTGCCTGCTCCATTAATATTTATCCTATAACAATATTTACTTCCTGGAACACTACCAGTAGTAATAAGTTGTTGTGATAATTTAATAGTTGGTAAAGTTCCTCCATCTGCTGTTATGGCATACTTCCATAAATCAAATACAGGATATATACTTGCTGCTGGATTAGTAATTTCAGTACCTACAACAGGATTGACCTGCGCCACTTGGAAATTACCATCAATTATGTAATTATTATCTAACATGTCATTATAATAATTTAATGCACTCCAGTTATTACTTCCATCTCCAATTTTAATTTTTCTAGTATCTGCATTATAACCAATTTCACCAGCTAACATCGTAGGCGTAGCTGTGTCCCATTGAGTAGTTGTTCCATTTCTCATTTGTATTTGCGTTGTTGTTAAAGCCATTTAATCATCTCCTTTAATTTATATTAATTAAAATGAACTAGGTGTTCCTCCCGTTATGCCAGTAGATGCTGTTATTTTTAAATTTAAAGCTGTTTGCGTTGCGGTTGATACTGGTTTGTTAGCATCACTTGTATTATTGCAATTTCCTAATCCTACGTCTGTGGCCGTTACTGTTATATCTGAACTTAAAGCATGTCCATTTACAGTTCTACTCGTAGGTACGGCATCAGATATTGAATATCCAGCCAATGTCGTTGGTGTAGATGTTATTGTACTAAACGCTTGATTATGAGCCAAAGGTGTTCTGGCATCTGACAATCTGCTGTCATTTCCTGCACAAATCTCACCTGCACTAGTCCCAACGTCTTTGGTCGCACTATTACCCAATCCTAAGTTGTTTCTAGCACTTAAAGTATTATTTAAATCACTTAAATTACTTGTTTTTGCTAAACCGCCTAATAAAGCCAATGTATAAACTGTATCAAAATAAGTCTTTAAAGTAGCTTTAATATTGCTCCAAGATAACTTCTTAATTATATTGGTCGCTTCACTATCCATCAATCCAACCATATCAGCGTCCACTGGCGTTGCTTTTACAGTTGCACCATTTATTAATGTTCCAATAGATGTAGTAGTTTCATTACCTGTATTTGTTCCACTTGTATTTATAATTATAGTCTTTTGTGCATCTGTGCAATATCTCTTATCTATGCTATCGCCTATATCAGCAGTTGTAAGTGTTATATTTGAACTCAATGGTGTAGAGTTGATAGTCCTAGAACTAGGAACTGCATCGCTAATTGAATAACCTGCCAATGTAGTAGGTGTTGAAGTTATAGTTGAAAAAGCTTGAGTATGCGATAATGGAGTTCTAGCATCGCTAAGTCTACTATCATCACCTGCACAAACTGTTCCAGTTGTAGTTCCAATGTCTTTAGTTGCACTGTTACCTAATCCAAGATTACTTCTTGCAGTTGTATTATTGTTTAAATCACTTAAATTACTAGCAATTTTTAATTGTGCATCATTACTTACATTTGATAATCCTAAATCTGATTTTGTTATTGTAATATTAGATGTTAAAGGTGTTGAATTAATTGTCCTAGTATCTGGCACTGGTGTATAACCTAATGCAGGTTGCTTACCATTAAATGTTGACCAATCACTTGAACTTAAATAACCTGATTGTCCTGCACTTGCTTGTTTAACTTGTATAGAAGTTCCTAATCCAACTACTGAACCAGTTCCTCCACTTATAGTTAATATATTAGATGTAGATTCAGTCAAATCACCTGTAATTACACTTCCTCCGCTTCCACCGACTTGTGGAATCCATGCAAAAGAACCTGTATAATATCCTAACACATATCCATTTACTGGTGTTGAAGATACTGTTAATTTACTAGGAGTAACTATACTATCGCTTAAACTTGTTGCTTTTAAACCTGAAAATAAACTCATAAATTACTCCTTTCTAAAATACTGTACTTGGTGAACCACCACTAATTCCTGTTATTGCTGTGTTTATTAATCTCCAATTTGTTCCATCATATATAACTTCTATAATTCTATTTGCTACAATATCTCCATCGTGTAATGTTGAATTTATATCTCTTACAAGAGATTTAAATGTACTTCCATTATTTATACTTAATGTTGATGCACCTGTATTTGTTGTGTTTACTAATATATTTAATTTCAATCCAGTATATAGAGTCACACCAGATGCAGAGGCATTTATTACATAGGCATCTGTAACAGCAGTGTCTACAAAATATCTTTTTTCCATAGCATCTAATCTATCTTTTAAAACACTATAACTTCCACTAACAGCAGAACTTCTAGCATCCACAGTTTCAGCAGTAGATGTTCCTGTTCCTAATACTAAATTATCTATACGAACCTTTTCAGTATGTATTGTAGTATCAAGTGTGTCCATATCACTAGCTAATTTATTTACAGTATCAGACATTTGGTCGGTTGTTTGTGGTTTGTTTAATAAATAATTAGTTGTTTGACTTGCCATTTATTTACCTCCTTTATTTCTTTATTAAAACTACTGCATTATTAAGGCTTCCTTTAATTAATAGTATATAAACTTCATCATTAATATTTAAAGTTAAGCCTGTTTTATTTTTTAAATCTGGAATAGGAGCCGTACAATCAGGAAGTAATACATCAACCAAACTTCCATTTACAGCAGAAACTTTTCCCACCAAGAATTCAGGATAATTCTGTTCTTGTAATTTTTTATCAACTATCCATTCAATAACTTCTATCATTCTTAAAGATGCTAAGTTTTCACTAAAATCCATTTGTTTTTTAAAATCGCTCATTATACTACTTCCCTCACTTTCCATATTTTCATAGACATTTCTTGACCATTATCTAAAGGATATGTAATATTCCGTATTAAATATCTTTGTCTATCTATCCCAAGTTTATCATTTGTTAATAATACAATATTTCCTTCGTCTAGTATATCTATTGGAATACAACTCAAATCAATAGATTCCTGTATTTGTATAGCCTTCTTTAATTCATATGCTGACCGTTCATTCGCTAATGCTATAGTAGTTATTAATTCATCTTCAATAACTTGACTTCTTTTTCCTATTTTATCTATATTAGTTTCAGAAAATATATAAGTATCTGATGCAGTAGATGTTACCGTTGTTCCGTTCACAGAATCACCTATTACTTTTATATTATTTCTTATCTTATTCCAGTCCATATTCCGAACACTTCCTAAATAACTAATTTCATCAGTTGAAAATTCCCAAGATTCAGCCTGTGTTTGTTCGTCCGTAGGAGGTTCAAATCTCCCTATCCCATTTGCATCAAAGTAAATATTCCAACTCAACATATCTGCCAATTTATTTAACAAAGTTGAATAAGTATCTCCGGGTTTTAAGGATAAAGTATATGGTGTAACTTCTGTTGTTGGATATATAACAGGTGTTGCATTTATCCCAGCTTCAAAGAAAATACCTGTAATTGCATTACTTATACTTGTACTAACTGGAATTATATATTGAGTTTCTAATTGTCCTGCCAATGTATCATCTAATAAAGCAAATTTATCATAACCCTCTACTACAATTGTACTTTCTGATAATTTACTTGACAATCTAGGATTGCCCATTACAAATACACCTCTAAGATTAAATAGCTCTTCTCCATTAACTTCTAATCCTGAATATATTTTAATTCTATTATTAATTGCAATTAGTGAATATGAATCAGTGGGTATAAATATCCCAGTAGAATTATCAAATGTTATACTACATGTTCTTCTAATTCCATTTTTTAATTCTATACTTACACTACCATCTATTAACCATTCTGTAACATCGGCTATTGTATTTTCATTACTATCACATATTTCAATTTTATATCTTTGTTTTCTTATGGAACTTCTTAATGCTTCTATATATGATACACTAGACATTTAATCACCTCTATTCTAAACCCCAACATTCTCAACAGTATCAACTTCTAGCCAATCAAAACTTATTGTATAAATTTGTTCTTTAATTTCATCCATAAATTTATAACTAAAATTATAAGTTTCTACATAGAATATTTCACCTAAAGTATTTTTCAAGACTTTTTTATTATTATTGTTTATAAAATCTTTTAAATTATTTAATAAATCAACATCAATCGTATATTCTCCAGTTATATCGCTATAACTATATGGCATAGTTGTTAATTTACCTGTTCTATATTTTGCTTTTCCGTAACTTACTGAAGGATATTGTGTATAATTATTATATATTTTCATATCTATATTTACAGGAATAGAATCTGTTTGATTCATAGCATCAAATTTATAGCTAGTATTTGTGGTTGGGTCAATCAAAAACCATCCCCAGAATTCAGATGTTCCAGTGGCTTCTAATCCATATCCTTCACCACTACTAGATAATGTAAATAATGAATAAGTATACTCTTTATTATTTCTTGTTGTTTTATCAATATAAGATAGTGTAGATTTTTCAAAATCTTTTAAAGTAGTGAATGTACTTTCCGAACTTAATTTTCTTTTTAATCTCCATCCAGTAATAGGAGCTGAAGATATTACATTTCCTGCTTCAAGAGTATTTTCATAATCTGCTAAAAAATTTGTATCAGTTCCCCATGTTTGAGGATTGGTAGAATCTATAGAATCAATATCTGCTGAATTTAATTCTTTATTTTGTGCATGAACATTGTCTAAAATTGATTTTCCCATAAACTTCACATATTCTAAAGAAAATCCTATAGTTATAAATTGCCATCCAGTATTGTTTGATAAATTTGTACTATAAAATGCTAACCAATTAGCACTTCCCGAAGCAACACAATCTCTAATATTACAATACTTTGCTGGAATATCATTGGTATTACTATATAAAGTATATATATTTCCATCAATAGTTGATTTAATTATAATATTATTACTACTCGTGCCTAATGCTATAAAACTAGATGTTGTTTGCGTACTTCCAGCCGAGAACTTAACAGTTATTCCCTTTAATAATGTTATATTATTAAATGTATTATTTCCTGTTATAATTGCAATAGATTGTTGTAATTCTAAATTATAAAAAGTCAATCCTACACCTGTAAATGTAGTTGTCGAACCTGTCATTATAAAAGTAGAAGTATCTTTGTTAAAAGTTAAATTAGTTGATGTAAATGAAATATTCCCACTCGAAGTAACAATAGAACTTCCCAACGTCAATGTTCTTGTATTTGTTCCTATGCTCGAAAACGAAGAACAAAATACACTTTTACCATTGGTATTTAAAATACCTTTATTTAAAGATATACCATCAATCGTAATAATATTGTCTTGTAAAGTCCAACCTCCACCAGAACCATCAAAATACATAGAATAACAAGTTTTACCTGCTGTAGTAATAGTTTTATTTGTACTCGTTGAATTAAATGAAAAATTACCAGAATAAGTTCCATTCATTATCATATTAGATGATAATAATAATGAACCATATATATTTTGAATATATCCTCCTATATTATACATAGTTGGAGAATATAAAACTCCAGTCCAATCCATATTTGCACAATTTGTATCTAAATCAATTGTTAATATTTGACCAGTTCCAGTAAATGAATATTCATTAAAATAAACATTATTACTAAATATAGGCACTGATGCTCCACCATAAAATCCACCAAAAACACTCCAATTTTCAATATTAGACCAATTTCCAGTTCCTCTTACCCAATATCTATTACTTGTAACTACATTAGGAGTTGTTACTGTTATATTTGTTTTTGATATATTATAACCTATATAACTGGGAATATATGTTCCATTATAAATTAAATTAGAATTTGTTGATGATTGTATTATAGAATTATTACCTAAATATAAATCAGTTACAGTTTGCGTTGTTCCATTTGAAAATGTTATAGTTGTTGATGGATATATTTTTAATTGATTAAAAGTATTTGAATTAACTATTGCTATATTATTTTGTAATTCTAAATTATAAAATGTAAATCCAGCTCCAGTAAAAGTTGAATTAAGTCCTGTCATTATAAATGTTGATGTTCCTTTATCAAAAGTAGCATTACTTGAACCACAGGTTACATCTCCACTAACTGTTATAATAGAACTTCCTAATGTCAACGCCCTTGTATATCCACCGTTAAAAGTAAATTTTTTACATGATATATTTTTATTATTAGTATTTAATGTTCCAAAAACACATTGTATTTCGCCATAATATCCATTTACATAAATATCATCTTGTAATGTCCAGGTTCCACTTGAATAAAATCCTAAAACATTACAAGTTTTTCCTGCTAAAGTAATATTTACACTTGTAGTTGCCCAAAAATAAAAAATTCCAGCATATATATTAGCCATTGACATTCCACTTGATAAAGTTAAACTTCCATATACATTTATATAATTATTCCCACTTAGACTTGGATTATTAGATACATTTGTCCAATCCATATCTAGACAATTAGCTCCCGTATTTATATTTACAGTTTGACCAGATAAAGAAAATGAATTCGCATTAAAATATACATTATCACTTGATGTAGGAATAGATGCACCACCAGAACCTCCACTTATAGTTGACCAATGAGATGTATCTGTCCAATTACCACCATTTCCAACCCAATATCTATTTGCCATTTAATCACCTCTTTTCTTTTATTAATTATAATAAGTCTAAATCTATTCTTATTTCATCACGTACTTTTAGTACAAGTTTATTTGAAGTTAATCCTATAAATATCCAATTATAAATATAATCTGTGCTAGTAAAACCTAAATCAGCAAATGTTTTCCCACTATAATAATCCCAAGTAGCAGAACCCACATCTTCCCAAGTATACAATGTAAATTCATCGGAATAAACATAATAAGAATTTATTCTAAAATAAAATCTTCTTGTACTATTTTCATAACCTAGAAACATATAGTCACCTAATTGCATAAAATCACCATTTTGACCATAAGTAAATTTTATCCAATATGTAAATGTATAATCTCCATAAGTAAAACTTTCATCATATCTTATATTAGCTGAACTATTTAATTGTAATCCATATCCAAATTTACCAGTTGTATATGAAGAACTTCCTGTTACAGTAGGCGTTACAGTTTTTAAATCTCCCCATGATATAGTTATTGTTCCATTACTATTGTCTGCTATAGCAGTTATATCTGGCACAGTATCAGGTATTTCATAATTTGCAATTATTATAGATTTTTTATCAGTAGTATATTCTTGGTCACTTTGTGAAATTACAGTACATTCAACTTTATAAGTTGTTCCTCTTACCATTCCAGTAAATTCATATCGTAATAAAAAATCATATAACCATCCAGAATCTTCAATAATTGTAGTTCCTGTACTATCATATAATACAAACTTATATTTTTTTAATGATATACTTTCAGCTTGACTGTAATTACAAACAAATGTAAAATCTTGAGAACTCAATTCTACAGGTGTAGAACCAAATATAGGTGTTGTAAATGTTGCTGTAGGTGTCGAAGCACAAGATATAAATTGATATGTAGATGTAGCAGTTGTACTATCAGAACCCCATACTTTTACAGTATATTTATAATTAGTTCCATTACTTAATGTGAAAGCTGGTAATATAGCAGAATGGTCACTCGATAATGTTTGAGTTGAATCATAAACTGTGACACTTGTATTGTTATTTAATATCTTTAATTGATAATAAGTTTGCAAAGCACCTTTTACATCCCATGTAAAGGTATTATTGGCACTTGCATTTATATAACTATTTCGAGGTAATAAATTGCTTGGTGCAAAAATCACTTAATCCTTCACCTCCTAAATTAAAAGAGGCTATCTCTAGCCTCTACATATTATTTCTTTATTGCTAAATTCCTTAAATTTTGTATAAAAGCTGTTGCATCATTTGTTACTACTTCGCCTACATTTATATTATAATTTTCAACTTTTGTTGAAGTTGTAGAAGTTGAATTTAAACCTATATTTGATTGACTTACATTTGTTTGTCTTGCAACTTTTAACATTTCTAACATATTTTGTGTGTCGCCTGAATTTAATACTAATTCTGGTTTTTCTTTTGTTCCATGTAGCATATGTATACCAGTAGTTTCGTTTAATCCACCTGTAGCATAAGCCTGAATAGTTCCATCTACATTATATCTTACTCCATGTTTTCCAGATTGTGCTTCTTTGTTTTTCTCTTGTTGTGCATTAAATTCAGCTTGTGAAACTCCTGTATTTCCACTTTTTGTAGCAACTGTTGAAACATCAACTCCTGTCAATACATTTGAATATCCTTGTAAGGTATTATATTGTATTTGAATTTTAGATGTTTTATCTGTTACAACTGTTAAAATTTCATTCCATTTAGTTCCATAGGTTTTCTTTAATTGGTCTAAAGAATTTGCAACCATAACGTCAAGATTTTTATATCTATTCTCAAATGCTATTCTTTCATCTTCTATTGCAATGGTTCTATCGTATTTTTCCGTTTCCCATCTATCTTTATATTTCTGTAACAAATCCTCCAAAGCCTTAGATTGGTCATCATAATTTTTATTTTTAATTTCTAGTTCTTTATTATAATTATCAATTTTAGACTTTAAAGCATCTTCTTGTGATTTTAAAGTATTGTCAGCTTCAGATTTATTAAAATCATCAGTTAGCTTAGTAATCTTATCTTTTTGTTCAGTAACCTTTTTAGGGTCAGCCACCCATTGCCATTTACCATCTTGAAAAATTCTTACGTCTTTTTCAGCTTGTAAATTAGATAGGTTTAACTTTTCCTTTTCGATTTCAAGTATTTTAGCAGACCTTTCTTCTTGTTGTTTTTGTAAATCTGCTTGTGTTTGCATAGCATCAATTTGATTTTGTAAATCTGTTGTTATATTTTTAATGTTATCTTCATAATTGGCTTTAGTTGTTCCATATATTTTTTTTTCTAAATTTAATAAATCCTGTTTTAATTTTACTTCTTCTTTATGAAATTCTCTCTCCATAACTCTAGTTTGTGTTGCTAATTCTTCTTCTTTAGATTTAATAGGAGATTCTTCAATATTTTTTTGAGCTTCAATTCCAGTTCTTATTAAATTTTGAATGTTATCTTCTTGAGTTTTATTTAAACTTTTAAGTTCATCATTATATCCTTTTACGCTTATTTTATTAGCTTCAAGTGAACTTTTAAGATTTTCTAATTTATCTTTATATTCTTGTGAATTAAGGACTGATTTATCCGTTATGCTATTTAAATCTGTTAATTCTTTTTGTTGCTTAGATATTTCAGTATTAGTTTTATTTATTTTTTCGGAAAGGATATTACCCTTACCTACAAAATCATTATCACTTAATAATTGAAAACTATTATCTAATCCACTAATTGTTTTGTCAAATTTTTTAGCTTCGTCATCAGATTTTTTAAATGAACCAGATATAGTTTCTCCTAAAGCAGACTTAGTTAAATCTTTTATTTTAACATTCTTTTCTTGTAGAAGTTTTTCATTATTTGCAATGCTTGTATTTATTCTAGCCTGTTCATCTTTATCTTCTGTTTTAGCTAAATCATCTTTGAGTCTTTTTATTTCACTAGATATAGATTTAGTTTCACCTTTTAAAACACTAGCTTGAACATTTAAATTCCTCGCTCTTGATTTATAGTTCTTTTCGTCTATCATCTCATATTTATATTCTAAATCTTGACTCGCTTTTTCATATGCTTTTTCCGATTCTTTGAAAGGTGCTTCGCCTTTTTCAAAAGTTAACTGTGATATATTTTTTTTTGTAGATACAATATCTTTTGATATTCCTGCTCCAGTTGAAGTATATTTATCTTTTTCAGCTTGATATAATTCCTTAGCTTCAGTTGTCATTGCTGATTTTATTTTAGCATCATATTCTGATAACTTTTTATTTACAACATCTAAACTAGAAGTCTGTGCATCAAGTAAATCATTTCCCGCTTTTATCTTAGTATCAAAATCAGTATCAGATATTGAATCATAATTATCTTTTAATGTCGCCATGTTTTCATTATTAGATTTTATGGTTTTATCAAAATCTTTAAACTCTTGATTTGCTACTTCAACTTCAGGATTTAATTTATTTATAGTTCCAGTTATTTTATTTAAATTTATACTATAACCTGATATTTCAGGGTTTAAATCGCCAAAGGTTTTTACTAAGCTTTTTAAAACTTCTCCTCTTGCAACTTCAGTTTTATATGCTCTTAAAGAAGCTTCATCATGTATATCTTCTGCCGATTTTCTAATTTTTTCTTGTTGTGCTTTTGCTGATTCATCTACATTTGTAAGATAAGATGATTCACCTTTTCCACCAACACCAACTCCAAATTGAGCTAATGATTTAGCCGTTTCTTCACGCTCTTGTCTTTTTTGCCAGATTAAATCATTATAGGCTTTCCATTTACTTTTTAATAAATCTTTTTCTTCTTCCATTAAAGATAATTTATCCTGCAATGACAAATTGTCTTTTTCCTGATTAGCTTGATTTTCAGATAATGCTACATCATAACTTTTTACTGCTTGTGTTAATTTATCATATCCTGCTTCTCTAGCTAAATCTACTTTTGTTCCTAATGCCGTTTCTCTTTCAGAATTATATTTTTCTTGTTCTGCTTTTTTTCTATATGCTTCTGCTTCAGCTTCTTGTTTTTTTCTTTCTCTCTCTGCTTCTTGTGCTGCTTTTTTATCAGCTTTTTCTTGCTCTTTTCTTGTTTGTTCAGCTTCAAGAGTATTATAACCTTTTGCTTTAGAATCTGCCGATATACTTAAAACGTCTTTTATATTTGCTTCAGACAATATCTTATTAGAAGATTTACTTAATTCAAGTTTGTCTAATAAATTTTGGTTATCTGCTAATGCTTGATTAAGTTGTTCATTTTCATTTTTTCTTCCTGGAGTTGTAAAATCTATTATCTTTTTGTCAGAAACTATACCCAAAGACTTTTCCCAATCAAGAGTTTTCTGTTGCATCATCTCAAAAGATTTACCTAAACTATCTTCTAATTTATCCTGAGCAGATGCCAGATTGCTTTTGGCTTTTATTTCAGATTGAATTGCTTCTATTCTTTTTTTAGTTTCGTCAATTAAATTATTTGTTTTTATAACTTCCTGTTGAGCTGATACTTTTGCACTATTAAATTCTGCTAAAGCTACTTTCTTTTGTATATCTAAATTTTCACTTAATGCAGTATAATTCACTCCTAATGCTTTAGCTTTATCTCCTAATGCAGTTCTATATTCAGGATATTGTTGCAATAACTTTTCGTTTAAAGCCTTTTCATCCTCAGTTAATTCTTTATTTGCAGATAATTTATCATATACATTCTTATAACTTTGAACTAGATTATAATTTTCATTAGTTTCTTGAACTTTAAGAGCTACAGTTTTAGCTTTTGCCTGTATAGATTGATAATCTATAGCTGTAGATATTTCTTTTTGATGTGCATAATCTTTTTCTTTACCTGCTACATCATCTATAATCTTTTTTTGTTCTTGTAATAAAGCTGTTTTTTCTTTAATTTTTTCGTTAATAGAACTTATATCTTCTGGCATAATCTCTTTAGATTGTGCTTCTTGAAGATTTTTTATTTCAGCTTCTAAACCTTTTACGTTTTCGATAGCTTCTTTATAATTAGTCGCTTCTTTAAGTTTTTCTAAAGCAGTAGAGGCGTCATTTAATTTATTTGGGTCTAAAGTTTCAGTGAACTCTTTTATACTTTTGTTAAAGTCATCTTGAGATTTAGTAGCTAATTCAGCTTGTTCTTTAATTTTTTGTGTACTATTAACGTAAGCAATTGTTCCTGCTGTTGCTAGACCTAATACCGTTATTAATAAACCCACTGGGCTTATTATAGCTGTGAGTACAGTGCCTAATCCAGCCAAAGAAAATGTTGCTCCTGCAACTGATGTTACAAGACTAGTGAAGAAATTAATTATTCCTTGTGCTTTTAATATTCCTAAACTAGAAACAACAGTTAATATAATGGTATTTAAACCACCCAATACAGTTGTAACTCTATCAGCAACATTTAAAACATCTGTCATTCCCGTTACTGTTGATTTTAAAGCGTCTGATGAAATTAATTTGTCATATAACCCATCAACTGTAGTTTTTAATGTTTGATATTTGCCTTGTATACTATTTAGATATTTTTCATTTTCATTTATTTCTGATCCTTGTGAATTTAATGCTTTCGTTGTTGCTTGTGTTGCTATATCCCAGTTATTCATTAACGAAGTTAATTTGCCTACATGTTGGATTCCTGCGAGTTGTTGCAATAAATTCTGTTGTTGAACTGATGTTAAACTAGGGAATTTATCATGTACACTTTTAAGTATATCATCAAATGTTTTAAATTCTGTTGCACTTTTTCTAGTTGTTATTCCAAGTTGATTTAGTAGTTTCTCGGATTTCCCAGCATCATCAACGCCTTCTTGTCCTACTTGGAAAATCCTTGACATTACTGATTTAAGTGCTGTGCCTGCGACATCCAAACTATTACTTTCACCTAATAAGGCTACTGACTATGATTAATAATCATAGCGAAAATGGTGCTTCTATCGTTTAATAAATTAAACTGAGTGTCTTTACACTCGACCATTTTTCTGTATATTACTATACAGTTTAGACTATATCTTCATCCTGATAATTCAGGATGTCCCACGTGTAGTCGTTACGGTGCGAATTTAAATTTTAAATCCTTACCTCGGTATTGTCCTCTGAACTTTTCAGTAGGATGTTCACCGATATAGTGAGATTCCATAGATATATTACTATATCCTCGAGCCATTTTTTATTAACCCGTTACACCACTCGCTGACACGATGGCTGTTACATATCCTTCAAGTGATTGAAGGCTTGTACCACTCTGTTTTGCTACACTTCCGACTTTGCCTATTGCACCTGCTAACCTTTATACCGTCTCTTTCGAGATATTTTAAACATTTATAAATAAAATTTACAAATCGGAGTAGACTATACCATTATCTAAATAATATTTAGATACCCATTGGTAGTCGTTGGGAGCTTACCATGACTTAACATCTTAGGTCTATCTCTGCGAATTATCCAATCCTTAATCTTTTTACTATACCTTTGGCATTACCCATTGCCATTATATAATTTCTTATATAATTTAGTAATCAAGGCTCTTAGGAACTTCTCGCATATTCTGGGTTTTCATATATCATCACCAACATATGGGACATAATTTATCCTCTGCACTTACCATTTCTGTTACTTTCGTCTAATATTTTATTAGACTACTGACTTATATTTTAATATAAGTGGTTATGGTTCTTCTAAGAATGTCTTTACATTCGACCACAACTCTCTCCCTTTTTAAATAGTTTATAGGAGAGTTCAGACTATCACATCTATATATAAATATAGTTCTTTCGTTTAGTCGTTCAGGCTTGTTTAAAATTTTATTAATTCGATATTATTTATATTTAAAATTATAAATATTTTTGTATTTTTTTTCAAAATCTTTTTTTATATATCTACAAAGATTTGTTCTTGATATTTCATATTTTTTAGAAACTTCATTTAAAGAATTACATTCTTCTATAATTACATCATTTTTATAAATTAATATAATTTTACATCTTGATGTTTTATATGGTTCAATATTTAATGGAAAATTATCTTCATATAATCTAAACATATAATTTCCTGCTCTTCCTTGTTTTTCTCTATTTTTTCTACCATTTAAACAGGTTGAGATACAAGAATTATCTACGTTCAAATCTTTTTCAGCTTCTAATGCACTATTATATATTTTAAAAAATAACCATCTAAATTATATGCTATTATTTTTTTGCATTTTGAATCATTTTTAGAAAAATCCATAATATTAAAATCTGAATTTTTTATTTTATTTTCACATTTTCCATATTTACCTTTTATAATATCATATAATATTTCTTCTAAATTTTCATTATTTTTTCCACCTAAATTATATCTTATATGAATATTTATATTATTATTTTTAGAATACCATTCATCTTTTAAAATATCTCTGTTTTTTGATTTTAAAAAATCTTCATATGTTTTATGAAATTCATTTGGAAAATCATAGTGTTGGTCGCCATCTATTTCTAAATGAATAATATTTCCATTTTTTAAATAAATTTCAAAATCAGATGTTAAATTTAATTCAGAAATATATGATTGATAATTATATTTTATTGCATTTTCTTCTAATATAGAAATAACTATTTTTTCACCATGTGGCATTCTAATACATCCATGTGAAGATTTTTTTATAATATTATTTATATTTTCATAAAAATCATTATTACATGTTAAACACTTGCATAATAATTTTTGTTCCACATTTTTATAATCATCATATTTACTTAATATTTTAATATTTTTATTTAAAATAAAAGATTCATTATATTTTTTATATTCTAATTCTGATAATTTTTGTTTATTTAATTGATTTAATTTTCCACATTCATTACATTGAGTCTTATGACCAGATGCAACATTATCATATCTAGCGTAAAAATTATGCCCTGATTCATCTTGAAACCAGTATTTTAATATAATGCCATTTTTCCTTACACCTTGCCATTCTTCCTGTGAAAATATAGGAATACATTTTTTAGATTTTATTTTAGAACACATTTCTTCATAAGACATTTTACTCATTACTTCACCTCCTTTTAATATAATTATATATTTTTTTAATTGTTTTGTAAATATAAAATAAAATAATTTTTTATAATATCGAATTAATAAAATTTTAAACCTTGCCCCTTGTTATCCTACTATAGGAACTCCAAGTCAATTAGAAAGAATTTTTATTCCGCATAATTTACGGAAATTATTTTGAATCTCATTCCAAGAATCCAAAATCTTCATTGAATCTTTAGCACCCATACCAAAAGCTATCATTGTAGTATTTAAAGCTTTTGCTGCGTCTGCTGCTGATAATGAAGTTACATTCGAAGTAATTGCAGCAGATTTTGTAAGTTCAATGATTTCAGCAGTATCTTTAGTTACTCGACCAAATTCAGCCATAGAATTCATGATGTCAATACTAGACTTACCTAATTCTTTGCCTAAATTAATAGCAGTATCTTTCATCATATTCAATTGAGAACTTGATAAATCTACAACTTTAGATAAGTCAGTTAAAGCAGAATCCATATCTCTTACATATGTAATACCATCTTTAATCTGATTAAAAACGCCATAGATAACTCCACCAAGAATTGACCAAGATAACATCTTCGATGTGTTCTTGTCCATATCATCATAGAAATCACTAAATGCACCTTTAGCATCTTTAACTTCTTTTGCCGTTTTCTTTACATTAGTTGATAAAGTTTGAAACTGAGAATTAGTAGATGTTAAGTCAGACTTCATTGTTTTACCAATAGACATACTACTTAACTGTTTATTTAAATTATCTAAATCAGATTTAAATTTAGGATTATCTAATACAGTACCATACTTAGTTTTTAAGTTGGTCATCATGTTGTCCATTTTAGTTTGATAGTTTTTTATATCTTGTTCATTTATAAAAACTTTCAAATCAGCTTTTATTTTAACTGGACTTTGCTTTTCTATCTTACTAGCAACCTTTTTAACATCATCTTCCATGTTTCGCATAGATTGTTTGTCTAAGGCTGCCTTAATTATAAGTTCTATATTATCCGCCAAATTTCTGTTCACTCTCCTTTCCTAAATTAAAAGGAAACCATTACTATAAAATTCACATTTTATACGCTAAATTTTTCCAATTCCTCTTGTAATTCGTCATGGTTTATTTGTAAATAATGGTCTTGTGTAACTTGTGTACCTCTATGATTTAATGCCTTAGAAACTCTTTCTAATGGCATACCTGCTTGATACAATAAATTAGCTCCACTATGACGTAAATCGTGACAATGCAAATTAGAATCAATAAAACTTCCTATCCTTTTAATCCATGTTTCCTGCATAGAAGATTTTGCATTCTTGCCTTTCTTATCTCTTGTAATTGTTATAAATAACAAATCGCATTCGATTCCAGCTTCTTTTCTTTCCTCTATCCATTTAACAATTAATTCTTTACATTTTTCATTAAACATAAGAACGACTTCATATCCTTCTTTTTCAATTACATTTTCTATTCTATTTTTTTCCAAATCTATATCTTCAATTTTTATATTAGCTAAAGCATTAACTCTAGCCATTGTGTATAAACCTAATTCAAAGAATAATTTTAATTGAGTCTTTCCATAATCTTCTAGTTTTTCTCTTATAATTTCAACTTGTTCTTTTGTTAAAAAGGTTTGTTTCATATCAAACTTTCCCTTTTGAATTTTAGGTCTTTCTATTAATTCAACAGGATTGTCTTTTATTTTTCTTTTCTTTTTAAAGTATAAATAGATTGATGAAATTGCAGATAATCTTCTTGCCAATCTTCTATCATTATTTTCAAATACAGAAGCACACATACAAATATAATCATCTAATATATCAGCCATTTCTTCCATAGGTATATCGAATATGAATTTATTATCATGATTCAATAATATATAAACAAAAAATTGGTTTATATCAGATTCATAACTATCTTTTGTAGTTTTACTTAATGTTCTCTTTCCCATTAAATACTTCTTCCATAAATCAGAATTTAATGGATTAACTTGATGAAGTCTTTCTGTTGTTGCATATACTGTATACTTTCTATCACTCATAGAATTGCCACCTTAAACCCCTTCTCTCCAAGAGCCTTTTTTATAGCTCTAACATGAAGTTTTGTTTCTTCTAATTCCTTTTTGATATTAGCCATAACATGGATTGGTTTCCTAGCATGCTCGCTATCTGTAGCACCATTTTCAATCCAGTCAGCTATAAACTCATTTGTTGGAACTCCTTTTTGTGTCATATGTCGATTCCACAATCCTCTTTCCATCTCTTGAGGTTTTATCTTATTTGCATCGAAATAAAGTCTTATACTAAATCCATTTCCATCAGGTTTAACTTTGCCTATTGTTAAAGAATTTATATAATCATAACTTCTTACATAATTTTTGGGTTCATAAGTATCATATAAATTTTTCTTTATATAATCTCTTATCAACACTTCAACTTGTTTTGCAATGTCAATTAATGCTACTTTTAAGATGGTTGCATTCATAAAATCTTCTAATTCTTTTTTATTAGAAAAGGATGGCATATTTTACACCATCCTTAATTCTTACCTTTAGTAAGATTTACTAAATCATTTATTTTATTCAATTTACTAGAATCAAAATTTTCTACTTCAGATTTAACCTTATCAACTAACTTTGATAATTCATCTGCCGAAGGAATCTTTTTCATTAAATCATCTAATATTGTTTTAATTGTTTTTTCGAAACTATTATTGATTTTAATTTCTTGTTCTAATTCTTCATCTATAATATATTCAAGCTTACACAATCCTTTGATAACTATTTTAATATCATCAATTATATAATTATCACTTAAATAATCATATAATTCTAATTTATTTTCAACACTATCTAAATCAAGATTAGTAAGGTGTTTTATTAATAATATTGTATATAATATATCTTTGCTTAAATAATTAATTCTTTTTAAATTAGAACCTTCTATTTCTTCTATGCAATTTTCTTTCATTGAACTTATAATAGACATTTTGTCTTCATGTGAAACATTATCTTTAATATCTATTACACTTTTAGTTCTTTCGCCATTATCAATTCTAGTTTTAAATTCTTCAAAGCTAATTAAATTTTCCATATTTTATCCCCTTTTCTCTTATTATTTATTTTATTAAACCACCATTAAAACTGTCAGGTTGACTTGGTGTTATAATTATTGGCTCTGTATTTGGAAACATATTATCACCTCCTAGATAAGTTTACCCACTATTGAGAAGTCTATATATTCATTATTTGATGAACCAGAACTTGAGCATTGAGCATAAACCGTATAACCTGGTGGAATTTTATATTCAACCAATGGATATATTCCAATGTTTGTAATATCTAAACCTGAATATATTATGGTATAAGTTATTTCATCATTACTAATTAATATATCCATTTGTTTATCAGTATTTGCACTTACCGTCATAACATTAATATTTACAATTACTAATTGCTTAGTAGTAGAAGTATTTATATACATATACTGTAATCCACTTGGTGCGGATGTTGAGTTGAGTTCAAAGTTGTATCTATAGTGGAAGGGTCTAAACGGAGAAATAAGCGTTCTAGTTGTCGTTGAAGTTAATGTTTGTGCCACTGAGTCTAACACATACTGTTGTAAATATATATTGTTTCCAGCAGTTAATCCATTTACAGATGAATTTAGTTTAGATGTTGTAAATCCAGTTTGAAATGTTGTATTAGCTCCAACGCCTGAACCATAAGTTATATTAGTTGGGTCTGAAACTCCATAAGTAGCATTTACAAATTTTTTACAACTATCTGCAATTGTTCCTTGTATTCTTATATGAACTTGATTAGCTCCAGGACTTCCAAGCGTAGTAACAAATATATAAGTTATACCATCAGCGACGATATTATTATTATTAGCTATTCCAGTTATTTGTATAGCCGCTATTTTTTGTCTTGCTCTAGGGGCATTACCTATAAATCCAGTTGGGAAATGTGATTCATACATTAATGTAGCTTTAGTTTGTATATCATCTACTTTTGTAATAGTAGCAGGAATAGTATCTGTATTTGTTTTAATAGCATTTACAGATGTATTAATCGTTTGTATATCTGCTGAAATAGTAGATGATACTGGACTTCCTAATACACTTGCTTTTGCTACAGTCGCATCTTTGGCAACCGTACTATTTAACGCCATTGTGCTATTAATATTATTAATAGTAGTTATCATAGAAGGTATATTATCTGTCTGAGTTTTAATTAAATCTACATTAGTTTGCGATGCTGGATTACTTGGCAAAGTATCAGTTTTAGCTTTTACGAGTAATACATTTGAATTAGTAGTATCTACCTTTGATTCAACTGTAGATAACACACTTGCTTTAGCTACGGTTGAATCTTTAGCTACTGTACTATCAAGTGCATATCCTGTAATAGCCTCTACTGTTGTTTTAATACTAGGGATTTTATCTGTTTGTGTTTTAATTAAACTTATATTTGAATTAGCTGTATCTAAATTCGTAGATACTGTAGATAATGCACTTGCTTTAGCAACTGTTAAATCCTTTGCTACCGTAGAGTCCTTCGCTACAGTAGAATCCAAAGCATAACCAGTTATTGCTTCGACTGTAGTTTTAATGCTTGGTATCTTATCTGTCTGAACTTTTACTAATCCAACATTCGTATTAATTGTATCAACATTAGTTGAAACTGTTGACAATGTACTTGCTTTAGCTACTGTACTATCTTTGGCTACCGTAGAATCCTTAGCAACCGTACTATCTTTCGCAACAGTAGCATCTTTTGCAACTGTACTATTCAAAGCATATCCTGTAATTGCTTCAACAGTAGTTTTGATTGAATCTATTTTAGTAATTGTTGCAGGTATTTTATCAGTTTCAGTCTTAACTAAACCGAGATTTTGTAATAATAATTTAACTTTACCCATTATAGATGTTCCAGCAACAGTATCATTTTTATTACCAACTATATGTGCAATGGTAGTGTTTTCTAAATCATCAGCAGTTGGAAGTTGTACAGCAGTATATATATTATTTACAGTATCAGATATATCTCCTACGGCAGATATAGTTCCAACCCATACAAAATTTTGAAGATTATGAACTACTGCGTCTACAGTAACTTTTATACCACTTACAGTAAGTCTATATATATCATTTGCCAACCAAGAAACATTAGATATTACATGCTCAGTTGATACCAGACCTGATGTTTTAGAAAGCGTTGGTTGTTGTAATGGATTTCCATCTACTCCATTTGTAGAAAATGGCAAACCATCATATTTACGTTCTAATAATACAGTGGCACTAGAAATATCTATATTTCCTACTGCTATTGGCATATTATTTATATCTGTAATTAAAACACTATGTACATCATAACTTCCTATAGTATGATTACCTGCATCAAAAGTTTCTGTATTTACAGTTTTAGCACCTTCAGAAACTTGTGTAATATATTCTAATCTTTCAAGTATATTACCTGCTTTACTTGCTATTGTACTAGAGGAGTCATAAGTTCCTTCTATAGACTTTAATATTTCATCTGTATTTGTCTTACTCACCAGTGTATTTGGGTCATTACTAAATAACGCCATTTCTTAATACACCCCAATCCAATTATAAGTTATTCCACCTTCTATTATTTTTACGCTTGAAACTAATAAACTATCGTCTATATTCAATCCTTGACCAGCAGATAAATAAACTGCACTCATTCCATTTATTGATATTGTACAAGCTTGATTATTTAAAAGTGAAAATTGTCTAATTTCATATCCTTCTGTCCATCCTTTTGTAGCGATAGCATCAGGAATTATTTCTGCTCCTGCAACTGAAGTCTTTATTCCATCACTTCCTATTATTCCTGAACCCTTTGGATTAAAAAAACCACTCATCTCTTAATCATTCCTTTCTAAAATTAATCTATACCAATTTATAACCCTTTGCAAACCATTTTTAATATTAACGAATTTAGTTTTGTTAAATTCTTTTTTAACTCTATCTATATCTAAATTAACTTGATTTGGCGATGATTTTAATTTATTATCATTATTATCTGGTATTATAACTGGAACATTTAAAAGTTTACCAATTGTATTTGCTAAATCTTTTATAGTCAATATACTTTGGCCTGTTACATTATATACATCTTCTTTTCCATTTAATAATATATTCCACATAATTTCTATTACATCTGTAATATATCCATATTGTCTTATAGATAAACCATCATCAAGTAATTCTATTTTCCCTTGTAATAATCCTTTTTTAATAAATTCGTTTAAAACTCTATTGTCGTTAGATTTAATACCTATACCATACCCTAAACATAGTCTTGCAGACTTGGCATTATATCCATTCTTTCTATATTCATTAACTATAGCTTCGCCACATCTCTTAGCTTCAATATAACAAGCTCTATGATGATTAGTATTTGTATATCCTATATCTGATTCTTTATATTTGTCACTTTCACACCCACTATAAACTTCGCTAGAACTTATAAATAAAAATTTACCATCTTTATTTAATTTTTGTAAAAGCAAATTAGTTATAGTTGTATTTAATGTTATTGTTTTTATACTATTCTTTAAGAATAGTGCAGGTTGTCCATAAGTAGCAGAATGTATTATATAATCATAATCATTATCTAACTGATTACAAAAATTTATATCAGTCAAATCGCCCTTAAAAACTCTATTATCTTTATTAGACAATCTATAATTCATTAATTCATTAAAGTAATTCTCAGGCTCACTATAAATAGTTGCGTGGACTATAAAATTATTTCCTAATAAACTCAAATACTTTAAGCAACTTAAAAAATTAACTCCTAACAAACCACTAGCACCAGTTACTAAAATCTTTTTATTATTCAACTCACTTAAATCTAAATTCTTTAAAGTTAATCCCGCATCTTTTAATAATAAGCCTAATTCTTCACACATATATTAAATTCAACACCTTTTCTCTAATTTTATTTTCTCTTATTCCATGAATTAAATCATGACTTTCTTTGTCGCCATAATGAGTTGTAAATGTATTTTCCACACCAATATAATCTATTATACATCCACCTTTACTTCTCATAGCTTCCATTATTTCAAAACTTAACCCACCTTTTGTATATGGTTCACATAATAATATTTTATTACTATTGCAATTATAAAATAAAGTTTCATAATCAAAAGGTTTTACTGTATGATAATACAATATGGTAACATCTAAATCTTTACAAGTTTCGACCACTTTATCTAATAAATTTCCTACTGCTATAACTGTAGCTTTCGATTCTTCTGCTCTTTTAATTATACTAGCCTTGCCAAATTCAATATCATCTATTTCAATTGAATTTTCATATTCACTCAATCTAAAATAAGTAGGATTACCACTATAATAAGATTGTTTAAATAACATATCAAATTCTTTAGAATTTCCTGGACATACAATTTCAAAATTAGGAATTTGTTTTAATATAGAAACATCATTTGGACATTGATGTGTTATACCTAAAGCAGAATAATCATAACTATTTCCTACTGATACAAAGTTTCCATTTAATTTTTGATAGGCGAAATCGAGTTTTATCTGCTCGTATGCTCTTTCTACTAAGAAAGGAGCAATAGTATGAATAATTGGTATAAATCCTTCAGATGCTAAGCCACTAGCCATTCCCACCATACTTTGTTCAAGTATGCCTATATTATAAGTTCTATTGGGAAACTTTTCAAAACAATTCTTAAAAGAATGAACACCAATATCCCCTAATAAAATCACAATTTTATCATCAATCGCCATCATTTGTTCCATTGTAAAAGCAAATTGTTTTCTCATTATTTGCCACCTTCCAATTCTAATATTAATTGATTTAATTCTTCTTCAGACTTTATTGATTTATGATGCCATTCAGGATTATTTTCCATTCTTTTAATTCCTTTGCCTTTTATAGTATTACATATAACACATCTTGGCTTATCACTTTTATCTTTTAAAGAACCTTTTATTTCAATTAAATTATGTCCATCTATACTATCTACATCAAATCCAAATGATTCTATTTTAGATTTTATATTATCTACATGTGGAGATTTATTATGAGATTTATTATTATCAATAATTAAAACTAAATTATCTAATTTATAATGACTAGCTAATAACATAGCTTCCCAGTTACTTCCCTCTTGTAGTTCACAATCACCTATTAAACAATAAACTCTTGAATCATTATCGCCTTTAATTTTAAGTGCTTTTGCAATACCAACAGAATAAGGTAGTCCATGTGCTAGACTTCCTCCACTAAATTCTACACCTTTTACTTTTTTACTTAAATGTCCACCTAATTTTCCATTAAAAGTACAAAATTCATCTAAATCCTTTTGTGTTATAAATCCCTTAGATTCTAAAATTACTGACAATGCTAAACTTGCATGAGCCTTACTTAATATAAATCTATCTCTATTTTCATCTTTAACATTATCTTTGTCAATATTTAAAACACCATTATATAAAACATATAAAATATCAATGATTGAAAATGAACTTCCGAGATGTCCTTCTTGGGATTTATAAGACATTTTCAGCATTTTAATTTTTAATTCTTTAATGTCATTCTTCATATCATTATATATACCTGTTAATTTTTTATGTATTTCCTCTAGAGAAATTTCTACAAATGGCATCCTTTTCACTCCTTTGTCAACCAGAACTTATATATCTTTTCTAATCCATCTCTTAAAGAAATTTGATATTTCCATCCTAATCTTTTTATTATATTTGAATCTATTAACTTTCTAAATGTTCCATCTGGTTTAGTAGTGTCAAATTTAATTTCACCTTCATAACCTATCATATATTTAATTAAATTAGCAATATTCTTGATTGTATAATCAATTCCACTTCCAATGTTAATTATATCATTTTCTAAAGTTAAATGTCTTTTCATTAAGAATATACAGGCATTCGCTAAATCATCTATATACAAAAATTCTCTTAATGGATTACCAGTTCCCCAAAGTTCAACGCTATCTAAATTATTTTTTTTAGCATTATGTATTTTTTGAATTAGAGCTGGTATTAAATGACTATTTGCAGGATGGAAATTGTCACCTTCACCATATAAACTACATGGCATAACTGTTATATATTTAGTTCCATATTGTTTATTATATGCTTGACATAATTTAATTCCACTTATTTTAGCTAGTGCATAAGCTTCATTTGTAGACTCTAAACTTCCTGTCATTAAATAAGATTCTTTAATAGGAATATCACAAAATTTAGGATATATACAACTAGAACCAAAGAACATTAAATTATTAATACCACATTCATACGCCGATTTAATTACATTAAATTCTATCATCATGTTATCATAAAGAAAATCAACAGGATAAGTATTATTTGCGACAATACCTCCTACTTTAGCACTACATAAAAATATATAATCTGGTTTTTCATATGATAAAAATTCTTTAACCTTTTCTTTATTCAACAAATCTAATTGATTTTTAGAACGTGTTATAATATTAGAATATCCTTGTTTTAATAATTCTCTTATTATTGCACTTCCAACCATTCCATCTTTTGCTGTGACATAGATTTTAGAATCTTTATTCATATGATAAACCTGCCTTATTTAATATTTCTTGTACATATAAATGATATTTAATAGAATTTTTTTCTGCCCATTTATAATCTAAATGAAGATTATCTAATTGAACTTTTTGATTACCTAATGCAACTTCCATTTCTATTATTAAGCTAGGAGTATGAACATCAGATGTCATATTTCCTGTTTTAGTAAAATACATATTACAAATATCTAACATTTTTATAAAATTACAATCTAATCCAGTTTCTTCTTTAGCTTTTCTTACTGCACCTTGACTAATAGATTCACCATATAAAAATCTCCCACCAGGAGTCCAAAATTCATTTTTAGCTGGTTCTCTATCTCTTTTAATTAATAGAATTTTATTATCACATCTAATTATTAAATCCATACAAAATATTGGAACTGATGCTTTGATTTTCTTATATAATTCATCTTCTATAAAACTTACTATTGGACTCATAAAATCACCTTTTCTCTATTTTAATCTATCTTCTACTTTCATAGCCATTCTATCTTGAAATGTCTTGTGGTCAACATCCCAATTGCTCATATTATTAATATCATGTTCGTCTTGTTTTCTTTTACCTAATACGTGGTGTTTATGTTCAAATATAACATCTTTATATTTATCTCTATCATCTTTTAATAAATTTAATTCTTTTAGAGTAGCATATAATTCAGTATCAGAAAAGAAATGTCTATATGCAGAACTAAATAAACTTCTATTAAGTTTTTTAACCGTTGCAAATGTCATACATGCAATTGTTATTGACAACATACCTTCTTTAATATCAGGGTTTTGGTAGCCATCATTTAAAAACATACATCCATCATAGTTTTCAAATTGATTTAATAAAAATTCATCCCAGTCTTGAGGTGAATAAAAATCATCTGAAGGTAATATAATTATATCATCATCATTTACATCTATGCTTTTAAGTAAAACACAACTAGCATGATTGTAACCTTTTTTATCATTTACAACTATTACATCAAAATCTGATAATTCTTCTTTTTGTTCTTCACTTGTCACAGCTACTTTTGTTATTATATTGTCTTTGTTTTTAGCTGTATTAATCCAATGTTCATAAGTTTCTCTAAACATCTTAGGTCTAATAGTAGCAAATAGCATATAAATTTTCTTCATACTATTATCTCCCTTCAAATGTATCAATTACAGTTTTAGCTTTATCAATATAAGAATGATTTTTATATACCCATTCTCTATTATCTTTTGCTTTTTGTATTCTATATTCGTCTTTCATATTCAGAATTTCATTTGCCATATCAATTGTTTCTTGTTCGTTCTTAGGTAAATATATTCTATCACCAAATACATTTTCTTGTGATTTAGTATAGAAAGATAACATTAAGGAATTGTCTGTGCAACCCATAAATTCATACATTCTCATTGACATTTGAGTCATAGATTTATCATTACAATTCATGCCAAGTGCTATTTTACAAGTATTATATATCACAGGTAACTGTTCATAAGATAAATAACCTTTGTACAATTCTTTGTGATTAAATATATTAAACCATCTATGGCTTTCTATCCAACAAGCTCCACCATATACACTTATATCATATTTATGATTTATTAATGTTTCTAAGAACCATTTCATTTTATCATATCTTGATGGATAATTGTTTCCTATAGCTACTATATCAGATTTATACAAATCTTTATTTGGATTTGATGGTTTGTGAAATTCTGGATTAACTCCAAATGTTAATAACTTACAATCTCTATTATGTCTTGATTTATAAAATGGAATTAACTCAATACATGTTGTAAATACATAATCGGTACAATCAATTACACTAGAACCAAAATCCGTATAGCTAGGAACATCCTCTATAAGCCAAACATAAAATGGTATACCCTTAGATTTACATAGATTATGTATTGATTCATAATCTAATCCTGCCATAAATTCCACAAATACCAAATCAATTTTATAGGTTTCTATATATTTATTTATCGTACCAACTTGAAATTGAATTGATTTACTTGCTATAAAATCATCACCAGATAATACATAAGTTTCCCAATTTAACTTTTCAAATCCCCATCTAATACCATATCTTATAAGTGCTGATGGATTAAGAAATAATACCTTTTTCATATCGCAATTCCTTTAGCATTTATAAATCTTTTTATTTCTCTGTCAATTATATCTACTCTTGATTTCCATGAGTTTTCTCTGGCTACTTCTTTGCATTTATTAATTACTTCTTCATTTTTACAAACCTTTAAAGCTTTATTTACATTTTGTCTAAACTCTTCTTTATTTCTACTTACAAATATTGTGTTATCTGGAAATATACAAGCTTCAGGTATATTAGTTGCTATTACTGGTTTTCCAAAACTCAATGACTCAAACATTTTAATCGGATTAGAAAAATCTGCAACTACATTTCTTTTAAATGGTAATAATGTAACATCACAATGTTGATAATATGCTTGTAATTCTTCATATTTCTTTGTGCCAAGATAAACTAAATTCTTAGGTAATAAATTTTGTGGAACTCCAAATGAACTTCCTACTATCATAACAACATATTTGTCTGAATGTGATACATGTTCTAATATTTCTAAGTCAACCCAACTACCAATTGCACCTGAGAATAAAACTATTTGTTGTCCCATTTTTCTAGCTTGTGTAATAATATCTGGAACATCATATTGCTTTTCACCTAACTCTGGAAAACAAGCATTTCTACACATATGAATGTTTTCATGCTGATTTTTTCTTAAATCATAAAGAGGTTGAGATGTTGTTAATAATATATCTGCTTTAGAAATCATATCCTCTTCTTCATTTTGATTCTCAGGAAAATTATCTAATGAATCATATAAAACTATTTTAGGTTTTAAATCTTCTACTAATATATGTGTTTTACTCCAGCTTGAAAATAGAACATCTATATTTGGAACTCTTTTTTTAAATATATCGTAATCATGCCAAACTGTAAGATTTTCGTTAATTTCATCTTTGCGTTTACCTTTTACTTGTATATTGTTTACCCAATGCACATTATAATCTCCTGTCTGAGATAATAATTTCATTATGTGATGAGGTCTTTGCTGATATTCAAACAAAAATGGGATAGTCAAACAATAGGTAATATTTATTTTTTTATTCATTTTTAGTTCCCCTTTTCTCTCTAAATTAAGTTCTTACCTTAATTATACTATATTGATTAATCAATATCAATTATTTTCTATGTTTAGTTTACCTTGATAATATAATGGCAATAATCCTTTATCCATTATATGACATTGAAAACTTGAAACTAAACATTCTATTTTGAAACCTTCTTTTCTAACCATCCTGCAAAAATATTCATCTTCTCCAGTTTTATGATAATTAAATCTACAATTTTTATTCTCTGCAATCTTTCTATTTACCATAAATATAGCACCAGTATAATCTACTTCCATTTTATAATTTCTATCACATTTATGTGGATTTTTTATTCTATTATTACATATATGTTGGTAATTATCTATTCCTACTCTTTTTAATACGTTTGGAAATTTATATGCTGTTTCAAAATTAAAATTTTGAAGTATATTCATATATTTTTTTCTTGCATTATTAATCTTTGATTCTAAATCTTTTCCATCTGATTCTTGTATTAAATAATCCATATTTTCATGCTTATAACCATTATAAATTAAATTACTTAAATAGTCAAATTCATGTTCTAAAAATCTAGTAATACAATCTTCTTTAATTAATATATCAGAATCTAAACTAAAATATAAATCACAATCGGATTCTACAAATTTATCCAATGTTTTATTTCTTAATTCAGATAACCAATGATACATTTTATCTCTTGTTTCAGTAGTTCTCTCATCTTTATATTGTTTTTTTATAGAGTTTTTATTATTCATTATATCTATTGTGATTTTTTTATATTCATTTTCATATTTAAATTTAAATTCCTGTAATATTTCGAGTGAATTATCCGTACAATTATTTACTAAAAAATACATTTCTATATTTTGCTTTGGATAATTCTGGTTTAAAATATGTTTTAACCAATCTGGAAGAATCCATGCTCTATTATGTATAGGTGCAGTCAAAAATATAGTTGAAAATTTATTCATTATAATTTCCCCTTTTCACACGTAAAATAAACCCTTTATTTAAAAGGGTTTGAGATTATTTCCAATAAAATTTTCGTTTTATTGGATTAAAAAATATAAGGCTTAAAATTTTGCCCTATATTGATTTATTTAGTTATTTAGTTATTTATTAGTCTATTTAATCTGCGATTTAATATTTCTTCAATTTTAGATTTTTGAAAGTATGGTATTCTTATTAGCGTGATATTGTTTGCTTTACAGTAATCATTTTTGATTTTGTCATGCTCTTTAACTTGAGTAAATTTAGAATTTTGTTTATTTATATTTTTAGAAAATCTCATAACATCAAAATGTTGTTCTCCATCATATTCAACTAAACAAATTAAATTTTCTTCATTATCAAACAAAGCGAAATCAAATAGCAAACACCTTTTATTTTTACAATTTTCAAATTTATATTGAGTTTTATAATTTATATTTAAATTATTTAAATATTTAGATATTATATTTTCATTTTTAGACTCTTTGTGTCTAGGACATTTATTTAAAGAATGTATAAAGTTAGTAGGATTTACCTCATATATATGTCCACAACCATCATTGTGTTTTATCTTTATTTTATTCTTAGCACCAATATATTCTCCTAATACGGTATAAGAATTTCCAACTAAATCATAAATTTCTTGTTTAAATTGTTCTGTTGTTTTCTTAATACATTTCGCACATTTAGGACATCTTACTCCACACGTGAAACTATTAGGAATTATAAAATATTCATATCCACATTTATCATTATGTCTTATTAGAACCTTAGTCTTAGCATTTACATATTCACTTAAAATAGAATATTCATCTCCTACTAAGTTATAAATTTCATTAATAAATTCTTCATTTGTTTTTTTATTCATTTATTATCACCTCTTATATTAAGTATATGATATATTTTTAATATTGTCAATATTGTATTCTTTTTTAAGCTTATAATTTAATTTTTATAAGCTTAAAAAAGAATACAAGTAATTACTTGTATTCTAAATTTATTAAAGTAATGTTAATTTTACAGCTACTTTATCTGTTCCATTACCATCTGGACTTGGCATATCTACGTTAAATATATCAGCCTCGAACGAGAGTTTTGAAACTTCTGTACTTTTAAGTGTTAAACTCCAGTTATTTTTAACTTTAGCTTTCTTTATATCAATTTTCATATAATTAACTTCACCAGTTACAGCATCAGTTCCGAAGCTATCTCCAGTGATTCTTACATAACTTGGGAATTTGTCGGCAGTAAAAGTTATAGTTCTTGAAGTTGCACTTGAAGAATAATCATAATATGCAAGAATTCCTGAACCTGATGCACAAGTCGAACTATTTAATGTAACTAAATTTCCTGTAATAGAGTATTGATTAGGAGTAGAAGCATTTCCTAATATTTGTTCAGTTCCATTATCTCTTGAACCTGATTTAATATACAATCTTAAATTAGCTGTTGGTGTTGCAGCTAAAGTTATTTGATTTCCTGCACTTACTGTTAAATCTTCAAATTTAGCAACACTTACAGCTCCAGTATATAAAGATTTACCAGTTAAATGTGCTATAGCATTTAAGTCAAGTAATGCTAATTCACCTTTCATTACATTGTCTTTTGTATGGTCGAAACTTAATAATTTATAATTACCTTGACCTCCACGAACTTGAATTCTTTCTGCTGTTGTTTCTATAGATGTATCTGTCGCATAATCACAACGAAGAATTACATCTCCAGTTGTAAAATCATACATAACGAAGTTCATAACTTCCTTAAAACCAAATTGTTTTGACATTTCATTTCCTCCTTATTAAATTAAACCTTCATATTCTGAAAGTTTTTTAAATTCTTCATCTTTATCTTTTATATCATCAGACCAATGAATAATTTGAACATCATCCTTACTAGCACCAGCCAATAAAGATTTTATACTTATATAATATTCATCAATCATATTAATTCTTTTAAATTGGTCTATTAATTGATAAATAGTTAAATTTCCAGAATTAAATAAATTTATAGATGCATGTTTAGAACTTATAGATGATATTATATTCACCCATTCACTTTTTTTATAAATATTTTCTCTTGTATTTTCTTTTTTACCAGCATTGGCAATTTTTTCTCTTATTTTTAAAAGTTCATCATATCTCTGTTTTGCTAAATCACTTTTGAATTTTCTATCATCTTTTTCTTTAATAAAATTAACCTTTTTTAAAATAAAAACAATATCATCAAAAATATCTTTATCAATAATTCTATCTTCTGTTTTCACATAAAAACAATTATTACCGATAAGAACATTTTCTTTAAAAAAATAAGATAATGCAGTTAAAATTATATTTTTTATACTATCTGAATCATTATTTATAATGCCTGATTCCACTTCATTTACAGCTTCATTCAAACAATTATAATATAAAAATTCAAAACTAGACACTTCATCTTCAATGTTAAGCATTTTTTGTATATCTTTTTTAGATATACAAATCAAACTAAGCCATTGATTGTATGTTG
>Ga0304729_1000412_pt1 | contig 32045 bp, 26 predicted proteins | sample C_131016_MF_Meta_FD_190475 | JGI IMG/M metagenome (GOLD analysis project Ga0304729, IMG submission 190475) | Freshwater microbial communities from Lake Croche, Canada to study carbon cycling - C_131016_MF_MetaG (v2) (version 2) | ecosystem: Environmental > Aquatic > Freshwater > Lake | place... | reverse complement strand
TAAACCAGTTCAATAATTTGCTTTCTTTTATTTTCATAAAACGCTCATACAAATTGGCATTCTTTGAAAATTCAGCCACTGTTGCTTCAATAGGATGTGCTTGCTTTGGTTCGAAGAGCATCGCCGTGCACATACAATTCTTACGCTCTTTACTCATCAATATTTCATAATTCACACAGCTTTTACAACCCGCCCAAAATTCTTCATCGTCTGTAAGCTCACTATATGTAACGGGTTCATAGCCTAATTCACTATTTATTTTCATGACCGCTAATCCCGTAGTCAATCCAAATATTTTTGAATCTGGATATTTTTCTCTTGACAATTGAAAAATAGTTTGTTTGATTTTTTTGGCAATACCTGTTTTTCTAAAAGCAGGTGCTACAATTAAACCACTATTGGCCACAAACTGACCATGTTGCCATGCTTCAATATAACAGAAGCCTACCCAAGTACCCTCTTCGGTATGCGCGATCACCGATTTGCCTTCAATAATTTTTTTGGCCACATATTCAGGGCTACGTTTGGCAATACCAGTGCCACGTGCTTGTGCCGAAGAGGCCATTTCATCTGTAATCGCATTTGCAAAAGAAGCGTCCCCACTATGGGCAACGCGAACTATTATTTTCTGTTCCAATGAGCTTTAAATTTTAAGGAAAAAACAATGCTGGCGGAAGAAGGTGATTTTGGTTTTTTTTCCACTGATAGGGGCAACTGCCAATTGCTCGTCCTATCAGAATCCACGTCGGCAGAAAAATCCGACGATCATGGGCATGGGGCTTGGTCCATTAATTACAGGTACTGGTGCATTAAAAGCACTAGCTAAAGATGTATGTAATTGTACCTGTTTCATTGATATAGCTCCTTTTGTGTAGGAAAGAGTGCATAAAAGTATAAAATAAAATAGACAAATGAAGCCAAAGATGCCCTCAAATTTCCCCTTAGGCTGATTATAACTGAAATAAGGCCTTAAAATGAATGCCTGTTAGTTTTTTGATCCCTAATAGATGCGTAAATTTGATGCAAATTAAAAGATATGAAAATCATTTTAAGCAGTGGCTTGGCGGTATTGATTGTTTTGACCCTTGCTTGTGGCCAAGGCAATAATAGTGCAGCCACATTGGATACAAGTAAAGTAGCGATGGCTGATACCAGCGCTGAAAAATCTTATCCTGTTTCTTTAGTGAATAATAAAAAAGATCCAAGTTGCGGTATGCCAGTAACTGCTGGCATTGGAGATACAGCCCATTATGAAAACCATGTCCTAGGTTTTTGTTCAACAGAATGTAAAAATGAATTCTTAAAAAACCCTACCGCTGGTTTAGCTGCCGCAGAAATAAAATAAATTTTCTTGGCTATTGTTTAGCTGAATAAATACGCAATATCATCCTTGGTCAAAGATTTGACAAAGCCCACTTCGTCTGAAATCAATTCTTTGGCTAAATTTCTTTTGCGTTCTTGCAATTTCAATATTTTATCTTCTACCGTATCATTACAAATCATACGATACGCAAAAATATTTTTTGTTTGTCCTATTCTATGGGTTCGATCAATGGCTTGCTGTTCTACCGCAGGATTCCACCAAGGATCTACGATGTAGACATAATCGGCAGCGGTTAAATTCAAACCTACTCCACCTGCTTTCAATGAAATTAAAAATACCCTGCAATTGTCATCATTTTGAAAACGATCAATGGCGCGTTCTCTTTCCTGGATGGTACTTCCGCCATCAAAATATTCATAATCAATACCCAATTTTTTCAATTGTTCTTTGATCAGTGCCAACATCCCCAAGAATTGCGAGAACACCAAGGCCTTGTGACCGCCAATGTTTTCAGCTATTTCACGCGTTAATTCGTCTAGTTTTACCGATTCATTAGGATAGGCTTCGTCTTTTAAAATAGCTGGACTATCGCAAATCTGTCTCAACTTCATCAAGCCTTGTAAAATGGAAAGTTGTGATTTTTGGATGCCTTTTTCTTCCACCATCCCAATTAATTTATCGCGATAATCATTTCTGTAAGCTTCATAAATTTTTCTTTGCGCATCACCCATTTCACAATACAAAACCATTTCTTGTTTTTCAGGTAAGTCTTTGGCTACTTGTTCTTTGGTTCTTCTTAAAATAAAAGGGAATACAAATTTACGTAAATGTTCTTTTTGCTCTTGCTCATCAAATTTATCAATAGGCATTGAGAAATTATGCTTAAAATATTCTACGGTGCCCAGCATGCCAGGATTCAAGAAATTCATCTGCGCATAAATATCAAAAGTATTATTTTGCAAAGGCGTACCACTTAAACATAATTTATTGGTTGCTTTTAATAAGCAAGCCGCCTTGGTTACCTTACTTGCAGGATTTTTAATGGCCTGACTTTCATCCAAGATCACATAATCAAAATTTACTTCTACAAACATTTTAATATCGCTTCTTAAAGTACCATAAGTGGTAATGATTACTTCCACTTCTTCCTTTAAAATTATTTGCTTGTTCCTAGTGCCTCCATGATGGATATGGTAGGTTAAACTTGGTGTGAATTTTTTTAATTCGTTTTGCCAGTTGTACAACAAAGTAGTGGGACATACCACCAAGGCCACTAACTTGCCATTTTTTTGTTTCAAATGTTGCAAGAAAGACAAGGTTTGAATGGTTTTACCCAAGCCCATGTCATCTGCTAAGATGCCTCCCCATTGTACATCATGTAAATAATTCAACCACTGAAAACCACTTATTTGGTAAGGACGTAAAATAGGCATTAAGTGTTCAGGAGGCGTCACATCCGCAATGGCATAACGTTCTCTAATTTTTTCATACTTGCCTTCCAACTGAAAAATTAGTTCTTCCTCATCTCTTTGTTGGTACAATTCATCCAATATTGAAAAATGATACTTACTTAATTTCAAATTATCGGCCTTGCCTTCGCCCACTTTAAACAACAAGGAATATTTATTCAACCATTTTTCAGGTAGCACCCCTAAACTTCCATCTTTCAATGGCACAAATTGTTGTTTATTGGACAACATATTTTTAATGTCTTGAATAGACACTTTTTGATCTCCGAAAGAAATTTCTACTTTGGCATCAAACCAATCGGTATTGCTGCTAATGTATAATTTAGTAGAAGGTTTGGCAGTATTGAATTTAAATTGCTTTAAATATTCGGTACCAAATAAAGGGATTTGTTTTTCTCTAAGGGTATCAATAAATAAAAAGAACCAATTGTTCTTTAATACTTCCGCACCCTTCAATGCCAATACATTGCCTTCATTAGGGCGTATAAACCCGGAATGTAATTGTTCAATGATATTCATCAATTGTCTTTCTGCAGCCAAGTCTCTTTCTAAAATAATAATTTTATCGCCTACTTGCTGAATCACGGAAGGACCATCTTCTTTGTTGACAATAATATCCTTATAAGCAAACAGGGGTTCAAAAAATAAATAGTCCCCGTTTTCTTTTAACAAGATTTGTAATTGAGGCTTTACCCCTTTTAGCTTTTCTTGAAGGACATTTTCTAAGGCCACTTGGTATTTTTTAGACAAAGGCAATAAAGTACTTTTTAAATACGCAGGCCACTTATCTAATTCAATTTCATGAAATCCTTTGGGCATGAATTGTTCTACCCAAGACAAATCTTCTCTATTTTTCCAAACAAAAAATTGATGGTGGTATTGAAAAATGAAATTAGACTTGGCATGATTTTCTTCTAAAGGAATATTGCCCTCAGGCAGGTTTACCCCTGCATAAATTAAATAACTATCTGCTTCTTTCTCAACTTTGAAACTTGGCTGAATGGTATTGAAGACCAATTCGGCTTTTTGCAAATTAGCCGTGGTAAAGGGTTTGTTCTGTGGTAAGAAAAAATTAAAAGGATGCTCCGATAAATCTCTCCATACTTTTTCCAATTTGGGATGCAGGTATTCCTGTATTAATTCTTTGGTTTCATCAGGCAAACTCTCTTCTTCCGAATGCACGATGGTATCCCATATTCCCTGGAAAGGAGAATTTTTATTTAAATACTTGGACATTTCTGCCGTCTGTAATTTCTTAACTAATTGTATTAAATTTTTATCTTCTTCATTAATTAAAGCGGGTACAACAAATTTTGCCAAGTCTAGTTTTTCAACTTTGCCAACAAAAGCAGTCCCTTCTTCATTTACTTCTCCCTTGATGACATTAAAAACAAGGTAGGGATAAGCAGTAGTTTGATGCTGCATCACAATACCAAAACGCTCCTTAACGACCTGCTTGGTACTTGGCTTTTCCTCCTCTTCTAAATTCCAGTCATTGGATTTAGGCCTGTTGATGGTATGGGTCGTATTTGAATTTAGTTTTAAAACTTTTTCATTTAATACTTTTAAAAAGGGTTTGCCATCATGGTAGATGAATTCAAACTTGTCTTCAATATAATCATCTAATGTATACCCATACAAAGCCAGTAATTTGTTTTTCTCTCTGTCCCAATTTCGAATGGTTTCAAAATAATCGGCTCCTTTTAATTGAAACAACTGGAGCAAGAGAATGGTCTTATGTAAGCAAAGCGGGTATTCGGTTTCAGACAAACAATCACAAGAAGTGTCAAAAAATCTTTCTTCATTTTTTTGAACAATGATGTGGTTGGTTTTTCCTTTGTCATGAAACTCTGCTACTACTTTTTCATTTTCACTTTCAATAATATGCGGCCTGATTGATTTTAAGGTCTCTTCCGCTTTTTCAAAAATAGCCTTAGAACACAACATACGGATCATTTTTAGATCCAAGCTCTTTGTTCTTAATAAGGTATGGGTGGTTTTATAAGCGGCAGGTTTGTAATCCAGTAAATTCTTGTCTAGTAAATCTTGTACATAAAATAAAGCGGCTGCTTTGTGCCTACATACTTCGGATAAATTATAAGGACAACCACATCTTAAGGATAAAGTAGCAGCAGATTTAAAATTCTCAATGGTTACTTTGTAATAGGTGCTGTAGCCATCGTCTTTTACTCTGCAAAAAATGCTGCCAATTAAAGGATCGAATTTTGCTAACTCAATGTTCTTGAGTGCAAATATTTTCTTGCCTCTACGTATCACTTCTTCAGTGCCGTAGCTATAAATGTGTTTTACTAAATAGGGTAATGCCATAATGGTACAAAAAGCCCTTAAAAAAGGGCAATTTGCAAATGTAAGGCTTTGTGTGCTAATTAAGTAGTCCTATTGAAAGGAATCTGGAAAAGAATAAAAATTAGGCCTGATTTACAAGCGCTCCCTCCTTAAAAATAGGTAAAGAAGGGGCAGTATCCTTTGAAATACAATACAACATATCTGCTTCTAGTCCATAAGCAGCCAATCGATGCCAATGGGTGACCGTTTTAATATAATCTGTTAAATGGTCTTTTTGTTGGCTATAAAGCTGATTGGCCATAAAGCTACTGTCACAATGAATCTCAAAATTAGCTTTTACTTCTTCTATAATTGCTCCAGCAAATAAGACGTCTTCAATATTGAATTTGTTTTTCCAGCCCGAACAGCCTAAAATAACAGGTGCATTTTGACTTTTTAGAAATTCAACCACCTTGGTCAAATTAGGAAAAGACCCTGTAATGATATTCTTTGCTCCTTGTTTCAATGCCATATGCAATAACTTAGTGCCATTGGTGGTGGTAATGACCAAGGTTTTGTTTTCAATAAATGACCTTGGATATTCCGAAGGCGAATTGCCATAAGACAAACCTGGAATAATTTTACCATCTCTTTCACCCGCAGTGACACCTCCCGTTTGTTTGCCCACTTCAATACAAAGCTCAGGTGAATCCACAGGAATCACTTTGCTGGCCCCATTGTATAAAGCAGTAGCAATAGTTGAAGTGGCTCTAAACACATCTATAATTACTACTATACTGTCTTTAATTTCATAAAGATCTAATAGCTGTGGAGTAAGTACGGTATGTAAACTGGGTTTTGTAGGCTTTAGGTCACTCATAGTAAACAAAGATACAAAACACTCATTTTTAAACTAATTCTTTTGTTAGCGCCGCCTTTTTAGTTAAAATCAAAATTTCTGAAACTACAATGTCGGTACTTATCCTTTTTACGGCATTTTTATCGGTATAAGATTTGGTCAGCAAACGCCCTTCCACCGCCACTTCAATACCTTTGAGTAAATATTTTTCTGCATAAATGGCCAGCTTGGACCAAGCCACTAAATTAAACCATTGGGTTTCCTCCACCCATTCTCCTTTTATATTTTTGTAACGATCATTCACTGCCAATCTCATGTTGGCCAGCTTACTGTCTTCTTTAAAATTTTTGATTTCCGGATCGGCACCTAAATGACCAATCAATTGCACTTTGTTTTTAATTGCTTTCATAAGAATGTATTTGTTAAGCAACAAAATTGCAATTCCTAGGCGATGCAAAAGCAAGTATTTATCTTCAAAAAAATAGGTACAAATAAACCTTACTTAAAAGGAAACTTCACCACCTTGGCTTTTACTAAAGTATTTCTAATATCAATATAAATTTCAGCGCCTGTTTTTGAAAACTCAGTAGCTACATATCCCATTCCAATGGCCTTGCCTAAACTTGGCGCTTGCGTTCCAGAAGTAACAGAACCAATTAAATTACCTGCTTCATCTTTAATTTCATAATAATGTCTTGGTATACCACGATCAATCATTTCAAAGCCTACTAATTTTTTAGCAACTCCATTGGCTTTTTGAGCAGCCAAAGTGCTGCTATTAGTAAAAGGTTTTGTAAACTTTGTAATCCATCCTAGGCCCGCTTCCATAGGACTAGTGGTATCATCAATATCATTGCCATACAAACAAAAGCCCATTTCTAAACGTAAAGTATCTCTCGCTCCCAAGCCAATGGCTTGAATGCCATAAGCAGCACCTACTTCAAAAATGGCATCCCAAACTTTATTAGCATTGTCATTGATGTCTTCAAAATAAATTTCTACACCTCCTGCCCCAGTATACCCTGTGGCACTAATGAGTACATTGTCAATCCCCAACATTTCTCCTTTGACAAAACTATAATAAGGCAAATTAGTTAAATCCATTTTGGTCAATTGCTGAATCACTTCTGTAGCTTTAGGACCTTGCACTGCGAGCAAAGCAGTCTTGGTACTTATATTATGCATCTCTACCCCGGTGGTATTGTGCTGTACAATCCAATTCCAATCTTTTTCGATATTGGACGCATTCACTACCAACATGTACACTTTATTTTTTTCTACACAGTACACCAATAAATCATCCACAATACCGCCTGTTGCATTAGGTAAACAACTGTACTGCGCTTTGCCATCTTCCAATACAGAAGCATCATTAGAACAAACGCTTTGAATCAAGTCCAAGGCATGAGGCCCTCTTAAGATAAATTCACCCATATGGCTCACATCAAATACACCCACTTTATTTCTTACCACTGCATGTTCATCGTTGATGCCTGTATAACTTATAGGCATATTGTAACCTGCAAATGGAGCCATCTTTGCCCCTAATGCTAAATGTTTATGGGTAAAAGGAGTGTTTAAAATTTCGCTCATGGAATGAATTATTTGCACGAAGATAAACAAAAAGGGTGCTAAATAAAACACCCTTTCTAAACTAGAAAGGGTGCGCTATCAAAAATCAAAAACCATATTCGTTCATTAATAAGAGAATCGGTCTAATACCCAATGCAGATCGGTCAATTTTGAAGCTGCCTTATTCACCTTGTTCAAAGTTTTACCCTCTTGAAGTTCAATATTGGCTGTTTTTTTAGCTTTCGTTTCTATCTCTTTTTGTAATTTTAGTCTTTCCTCTTTCAATTCCTTTAATTCTTTTTTTAATTCATTGGGTTGATCTGTGTCTAGTTCATCTGTCCTATCATTGGAATCTATATCATCTGCTCTTTTTATTTTTTCTAAACCCGACTTAGTCATTTTGTATTCCACGCCTCTTTCAAAAGAATAAGATTCATTGTCGTAAGGTTCATTCCATTCATCATACCAATTTTCATCAGAGGAAATACGATCAATGGTGCCCATCCTCATACCATGGCCATTGATATTCACATTGGTTTGCGACCAACCTTTATTGGTAATCTTAATTCTTTTGCCAATAGGTACCGCAATGGTCATAATAATATGCTGATTCCTGAACTTGTCCATTTTATTAATACCAATGCCTTTGTCTAAATACACCAAACTATCTTGTTGTGTGAGTTGAAAGTTTATTTTACCAGCTAAATCATTCGCATTTTGAACCGTCTTGCCATTACTTAGCTTAACAATTCTTACTTGAAAACTATCATTTAAAGATTGAACAATTCTTATGCGTAAATTTCTCACATAAACCGTGTCTTCGTCAGAGAACCCTTGAAATGGCTCAATTTGAAACCAATGATTTTCATAGTATTTCATTTTTGGCGCTGCTGTAATTTCTAAATAATCAATTTGGGGATTGGCCAAAGCAATAGTTTGTTCTGCTGGTACATTATGTCTAGAGAAACTATTGCCCAAGCTGCTGCCAAAATAAAACAGCATGACCCAACCCACAATCCATAAAGCCCAAAAGCTGGACCTCACCCAAATATTGGCCTTTTTAAATCCTGCAATTTTTCTAATAATAGCTGCTACAATACCAATAATGGGTACCCATATAAAAAGTAAAATGGCTCCAATCACAGACCAGTTTTGCGCACCTTCTTCCAATAAAAAATTCTTTAAAGGTAATAAGGCAGTAGCTGCTACCCCTATTCCAAACAGAGCAGCTAATAAGGAGATGCCTACAATCGCTAAAATAAAATAAACAAAGCCTTTAATGCATAGAGTAATGATCCTTCCAATAAAGTATATAAACCCTTTTTTCTTTTCTGAAGATCTTTGATTTTCTGAATATTCATTAGCGTCATTCGCTTGATTTGAATGATTCGTTCCTTTATTTCTATTGTATAAATCACTGCCCCAAGATTGGGCTCTTTTGCTAAATCCTTCCATATCATTTTGAATGGTATTTTTAATACTATTCAAATCAACTTTCTCCCCTACCATTTCTAATTTATCCGCACTGGTTTTGGCTTCAGGTAGTACCAACCATAAAACGATGTATACAAAAACAGCTCCTGGGCTAAAAGTAATGTCTAATAGATTAGGAAAATCGGGTGCATCCCAAAATTGCCATAAATGCATATGTCTAAAATTCACTACAAAACGAATGAATGGTATTAAAAATAAAATACGAACAATCCATACTTGTATTCCAAAATATTTAGACAAGCCTGCTGCCACACCTCCAATTACTTTATTATCAATATCTCTAAATAATCTTTTACGCACCCCACCCACTACTTTTACAGAAGTGCTGGGTACTGCAATCCATAATATTAAATAGCCCAATATATTTACGCCAATTAAAAAGAACCAAAGAATGCGCACTACCAATGGCTCTATGCCAAAGTAGTTCGCAATACCGCTACAAACACCACCCAAAACTTTATTATGTTCATCGCGATACAATCTTCTGGATCTGTGATCAGTTGATTCAAAATTTGAATAAGACGGGTTACTCGTATTTTGGTCATTAGTTTGATGCGTACTTTGCTTGGCTTGACTTGAGCTTGCTTCAAAACCGTCTTGCGCTTCAAAATCGGCAGGTCGACCAATGCTAGCAATAATTAAATCAATATCGCCCACTGCAATACATACCGTTCCTTTTTTCAAACGGTCTTCACATAATTCTGCAATGCGACATTCAATGTCATTAATAATTTCATCTCGCCCTTCTTCGTTCGCAAAATAGCTACGAAGCGATTCTATATATTGTTTTAAGGTTTCATAGGCAATTTCTTCGATAGGAAGAATGCGCCCTTGAAAATTGATATTGATTACTTTATTCATTTTATTATAATTTAAGAAACCGCATTGGTTTCAGATGAAGCAATTGGGTTGGCATTTTGAGTTAACTGATTCACAGCAGAAGTCATCTCCTTCCAAGTTTGTAATAAAACTTCGAAAGCAGCTTTACCTTCTTCTGTCATCACAAAATATTTTCTTGGGGGCCCACTGATACTTTCTACCCAACGATAATTTAAGAGGCCCGCGTTTTTTAAACGCGTCAACAAAGGATACAAGGTACCTTCTAGAATATGCAAATTGGCCAGCTTCATTTTTTCAATAATATCACTTGGATACACTTCCCCTTGTTGAATGATGGACAATATGCAAAACTCCAAAACGCCCTTGCGCATCTGACTTTGTGTGTTTTGAATATCCATAAGAATTGATTTGAAACACAAAACTAAGGATATTTATAGTACTATGTATCGCATAGTACTATAAATTTAATCATGAAGAATATAACATATTGATTTACAATATATTATATAAATAATATTTTTATGAACGTAACAAGGAAAGGATAGATGGTAGCAAAGAAGGCTAATACACCACTAATTCATAAAAGTCTGCCTCGTTTAAATAAGTATTGGCCAGGGCCATGATTTGTTCTGGCTGTACCTCCCTAACTTCTTTGATGGTACGGTAAAAATATTCCTCGTTTAAATCATTTAATAAATAAGATTTCCAACGACTAATAATTTGAAATGGGCCATCTAAATCACCCAGCAAAGCGCCCAACATATAATTTTTAACCAATTTTAATTCCTCTGGTTCCACTAAAGTTTCTCTTAATTTTTTCATTTCCTTATACACTTCTTCTATGGTCGCTTTACAAACATCTTTGCCTGCATCAGTGCTTACCATCCAAACGCCCGCATGTTTATAGTTTTGCAAATAACTATGTATGCCGTATGTATAGCCTTTGTCTTCTCTAATATTGCTCATCAGTCTGGATCCAAAAAATCCACCAAACAAATTATTTAACACCTGCGTTGCTGGAAAATCTGGATGATGTCTTGTGATAAAAGGCCTAGCCAATCGAATCGATCCTTGCACCGATGCAGCATCATTCACAATACTGTATTTTTTTTCAGTGGCAGAAATAACTGGATGCACTTGTTCTTTAATTTCTTTTTTATTCAAAGGCAACTGTCCGATATGCTTATTGAGTAAGGCTTGGATATTGGATGGAAATTTTCCTGCTATAAAAATAACACATTTGCCTTCTTGATAATATTGCTTGTAGAATGCAACTAAATCTTCTCTTGTAATATTTTTATAATCCTGCTCTACCGAATATTTTCCATAAGGATGTTGTATTCCAAACAAATATTCATCAATCAATCTGTTCGCAATAAAATCTCCTTTTTTTAAATTCAATAACAACCTTTGAATTTGATTTTGCTTTAAAATGGCAATTTCTTTTTCAGGAAAATTCGCAGCTGAAACAATTTCTCCCATTAAGGGAATCACTGCTTCAAAATGTTTGGTCAAGCAATGCAAAGTCACTGTGGCCGTTTCATTGGTACAGGTTCTATTTAAATGTGCCCCATAAAATTCAAAGGCATCGGTAATTTCAAAAGAAGATTTTGTACTTGTTCCATTTTTTAATAAAAAATTAGTGGCCGCAGCGACCCAATTTTTTTGTTCATAGGTATTGCCTGCATCAAAAACCATGTCTACCGATAAGACTTCTTGTGCGCCTCCTTCATAAGCATATACTTCTACCCCATTGTCTAGTGCAAATTTTTGATACGGTTTCAATTGAATGTCAAAATCAATAGCGTCTTTGATCAGCGGTGCTACTATTCTATCTAGGGCCATGATTTAGGATTTACTATAATAATATAAGGTGTTGCGATTTTTGTCTTGGAATATTTTTTGGGCAGTAGCTTGAATCATTTCGGGTGTTACTTGTTGATACAAGGACAATTCTTTGTTCATTAAATCGGCATCTCCCAATAATTCATAATACGCCAAACTATGTGCTCTATTCATAATACTCATGTCCTCAAAACAAATCACACTTTCTGTTTTATTGATTACTTTTTGCACTTCTTTGGCATCAAGAATATTGTTTTTTATCTTTTCTACTTCGTCTAATACGGCTTTCTCTGCCACCGTCATACTAATACCTTTCACTAATTTTCCTTCTATCACCAGTAAGCCTGGATCAACAGTGCCAAAATGATAACAATCAATGGATGAAAATATTTGTTTCACTTTAATGAGTTGTTCATACAATCTTGCCGAAGCTCCTCCTCCTAATACTTCTGTGATTAAATCAGTGGCATGATAGCCTTCATCAAAGCGGCCGCCCATATGCCAGGTCATCATCAACATGTCCAATGGCACATCTGCACGCACATCCATGCTTCTGCTTTTTTCTTGCACTGGCTCCTTGGGCAAATTGCGCTCATAGGGTGTGCCTGCAGGAATTGGACCAAACCATTTTTGGGCCAATTGCTTTACTTGTTCGGTTTGCACATTTCCAGTCACTACTAAAATGGCATTGTTAGGACGATAAAATTTGAAGAAAAAATCTTTCACATCTTCCATGGTGGCATCTTCTACATGCGCCAAGGAGGCACCAATGGTCATCCAACGATAAGGATGTTGGGTATAAGCCAAGCTGCGCATTTTATGCCAAGTATCACCATAAGGTTTATTGATATAATGTTCTTTGAATTCTTCGCAAACTACTTTGCGTTGTACTTCTAAACTTTTTTTACTAAAGGCCAAGGACAACATTCGATCGCTTTCCAACCAAAAAGCAGTTTCTATATTTTCTGCTGGAATTTGACAATAATAATTGGTTAAGTCATTGGTGGTATAAGCATTGTTTTCTCCGCCTGCTCTTTGCAAGGGCTCATCATAAACAGGAATATGCACACTGCCGCCAAACATTAAGTGTTCAAACAAATGTGCAAAGCCTGTTTTGTTGGGATCTTCGTCTTTTGCCCCCACATTGTACAAAACATTCACCACGGCCATAGGGGTACTGGTATCTTGGTGTACCAATACTTTTAGGCCATTGTCTAGTTGAAATTTTTCAAATTGTATCATATAAGACAGCAAAAATACTTAATAACTACAACAGTTCCTTTTCTATTGCAATGAACCTTGTTTTAACCCTTTCGAAACCCGATAAATTCAATTAACTTTGTGGCCATTAATACCTAAGCCATGCAGCTAGAATCCTTATACCAACGCGCCTTGAATTTTGAACACTTAAGCAAGGAGGAAGGTCTGTTTTTATTTGAAAACGCACCCCTTACTGAATTAAGTTATATCGCCAATGAATTGAGAAAAAAGCAAGTACCCCATGGTAAGGTAACCTGGCAGATCGATAGAAATGTAAACACCACCAATGTTTGTATTGCCAATTGCAAATTTTGTAATTTTTACAGAGTGCCCGGACATCCTGAATCTTATATTACGGATATGGACTCCTACCGCCAAAAAATTAAGGAAACGATTGAGTGGGGAGGGGATCAATTATTATTGCAAGGAGGCCATCATCCTGAATTAGGTTTGGCTTTTTATACCGATATATTTAGCCAGATTAAAAAAGAATTTCCAACAATTAAACTACATACACTTGGGCCCCCAGAAATCGCACATATTGCCAAGTTAGAAAAAATGAGTCATACCGATGTATTGAAAGCCTTAGTGGCTGCAGGTATGAATTCCTTGCCTGGTGCGGGTGCAGAAATTTTAGTTGACCGTGTTAGAAAATTAGTATCTAATGGAAAATGTGGTGCAGATGAGTGGTTGGAAGTCATGGCTGCAGCACATCAATTAAATATTACCACTAGTGCGACCATGATGTTTGGTCATGTGGAAACTTTAGAAGAAAGATTTATTCATTTAGTGCGTATTCGTGAAGTGCAGGATAGAAAACCAAAAGACGCCAAAGGATTTTTGGCATTTATTCCTTGGACCTTCCAAGATGTTGATACTTTACTTACAAAAATTAGAGGGGTACATAATTTAACCACTACTGAGGAATACATAAGAATGATTGCCATTAGTAGAATCATGTTGCCTAATATTAAAAATATTCAAGCGAGTTGGTTGACCGTAGGAAAAGCCACTGCACAAGTCTGTTTGGAAGCCGGCGCCAATGATTTTGGAAGCATTATGCTAGAAGAAAATGTGGTCAGTGCCGCAGGTGCACCCCACCGTTTTACCTATAAAACTATTCAGGAAGCGATTAAAGAAGCTGGTTTTGAGCCTCAATTAAGAGACCAACAATACGAGTGGAGAACCTTACCTGCAGCGATTCAAGAACAAGTAATTAATTATTAGGGTATTCTGTAACTTTTGGATCCTATCTGCGTTTTAAGTATAACCAACTGTCAATTCTAAAGGATGAAGGAGTTTGAATTCAATCAATGCGTGGATGAATACGCCAATAGCGTTTACCGATTTATATTAAAAAATATAGCTCATGTTGAAGATGCGCAGGATATTGTTCAAACTGCCTTTGAAAAATTATGGGTGAACCGAAACAAGGTAGAACCACTCAAGGCCAAATCCTATTTATTTACGGTGGCCTATCACCAAATGATAGACCATATTCGAAAAGAAAAAAAAGTGACCATAACCCCTAATTATGAGGAGGCAGGGGCAAAAGCAACTTATCAAAAAGATCCTGAATTAAAACAGGTTTTACTTGCAGCCATCAACGAATTGAATCCAACACAAAAAAGTTTGGTGCTTTTAAAAGATTATGAAGGTTATACTTATCAAGAAATTGGGGAGATCATGAATTTGTCTGAGAGTCAAGTAAAAGTATACTTGCACCGTGCTAGAATATTTTTAAAAGAAAAATTAGTTCACCTTGAAAAAGTAGCTAGTTAGTATGAACATCAACGAAACCAATTACGAAAATTATTTTCTCTTGTACATTGACAAGGAATTGAGTGCAGCAGAAAATGCAGCGGTAGAAAATTTTGTGGTCGCTTATCCAGCCTATGCTGCCGAGTTAGACCAATTGAAAAAAACCATCCAAGCGCCAGAAGATACCATTTTTGACAACAAGGCCTTATTGTACCGCCTACCAGCAATGGAGGCGAGCCTCTCTCCCGATTTTAAAAACAAATTGTACAAAAAACCTGCAAGGTTGTTTAAAGTTGAATTTAACAATCAAACAAAAGCGGCTTTGCTAAGTGTGGCAGCCGTCTTTGTATTGTTGATTGGATATCGATTCATTGAAACAAATTCGGTGAGCTCCTTTAATTCCACTGTTTCGAATACCGTGAAACCCAATGCGCCTAAATTGTCTAGCGACCATGCTTCATTAGAAAAAAAGGATGCCCCTGTTTATACTACTGTCAGAAGCGCTCCAAAAAAAATAAACTATCGCTTGAGTCCTAAAGAGGAACTAGTGCCTGCAATAAATCCCATAGCTACTATAAATGTGCAGGAGACGAACAATTTAATGGCACAATCAATGCCAATCACAAAAGAAGCAAACAACATTCAAACTAGCGATTTACCCTCTAATGAAATTGCGCAAGTAGCCAATGTTCTAGCCACCAATACCACAAGCAAAGAAACCAGCAATGTTACCGAAACCACCACTTATCAAGTAGTAGATACCGATGAGGAAGATAGAAGCATCTACATTGCCAATTTCGAAATTGACGCTGCGGCCCTTAGAGGGATTACAAGAAAATTTAACGCCATTTTTAAAAGAAATAAATCAGAAAATAAATAGTACAAAATAAAAAACAAGATGATGAAAAAAATGATGCTCCCCCTTTGTTTAATAAGCATTAGTTTATTGAGCCATGCGCAAAAAGACAGCAGCTACCACCCAGCGGCTGATGTATTACCTAAAGAAACTCCCGACACCATTAGAATCGGGAATATGGTGATTGTGAATGATAAAAATAAAACCGGCACTTATGAAATGGGGCGTGGAATGATAAAAATAGATTTAAATAATAATGATAGAGGGTATCGTAAAGCCAAGCGTGTTGCCATTATGGAAAAATTTGACCATAGGAATGCAGGTGTTTATGTGAAATCATTTAAAGACACTTTAATTTCAGTCAATGACGATACCGTAAAAATTGGGCGCTACAATATCATCAAATCACAGGAAGGGGCTGATAAAAAAAATTGGGAAACGATGATAGAAGATGGCGATTTTAATAATACGAATATTACCATTGAGCGTAAACACAAAAAATTAAATAATGTGTCTACCAATTGGTTCGAATTTGATTTAGGTTTTGCCAACTTAATAGACAAAACTCCACAAATAGCGTATACTGCTATGCCTTATACCCAAATGACCATTCCTCAAGGGGTGACCAATACGAATTTAAAATTAAACAATGCCAAATCAAGTAATGTGAATATTTGGATTGTTCAACAAAAAACAAATCTTTACCAACATTATTTAAATTTAAAGTATGGTGTAGGTATAGAAATGTACAATTTTAGATTTGAGCAACCCATTAGTTTTGGCAATACCCCAGGCAACTATGTTTATTTTGACAATGTACATTTTTCAAAAAATAAATTATTTGTAGAGTACTTGACAGTGCCTATTCAATTGAACTTCCAGTCTGAACCAGGTAATGATAAAAGTTTTTTTGCTAGCCTTGGAATGAGTGCCGGTTATTTGTTACAATCGCATACCAAACAAATTAGCGAAGAAAGAGGAAAAAAGAAGGTAGGCGGTAATTTTAATTTAAACAATAGCAAAGTAGCCGCCATTGGTGAATTAGGTATTGGCGGTATCAGATTGTATGGGTCTTACAGTATGACCAATTTATTTGATAAGCAATTAACTTATTTCGATATGGCTCCATTTGTTATTGGCTTAAGATTAAGCAAATTTTAATGCTATACAATATAAACTTACAAAAAAGCCTCTCCAATTGGAGAGGCTTTTTATTTTTATAAAAAATTAAATTAAATTTTCTGCGCCAAAATAAGCTTGCAATACCTTCGGAAGAGCAATGCCAGCTTCGGTTTGGTAGTTTTCTACAATGGCTGCAAAAATTCTAGGCAGGGCCAATGAACTACCATTTAAGGAATGTGCAAAGTTTATTTTTCCAGCCGCATCCTTAAAACGACATTTCATTCTATAAGTTTGATAAGCTTGGAAATTGGATACACTACTTACTTCTAGCCATCTTTCTTGTGCAGCACTATACACTTCAAAATCATAAGTAATGGCAGAGGCAAATCCCATATCTCCCCCACATAATCTTAGAATACGGTATTGTAAACCCAGACTCACTAATAATTTTTCAACATGGGCGACCATTTCATTTAACACCTCGTCGCTTTTATCGGGATGCACAATTTGTATAATTTCTACTTTCTCAAATTGATGCACTCTATTTAATCCACGCACGTCTTTTCCAAAACTTCCTGCCTCTCTTCTAAAGCAAGGAGAATAAGCGGTCATTTGTAGTGGCAAGTCTGCCTCTTTTAAAACCACATCTCTATAAATATTCGTAACAGGTACTTCCGCGGTAGGAATTAAATAAAAATTATCTGCAGTGGCATGGTACATCTGTCCTTCTTTATCAGGCAGTTGTCCTGTGGCAAAAGCAGAAGCTTCATTCACCATAAAGGGCGGTAAATATTCTGTATAGCCCGCAGCTATATTAAAATCTAAAAAATATTGTACCAAGGCTCTTTGAAATTTAGCCCCCTTGCCAATATATAAAGGAAAACCACTACCTGTAATTTTAGAGCCCGTTTCAAAATCAACTAAATTGTATTTGCTAATTAAATCCCAATGTGCTTGAGCGCCTGCATGTAGTGTAGGCGTTTCACCCCCTTGCTTCACCAGTTCATTTTCTTCAGGCGTTTTTCCTTTGGGTACCAAGTCATGTGGTAAATTGGGAAACTGAACCAAGGTATTTTGTAAATCTATTTCAACTTGGGCCATCTTTTCTTTCAAAGGCTCCAATTGTTTTTTCCATTCACCCACCGCAGTTTTAGTAGCTTCTGCTTGCTCCTTATCCCCCTTTGCCATCAATGCCCCAATTTCCTTGGAAGCAGCGTTTACCTTAGCTTGTGTTTCGTCAAAAGCAGCTTGTAATTGCTTTCTTTCATCGTCTAAATCAATAACATTGTCTACCAAATCGGGCTGGGCAAAATACTTAATGGCCAACTTCTGCTTAGCCAGCTCCCTATTTTGACGCAAAAAACTCACTTGTAACATCGGATCAAATTTTAGCAAAGATAATCAAAGCATACTACTACGCCTAGATATCCCCTACCTTTGCTGGGTAAATTGAAAAAGCAGTTATGGGATCGATAAAAGATGATTTTCAGAGTAGGTGGTGGGATTTAGAGAAAAAACTGATGGACCGATTCGGTAAAAAGCCGGATGTGGAATCTATCTTATTCCTTATTGGGCTGCAGGAAACTGGATTTTTAGTAGAAAAAATTAGCAAGGAACAGAAGCAGGACCTGATGCATATAGCCATTTGCTCCATACTGGCTGCCAGTGGCTATTATATATTGGAAGGCCTGGACGAAGAGGGCTGGCCGCACTTTAAGCAATTGAAAGGGCTCCCTACCATGGACTTGATAGAACAAGAAGGCTTTTTAAAAGACCATATATTACTCTATTTTGAAAACAATAGCTTCTAGTGCATTGTTTTTTTAGTGTTTTTTATGAATCTTTGCACCAATAAAAAATAAACTATGCAATTCCCAGCAGACTTACGTTACACCAAGGACCACGAATGGATTAAATTAGAAGGAAATACAGCCACCATTGGCATTACCGATTTCGCGCAAGGCGAATTGGGGGACATTGTTTATATAGATATTAATACCGTAGGAAAAATGCTTTCCGCTGAAGCCGTTTTTGGAACAGTAGAAGCAGTGAAAACAGTAAGTGATTTATTTTTACCAGTAGCAGGTACTATCTTAGAAGTAAACCCAGCATTGACTGCTCAACCAGAATTAGTCAACACCGATCCTTATGGTGCTGGTTGGATGGTTAAAGTAACGGTTGTTAATACAGCAGATGTAGAAGCCTTGTTGACTAGTGAAGCATATGCAAAGTTGGTACACTAAACCAACCTTTTTATGAAAAGTTTAAGCTGGGTGATTGGAGAAATCTTACTTGTATTTGTTTTATTGAGCTTGCCAGGCAGTAATTTTTCTCAACATCCTGGATGGATGGACGTGGTACATTTTGACAAATTAATCCATATGGGATTGTTTGGCTCTTTAGCTTTATCCCTTTTTGTTCATTTCGAATTTTCTAAGCTCAGTTTTTTAAAATCCATAAGAGCCAAAGCATTGACTTTAATCCTATGTACCTTGTATGGTATAGGTATGGAATATTATCAAAAATATTTTGTGCCCACAAGGGGCTTTGAAGTGGCAGATATGTTGGCAGATGCGGTAGGCGCCCTATTGGCATTGCCTATATTTATGGTGTTGAGAAAAAAATATTTTAAGTAGTTTTAGTTAACGAATGGGAATAGAAAAAGACATACAGCAACCAGCATTTAGAAATGAGTTCCAGAAAACGGGCATCAATCTTATTTATACAGCCAATTGGTTGAATGAAAAGATTGGACATATACTTAGTACAGAAAAAATTACACAACAACAGTACAATATTTTAAGAATTTTGCGTGGTAGCGAATGTCCTTTAAGTACCTTAAAAATAAGAGAACGCATGTTGGACAAGATGAGCGATACCAGCAGAATTGTAGATAGATTGATCGCGAAAGAATTGGTAGAAAAAACTGCCTGTATCAAAGACAAAAGATTGGTAGACATCACCCTTTCTAAAAAAGGAATACAATTATTAGAAAAATTAGATCAATTCAATGATCAAATAGATGGCATTCTAAAAGGCATCAACGAAAAAGAAGCAGCGAGTCTTAACCAAATCTTAGATAAATTAAGAGACGCCAGCACCAATAAATAATTTAATTTTATGAAGCGATTTACGCTTGTCGTACTTGTCCTTTTAATGGCGCATGCTACTGAAGCACAATTAAACTTAGCCGATAAAAATGTTTTTGAATTTAGAGGCGTTTGGGTGGCTACGGTTGAAAACATTGATTGGCCAAGCAAAAAAGGCTTGAGCAACCAAGAACAAAAACAAGAATTCATTGCTTTACTAGACCTGCATCAAAAAAATGGCATGAATGCCATCATCATGCAAGTACGTCCTTCGGGTGATGCTTTTTATCCCTCTACTTTAGAACCCTGGAGTGAATATTTAATGGGTAAGCAAGGTTTACCTCCAAGCCCATTTTATGATCCATTGGAGTTTATGATTCAAGAAACCCACAAAAGAGGGATGGAATTTCATGCATGGATCAATCCTTACAGGGCGGTATTCAATACAAAAAAATCAAGCATTGCGCCTAGCCATATTACCCGCTTGCATCCAGCATGGTTTTTAACTTACGGAGATAAAAAATATTTTAATCCAGGCCTACCGCAAGTTTGGCAACACACCAATCGCATTGTAAGAGATTTGGTTACTAGGTATGATATCGATGCCATTCATATGGATGATTATTTTTATCCCTATAGAATTGCGGGCAAAGAATTTCCTGATGAAAAAACTTATCAGCAAAATAAAAGAGGCTTATCCAAAGAAGATTGGAGAAGAAGCAATTGTGATACCATTGTCAAACAATTGTATGCGACCATCCATCAAATCAAACCAGCGGTTCAGTTTGGAATAAGCCCATTTGGTATATGGCGTAACAAATCAAAAGATCCAAGAGGCAGCGAAACCAAGGGCGGCCAAACCAATTACGATGATTTATATGCTGATATACTGTTATGGTTAGAAAGAGGATGGGTAGATTATATAGCCCCTCAAATTTATTGGGAACACGGGCATCCCCTAGCCAATTACGATACCATTATTGATTGGTGGAATACGCACAGTTATGGAAAAAATTTATACATTGGACATGGTATGTACAAAGCAGGCACCAATACTCCTTGGAGAAATAAAGAGGAAATGCCTTATCAAATTAAAAGAGAAAGAGCAATAGAAAATACCAGGGGTAGCATTTATTTTAGCAGCAGTAGTTTTAAAAATAATCCCAACAGTTGGAATGATAGTTTGCAACAGAACTATTATCAAAAACCAGCTTTATTGCCTACTATTCCTTGGCTAGTGCAATATGAGGTTGCGAGTCCTTCAGTTATAAAGCAATCAGAAAATACTTATCAGATCAATCAAAATCAAGGCAAAAAAGTAAAGCAAATAGCAATTTTACAGGGCAGTGAAAAACATTTTACTGTGGCCGCCATCGTTTCGGGCGAAACCAAATTTATTAATTTGAATGCACTTGGCCTAGATAAGAAAAATCCACAACCCTATTGGATCGTTGCCATTGGCAATCAAAATCAATTGAGTAAGTTAGTAGCCCTTCCTTAAATTATTTAATCGAAAGACCTTTTTAAAGGAATATTTTCATTGGCTTTGATGATCAATGGGACATGTTCCACAATGGTCATGTCGTTGTCTAATCCAAAGGCTTTCTGGTCGCTTTGGGCCAATTGCTTGATGTTAAAATACACATCCATGATGAAGTCTTCTCTAATTGATAATTCATTTTCAATAGAGAAGAAGCTTTCAATAATCACATAAGTAATATCGGTATGAAAATCTTTACTCTTTAAAGACTCGTATTTGCTATAAATGCCCAACTCTTGAGATTCATTCAATTCTTGCATCACTTTTTTGAAGCAAATATTCACACGCGGCTGAATTCTAAAACCTAATTTAAAATCGACACGCATTACTTTATCATCCACTAATTCTTTAATGGTATATTCCATACCATAGGGAGAATCGGTACGGTCAATATGTAAGAACCAATATATATCGGCACGTTTTGGCTTTCTATTTAAAATAGAATCGATGATTCGGTGTTCAATTTCTCGATGGTTATTGGCCTTGGTCAAATACACCAAGTGGGTGGCGTATTTAGGCACGTCTTTATCAGCACTTAATTCAGCAAGCGGCTCTAAATAATCTTTCAACTTCACAAAATCTAAATAACGATTGGCAATTTTTCGAGCACGATGCCAAATCATCATTACAAAAATCATACTTAAAGAAAAAATGAAAGTAATGGCAGCTTCTTTAATTTTTACAAAATTGGCTACAAAGAAAGAAATCTCCACAATGGTAAATATTAAAACAATCAGGGCTACCAATGATTGACTCCATCTTTTTACATTCAACATATAAAAATTCATAAGCATGGTAGTCATCATCATACAAATAATAATAGAAAATCCATAAGCCGATTGCATGCTTTCGCTTTTCTTAAAGTACAAGAGCATGGTCACACAACCCACCCATAAAATAAAATTTAAACTAGGAATATAAATTTGTCCTTTTTGGTCGGTGGGGAATTTAATGGTTACACGAGGCCAGAAATTTAAACTGATGGCTTCGGAAATTAAGGTAAAAGAACCACTAATTAAAGCCTGACTGGCAATAATGGTAGCCAAGGTGGCTACCCCAATACCGATTACTAAAAACCAATGGGGCATAATATTAAAGAAAGGGTTCATGCCATTGTCGCTTTGCCCAATAAAGTCTAGCAAGTAGGCACCTTGACCCATATAACTCATCACCAATGCAATTTTTACAAACATCCAACTTACTTGTATGTTTTGCCGACCACAATGGCCCAAATCACTATAAAGTGCTTCTGCACCCGTAGTACAAAGGAAAACTGCACCCAAAAGCCAGAAACCATTGGGATAATGTACCAATAAGTCATAGGCATAATAAGGATTCAATGCACTTAAAATACCCACATGATGCAGCACTTGCGAAAGGCCTAAAATTAAAATCATGGAGAACCAAATAAGCATAATAGGCCCAAATGCAAAACCAATAATTTTTGTACCAAAGCGTTGAAAGAAGAACAATAAAGAAATGATAGCAAGAACAATACCTACTGTTAAATTATTTCCAGGTACAAAAACTTTTTCTAAACCCTTTACCCCTGCTAAACCTTCAATTGCAGAAGATACTGAGATTGGCGGCGTGATCATCCCATCTGCTAAAAGCATCGCAGCACCAATGATTGCAGGCACATAGATCCATTTTACATAACGACGTACTAAAGCAAATAAAGAAAATATTCCACCTTCACCACGGTTGTCTGCACGCAGTGTTAAAAAAACATATTTAAAAGTAGTTTGTAAAGTAAGCGTCCAAAAAACACAAGAAATGGCGCCATAAACCAATTGTTCGGTTATTATTTTATGGTTGATGATGGCTCCAAATACATACAAAGGAGAGGTTCCAATATCTCCGTAAATAATTCCTAGCGTTACAATTAAACCTGCTACTGAAAGTTTGTGTGCATGATTGCCGCCAGATGATTGTCCCATGGATTGTTGTAAGTTGAGGACAAAGTTTATAAAAATTAAATAAAGAAACGGCTTAAAAGTGAAAGTATTTTATAAATTTCTTTAAATAAAAAGCTAAGGCTTGTAAGTCCCCCATTTAGCTTCCACTGCTTTGAAACGAAAATCAAAAATTCCTTGAAGTTGATTTTTGACCATGACTACCTGGGCAATATCCCCTAAAAAGCCCAAGGGAATTTTATAATGAACAATATCTTCCATTTTCACGCCTCCCTTTACCTCGGTAAAATGGTGCTGATGGTGCCATAGCGTATAAGGGCCAAAGCGCTGCTCGTCTACAAAATAAGCCCCTTCTTGTACATGGGTAATTTCTGTCATCCAATACAAAGGAATCCCTAAAAGCGGTTTTACCGTGTATTCAATAATTTGACCAGGGTACATTTTAGCGCCATGGTGTTTGCTAATTATGTTAAAACCCATTTTTTCAGGGGTAATTTTGGCAAGATTGGCAGGGCTACTAAAAAAGTCCCAGGCTTCTTGCAAAGAAATAGGGATCAACTGCTCGGTATGGATAGAATAAACTTTTGACATACCTATACAACAACAGATTGTTGTTTTTGTTGTCATAAATCACCCTAAAGCCATTAATTTTATCCTATGATAAGTAAAGCCGACCAGCTCAAAGCTTTTAATGCCATTTATTCAGCGCTAAATGAACAGCAAAAAAAAGCAGTAGATACCATTGATGGGCCAGTCATGGTTATCGCCGGACCAGGCACAGGTAAGACCCAAATACTGGGCGCCAGGATTGGAAAAATTTTATTGGAAACTGACACCGCTCCAGAAAATATTCTTTGTTTAACTTATACCGATGCCGGAGCCATCGCCATGCGCAAAAGATTGGTGGATTTTATTGGGGCCAGTGCTTATAAAGTTACCATTGCTACTTTTCATTCTTTCTGCAATGACATCATTCAAGACAATTTATCCTTATTTGAAAAACCAAGTTTGGATCCTATCTCAGAATTAGAAAAAATTGAACTACTAAAAATATTGATTGATCAATTTGATAAAAACAATCCTTTAAAAAGGTATCGTGGCGATGTGTATTATGAAATGAGTAATTTAAGTAGATTGTTCAGCGCCATGAAAAAAGAAGGCTGGACCACTGCCTACTTAATTGAACAAGTCAATAGGTATATTACGGAGATCCCTACCAGAGATGAGTTTGTGTACAAGAAAAAATACAAACAATTTGAAGCAGGTAGTTTGAAACAAGGATTGGTAGATGCAGCCTTGGAAAAAATGGAAAAATTAAAAGCCGCTGTAGCTTCCTTTGATACTTACCAAGACTTAATGAAAAGCCATAGCAGGTATGATTTTGACGATATGATCAATTGGGTGATTGCCGCCTTTAAAGAAAATAAAAATTTACTGGCGCAATACCAAGAAAGATATTTATACATATTAGTAGATGAATACCAAGATACCAGTGGAACACAAAATGAACTGGTACAATTACTGGTGAACTATTGGGAGCAACCCAATTTATTTGTAGTGGGCGATGATGATCAAAGTATTTTTAGATTCCAAGGCGCCAATGTGGAGAACATGTTGCATTATCAAAAGCAATATGAACAAGATTTAGTGACCATTGTTTTAGAAAACAATTACAGGTCTACACAACCCATCTTAGACGCTTCTACTTTGCTTATCAACAATAACCAAGAAAGATTAATCAATAAAGTAAAGGGCTTGTCAAAAAATTTGATTGCGGCTTTACCTGAAAATATTTCTATAAAAAAACCTCCCGTCATCGCCGTGTACAATGATCCACAAGAAGAGATGATGGCCATTGCAGAGCAAATTAATCAACTTATTAATCAAGGCATCGCTCCCAAAGAAATTGCGGTACTGTACAAGGAGAATAAATACGGAGAAGAGATTGCACATTTTTTGCAACAAAAAAATATTCCCATTTACAGCAAAAGAACAGCGAATTTATTTGATCAAGTATTGATTCAACAAATTATAAAAATATTAGATTATTTAGCCTGCGAATGGGATCAACCCAATGAAGGCGCTAATTTATTATTTGAAATTTTGCATTTTAAATGGTGGCATATTTCTCCAATCACCATTGCAGTATTGACTACCGAAGCCAATCAATTAAAATATGGCAATCCTGAAAAATCATTTCGTCAAGTGTTGGTAGAAAAAACGCAGGATGCACAAATTAATTTATTTGAACAAGGAGGGATTGTTGCCGTAGCAAAGGCCATGCGTGTAATGGAAGATTTGATGAGTCAAATTCCCAATGTAACTTTATTAAATTTAGTGGAACAAATACTTCAAAAAACAGGCATCATTCAAGAAGTACTTACTGGGCATGATAAAAGTGATGAGTTGACTTTAGTAAGTCATTTTTTTGATTTTATCAAAGAAGAAACACATCGACATCCTAATTTACATTTGAGCAGTTTGGTAGCCATGTTAAAATTAATGCGCAGAGAAGACATTCGTTTGCCCTTACCTATTACCACAGGCAATGAGTCAGGTGTAAATTTATTGACCGCCCATGGCAGTAAGGGCTTGGAATTTAACTACGTTTTTTTAGCAGGCACCAATGCGCATTATTGGGAGAAAAAAAGAAGTACCGCCAATGCAGGTTATACTTTACCAGACACTGTATTAAGTAGTTTAGAACATGCCAATGACAAAGAGGAGTTGAGAAGATTGTTTTATGTAGCCATTACTAGGGCCAAACAAAATTTAAGTATTTCTTACAGCCAATACAAAACGGATGGCAAAGAAGCAGAGCCCAGTCAATTTATAATTGAAGTGTTGGAAGGCAAAGAAGCCAACATACAAAAAATGGAAGTACCCGCTGCCATCAAGACCACCTATACTTTATTACGTTTACATGCTGCACCTAGACCAGAAATTCAGCAACTAGAAAATGATTTTATTACACCTAAGCTGGAAAAATTTTCGATGAATGTAACGGCGCTCAACAATTATCTAAAATGTCCATTACATTTTTATTACAATAGTTTAATTAGAGTGCCTTCGGGCAAGTCCGAAGCCACTACTTTTGGATCGGCCGTGCATGACGCCTTAAACAAACTGTTTAAAAAAATGCAAGACGCAGGCAATGTTTTTCCTGATACGCAAACCTTGGTGCAGGATTTTAATTATTACATGAACAGACATCGTGAAGCATTTACCCAACAAGAATTTAAAGACCGAAAAGAATTAGGTGAAACGGTATTGATCAAATTTTATGACAAGTATGTCAACGAGTGGAACAAAGTAGTCACCACCGAATACCGCATCAACAATGTAGTTTTCAAAGACATTCCATTAAAGGGGGCCATAGATAAAATTGAGTTCAATGGCAAACAAGTGGTGGTGATCGATTACAAAACGGGCAACATCGAAAATGCGCGCGAAAAACTACAAGCCCCCAATGACAAAAATCCATTGGGTGGTGATTATTGGAGACAGGCCGTGTTTTATAAAATACTTTTAAACCATCATCCAAAAAATTGGGAAGTAGTAAGTGCCGAATTTGATTTTGTAGAACCCAATAAGAAAAAACAATTTGAAAAAATAGCCATCTCCATTTCGGATGCCGACTTGACCACCGTAGGCCAACAGATACAATTAGTTTGGGAGAAAATTCAAAACAAAGATTTTTATACTGGTTGTGGCAAAGAAGATTGTCATTGGTGTAATTTTGTTAAAACCAATGAATTGGCGGTGGCCTTACATGAAATAAAGCTTGAATCAGAATCAGAGGAGGAATAAATAAAGTAAGTTTGCAGGGTATGAATAAATGGACATTTTTAAAAGTTTTGGCCCTAGGCTTTTTTGCATTTAGTATAACCATTCAAAACACCGGTTGTGCAAATATTGTGCCCCCTGGTGGTGGACCTAAGGATAGTCTGCCGCCTTATTTAGTGGCTGCCAAACCTCATGATTCTTCTTTAAACATTCAACCTAAAGAAATTCTAATTGCCTTCAATGAATTCATTGCCAGTAGCTCGATTCAAGAAAACTTAGTCGTCTCTCCTTCTTTAAAAATGGTTCCTTTGGTGGATGCAAAATTGAATATACTTAAAGTGCGCATCATTGATACCTTATCACCCAATACTACTTACAGCTTAGCATTTGGCAATGCTATTAAGGATGTGAATGAAGGCAATATTGCTACTAATTTTACCTATGTTTTTAGTACTGGCGATCATTTAGATACAGGCAGATTAAAAGGCACTGTAAGCCTTGCCGAAACCGGTAAAATAGACACCACCTTAATTGTTGTATTGCAACCTGCCGAAAAAGATTCCGCCATTTTTAAAGAGAAGCCAGTTTATTATACAAGAATTAATAGCAAAGGAAAATTTGACTTTCATTTTTTACCCCCCAAGACCTACCAGGTATTTGTCTTGCCCAATGATTACACTAAAAAATACGACGACAGCACCAAACTATTTGCCTTTGCCAATGCGCCTATTACTATCCAACCTAATACAGACTCCATTCATTTGTATGTATTTCAGGGCGCTAAAAAAATGGAAAAGAAAAGAGCGGCCAGTGGCAATAAAGCGGCCACTAAATTGGGGGCGATCTTAAAGTACGCAAAAAATTTAGAAGGCAATGAGCAAGATTTATTAAAACCTTTGAACCTGAGTTTTGAAACACCAGTTCATTTTAATGACAGCTTCCCTATACTACTCTGCGATACATTAAACAATACATTGGATGGTTTCCATATTTTTATAGACAGTGCCCACCCAGAAACGGTGGTCATTGATTATCCCTGGCCGGCTCAAACCAAATTTCATTTGATTGTTCCTAAGGCCAGTATCAAAGATTCTATCAACAATACTTTAATCAAAACAGATACCCTTAAGTTCATTAGTAAATCCGAAGCTGCTTATGGTGCCTGCATCATTAGAATCAATGGCTTTAATGAAAAATTAAATCAAGTATTGTTATTGACGCAGGACGATAAAGTAAAATACAGTTACCCTATTACTAAAAATACCATCAACATTCAAAAATTACCTCCAGGCGATTATGGCTTAAAATTATTGAATGACAGCAACCACAATGGGGTATGGGATACCGGCAGTTATTTTGGCAAAGCAAAGAAACAACCCGAAACTGTTCAACTACTTGCCACCCCATTAAGTATCAAATCGAATTGGGAGAATGAATTAATATTAATAATTAATAAGTAATTTTACGCATTATTTGAACTTATGCACTTACCCTCTACCTTATTAGAAAATGCAGTGGCAGAATTTGCCAAGCTGCCAGGTATAGGAAAAAAAACGGCCCTAAGATTGGTTTTGCATTTATTGAAACAAGAGGAAGCCGTTACCAATCATTTTAGTGAAGTACTCAATAAAATGAGGAAGGAAATTCAATTTTGTCAAAGATGTTACAATATTAGTGATGGCAGCATTTGTTCCATCTGCGCCAATTCAGGAAGAAAAAAAGACACCATCTGTGTGGTGGAAAATATACGTGATGTAATTGCCATTGAAAACACGCAACAGTTTAATGGCACTTATCATGTATTAGGAGGAATCATTTCTCCCTTAGATGGGATTGGACCAGAGCAATTGAGCATTGAACCCTTAATTGAAAGAGTAACCAAGGACAAAGTGAGTGAATTGATCTTTGCCTTAAATCCCAATATACAAGGAGATACCACCATTTATTATATTCAAAAAAAGCTCACCCGTTCCAATTGCCTCATTACCACCATTGCTAGAGGTATCGCTTTTGGAGGTGAATTGGAATATGCAGATGAAATGACCTTGGGTAAGAGCATCTCCAACCGACAACCTATCCATCAATACATTAAATAGGAAAAATTAAGTAAAATACTTATTTTTGATGTTCAAACATTGAATTATGAAGCAACTAATATGGGTATTTGTATTATTGATTGGGCTCGCCCATCCCCTATTGGCACAAAAAAAATTCAGTACCAATAATGCCGTTGTGCATTTTATTGCTGCCGACGACAATGACATTGACGCAGTGAATAAAGAAGTTGTCAGTCGCTTAGAAACCAATGGGGACATGAGTTTCATCCTACTAGTAAAAAATTTCAAATTTGAAATGGAAACCATGCAAGACCATTTTAATAGCGAATACTTAGAAAGCGATAAATTTCCACGTGCCTTTTTTTCTGGAAAAATTATCAATATCAAAAGCGTCATCTTTAATAAAGATGGCAAATACCCCATCATCGCTGCTGGCAATTTGCAAGTACATGGCGTTAGTAAACCCATTCAGACCAATGGATTTATAGAAATCAAAAATGGCCAAGTAAAGACGAGCGCTCAATTTACTGTTACCTTAAAAGACTTTGGCATTGGCGGGGTCTTAATCAAAATGGTGGCCGATAAGATCAACATTGATGTGGCCGCTACCTACCCCTAAGCTAAGCGCCACTGGTCTTATTGCTTAATTTGGCTACAAAGCAATAGTATATTAACTTTGCACCGCATTGCAGGCGGATTTGTTTATTGTTCAACCTGCCTTCCGAAAGGAAAAAAAAGAACTAATAAACGATACTATTTACACCCCCCACTTTTCAATAGTATTATTAGTTACTCTATTTTCTTTTGGATCCATGCATAAAATAAAATTTATGTCAATTCAAGAGACACTTAAAAAAAAGATATTGGTGATTGATGGCGCCATGGGTACCATGATTCAACGCCACAAATTAACGGAACAAGATTACCGAGGAACTCGTTTTGCCGATTGGCCCTCTGACTTGAAAGGCAATAACGATTTGTTGTGCATTACCCAACCCTCCATTATTACAGGTATTCATTTACAATATTTAGAAGCAGGTGCCGATATTATTGAAACCAACACTTTCAGTAGTACTTCTATTGCCATGGCCGATTATGATATGCAAGCCTTGGCTTATGAATTAAATGTGGCAGCTGCTAAATGTGTGCAAGAAGCCATTAAGCAATACAAATCAAAACATCCTAACGCCACAGAAAAATATATTGCAGGTTCTATTGGACCCCTAAATAAAACTTTAAGCTTATCACCCGATGTAAACAATCCTGGTTTTCGTGCCGTTAGTTTTGACGAAGTAGTTACCGCTTATACCGAACAAATTCGTGGATTAGTAGATGGAGGTGTAGACGTCATTTTAATTGAAACTATTTTTGATACCTTAAATGCCAAGGCTGCCATATTCGCAGTGAAAGAATATTTTAGAAAAGAAGGCAAGACTGAATTACCCATGATGATTAGTGGAACCATCACCGATGCCTCAGGTAGAACCTTGAGTGGTCAAACCTTAGCCGCATTCTATACTTCTATTGCGCATGCTAAACCTTTAAGTGTAGGTTTAAACTGTGCTTTAGGGGCACAAGAAATGAGAAGTCATATTGAAGAACTTTCACAAATCGCATCTTGTTATACATCGGCATATCCCAATGCTGGCCTACCGAATGCGATGGGAGAATATGACGAAGAACCCCATCAAACGGCGCATTTTATTGAAGAGTGGGCTAAAAATAAATTTGTCAATATTGTAGGTGGCTGTTGCGGCACTACCCCAGAACATATCAAACATATGGCGGATAATGTAAAAAATATCACACCCCGTTCCCTTCCTATTTTAGACCCAACTATTTAAATTATGAGTGAAGAAATAATACATATTAAACCTTATTTAAGATTAGCAGGATTAGAACCTTTAATTATTCGTCCTGAAACTAATTTCGTGAACGTAGGGGAAAGAACCAATGTAACAGGCTCTAAAAAATTTGCACGACTCATTCGAGAGAACCAATATGAAGAAGCTTTGTCTGTTGCAAGACAACAAGTAGAAAGTGGTGCACAAATTATTGACGTAAATATGGATGACGCTTTATTAGAAGGCGTGAAGGCCATGACTACTTTTTTAAACTTAGTGCAAAGCGAACCCGATATTGCCAAGATACCTATCATGATTGATAGTTCTAAATTCGAAATTATTGAAGCGGGTTTAAAATGTGTGCAAGGAAAATGTATAGTGAATTCTATTTCCATGAAGGAAGGAGAAGCTAAGTTTATTGAACAAGCACATATCTGTAAAGCATTTGGTGCCGCAGTGATTGTGATGGCTTTTGATGAAGTGGGTCAGGCAGATACCAAGGATAGAAAAATAGAAATCTGTTCGCGCGCTTATAAAATTTTAGTAGAGCAAGTCGGTTTTGATCCGCAAGATATTATTTTTGATCCCAATATTTTTGCAGTAGCTACAGGTATTGAAGAACATAATAATTATGCAGTAGACTTTATTGAAGCTACCCGTGTGATTAAAGAAAGAATGCCACTTGCTAAAGTAAGTGGTGGTGTATCGAATGTATCTTTCTCTTTTAGAGGTAATGATGCCGTACGTGAAGCCATTCATGCAGTATTTTTATTTCATGCAGTGAAAGCAGGTATGGATATGGGTATTGTGAACGCAGGTCAATTAGAAGTCTATGATGAAATTGAACCTACTTTAAGAAACTTATGCGAAGATGTTATTTTAAATAGAAATAACGATAACAACGAAGCCACCGAAGCCTTAATTCAATACGCCGATACTGTTAAAGCCAAAGGAAAAGTAGAAGTAAAAAGTGCAGCTTGGAGAGAAGGTACGGTGGAGGAAAGATTAGCGCATTCTTTAATTAATGGTATTACTGATTTTATTGATGCAGATACCGAAGAAGCCCGATTGCAATACAGCGAACCCTTAGAAGTCATTGAAGGGCCACTGATGGCGGGTATGAAC
>Ga0304729_1000409_pt1 | contig 32149 bp, 31 predicted proteins | sample C_131016_MF_Meta_FD_190475 | JGI IMG/M metagenome (GOLD analysis project Ga0304729, IMG submission 190475) | Freshwater microbial communities from Lake Croche, Canada to study carbon cycling - C_131016_MF_MetaG (v2) (version 2) | ecosystem: Environmental > Aquatic > Freshwater > Lake | place... | reverse complement strand
ATGGGCTTATGTTGAAGAAGTTTGATGAAAATTAGGTGACAACAAGTTGGTGTCATGAAAATTTCATGGAATTTTCAAGCGGCATCTTCAATCTGTCACACAACTGTTATCGAAACCATTGAATATGGCTCAATGGACACCAATGTCGAAAACCCCATCGTCGTCGAAGATTTTCCAGCCTTTAGGCCCTCTTTGCGCATAGCCGTTGTCACTGAAACTTGGCCGCCTGAAGTCAATGGTGTTGCAGTCACCCTCGCCAAGTTGGTGCAGGGTTTGTGCCGCAGGAACCATGATGTCCAATTGGTTCGTCCTAAGCAAGTAAAAAATGAAATTCCCCTGCAAAATTTAGGTTTTGAAGAGGTCCTGATGCGGGGCATGCCGATTCCTCGCTACCCGGAGTTGAAGCTGGGTTTGCCCAGCAAAAAGAATTTGGTCAAAGCTTGGACCTTGCGACGTCCGGACGTGGTCCATATCGCCACAGAAGGCCCTTTGGGCTGGTCTGCCTTGCAGGCTGCAAAGGTTTTGAAGTTGCCGGTGACTTCGGATTTCAGGACTAACTTTCACAGCTACAGCCAGCACTATGGCGTGGGCTGGTTGCGCAAACCCATCGTGGCATATTTACGTAAATTTCACAACGCCACCGCATGCACCATGGTGCCCACCCAGGCTTTGAAAAATGAATTGGCACAGCATGGATTTTTGAATTTGAAAGTCGTGGCCAGAGGCGTGGATACGGCGTTGTTCAACCCTTCACGGCGCAGTCCTGCGCTGCGTGCCCAATGGCAAGCGGATGCCCAAACGGTGGTGCTGCTCTCGGTCGGCAGGCTGGCGCTGGAAAAGAATTTGGGCCAGGTCATGGCCAGCTATGAGTCGCTTCAAAGCGCTGGCGCGAAAGTCAAGTTGGTGTTGGTGGGAGACGGCCCCATGCGCGAGACCATCGCGCAGCGTTGCCCTGATGCAATCTTTGCGGGGATGCTGTCGCACGACACATTGGCGACCTACTATGCCAGTGCGGACTTGTTTTTGTTTCCCAGTTTGACTGAGACGTTTGGTAATGTCACTGTGGAGGCCTTGGCCAGTGGTTTACCTGTATTGGCGTTTGATTGTGCGGCTGCAACCGATTGGGTCAAACAAGGCGTCAATGGTTGGTTGGTGGCCGAGTCTGAGCCCGAGGCCTATGTGTCCACCGCCTTGAAAGTGGCCATGAATCCCGAGTTGTTGACCCAAGTGGCGGGCACGACCAGATCACAGGTCAGTCAATTGGATTGGGATCAAATTTCGCAGCAGGTGGAAGATGTTTTCACGCAAGCCATCCAAGGCTTTGATCTGCCCACCTCCCGGTTGCGCCAATTGCTGGTGAAAATCAAGCCCTGATGTGTTGGCGATGGACCCATACCAAGCGGGCCATGCCCAGGGCCATCGCCAAGCCCAAAAGGCTCATGACACCATTCAAAGGCAGTTGCAGGGCCAGCAGCAAACTGTAGACCCCCAGCATGACCAACACGCTGGCGTTTTCATTGAAGCCTTGCACCGCGATGGAGCGACCCGCAGTCAAGAGCTCAAAACCGCGGTGCTGCAACAGCGCGTTCATGGGGACCATCAATACGCCGCCTGCAAAACCAATGCACAACATCAGGGGTATGGCGACAGACAGAGAGTGCGAAAAAGCAATCGCAGGCAGCAGCAGCCCCAGCACCACACCCAGTGGCAAGACCTTGTGCGCAAACTTCAATTGAATCCAAAAGCCGGCCACGGCTGCACCGGCGATCACGCCAAAGGCGACAACAGCTTGCAAGTAAGCGCCTTGTTCCAAAGGCAAATTCAAAGTTTCTTGCGCCCAAAGTAAAACCGCAAATTGAATGACAGCGCCGACCCCCCAAAACAAGGTCGTCACGGACAAAGACAAGCGGCCGATACGGTCTTGCCAAAGGATGCGGTTGCTGTCGACAAAATCACGCAGCAAGGCCAAGGGCATCAAGCTGCGCTGGGGGTATTTGGCGTGACTTGGCGCAATCCCCAAGTTCAAAAGCCCTGCCGCTGCGTAGATGGCCATCAGCGTGAACAAAGGGCCGGCCAATTGTGTTTTCAATGAAATGTGCAGCCCTTGGACGATCGTTTCATTGAGAAATGCCATCTCAGTCAAGGTTTTGAGGTGGAGCAGAACCCCGCCTACCGCGGTCCCCAGAATCACGGCCAAAACCACGGTCACTTCCAGCCAACCGTTGGCTTTGACCAATTGGTGTTGCGTGACCGTTTCTGTGACCAGTCCATATTTGGCAGGCGCATAAGCCGAAGCGGCCAGACCGACCAAAGCGAATGCCAGCACAGGATGAAGCCCCGAAAAGAAAAACCCCACCGCCACAAGTTTGAGCCCATTCATGGCGGCCATCAGCTTGGATTTGGACACGGCATCGGCCAGGGGGCCTAAAACAGGTGCCAAAAATACATAGGACAGGGTGAAGGCAAATTTCAACAAGGGAGCCCACCAGCCTGCATAGCCTTGTTCGTTCAAAAAGGCAATGCCCAAAATCAACAAGGCGTTGTCGGCCAATCCTGAGGCGAATTGCGCGCCGATCAGGTAGAAAAACCCTTTGGGCATGCTGTTAAAAGATGGGTGCGCGGGACGTTTCTGGCGCAAAACCCGCTTCATCGAGCATGTGCAGCGCCAAGCCATTTCGCCTGCCGATGCCTTGGTACGCGAACCCCATGTTTTCCAGAAGCTGGGGGTCATACAGGTTGCGCCCGTCTAATATCAACGGCCGTTGCATCTGGGCCATGAGCGCCGAAAAGTCAGGGTGGTGGAATGTCTTCCACTCGGTCACGATCAACAATGCGTGCGCTTGGTCCGTGGCCTGCATGGCCGAGTCCACGATCTGCAGACGTGCCAAAGCTTCGGGGTGGTCCTGCAGATCTTGGTTCAGCGCTTGAGTGGCTTCATGGGATGCGACCGGGTCAAAAGCGCTGATGTGCGCACCTCTCAAAAGCAAATCTTTGATGATCACTCGACTTGGCGCTTCGCGCATATCGTCTGTGTTCGGTTTGAAAGCAAGTCCCCAAATGGCGAACTTCAGACCCGTCAGATCATTGCCAAAGTACTGCAAAGTGCGGTGCAGCAAGACGGTTTTTTGGGCTTCGTTGACTTGTTCAACAGCGGCGACGACTTGCATTTGACTGCCGCAGTCCAAGGCCGTTTGAATCAGGGCGCGCGTGTCTTTGGGAAAACAGCTGCCGCCATAGCCCGTGCCCGCATACAAAAAGCCATGGCCAATCCGCTGGTCTGCGCCAATGCCCCTGCGGACGCAATCGACATCGGCACCTAACATATCCGAGAGGTTAGCGATTTCATTCATGAATGAAATGCGCGTGGCCAACATGGCGTTGGCGGCATATTTGGTCAATTCCGCACTGCGAACATCCATCCACAAGGTCCGTGCGTGGTGCCTGTTGAAGCTGGCATACAGCTGTTCCAGCTTTTGATGCACCGGGATGTAGTTTTCGCCCGAATCCAAACCGATGACGATGCGGTCGGGGCGCATGAAGTCGTCGATCGCGGCGCCTTCTTTCAAGAACTCGGGGTTGGAAATGACTTCGAACAAATTGTCTTCGATTCCGCGCTTGTCCAACTCTTTTTGAATGGCTTCATGGACCCGGTAAGCCGTCCCCACGGGTACTGTGGACTTGTTGACCACCACTTTGAAGTTTTTCAGGTGACGGCCAATTTGTCCTGCTACGGCCAAGACATGCTGGAGATCAGCCGATCCGTCTTCTTGTGAGGGTGTTCCCACCGCAATGAACACAATTTCTGCGTGGTCGACCGCTTCAGCCATCTCGCATGTGAAATGAATGCGGCCTTCGGCGCGGTTGCGCGCCACCATTTCTTTCAACCCAGGCTCAAAAATGGGGATGCCAGCCGCATTGAGCAGTGCAATTTTTTCGGGGTTGTTGTCAACACAAAGGACCTGGTTGCCCAATTCAGCTAAACAAGCACCTGTAACAAGTCCGACATAACCTGCGCCTACGACCGTAATTTTCATCTGTTACCTCTTGGATAACTTATTGTGTAAATTAAGCGTGACTTTTCGGTGAATATTGGGTTAAATTTTCATGACTTTATCTGCGGTTTGACACCCTGCTGTTTGATTGTTTTCGCAGCGCGCATCGTCAAACCCCAGAACAAAACCATCACAACGCCCAATGCTGCAGAGGATGCCACCCAAAAGCTGCTGGCAAGCGGCATGGCGGGCCAGGATACGATGCCTTTGTAAGCCCACAGATAACCTCCACCCAGTCCGATGCCCCAGAGCATGACACTGTAAATGAGCAGGGGGATCAGGGTGATTCGAAAGCAACGCAGCAAGAAAGCGCAAACGGTTTGAATGGCGTCGAAAAAATGGTAAAGAGCCACCCAGCCCAACAGCCCGATGGCGACGAAAGCCACGTCGGCGTCATGGGTGAAAGCTGTGACAAGCGCTTCTTTACCGAGCCACAAACTTGTGCAGCAAAACACAGCAGTGGCCGCGCTCAGACCGAGTCCATGGGTCAGGGTTCGGTGAACGCTGTCAGGCTGATTGGCCCCGAGCCAAAACCCCACCCGCGAACTGGTGGCAATCCCCAGGGCCAACGGAATCATGTACAACACGCCGGCAGCCGTGGCCGCTATCTGATGGCCGGCAGAAGCGGCAACACCCATGCGTGCGATGAACAAGGCCATCAGGGTAAATGAAGTGATTTCAACCATGATGGACAGGCCAGCGGGCAAGCCTTGCTGCAAAAATTTCCACAAGACCCCGAGGTCCATTCGCTCCATGGGCAGCCACAGTTTGTACATGCGGTAAACATCTTGCGTTCGCACAAGGTAAAGGCCCATGGACAGCATCAGGCAATTGACAATGAGGGTGGCCACAGCGCAGCCTACAGCCCCTTGTGCAGGCATGCCCATGACGCCAAATGTCAGTCCCATTGACAAAGGGATCTTGACACCGAGCGCGCCAATTTGAAGCCAAGTGACCAAGCGTGGCATGCCCAGGCTTTGGTTCAAGGTGCTGAACATGCGGAAAAGCAAGGAGGGAGCCAGAGCCCAGGCCAGCACCCGCAAATACCGGCGAATTTCGTCTTGCAAAATGTCAGGCACTTGTGTCCATTCCAACCAAGGGTCGGGAAAAAGCAGCGCCAGCACACCCAGTGCTATTGCTGCGGTGCACAGGTACAAGGCTTGTCGGACAGAGCGTCCGACCTCGGCAAATTGCCCTGCCCCTCGCAATTGGGCCCAGATCGGCAGCAGTGCTTGCATCATGCCGTTCAGGGCCACATAAATGCTGACGTAAATCGACGAGCCGATGGACAGGGCGGCCAAGGAGGCTTGCGAGTAATGGCCTGCAATCAAGGTGTCGGCCACGCTGAAAGCCATGATCGCCATTTGCCCGGCCAGTACGGTGCCAGCGTGTTGCAGGATGACCCGCGTTTCAGAAGGGGTGCTCAAGGATTCACACGTTCAAAAACAACGATGGCTTCGCCGTCGTCCGAAGGTCGGAAAATCGTTTCCCGGTGCCGCCAAGTTTGCAAAGAGACATCCACTTCTTCCAGCGTCAAATGGTCCGCAATCAACCACGGGCAGGCCTGGGCATGGGGCTCGCCGAGTGGGACCATGCGATAGCCTCCGTGGTAAGCCAACGCGGTAATTTGCGACAGGGCCAGGCCCTGGGTGTTCACACAGTCTGAGGGCCTTATCAAGGCGCTGACTTTTGCAACCAAAGGTGCATACCCACGCCCATAGTCAAGCAATGGCAACCACAAGGTCATCAGCAAAAGCCAACACAACGCTGCGCCGCTCGCAGGCAGCACCAGGCTTTTCCAGATGGCTGCCCTGTGTCTGCCCGCGCGCCATTTCACCAGAGTCATCCATGCGATGGTGGCCACAGCAGCGATGCCAAAAACGGGTGCTGAAAAACTGAAGCTAAAGCCTGGCGCGAGCCGGGCCACATTGACTGCAGGTTGTGCAGGCCATCCGGTTTGCATGGACAGCCAAACCACCCAAATCGTCAAGGCACAGACGCTGAAGAAAACCAGGGTGAACCAATCCACCAGCGCGCTCACACTGCGCTCCAAAGTGGGCAATGCAAATGCAGCCAACGTGGCAATGGCGGGTATCGACAACAACAACACCCTGTCACTTAAACCGGTCCCCAGTGTGCTGAACAAGGTCACGGCTAAAAACCAAAGTGGCAAAGCCAAGTGGGGATGCTTCCAGACTTGGCCCAGTTGCAGGCGCCAACGCCAAAGCGTCCACATCGCCAGCGGCCATGCCGGCCACAAGAACCAGACCAACAGTTGGACCATGGGCTGGATGTGGCCAAGCGTCAGGCCTTGCAATCGCCAGCGCCAAAGATCCAGCCAAGAGGCCAGTTGGGCTGTGGCCAGGCAAATGACCAAGATCAAACCTACATCCAGCATCCTGACCCGCATGTTGCGCCGCTCTTGAAAAGCCATGACCAGCGCGCCACCTGTGCCCAAAAACAAGGCCGTGGATGGCGCACCCGACAAGGCCAGACCGGGTAAGGCCAGAGCGATGGCGGCCAAGGCCAGGCGCCTGTGTACAGTTAAATTTGCCAAGCCAAAGAAAAGCGCAGCAGTGAAACTCAGTTGCGCCAGAGCGGGTGTGGTTTCATGCGCCAAGCGAGCCAATCCCAAGCAGGCGATCAAGGCCAGCAGGCCCCCATCGGCCAAGGCGCGGGCATAGTCAACAGGCTGGGCCTCGCCGCCAAAAGCAAATGCAATCGGTTGTGCGCTGGGGTTGCGTGCCAAGGCATAGACCGCATACCAGAGGGCGGTCATGGTCATGATCAGCAGCAAACCAAAGGGCAGGCGAACGGCAGCATCGGGCATCAACCAAGACGGCGCGTATTGGATTGCCCAAGCGCCTAGCCAGTAAGGCAGGATGGCCGCGCCGGGATCGGGCTGCCCCAGCAGCAGAGGTTGAAGCCAAGAAGAGGGATGGCCATCGACCTTGTTGGCCAGTGAAAACATGAAGCCAAAGGCCGTGATGTCCTCACGTTTCCAGGGGTCTCGCCCCACCAGTCCAGGCAGCAAATAAGCCAGGCAAAACAGCAGCAAAGCGATCCGTGGAAGTCGGCGAACGGCGTTTTGGGTAACGATGGCGGGACTGGGATGGTTCACAGGTGAAAGATATCACGCACTGCGGCGGATTAAAAAAGCAACAACCAAAGAAAAAGGCAGTTCGGTTATCCGAACTGCCTTTGAATCGAAGCTGAAGGGCTTATTTGGTCATTGTGGTCTTGCCAAAGCGGTTACGGAAGCGTTCGACGCGACCGCCCAAAGTGTCCACGGATTTTTGCGTACCGGTGTAGAAAGGGTGCGATTCACTGGTGGTGTCCAGCTTGTACCAAGGCAGCTCGCGGCCGTCTTCCATCTTGATCATTTCTTTGGTGTTGGCGCAAGAGCGTGTCACAAATTTGAAACCATTGGACATGTCTTGAAAGCACACGTCGCGGTAATTGGGGTGAATGCCGTCTTTCATTTGTATTTCCTTTTCAGTTGCGATAGCCGCTCCGGACCACCCGGGTACTTTTCGCGATAGCCTCAAATTATAGATCGAAAATCAACCGCCTCGGCGCATCATGTCAAAGAACTCGGCATTGCCTTTGGTGGCTTTCATGCTCTTTAAAACCATTTCCATGGCTTCGATTTCGTCCATGTTGTACATGAACTGGCGCAAGATGCGGGTTTTTTGCAAAACTTCGGGCTGCAACAGCAGTTCCTCGCGGCGTGTGCCACTGCGGTTGAGGTTGATTGCCGGGAACACGCGTTTTTCGTAGAGGCGGCGTTCCAGATGGATTTCGCAGTTACCGGTGCCTTTGAATTCTTCAAAAATCACCTCGTCCATGCGGCTGCCCGTATCGACCAAGGCGGTCGCGATGATGGTCAGCGAGCCGCCTTCCTCCACGTTGCGGGCGGCACCGAAAAAGCGTTTGGGCCGCTGCAGGGCGTTGGAGTCGACGCCGCCGGACAAGACTTTCCCGGAAGAGGGCACGACGTTGTTGTAAGCACGTGCCAAGCGGGTGATCGAGTCGAGCAAAATCACCACGTCTTTTTTGAGTTCGACCAAACGTTTGGCGCGTTCAATCACCATTTCAGCGACGTGCACATGGCGGGCGGCCGGTTCATCAAATGTGGATGCAATCACTTCGCCGCGCACGGTGCGTTGCATCTCGGTCACTTCTTCGGGGCGCTCATCGACCAACAAGACCATCAGGTGGACATCGGGGTAGTTGGCCGTAATGGCATGGGCAATGTGCTGCATCATCACGGTTTTGCCGGACTTGGGCTGCGCCACGATCAGCGCGCGCTGGCCTTTGCCTATCGGGGCAATGATGTCGATCACACGGCTGGTGATGTTTTCTTCCCCTTTGATGTCACGCTCCAAACGCATCTGCTCTTTGGGGAACAGGGGGGTCAAGTTCTCAAACATCACTTTGTGTTTGTTGTTCTCGGGCAGATCGCCATTGACTTGGTCGAGCTTGGTCAAAGCAAAGTAACGCTCGCCGTCTTTGGGGATTCGCACTTCGCCTTCGATCATGTCGCCGGTGTGCAGATTGAAGCGTCGCACTTGGCTCGGGCTGATGTAGATGTCGTCGGTGCTGGCGGTGTAGCTGGTGTCGGGGCTGCGCAAAAAGCCAAAGCCGTCGGGCAGGATTTCCAGTACGCCATCTGCAAAAACCTGCTCACCAGCACGGGCGCGTTTTTTGATGATGGCAAACATCAACTCTTGCTTGCGCATGCGACCTGTGTTTTCGATCTCTAGCGAATCGGCCTGTTTGAGGACTTCAGACACGTGCAGTGCCTTGAGTTCGTTTAAGTGCATGGAATTACCTGCGTGAAGCCAGTTCATTAGTGAACTGACATTGAAAATCTGGGGGTGGAATTCAGGGACCAAGAGTGTGAGCCGGATATGTGGAGGCTCTCAATGGCTCTTGGACAAACTAACAGCCGTCAGGTGTTTCCAAACGGTCAGGCTGGATTATGACAGCAAAAAAAGAGGAATGAACAAGGGGTGTTGAAGACGAGTCAAGAGAAAGCGTCAGGTCAGCGCCAGTTTGCTTGGGGAAACTGGCGCTCTGAAAGTTCTCAAGCGAGTTGCTGGTCAATGAAGGCTGTTAACTGTGATTTGCTCATGGCGCCCACTTTGGTGGCCGCAAGTTGTCCATTTTTGAAAACCATCAAAGTAGGGATGCCGCGGATACCGAATTTGGCGGGTATGTCGCGGTTTTCATCGACATTCATTTTGGTGATTTGCAACTTGCCTTCGTAACTGGTGGCAACTTCGTCCAAAATCGGGGCAATCATTTTGCAAGGACCGCACCATTCGGCCCAAAAATCGACCACAACAGGTTGGGTCGCTTGAAGGACATCGGCTTCAAATGAGGCATCGGTAATGTGTTTGATCAATTCGCTGGCCATGGCCTGTTCCTTGTGTAGTTGCGACGGTGAGACTTTTATGAAACTTTGGTGTATTTTGACAGAAACCCGTCTGCGGGGTCCAACCCGGTTTGTAACGGTTTGCAGACAGTGCAGACAGATCCTTTGAATCCGGCTTTGGCGCCTGGCGCCGTTCGGGACGTTGAAGTCGCTGTGATCGGTGGCGGTCCTTCGGGCCTGATGGCGGCTGAGGTGCTCTCGGCCCAAGGGATTTCGGTGCATCTGTTCGATGGCATGCCCTCCGTGGGGCGCAAATTTTTGTTGGCAGGTCGCGGTGGATTGAACCTGACCCACGCGGAGCCTTGGGATGCCTTTGTGGGGCGTTTTGGTGACCAGGCCGCTGCCGTAGGGGAATGGTTGAGCCATTTTGGCGCTGAACATGTGCGAACTTGGGCGCGAGGGCTGGGTGTGGAGACTTTTGTGGGCTCCAGTGGTCGCGTGTTTCCATCCGAGATGAAAGCGGCGCCTTTGCTGCGTGCTTGGTTGCATCGCTTGCGTCATGCCCAGATGCCCGTCCAGTTTCACATGCGCCATCGTTGGGTGGGATGGTCCGATGCCGGCTGGCTATTTGAGACACCTCAAGCGGGTGTGCAGGTCAGATCCAAAGCCGTTGTCTTGGCCTTGGGCGGCGGCAGTTGGTCTCGTCTGGGCTCTGATGGGGCCTGGGTCGCTGGCTTGCGAGAACGGGGTATTCAAGTGAAATCATTGCAGCCAGCCAATTGCGGCTTCGATGTGCTGGGGCGCAGCGGGCGGGGTTGGACAGATCATTTCAAGGACAAATTTCAAGGACAAGCCTTCAAAACCGTGGCTATTCGGTGGGTGGGTGAGGGGGGGCATTCGCATCACCGGCAAGGCGAGTTTGTGGCGACCAGCACGGGGGTGGAAGGCAGCTTGATTTACAGCGCTGCCAAAGATCTTCGCGAGGCAGTTTTGCGGGACGCACGAGCCCATTTTGAGTTGGATCTGTTGCCCCACAGAACCCTTGACTTTGTTCAAGCTGCGGTGGCGCACCCCAAGGGAGCCCGAAGTTTGTCTTCCCACCTCAAGAGCCGATTGGGATTGGAAGGGATCAAAATGGCGCTGCTTTACGAGTTGCTGGATGCCGCTCAGTTGCAAAATCCGCAAAGCTTGTCAAAGGCCATCAAATCACTGCCAGTGCATTTAGTGCGGCCACGCCCAATAGACGAAGCGATCAGCACCGCCGGTGGGGTGGCTTTATCAGCCATGGACGCTCACTTGATGCTGCACACCATGCCTGGTGTTTTTTGTGCAGGAGAGATGTTGGACTGGGAGGCCCCTACGGGGGGCTATTTGCTCACCGCCAGCTTGGCCAGTGGTTATCGGGCGGGTCATTCGGCGGCGCGATGGCTTCAGTTGCAAGAAACCAAAGGACTCGAATCGACGGTATGAGGTGACGAGCCTTGACCCCGGCACTGGCTCTACAGTTAGAGCTGCTTGGTTCCCCACCTGACTCGGTTGGCCGCTTTGCCATGCGGGAAGGCCCGTCGGGGTCTATTGTAGGGCAAGACATGGTGTGGGGTGGGCTGAAGCCGATAGAATCGAGCGCATGTCTTACCTCGTTTTGGCCCGAAAATACCGTCCGCGCAATTTCACCGAATTGGTGGGGCAAGAGCATGTTGTTCAGGCGCTCACCAATGCTTTGGTGCAGCAACGGTTGCATCACGCCTATCTGTTCACCGGTACACGGGGCGTGGGCAAAACAACGGTTTCGCGTATTTTGGCCAAATCGCTCAACTGCCAAGGCTCAGACGGGCAGGGGGGTATCACCGCCCAGCCTTGTGGCGTGTGCCAAGCCTGCCGCGACATTGATTCAGGCCGTTTTGTAGATTACACAGAGCTGGACGCCGCCTCCAACCGCGGGGTTGATGAAGTTCAAAGTTTGTTGGAGCAAGCGGTTTACAAGCCAGTGCAGGGGCGCTTTAAAGTCTTCATGATTGACGAAGTGCACATGCTGACGAACACCGCATTCAATGCGATGCTCAAAACCTTGGAAGAGCCGCCCGAGTATCTCAAGTTTGTGCTGGCAACCACCGATCCGCAAAAAGTGCCTGTCACAGTCCTCTCGCGCTGCTTGCAATTCAATTTGCGGCCCATGGCACCTGAGACTGTTTTTGAGCATTTGACCCGGGTGTTGACGCAAGAAAATTTACCCGCAGAGCCTTTGGCTTTGCGGATGCTGGCGCGCGCCGCGCGGGGCTCCATGCGAGACGCATTGAGCTTGACCGACCAGGCCATTGCTTTTGGCAACGGCCAATTGCAAGAAGCCACAGTGCGCCAAATGCTGGGCAGTGTGGACCGTGGGCAGGTGCTGAGCTTGATCGATGCACTGCAGCGTGCCGATGGGGCTGAAATCGTCTCTTTGATTGATGCTTTGCGCCTCCATGGCTTGTCTGCTGCATCCACGCTGGAAGACATGTCTTTGGTGCTCCAGCGCATGGCTGTGATTCAGGCTGTGCCCAATGCAACACAGGATGAGAGCGATCCGGATTCAGCGCAAATCACCCGCTTGGCCAAGGACATGGCCGCAGATGAAACGCAATTGCTGTACAGCCTGTGCTTGCACGGCCGCGGCGAACTGGGCCTGGCACCCGACGAGTACGTGGCCTTGACCATGATTTTGTTGCGCTTGCTGGCTTTCAAGCCTGGCGCCATGACCGACACGCCGGCTGAAAAAAAAAGTCCGCGAACAGCCCCCCCGTTAAAGCCTGAACCCCGGGTCCAACAGTCCGCAGTGCTTCCAGCCATTGCCCCTGTATCCCCTCGTCCGATCGTCCCGCAACCCAAGCTTCAGCCCGACGATGCAGCGCAAGGCCCGCCACCTTGGGTTGAACTCGAAGAAGAATCCGCTGTGGCAGAACTGCCCGGTGCGTCTGAAACACCCGCACCGCCCTTGCAAGTTCTGAAAGTACGCGAAAGCAGTGAGCCGTCAGAGCGCACGTCCCATCGCCGAGAAACGGTCAGATCACACGATCCGGTGGAGTGGATCCCAACGCCTGAAGGTGAGTTTTGGCATGCCGTGGTGAAGGATTTGGTCGACAAAGAGCTGATCAATGCCCTGGTTCGTGAATTGGCTTTGCAATCTCAACTGGTGGCCAAAAATGCGGACCGGTGGCACCTCAAGCTCGAACGCGAGTCACTGAACCAAGCCTGGGCGCGCGAAAGGCTGACGGTGGCACTGGCCACGCAAGGGCATGCCGTGGAGTTGGATTTTGAATTCGGGAAAGTCAATGACAGCCCTTTGCTGCGTCATACAGTGGCGCAAAATGAGAAACAATGGGCTGCCCAAAACTTGATTGAAAACGACCCCATGGTCCTGGACTTGATGCGGGACTTTGGCGCCAAAATCGTGCCCGGCAGCGTCAAGCCCCTCTGAAGCCCACCACACCCTGATCATTTAAAGAAAGCAAACCATGTTCAACAAAGGTCAACTCGCCGGTCTCATGAAGCAAGCGCAAGCGATGCAGGACAACCTGAAAAAAGCGCAAGATGAATTGGCGTACATCGATGTGGAGGGCGCATCGGGTGGGGGCTTGGTCAAGGTCTTGATGACCTGCAAGCACAACGTCAAACGTGTGACCATCGATCCCAGTCTGCTGACGGACGACAAAGACATGCTGGAAGACCTGGTGGCCGCTGCCATGAATGACGCGGTTCGTGTGGCCGAGGAAACTTCGCAGCAAAAAATGGGCAAGCTGACCGCCGGTTTGCCTGCGGGCATGAAGCTGCCTTTTTAACCGATGTCTGATGCGCATACGCTCGACGCTTTAACGCAGGCACTCAAGGGGTTGCCGGGCGTAGGCATCAAATCCGCTGCCCGCATGGCGTTTCATTTGATGCAGCGCGACCGCGCCGCCGCAACGCGACTTTCACGGGCCCTTCAGGAGGCCGTCGAGCGGGTTCGGCATTGCAGCAGGTGCCATACTTTCACGGAGTCGCAAATTTGCGCAACCTGCCAAGATGCAGGGCGAGATCACTCGAAACTGTGTGTTGTCGAAACGCCAGCGGACCAGTCCGCCATTGAGCGTACAGCCTCATTCAAGGGTTTGTATTTTGTGCTGATGGGAAAGCTCAGCCCGCTGGATGGCATTGGCCCCAAAGACATTGGACTGGCCCATTTGCTTGAACGGGCGGTGGACGGTGAAGTCCAAGAAGTGATTTTGGCCACCAATTTCACCGCCGAGGGCGAAGCCACTGCCCACGTCATTGCCGAAATGCTGAAAAGCAAAGGGCTGCGTGTGACGCGATTGGCCCGGGGCGTGCCCGCAGGCAGTGAGCTGGAGTATGTGGATTTGGGCACCATTGCCCATGCGCTGGTCGACCGTCGTTGAGCCGGACCGTCCAAAGAACCTCAAACCGCACCCTCGAAGCAGTTACTTTGGAGCCGCCTTGACGGGTTGGGGGTGGGACTTGATTGGGTGGGGTGCGGGTCTGGCAGTTCTGACGGTATGCAGATTGCCTTTGTTGGGGCTGATAACAGCATGGGCTGCTGCTGGTTTATTGTGCAAGCCTTTGGCCTGGTAACGGCCTTGCGTGGTGGGAATCAACAATGCAATCGATTGCCCTGCCTTCAATGGGGCATTCATGCTGAGTTTGTTCCAACTGATTAAATTGGCAACGCTGACCCCATTTTTACTGGCAAATCCCGCCAAAGTATCCCCTTTGCGCGTTTTCAGGATGATCCGTTTAAGAACCACTTCAGGGGTGAAGGCCGCTTGGGCATGGTCTGCCAAGTGCTCTGCGACATCGGCATCCATGGCGCCCTTGCGGGGGACCAACAGGGTCGAGCCGGCTTTGATCAGCATTTTTTGGGGAATGTTGTTCATGCTGCGCAATTGGTCTTCAGTCATCCCGACACGCTTTGCGGCTTCTGAGGTTTTCATGGTCTGCGGTGAGACCCACGCGGTCCAGCTGGCCAAGCGGTTATGGGGGTGATCGTCCAGATTGCGTTGAAAAATGTCGGCATTATCCCAAGGCAGCAAGATCACGGGTGTGCCTGCTGCCAAAATGACAGGCCGGCTCATCGACGGATTGAGTGCTTTGAAGTCGTCAGCGCTGATTTCAGCCAAGCGTGCGGCCAAATTCACATCAATATCCCGGGTGATTTTGACGCTTTGAAAGTAAGGATGGTTCTGGATCAAAGGCAGTCTGGTGCCAAATTTTTCGGGCTGATCGATGATATTTTTGACCGCTTGCAACTTGGGCACGTAGTAACGCGTTTCATTGGGCATATTCAGGTCGCTGTAACTCAAGCCCAAACCGGCGGCTTTGTTTTTGGCCAAGGCGCGGCTGACGCTGCCTTCCCCCCAGTTGTAGGCCGCCAGAGCCAAATGCCAATCGCCAAACATGCCATAGAGTTTTTGCAAATAATCCAACGCTGCGCGGGTGGATTCTTGAATGCTGCGCCGGTCGTCGCGGAAAATGTTTTGTTTTAATTCAAAATATTTACCCGTCGCTGGCATGAATTGCCACATGCCAGCCGCTTTGGCTGTTGACACGGCTTGGGGGTTAAAGGCAGATTCGATGAAGGGCAACAAAGCCAATTCGGTAGGCATACCGCGGCTTTCCAGTTCTTCAACGATGTAGAAAAGATATTTGCGCGAGCGCTCCGTCATGCGCAAGATGTAATCCGGTTTGGCGGCATACCATTGCTCCCGGTCTTGAACCAGACTCCCCTCCAGATTAGGCATGGCAAAGCCTGTCCGAATGCGTTGCCAAATATCCGCCGGGGGTTCTTGTGTGAGCTTTGCAGTGGGTATCGCTGTCGATACGGTTTGAGCCTGTGGTGCCGCCTTGACTGGCCCTGTCTGGGCGGTCTCATTTTGAGATGGTGGTTGAACTGGGGCTTGCAGTTCGGATGGCGTTGTCCCCGCGGTCACAGTCGCCAGCGAAGGGGTCACGCTGGCGCAGCCTGCCAAAATCCAAGTGATGGCGATCAGGCCGAGTCCGCATTGAACGCGGTTTGATGTGGAAGTTTGCAAGTTCATTTGAATTCGTTTTTCCACTGACGAAGTGCGGCGAAAACGGCCGCATCGTCATTTGTCGTGGCAAGGTAGTTTTGCACAGAAGCCCTGACTTTTTCATGTCGGCTGCGTAAAAAAGGATTGATTTTCAATTCGATGTCCAGCCGAGAAGGCAATGTCGGCAGGCCTTGGGCACGCAGGGCCAGGCAATGGTTTTCATGCGCGAGCAGGGCCTGATTGGCCGGCTCAACCTGCCTGGCAAATCTCAGATTGCTCAGGGTGTATTCATGGGCGCAACACACTTGCGTTGCGCCGGGAAAGGCTGAGAGCTTGTCCAAGGAGTCGAGCATTTGGGTGGCAGTGCCCTCGAACAAGCGACCACAGCCGCCCGAAAACAAGGTGTCACCACAAAACAAGATGGGGTCCATGCCCTGAGGCTGGCCCCAATAAGCGATGTGACCGCTGGTGTGACCCGGAACGTCTTGAACCTGAAATTCAACCCCACAACCTGTGACTGAATCGCCTTGAGTCAAAGGTAGAACACCGGGTGGCATTTTTTCTTTGGCGGGGCCATAAATTGGGGCGTTTGTGGCTGCCTTCAAAGCCGAAAGGCCACCCGTATGGTCGGCATGATGGTGCGTGATTAAAATAAGGTCCAATACCAGATGCAAGCTGGCCAGTGCGTCTAAAACGGGTTGTGAATCCCCGGGATCTACGACCAGAGCCTTGCCGTTGTGGTGCAGCAGCCAAATGTAGTTATCTGAAAAAGCGGGCAGCGGAATAAGGTTCATGAGCGATCCTATTATAGAAATACCCTCCGAGCCCTCCAGTGGGCCCTGTCAGGCGTTCCAATTGTGGCTTCAATGGCTTTCAACACCGCTCGGTCGTTATTTGAAAGCCTGGGAGCAGCGCGAGTTGGACGCTGCGGTGGTCGATCTATTTGGCTATCACGCAGTGCAATTGGATGGCCCCGAAATCGATGGTTTGGCAACGAACCGGATGCCGCACCGGTGGCATATTCTTTCCTGTATCGAGCTGGCGCAGTCAAGTTCCGACCGCACGTTGATGCCGTGTGACCTTGTTGCCGACAGTGCCGCATTGCCCTTTGCAGCGGCCAGTTTGGATTTGGCCGTGCTGCCCCATACCTTGGAGTTGTCCCTGGACCCGCATGCCACCTTGCGCGAGGTGGAACGTGTTTTGGTGCCCGAAGGGCATTTGGTCATTACAGGCATGAATCCTGTCAGCCTGTGGGGCTGGCATCAGCGGCGCACAGCCATTTACAAACGCTTCGGATGGGGGCTTGACAATGGTGCGGTGGTCGGTCAATTGATCGGCTATTGGCGTCTGCGCGATTGGTTGCGTTTATTGGGTTTTGAAGTTCAAGTCAGCCGTTTTGGTTGCTGGCGGCCCGCCCTTCAAAACACAAAATGGCTGTCACGTTTTGCTGGGTTGGACTCATGGGGCGCGCGATGGTGGCCTATTTTAGGCGGGGCCTATATCTTGGTTGCCGTCAAACGAGTCCCTGGCACCCGTGTGCTTGGGCGTACATGGAAAAAAGTGCCTGCCCAAGTTGGCCGGGCGATCCCGGCAACGCACCGACATCATCCCACGCGCAAGAGCTCAGAGGCTGCGCCTGTGAAAAAAGCAAGAAAGAAGTTATTGTGGATCATGTAGAAATTCACACCGACGGGGCCTGCAAAGGCAACCCTGGGCCTGGCGGATGGGGCGTCTTGATGAAATCAGGCCGCCATGTGCGCGAGTTGTGTGGCGGCGAGTTGGGAACCACCAACAACCGCATGGAGTTGATGGCTGTGATTCAGGCCTTGGGCGCACTCAAGCGACCTTGTCACATTGTCTTGTATTTGGACAGTGAATATGTCCGTAAAGGCATCACCGAATGGATTCAGGGCTGGAAAGCCAGAGGCTGGCGCACGGCAGCCAAACAGCCGGTCAAAAATGTGGATTTGTGGATGCAACTCGATGATGCGGTGGGCACTTCAGCCCATGTCATTGAATGGCGTTGGGTCAAAGGCCATGCGGGTGACCCGGGCAATGAGCGGGCCGACGCTTTGGCCAATCTTGGGGTTGAAAAGGTACTGGGGCAGGGCGGTTCAAGACGCTAGATAAAGCCGTCAAACATCATGACGTCAACCCAGTCGCCCTTTTGGATGGTTTGCTGTTCATGATGAAGCACGATCAACCCATTGGCTTGAACCATGGAGCTGAGGACGCCAGAACCCTGGTTGCCTGTGGTGATGACCTGCAACTCGCCGTGTGGGCTGGTGCCCACAATGCCTCTTTGGTATTCGGTGCGTCCGGGTTTTTTGCGCAAAACTTCTTGGCTGCGGGCTTTGAGCAAGGGCAGGGGTGGCCGCTGCATGCCCATCATGCGTTCGAGCGTTGGACGGACAAAAGCCAAAAAAGTCACCATCACAGCCACCGGATTGCCCGGCAAACCAAACAAAATGCAGGCGCGCTCGCCTTGAGAAATTCGGCCTACCGCCATAGGGCGTCCGGGACGCATGGCGATACGCCAGAAGGCCACATCGCCTAATTTTCTCATCATGGCTTTGGTGTAGTCCGCTTCCCCCACGCTCACACCCCCGCTGGTGATGATCACGTCGGCCTGCCCGGCCGCTTGGCGAAAGGCGGTCTCCAAAACGTCGGGGTCGTCCTGCACCACGCCCATGTCAATGACCTCGCAGCCCATGCGGGTCAACATCCCGTGTACGGTGTAGCGGTTGCTGTCGTAGACAGCGCCTTCGCGAGGGGCTTGCCCCAAACTCAGAATCTCGTTGCCGGTTGAAAAGTAAGCCACTTTCAAACGGGGTCTGACATTGACTTGCTGTATCCCTAAACTGGCCAACAGACCGCAAGCGGCCGGCCCCAAACGGGTCCCGCTGGGCAAGGCGGCTTGCCCTGCCTTGACGTCTTCGCCGCACAGCCGTCGGTTGTCGCCTCTTTGCAAAATGCCCGCAGCGATTTGAATGGTGTCACCATCGAAAGTTACCAGCTCTTGGGGGATCACGGTGTCTGATCCGCCGGGCATGATCGCACCGGTCATGATTTTGACGCATTGGCCTTGCAGCAAAGGTCGGTGCCAGGTTTTGCCGGCATAGGCCGTTCCCATCACTTGAAGCGTCTGCATCCGAGGCAGATCTTGTCCGTTGAAAGCGTAACCGTCCATGGCCGAGTTGTCATGCGGCGGCACACTGATGGGCGAAATGACGTCCTGGGCAAGCACCCTGTCCAGGGCTTGGAAAATGGCAACAGGTTCACTGCCGTTGGCGCCGCAAACCATTTTTTCTAAAAATGCCAAAACAGTCTCTGCTCGCAAGCCATTGGGGTCATAGCCTGTCAACTGCTCGCCCAGGGCAGTCAGTGAGCTCATGGGCTGTAAATCGGGGGTGGGGCGGGTCATGGGATCAGCTCCGTTCCAGGCTTTGCAACTGCTCAACGGTGTTGGCGTTAAAGAAGGCCCGAGGATCGTCTGTGCAGGTGTTGAAGGGCACCAGAACGGTTTTGAGCTGGGCAGTCCAAGCGTCAATTTTACGTCCCCCTTGTTGTGTGAAGGCGATCAAGCTTTCGAGCACTTCGACGCGCATCAAACAAAACACCGGTTGTGCCCGCAGGCGGCCATCTTCCTCACATGCCCCAACCATGGCCATGTCTGCATTTTCAGACTGAAGGGCACGGCGCAGTCGCGCCACCAAGTCCAAAGGGAACAGCGGTGTGTCGCAAGGCACGGTCAGAAGCAGGGGCGTTTGACAGTGCGCCAGACCGGTCAAAAAACCAGCCAGCGGTCCCGCAAAGCCGTCCAGGGTATCGGGCCACACGGGTGTGCCAAAGGCTTCATAGGCCGACAAGTTACGGTTGGCATTGATTAAAATTTCGGCCAGTGCCGGGCCCTGCTGCATTTGTAAACGCATCAAAGTGAACCGCGCCAAGGGCTGACCTCTGAAGTTTTGCAATCCCTTGTCAGCGCCGCCCATGCGGGCCCCGCGGCCACCCGCAAGTATCAATCCGGTCACGGCCAAAGGGAGATCGTGTCCGTCAGGCGCAGCGTTCAATAAGGCCATTTTCAACCGCCTATGTAGCTCATTTCAACCCGTTTGCGGGCGGGTTTTTCGCTGCTGTCAACAGGTATCTGGCTGCGCAGTTCAGAGTAGCGGTCATCTCTGGATTGCCAAATGGCTGCCAATTTTTCATTCAATTCCGGCAGGGTGATGTCGCTGCGGATCAGAGAGCGCAGATCATAGCCTTGGGAGGCGAACAGACACAAATACAGCTGCCCCTCTGTTGACAAGCGCGCTCTGTTGCAATCCCCGCAAAAGGCTTGGGTGACACTGCTGATGAGCCCAATTTCCCCAAGTGCGGGGTCCCAATCGCCCTGCGCGTTCAGGTAGCCCCATCGCTGCGCTGTTTCTCCCGGTGTGCAAGCGGGCAAGGACATCAAAGGCAGTTCGGTTTTCAATAAGGCAATCACTTGCGCGCTGGGCAAGACGTCGTCCATGCGCCAACCGTTTGTGGCACCCACGTCCATGTATTCAATGAAGCGCAGGGTGACGCCTGTACCGCGAAAGTGCTTGGCCATGGGCAGTATTTCATGCTCGTTGGTGCCTTTTTTGACCACCATGTTCACTTTGATCTGCTTCAAACCTGCGGATTGGGCCGCTTCAATGCCAGCCAATACATCCGCCACCGGAAAGTCTGCATCGTTCATTTGCCGAAAGACGGTGTCATCCAGGCCGTCCAGACTGACCGTGACGCGCTGAAGTCCCGCATCTTTCAAGGCTTGTGCTTTGCGCGCGAGCAAGGACCCATTGGTGGTCAAGGTGATGTCCAGAGGCAGGCCTTCTGGTGTTCGCAACGCAGCCAGTTGTCCAATCAGGATCTCGATATTTTTGCGAAGCAGGGGCTCGCCCCCTGTCAGTCTGATTTTGCGCACGCCCAAAGCCACGAAGGCTTGAGCGGCCCGGGTGATTTCTTCGAAAGTCAGTAACGCACTGTGCGGTAGATACGGATAGTCTTTGTGAAAGACTTCTTTGGGCATGCAATAGCTGCAGCGAAAGTTACAACGGTCGGTCACGCTGATGCGCAAATCTCGCAAGGGCCGTCCGCGCAGATCAGACGTCGTTTGATAGGCTGACAAGGGCTGTGAGATGGGTGGGATTGGCAAAGTGTGGTTGCGCAGATCCACCACCGGGATGATTCGTTCGGACATGCCGCCATTGTGCATGACTCACGAAGGCCGAAGCTTCACAAAGTCAGCCGTGGTGAATGGCCACGGTTTTGAGTGTGGTGAAGCCCAGTAAACCTTCAAAGCCCTTTTCTCGACCATAGCCCGAAGATTTGACGCCGCCAAAGGGCAACTCCACGCCACCGCCTGCGCCATAGTTGTTGATGAACACTTGGCCGCTGCGCACGCGTTTGGCCATGCGGAACTGGCGGCCGCCGTCGCGTGTCCAGATGCCTGCGACCAAACCGAATTCGGTGGCGTTGGCCAACGCCACGGCTTGCTCTTCGTCTTGGAAAGCCATGGCCGATAGCACCGGTCCAAACACCTCTTCTTGTGCCAAACGGTGCATGACCGGAACGTCACGCAGCAAGATGGGCGCTTGGTAGAACCCGCCTTCGGGTACCCCTTGTGCGATGTGCCCTTGAGCAACGGTGGCAATACCATCGGCCTTGGCTTGGGCCAGAATGCCTTTGACGCGGTCTATTTGGCTGGCGCGGATCAGCGGCCCCAAGTCCAGATTCATGCTGGCCGAGCCCACCTGCAGGGCCTTGAAGGCTTCTCCCAAGCGCTTCAAAAGCGGTTCATAAATCGACTGTTGAATCAGCACCCGCGAGCCTGCGCTGCAGGTTTGACCCGCGTTTTGAACGATGGCGTTGACCACCACTGGAATGGCCGCGTCCAGATCGGCGTCGGCAAAAATGATTTGTGGGCTTTTGCCGCCCAGCTCCAAGGTGACGGGGCAATGCCGCTCGGCGGCGACTTGCTGAATCAAGGTGCCCACGCCGGGGCTGCCGGTGAAGCTGATGTGGTCAATGCCCGGGTGGCGCGCCAGTGCATCGCCCACCTCATGGCCATAACCGGTGACGATGTTGATGGCCCCGGCAGGAAAGCCCACTTCGGCGGCCAATTGCGCGACGCGGATCAAACTCAAACAAGCGTCCTCGGCCGGCTTGACCACGCAGGCATTGCCCGCCGCCAGCGCGCCGCCTACGCTGCGGCCGAAAATTTGCATCGGGTAGTTCCACGGGATCACATGGCCGGTGACGCCATGCGGCTCGCGCCAGGTCAGCACGCTGTAGCCGTTTTGGTAGGGCAGGGTCTCGCCATGCAGTTTGTCGCAAGCACCGGCGTAAAACTCGAAATACCGCGCCAGCGCCGCCGCGTCAGCAGCGGCCTGCTTGGTCGGTTTACCGCAATCGCGTTGTTCCAAGGCGGTCAGCTCGGCGGCGTGTTCGCTCACTTTGCGCGACAGCGCCATCAGCAAACGACCCCGCTCCACGGCGCTCAGCCGGCCCCAAGGCCCGTCAAAAGCCACCCGGGCGGCGTGCACAGCAGCGTCAATGTCGGCGGCTTGGCTGCGCGGGATCTGGTCAAACACTTGCCCGTCAGACGGGTCGATCACGTCCAGGGTTTGCCCGGCCAAAGCGGGCACAGATTGGTTGGCGATGAAGTTCAGTGGCATGGGGCTATTGTCCGATGATCTTCGATTGAAAGGATCACTCTTGAGACAGAAAACAAAACCTCATGAATTTTTCATACGCAAGCAATGTACAGTTTTGAGTTGATGACGGTCTTCTAAGGGGGGATTTGAAATGAAAAAAGCATTACTGGTCATAGACGTTCAGCAGGGGCTTTGTGAAGGGGAGGGCGCAGCTTATGAATGTGCCGAACTCATTGCACGCATCAACACCGTGACAGCCAAAGCGCGTGCAACCGGTGTGCCGGTGCTCTTTATTCAGCACGAGTCTGCGTGGGGTTATTTGGAATACGCCAGTCGCGAATGGCAGCTCGCAGAGGGTTTGCAAGTCAGCCCTGGCGATCTGCGCATCCGAAAGACAACGCCGGACGCATTTTTGAAAACGTCGCTGCAAGAGGCCTTGGTGCAAAGAGGTGTTGAGCAGCTCGCGGTGTGCGGCATGCACTCGGAATTTTGTGTGGACACCACCACGCGCAAGGCCTTGGCGCTGGGCTATCCGGTGATCTTGTTGGCCGATGGCCATACATCGGCCGGCAATGAAGTCTTAACGGCCCCGCAAGTGATCGCCCATCACAACGCCACCTTGACCAATATCTCCAGCTTCGGACCCAAGGTCCAAGCCATTCAGTGCAGCGAAATTCAGTTTCATTGAATCCATGAACACTCATGAAAAAGCCCGCCCTGCAAAACAGGGCGGGCTCTCAGCAGTGCTAGAGGCTTGTTCAGACGCCGTGTAACTTGACCACCAGGGGCACGATCAGCAGCGCCACAATGTTGATGATCTTGATCAGCGGGTTGATGGCCGGGCCCGCGGTGTCTTTGTAGGGGTCGCCCACGGTGTCGCCGGTCACTGCGGCTTTGTGCGCCTCAGAGCCTTTGCCGTCGTGGTGGCCGTCTTCAATGTACTTTTTGGCGTTGTCCCACGCGCCGCCGCCGGTACACATGGAAATGGCCACAAACAGCCCGGTCACAATGGTGCCCATCAGCAGGCCGCCAAGCGCTGCTGGTCCCAGGATCAGGCCTACCAGAATGGGGGCCACCACGGGCAACAAACTGGGGATCATCATCTCCTTGATGGCGGCGCTGGTCAGCATGTCCACCGCGGTGTCGTACTCGGGCTTGCCCGTGCCGTCCATGATGCCTTTGATGTCGCGAAACTGGCGACGCACTTCCACCACCACGGCCCCGGCGGCGCGGCCCACGGCCTCCATGGCCATGGCCCCAAACAGGTAGGGAATCAGGCCGCCAATGAACAGGCCGATGATGACCATGGGGTCACTCAGGTCGAACTTGACATGGCTGCCCAAGCCTTCGAGTTTGTGGGTGTAGTCGGCAAACAGCACCAAGGCGGCCAGACCGGCGGAGCCAATGGCGTAGCCCTTGGTCACAGCCTTGGTGGTGTTGCCCACGGCGTCCAGCGGGTCGGTGATCTCACGCACGCTGGCTGGCAGTTCGGCCATCTCCGCAATGCCCCCGGCGTTGTCGGTGATGGGGCCATAAGCGTCCAGCGCCACCACAATGCCGGCCATGCTGAGCATGGAGGTGGCGGCGATGGCAATGCCGTACAAGCCAGCCAGTGCAAAAGCCGAGTAGATCGCCGCGCAGACAAACAGCACAGGCCAAGCGGTGGAACGCATGGACACACCCAGGCCGGCAATGATGTTGGTGCCGTGACCGGTGGTGGAGGCCTGTGCAATGTGGCGCACGGGCGCGTATTGCGTACCCGTGTAGTACTCGGTGATCCAGACCAGCGCCCCCGTCAAGATCAAGCCAACCGCGCAGGCACCAAACAGGGCGCTGGCAGTGATGACGCGTCCGTCAGCCAGGGTCATTGCAGCCGGAAACAGCGATTGCGTCACAAAGTAAAAGGCCACCAGCGACAAAATGCCGGCCACCGCCAGCCCCTTGTACAAAGCGGGCATCACATTCTTCATGCCCGGCGAGGCTTTGACAAAAAAGCAACCGATGATGGACGCCACGATGGACACCGCTCCCAAACTCAAGGGGTAAAGCACGGCGTTGGGCCCTCCTTCGCCCAGCAGCAGCGCGCCCAGCACCATGGTGGCGATCAGCGTCACAGCATAGGTTTCAAACAAGTCGGCGGCCATGCCGGCGCAGTCGCCCACGTTGTCGCCCACGTTGTCAGCGATGACAGCGGGGTTGCGCGGGTCATCTTCAGGAATACCGGCTTCGACCTTGCCCACCAAGTCAGCCCCCACGTCAGCGCCCTTGGTGAAAATACCGCCGCCCAATCGGGCAAAGATGGAGATCAAAGAGGAGCCGAAAGCAAAGCCGATCAAGGGGTTGAGTTTGGTTGCCGTGACGACGCCATCGGGCACCAGGAACATGTAAAAGCCGGTCACGCCCAGCAAGCCCAGGCCCACCACCAGCATGCCGGTAATGGCACCGCCACGAAAGGCCACGTCCAGCGCCGGGCCAATGCCTCGGGTGGCGGCTTGGGCGGTGCGCACATTGGCCCGCACCGACACGTTCATGCCAATAAAGCCGCAGGCCCCGGACAGAACCGCGCCGAGCACAAAGCCCACCGCGCTCATGGAATCCAGAAACACTGCAATCAGGATGGCCAGCACCACGCCAACCATGGCAATGGTGCGGTATTGGCGAGAAAGATAGGCCGCAGCCCCGGTTTGGATGGCCGCTGCAATTTCTTGCATCCGTGGGTTGCCGGCATCCTGGGCAAGAATCCAACTGCGTGCCCAAATGCCGTAAGCCACGGCGATCAGTCCGCATACAAGCGCTAAGGTGAGCGCTGAGTTGCTTGTCATGTGTCATTCTCCATTGGTTGTCGCTGAAAGGAGGGGCAACGCGCTGGAGACCCCTCCATGGCGTTGCTTCCTCGCGCTCTTTGGGGGATGCACGATTGGCCAACCGTTGTATTAAAGGGCTGCAACTCACTTTCCGCAAGGTCGATGAAAGTAAAATAAGGGTAAATCCTAGAGTTCTGCTTTTATTTCAACCCCTGAGACCGCAACCATGTCCCTTGACAATGTGACCCCCGGCAAGACCGCCCCCGAAACCTTCAACGTCATCATCGAGATCCCGATGAACGCCGATCCGATCAAGTACGAAGTGGACAAAGAAACCGGCGCTATTTTTGTGGACCGTTTCATGACCACGGCCATGCACTACCCCACCAACTACGGCTACGTACCCCAAACCCTGTCTGGCGACGGCGACCCGGTGGACGTGTTGGTGATCACCCCTTACGCCTTGCACACCGGTGTGGTGGTGCCTTGCCGCGCACTGGGTATTTTGATGATGGAAGACGAGGCGGGTGTGGATGGCAAGGTGGTCGCTGTGCCGACCAGCAAAATTTTGCCAATGTACGACCACTGGCAAGACATCTCGGATGTGAACGCGATGCGCCGCAATGCGATCGCCCACTTCTTTGAGCACTACAAAGACCTTGAAAAAGGCAAGTGGGTCAAGGTCCTGGGCTGGGAAGGCAAAGCCTCTGCCCACAAGGAAATCTTGGACGGCATCACGGCCTACAACACAACCAAGGCTTGATCAGGCTCTTTTGGCGCTCAGCCCTGCTTCAGGGGTGAGCGTTGGTTCAAATCGTTCAAATAGGCTTCAACCCCTTCGCCTTCTTGGGCCAAAAAGCGTGCCACTGCATCTGCAAAACCAGGGTGCGATAACCAGTGTGCGCTGCTGGTTTGCACCGGCAGCAGTGCCCGTGCCATCTTGTGTTCGCCTTGCGCGCCGCCCTCAAAGCGGATGAAACCATTGGCAATGCACCAGGCAATCGGCTGGTAATAGCAGGCCTCAAAGTGCAGGCAGTCCACCCTTTCCAGCGCGCCCCAGTACCGGCCATAAGCCACGCCGCCTGCAGGGGAGTGAGCATCCAAGCCCAGCAGACTGCAGGCCACGGGGCGGCCCTCGATCTCGCCGACAAAGAGCAGCCAATGCTCGGTTTGCGTATGTTGCAGCTGGGTAAAAAAATCGCGGCTGAGGTAGGGTTTGTTGCCGTGTTCCAGGTAGGTTCTCTCGTAGCATTGGTAAAAAAAGTCCCAGTCACTTGTCTGAATGTCTGCGCCGCGCAGCACCCGAAATTGCACTCCTGCCTGATCGACCTTGCGTCGTTCTTGGCGAATTTTTTTGCGTTTTTCTTGGCTCAGGTGGCTGAGAAAATCATCGAAGTCTTTGTAATTCGCGTTGTGCCAGTGAAATTGCACCGTGTGGCGCAGCATCATGCCGGCCTGTTCGCAAGCCAAGAGGTCGTCCTCGTCGCCAAACAAAAGGTGCAATGACGACAATTCTTGCCTTTGGCTGATGTCGATCAGGGTTTGGGCCAAGCCACGGCGCGCCGCCGCATCTACCGCCAGTAAACGGCTGCCCGGCACCGGGGTAAAGGGCACCGCCACCAGGGCCTTAGGGTAGTAGCGCAGGCCGTGGCGTTGGTAGGCGTCGGCCCAAGCCCAGTCAAACACGTACTCGCCGTAAGAGTGGCCCTTGAGATAAAAGGCGGTGGCGGCGCACAGCTGCAAAGGGGCTGCACCTTCGGTTGTGCTTTTTTCTGCCGCGCTTTTTTGCCAGAGCGTCACAATCTGCAAGCCCCAGCCGGTCTCTGGGCTGGCGGCTTGCGTCACTTCCATGGCCCTGAGGTAGGCGTGCTGCATGAACAAGGTGGGGGTTTTTTGCTGGGCCAACAGTGCATTCCATGCCCCTTCGTCAACGTCTTGCCAGGAATCGTGGACCTGGATGACATAATTGTCTGACTTGTATTCCTGCACCTGTATGACTCTCAATCTTTGTGTGGCTCAGCTCAATTTCGTGGTCGGTGACATGCCGGGCAATGCCCGCAAAATCATCGACGCCGCGCATGTCGCTTATGAAAAAGGCGCGCGCCTGTTGCTCACGCCCGAATTGTCGATTTGCGGTTATGCCGCCGAGGACTTGCTCCTGCGCCCGGCCTTTATTGACGCCTGCGATGATGCCCTGAAAACAGTGGCCCGGGAAACCGCCGGGTTAAAAGGCATGGCGGTGGTGGTGGGGCATCCCCAAGGCGGTGGCCTGCGCACCAAAAGCGTGGCGGTGACACGGCGCTTCAACATGGCCACAGTCTTGGTGGAGGGCGAAACCATCGCCCGTTACGCCAAACAAGAACTGCCCAACTACCAGGTTTTTGACGAGCGGCGTTATTTCACGCCGGGTGACCAAGCGTGTGTGTTTGAGGTCGATGGCGTCCAAGTCGGCCTGCTGATTTGTGAAGACGCTTGGTTTGAGGGGCCTGCCCTCAGGGCCAAAGCAGCCGGGGCTCAGATGTTGGCGGTGCTCAACGCCTCGCCGTTTCATGCCGGTAAGGGCTTGGAGCGGGAGCAGCACATGCGCGAGCGCGTTTTGGCTTGCGGCTTGCCCTTGGTTTACGCCCATTTGGTCGGCGGGCAAGACGAGGTGGTGTTTGAAGGCCGGTCCTTTGCGCTGGATGCGATGGGCGATGTGCAAATGCGGGCTCCGGCGTTTACCGAAGACCTGCCCTGCGTGACGCTGTCGTTGCAAGCCGATCAGGTGCAGGTTCACACGGCCACGCTCAGCCCCGCCCGCAGCGACGAAGCGGATTTGTGGGACGCCCTGGTGCTGGGGGTGCGTGATTATTTGGGCAAAAACGGTTTCACCCAAGCGGTGCTGGGTTTGTCGGGCGGCATTGATTCTGCTTTGGTGCTGGCGATTGCGGTTGACGCCATTGGGGCCGACAACGTGCATGCGGTGATGATGCCCTCGCCCTACACCGCTGACATCAGCTGGCTGGACGCGCGCGAGATGGCGCAGCGCCTGAACGTGCGCTACGACGAGGTCAGCATCGTGGCCTTGTTTGAAGGTTTCAAACAATCGCTGGCCTTGCAGTTTGAGGGCTTGGCCGAGGACACCACCGAAGAAAACATCCAGGCGCGCATTCGCGGCACCTTGTTGATGGCGATGTCCAATAAAACCGGCGCGATTGTTTTGACCACCGGTAACAAAAGCGAAATGGCCACGGGGTATTGCACGCTGTACGGCGACATGGCCGGCGGTTTTGCGGTCATCAAAGACGTGGTCAAAACCCAGGTTTTTAAGCTGTGCAACTGGCGCAACCTGCATGACCCTTATGGCACGGGTGGGCAACCGATTCCTGAGCGCATCATCACCCGCCCGCCGAGCGCCGAGTTGCGGCCCGATCAAAAAGACCAAGACAGTTTGCCCGCTTACGAAGTGCTGGACGCGATCATTGCCCGCTACATGGAAAACGACGAGGGCATTGAGGCTTTGGTGGCCGACGGGTTTGAGCGGGCCGATGTGGAGAAGGTGACGCGTTTGATCAAGCTCAACGAATACAAGCGGCGGCAGTCGCCCGTTGGTATCCGCGTGACGCACCGCAGTTTCGGCAAGGATTGGCGTTATCCTATGACCAACAAATTTCGCGCCTAAATTTCATTTTCAGAAAGCCCATCACCATGAAGCAGATCACCGCCATCATCAAGCCTTTCAAATTGGAAGAAGTCCGAGAAGCCCTGGCCGAGTGCGGCGTCACCGGTTTGACAGTCACTGAGGTCAAAGGTTTTGGTCGACAAAAAGGCCATACCGAGCTGTACCGGGGCGCTGAATACGTGGTCGATTTCTTGCCTAAAGTCAAAGTGGAGGTCGCCGTCAAGGACGACGATGCAGACCGTTGTGTGGATGCCATTGTGAAAGCCGCACGTACCGGAAAAATCGGAGACGGCAAAATTTTCATCACCAACGTAGAGCGGGTGGTCCGAATCCGCACGGGTGAACTGGACAACTCTGCCATATAAACCTTGGGTTTAAAGCGCTTCACTCTCGAGGTTGAATTTCAATCCGGCGGACTGTACCAAATGGGCCATCAACCGTGGTACTTGGGTATCGACTTCGATCAGCGCCATTTGCCAGTCCCCCATAAACTGGTGGCCGACAACACTTTGCAGGAATGTGAGTAAACCATCATAGTAACCCTGGAGGTTGAGCAAGCCTACCGGCTTGTTGTGGTATCCCAGTTGTCGCCAGGTCCATATTTCAAAAAATTCTTCGAAAGTGCCGATGCCCCCCGGCAGTGTGATGAAAGCGTCTGCGCGTTCTGCCATCATGCGTTTACGCTCATGCATGGTGTCAACAATGTGCAACTCTGTGCAGGACAGGTGAGCCGATTCTTTCTCGACCAAGGCTTTGGGAATGATGCCTACGACGCGGCCTCCTGCAGCCAAGGTGGCATCGGCCACAATACCCATCAAGCCATTTCGTCCTCCTCCGTACACCAATTGACCGCCATGTTGGCCAATCCAACGGCCGACTTGTTCCGCAGTGTCTGCAAAGGCCGGGTCGTCGCCCGCTCTAGCGCCGCAATAAACACAAACAGAAAAAGCGGGGTGTGATTTCAATGGGGGCAGGGACATGGTGCATTCAGAATGAAGCTGATCAGCCACCATGCTATCGGGAATTCGTGACGGCTTTAAGTGGGTCTTGAACCAAGTAAGTCCGTGACCAAACATCGTGCCAAAACTGGCCCTGAATCTGTAAGCGACTCAGCATCGCCCAAAACGCAATCCAGCCCATCATCAAAATGAGAGTGTGCACTGCAGTTATGTCCAGAACCTTGGCCATGGCGATGGGCGGCCAGAACCAAACCCAACTCAAACAATAACGCCGCAGTGCTTGAACTTGCGACAAAGGTTGACCGTTTTGAGTCACGACCCGGATGTGCCAGGTTTTCATCGCCAAAGTTTGACCTTGGGTCCAAAACCAACTGAAATAGATTGCCAGCACCAAAAAGATGAAGGCTTGCATGCCGAGGCGATTGTCCAAGGCATTGCGAGTCTGGCTGAGTGCGCTAAAGAGGTAACCCGAGATGAAGACGACGCCGAATAAAAGCATGCCTTCATAGAGCCAACACGCCATTCTGCGGGACAAGGATGGGGCTTGAAGAGCATGGGACTGCGGATTGAGCTCACCCATTTCGCCGATACCGTTTGTCACGTGGCAGGCAGGTCCGATTTAGGAGGCAAAGTCTTGTTGGGCGGCAGTAAGGTTTTTTGATCCAAGTCTTTCACGCCGGGTGTCTTGCCTTTCATGGGGGCTTGTCCATGCAGTGGCTGAACATGGGACAGCTTGTCTGAGGTAACCGGGCGTTGCGCTGGCGCGGCCCCGCCCACAGGCGTCGACTGGGCAACGCTGAGTTTCCGTTTTTCTTCATCAGGCAAGGCCAGATAGGCCTCCCACTGCGCTTTCTTTTCAACCAAGGGAATTTTGTTGGTTTCGCCAAAATTCAAACGCGCCTGTGTCCGTTGCTGGGGTGTCAAACTCGCCCATTCAGCCATTCGACTGTGCATCACCATTTGCTCGCCTTGCGGCAAGGCCGGAAAGTTTTTGGAAATTGCGAGCCATTTTTTTCTCTGAGGTTCGCTCAAAGTCGGCCACAGGGTGGACAAGGGTGCCAAAGCGCGCTGTTGATTCAAGGTCAGATCCTGCCAATGGGCTTTGGGAGCTGCAGTGGGTTTGTTGATGGCACTGTTGTTGGGCGTCGGTGTTGCAGCTTCAGCGGCTGCGGGAGAAGAGGCAATTTCAATCTGAGGGGTTTGTGCCATCGCGCAAAAGCACAGCCAAGCGCTTGCAGCCAGGGCAAGGCGAATTGTGATCAGCGCTGGACGGGCGGGGTCAGACACTTCAGCGGTTATCCTGCAACTGGCTTTGGTTGACTTTTAAAAACTGCAAAAAACCAGGGTCGGTGTAGGCAGCAGGGGGAAGCTCATCGAGCAGCAGGGCCGAATCAACCTCTGCAATTTCAATGGTATTGCTTTCAGATTGAATGATTTGTATCGCAATCAGGCCCGCTATGAGTGCTAAAAAAGGTAAAAATGAAGCCAGACGGTTCCAGAGGCCACCGCCTTCTGTGCCCCAACCGAGCGTTGCCTGTCCGGCCGAAAGTGATACAGGGGCGGCGGGCGCAATGGCTACCGCTTGCTTTCGTACAGACAAGGCTTGCATTCGAGCTGCTCTTAAGCGCTCGGTAATGTCATACGACAAGGCAGGAGCGTCTTGGTCTAGCCTCAGGGCAATGGCGCGACCCCAAGCGTCTGTGTTGTCTGGAATGGTTGTTACTTGCGTTTTCATGGTTGGATTCCCTTGGCTTTGAGCGATCGGCTCAAGGCATGAACGGCCCGTGAGCAGTGTGTTTTGACACTGCCTTCAGAGCAACCCATGGCTGCAGCTGTTTCTGACACGTCCATCTCCTCCCAGTAACGCAGCAGGAAGGCTTCTCGTTGACGTGCTGGCAATTCTTGAATGTCAGCTTCAATTTGCTGAAAAATTTGCTTTCGCCGGATCTGATCTTCCGCGCTTTCACCCATTTCGGCCTCCGAGCGGCCATTGAAGGTCTCCAGAAGATCGAATTCTTCGGAATCGCTGTCCACACCAAAGTCACTCAGATTGGAAAACAAGGCATGGCGGGTTTTGCGACGACGAAACCAGTCGAGCATGGTATTGGACAGAATGCGCTGAAAAAGAAGGGGTAACTCAGCCGATGGTTTATCGCCATAGTGAGTTGCCAGTTTGATCATGCTGTCTTGCATGATGTCCAGCGCAGCCTCTTGGTCTCGAACATGGTAGAGCGTGCGCTTGAATGCACGCTTTTCCGTGTTTTTGAGAAAGTCTGAGAGTTCTTTTTCTGTAGCCAAATGCCTGTCGCACCCGAGTTGATGGGTGACATCTCCTGAATTTACCCGGAATTATCGCATTCATCTTGCGTAATTGAGCACACGCCCCGATTGAGCTCAAGTCGGTGCGATAATGTCGGGTTGCAATTGAAAAAAAGCAAACGGGTCACCGTCCGGCGCTGTTACATCTGGCGCTTATGTCTGTGGTCCAAAGTCCCGATGCGGCTTCAAAAGAGTCCTGCAAAGGGGCACCCAAGGTTTTTCGTTAGAGAAATTCACAAAGGTTGAATATGGA
>Ga0304729_1000407_pt1 | contig 32261 bp, 53 predicted proteins | sample C_131016_MF_Meta_FD_190475 | JGI IMG/M metagenome (GOLD analysis project Ga0304729, IMG submission 190475) | Freshwater microbial communities from Lake Croche, Canada to study carbon cycling - C_131016_MF_MetaG (v2) (version 2) | ecosystem: Environmental > Aquatic > Freshwater > Lake | place... | reverse complement strand
ATATATGACTATTAAGGCGATTAATAAGCATGCTAGTGCGTATTTTTTCCTTCCAGCTATCTGATAATGTTGTTTTTCTTTTGCGGGCTGCCATGTAGTTTCATAAGAGTGGTCTTATGCTCCATAGGGATTATAAATATTTAGCTAATTCAGCAACTAGTGCTTCTGCTTTTAGTTTGATTGCATCTACTTCTTCATCTACCCATTCAGAGAATGTTGTTTCAGCGTTGGCAAGTGCAGCAGTTAATCCTGCTACTTCTTGTTGAGCTAAGTCTAGTTTCGCTTGGATTGCTTGCTTTAAAGTTGCCATTTGTTATCCTATTTTGTCATTAGCGCTTTGGCTAGTTTTTGAGGGTCTTTCTTTACGCCTTCTGATGCCATTTGCTTGGCTTTGTCTTGAGGGATGCCTACACGTTTGGCTACAGCAGGATCATGAGCTGCTGCTTGAAATAACCTTTCCTGCGCTGGTGACCACGGCATATAGCATCCTTTAGATAAAAAAATGGACTAGGTTTTTACGCTAGTCCGAACCCACGGAGATGAGTTGAATGTCGGATTGCATATCATACAGACGTGCGAAGTCCAACTGTTGTAATATTACCACACTTTTAAGAAAAAGTCAAATACTTAATATAGATTTTTCTCTGTCAATCTTTTTTGTAACATTACCAAAGCTGAATCGTAATAGTTTTCCAATACCTTAATGTCCATCATAGACTTTTGACCCAGGTATACAATGTAGATAGAAGTCTTTTGTGGCGTAGGCAGATCGTCTATTACTTTGTCTACGGCTCTAGCTGCATCTCTATCTACTTCATCGCCTAAATCCTCAAAGCTATGTAAACCCCCTGACATGAATCCTGTTGACTTTGATTTGTATCCTAGCTTGTTGTTATCAAACTTCATAAAGTCCCTCCACAGATCAAGGTAATAAATGACACGGCCAGCATCCATTATATATAATCCTCATATTGTTCTAGCATCTGGTGAACCTTATTGTACTCAACTAACACGACCTTACACATGCCACCCTGCACTACAGGTCTACGTACTACCCACAGAAAGTCTACCTGCTCATCATCTAAGAATACGCCAGCTAGTTGTAACGCATCTTGGACAGCTTTGACACGGTTATCTATATCAAATTTACGCTTAGTGGCTGGATACAATGCTATAAAGATAGCAAGCCTTCCTGATATTTTAGCTTTGGCTTCTATTGCTGCTTCTGTAACTGCTTTTCTAAAATCTATGGCTTCCTTCTTAAGATACTTTCGTTTACCTGACATTCCCCACATGTGGTTTACTGTTGGCGGAAAGGGTAAGGTTAGGTTAATCATTTAGCAATGCCTTTACTTTTTCTAATAGTTCGGTTTCAGTCCCATACTTACGCTCAAACTCTTTTATCCCTGCATGGAGGGCAGTCCCCCAAGGGCCATGAAGATGATGATTGGGACACAAAGGAATAGCATTAGTCCAATGACTTTTTTGCCCTGCACCTGCGCCATGTCTAATATGATGTATGTGTGGAGGAGAATAGCCGTAGTTAAGATTGTGGCATACAATACAGCCAAGTTGAAATAGTTTATCATAATGTTCTTTCTCTGCCTTAGATGACATACTCACCGCTCATTGATGACTGAAACTTGCCATGAAAGTTTGACTTGTAGTTTAGCTCCCATTTTACAGTATCCTCACGGCTATATTGCTTAACAACGTCTTTGCTAATACGGCCTTCGTAGATAGCATCACGTAACTTAGGTTCTAGATCAGGGTATAAGCTGTTATTAAAGTAATCTCGTAATGGATCAGCGGATCGTAAATAAGTTTTAGACCACGGAAAGCTATCTACGTTAATTGCTGTAAATTCTGTAGCTGCCTGTCCGCTACCTTGCCGTCTAATCTTTTTCCATGTCACAAAGTTGTTGTCTTGAAACCACTTGCAATGTTCCCATATGATAGACGGGTAGGTGTGCATTTCATTACATAGATCGCTAATGGTTTTAGGGCCATTAATAATATACTGAAAGGCCACGCAACGATTAAAAGCGTTTTCTACTGAATTTTCATAATTGTTTTTGTTCATTATATCCTCCTGCAAATTTCGGTTATAAAATCAATTAAAGCATCTGGCGTATATTCTCGCTGATACTGCGTACATCTTTTAGTTCCTTTTACATTTCCACAAATAGACCTATCAGTAGGCGATAGATTGGGGGGGGGTAGCTCAGGTAATTCTCTCATAGCAATACCGCAAATGTAAAGCTTAGTTTTTTTATGTGCTACATGACCAAAATCATATTGATCTACCTCAATTGTAAAGCCACCAAACTCATCAGGAAACTCGCCTTCTAATGGCAGATAAGCTTCTTTCCATAGACGTGAGCCAGCAGGATGTTCTAATACTCCACCGTTAAGCCTTACTTGAGCCAATGCAAAATAAGCTAATTGCTTTTCATCAGGTCTAGGGTTAGCCATGTGTGACAGCATACCCCAAGCACGACAAGGAGGATGTGCTAATACAGGATAACTTTTACAATAGTTTCTTGCATCACGATTGATGTCGTATACGTCATATCCATCTAATTGTTTATAACGGCTGTCATCTCTAGCAAATAATACAGCTATCATTTTTGAAACACCATAAAATAACTATGAAATATTCTGGCGTGTTTTTGTTTTCCATTTTTATTAGGGCTTGGCATTCTATTTTTTGCTGCTAAAACAAATAAATCTTTTAATTTTAATCCTGCTTCATTAGCCCATTGTGTTGCAAATATATGAGTGGGATGAAGCTTGTGATTATGAACAATATCTTGACATTTTAAAATTAAATAACCTTTTTTCTTTAATACTCTATTACATTCTATAAATGTTTTTGAATAATGTTCTTGTAACTCATCATAACGCCAATATCCAGAAAATCTTTTACCCATTACCATATTTGTATCACGTCCTGCTTTTATATAAGTTAAAAAAGGAGGGTCAAATACAACGCTTTCTAATGTATTATCAAAAAATGGCAAATCATCACTACTTGCTTGTTGTGTATTTGACGTTTGTGGGTCAATATCAATTTTATATTTTGGTTCATAATTATTTTTATAAAAAGAACCATTGCCATAAGTAATATCAGCATCAAATCCAGCAGGACAATATAATTGCATTATGCTATGCAATATTTCATTTTGGTCATAAGACAATGACTTAATCATATCAATCCTGTAAGTAAATTCCATGTTCAGCAGCATAGCGTTCTACCCTGTCCATGAAGTTGTTAAGTTCTTCCACCGTTAAATCAGCAGTCCCACGTAAACTATATACTGTTTTCCCATTAGTGACAACCTCATTGTAACCAAGCCAGCGATCCTTCATTACAATTTTCCACCACATCGCATGGTGTAACAATCCGTCAGCGCCCTTTACCTTTTCAGAGATAGCTTGAAACAATAAATGCAGTCGATTGTTCTGAGGATTACTTCTTCTTGCGATTTGCCCGCAAGTCGGGCATTTTGAATGCGACACTTGGTGTTACCTCCTTGTACAATACATCCTCGTATTTCAATAACCACTTGGTGCTTTTATGTATTTTACCATCATTGGTGGTAACTTTCCATTCACAATCACCAAACTGTTTATAAAACTCAGTTTCAGCAAAGTTCATTGTAATGTTTCCGTAAAGTTATCAAAGTCTACAATCTGAAATGTTAATGGATTATCAAAACTAGCATTTTCCATAAAATCATCTAAATCGTATTGTGAGATAAAGTTCATGGTGCATACAAAGTTATCTTGTGAATCGTAAACAAAAACTAATATCATGATATGCCCTTGTAAAACTCTTGTTCGTTAATATATGTAGCCTTGTGATAATCATACAACAAATCAGCCATGCCAGGCGATCCTGTACTGTTAAATCTTACTTTTTGTATATGAACCTGTGTCTGTTGTGGATTATTCGCCACATCCCGCCAAATTGCAATACAATTATCTGCTTTGTTATACCAATGAGCGCTGCCACTTATGTCATAAGGCCGTGGAACAGGATAGTTACCATCTTTATCCTTTTGCATCTTCATCGGATGCGCTACTAAAAACAAATGTGTCTTGTAATCTCTAGCTGCCCTACGCAATTCAGTAAGAATACGGCTAATGTATTCAGTTTCGCTTAATCCTGCTGGCCTGTAATGGTCCATCTCATTCCACGGGTCAATTACCAAAGCTCTAGGTTGTGTTATAGATTGGTCAAGCCACGGCAAAGCCTCATTAATAATGTGCATAGGAGTAAACTCAGTTTCGCTTGGTTTAATAAACGAAAAGTTTTTATTCATACGATCAAGTGAATCTAACATTTCTTCCTGTGACATACGTTTATTACCAAAGAAAGGTTTTTGTGCATACTTCTCTATAATCTTTTTAGCGTGCATTTCTAATGGATGATTTTCAGGACTAAACATAGCAATACGATAATTGTGATGTACAGCAAGATTAACGCACAACGCATCCAGCCACTCGGACTTCCCATGACTAGGCATACCAGTTACCACAGTAAACTCACCTTCTTTCACGGTAAAGAACTGATCTACGTTAGACCACCCTGTAGTATGACCTTTAGCAACGCCTTTAACGTATAAATCATCTATTTCTGTTAATAAACTTCTAGGATTGACTATCATCTCAATCTCCGCAAAAACATTCAATAGACTCGTCTATAAAATCTATGGTTTTCTGATTATGTGCATTGTCATACATCTGCTGATAACTAGGGCGATCCTTCCTAAATCTGCCCCCCCCACCAAAGGACAGATTTGAGGTCTGAACCATTGTTTCCATCTTTGCCCACCAAATTGCACGTTCTGGCTTTTCTTCAATAAGCGATTGTACTTGCTTCCCACCTTTAAGAAAACACAAATCACAATTTCCGTGCATTGTAGTTCCATTGTTATTAAATAATCCCAAATCAAAAGATTGAGCTTTCCAAAAATTGCCAACAATTTCTTTGGTAACTCCATCGCTTCCTAATGGAGCAACTTTTTCTCCATATTTTCCATCATAATTATTAGCAACTTTAGCCAATCGTCTTTGTTCATCAGCTCTAATACCAATCATGTTAATTACAGATTCAAGTCCAATTGATTTTGCATAACGTTGCATTGTTTTTATTTTCAATTCAGCAGTACAAAACCTACTAACTGGGTTGGGTAAAAATTTACGTTTAATAATTAATGCTTCAAAAGGCTCACCATTACGACTAGCTGTTTCATAATTAACAATTTCAAATTTTGATTCACTATCTCTAAATTCTAACCAAACAATATTAACATTCCAATTAACGCCACAATCATTTACAAACTTTAATGTAGCTTCTTCTTCTTTACCTGTATTAGCAAAAACAACCATTGCCTCTTTGGGAAGTTTTCCATTATGAGCTTCTAATACTTTCCAAAGCATATAACCAGATGTGCGACCTCCACTAAAGCTAATAAATGTTGGCTCTGTAATTAAATATGGATTCATAATACCACCTTGTTTTTCTTTTCATCAGGAACTTTAGCCCAATTGTCTCTTATGGCTTTCATAAATGCAGCATCCCAATTTGTGTATTTATAGTTTCTAGCTATAGATGATAAAACAAAATTATCAAAATGTTTTTGTAAATTTGTATATCCATTTTTTTGCGCCCAATCTATCACTTTATCAGTCATGTAAAAATCAACAGGAATTGTTGTCTCTCTCTGTCTCTTCTTTGTCTCTGTCTCTGTCTCTGGGATAGCATCCTGCAAGCATGGCGCTAGCATAGTGCTAGCATCTAAAAAGAATCCATTGTCAATCAAAGGTTTAAGTGCAGATTCTAATTCTTTTTGTGATATTCTTAAACGAAATTCAAGTTCATCAAAATCAGCATCAAAAATACCTTCTACAGATTCAGACGCTAGCAACCATAAAACAGGTGCTAGACCTTTGCTAGCAAGTGGCAAGCGCATAAATTCTTTATCGTTTAATAGATCACGGTGTAATTTAATCCAAGGAGGATTTCGATCTTTATAATGCTGGAACTTAACCCAGTTCTTAGGTATTAATTTCATATAACCTCCTAATATTCCCTCTTTAAAAAAACTGGGCAGGATACGGAGGGAGGAACGTATCTTTTCGGTCTGCATAACCTAGCCCATAAAGATTAAATCATAGTTATTTAATAAATGCAAATAAAATATTTTTAAAATAATTACAAATAATGCTTGACACGTTCCGACATTGGTATAAAATGACTACATCAACACAGGAGATACAAAATGAAAACAGAACAAATCTTAGCAGACCTTACAGCAGAATTAAAAGCTGATAATGATAAAGCAGAACTTAAAGCTGCGTTACGTGCAATTAATGAACAGTATATTAACAGTCAAGTTTACAAAATAGCAAAGGCAACACCAACAGTATGTTTTGATCGTGTAAACGATCGTATTGGTTTAACACAAAACGGCAAGACTAAATTTTAAGGAGATGATGATGGGTGATAATATCGCAATATTAGCTTTAGGTGGGGCAGTAGTATTAGCAATATTTGTAATTTTTGAATTGATAGCGAAGTGGAGGAACTGGAAATGAGTTTAAGTTCATATGAAGACATGGTAGACGAATATCTACATAACGAAATTGAAGAGGCTGCCTGGGAAGATGGTTTTGTTTGGGATTTGCTTAAAGACGAATACGTTGATGAAAAGATAACCAAAGAAAAGTTAGCTATAATGTTTAAAGCTTATTGTCGTGTTTATAGCAGCTCTGGCGTCACTAAAGAAAATGCAGAAAAAGATTTATTGCTAATGACCAAATCTTTAATGAAAGATATGTATCAAGAAGCTTATCATATTTGCAACGAAAGGAATGTGTAATCATGCCTAATTTAATTTTAGATAAAGAAGAAGCTGAATTGCTAGACAAAGTAGATTGGGATAAAACAATGGAAAAACACCAAGACAAGTTTAGCGATTTTATTAGAGGTGAAAAAGGTTGGAGTATTATGGATTTAGAATCAATGTTTGTATTAGAACATTTAACTGATGATGAAATTATTTGGAGTTAATCATGTGCCAACAACAATTTGAAGCTGAAGTAATGGACGAACTTAAACAACAGGAGCAAGGCAAGTGAGTGAACAATTATATAGCGTTGAGGAAATTGCAGCGCAGATGAAAAAGTCAACCAGGTGGGTTCGCAAACTTTGCTTGACTGGTAAACTTAATGCAGTTAAGGTAGCTAATTCTTGGATCATATTAGAAAGGTGGAGTAAATGATTACACATTTAAATTTGGAGGATGGGGTAACGCTTGAGGTGGAGTTTGATTATGAAGAACCAACTTACGCATACTTTGGGGATTTAGAAGCATTGACTGAGTCTGTGGCTAGGGCTAAAAAGGCTTTGTTTTTAGGGGTGGATGTGTTACCATTAATCAAAGCGTTAGGCCTTTACAATGAGCTTAACTTGATTATTGTAGCCAATATGGGGGCGTTAGAATGAGTAAAGAATATTATGAGGCATTGATGAAACTACATGGTCAAATTAAAGATTTTTGGGGTAAAAAATGAGCAATGTATATACAAAATTAATGACTGCTAGGTTAAAGCTACAAAATAGCAAACTTGAAAAGTCAGGTCACAATAAATTTGCTGGTTATAAATATTTTGAACTTGGTGATTTTTTGCCAACAGTACAAAACATTTTTAATGACTTGGGTTTGTGTGGTGTTGTATCTTATACGGCAGAACTTGCAACGCTTACTATTACAGATGGAACTGATAGTATTGTTATTACAAGCCCTATGGGTAGCGCAGCGTTAAAAGGTTGCCATGAAGTGCAAAATGTAGGTGCAGTAGAAACATATCAACGTAGATATTTATGGGTAACAGCTATGGAAATTGTAGAACATGATGTATTAGATGCAACCACAGGGACGGACAAAGGTGCGCCTGCAAAAAAGCCTAACGTTGTAGAGCCACCAAAAGAATCTATTACTCCAATGGCTGGGGCGTTAGATGGCTTTACAACAAATGAGTTGGATTCATTTGCAAGAATAGCAGAGGAAGTTACATACTTTGTTAATAATGATGATGTGCCAAGTGCAAAAAATGCAGTAGTAGGACTTTCTAACGATGAACAAAAAGCTGTATGGGCATTGTTAGAATCACATATTCGTAGTAAATATAAAAAAGGATAAATCATGGCTGAGAAAAAAATATACTTAGATTCAGGTTTTACTAACACGGTTAAAAAGACGTCTGACAAATCACCAGACTATCGCATTAACATTACGCTAGGGGTAGATACCATTGACGCTATTATTGCAAGTGGTGGCAAGCTACAGCTATCCGGATGGAAAGCTAATTATGGCAAAGGCGATACTGTAAGCTGGAAGGCTTCAGCAGATATTTTTGTACCAAAGACAACAGATGCTAAGGACTTATCTGACGTAGACTCAGACATTCCTTTTTAAAATCAATGGGGGAAAGCACACTCTGTTATTGACTGAACAGAACTCAATATATTGTGATTATTATATGAACCGTGTGAGTACCCCACCATTTTAGGAGCTTGATATGAATGACCAACAGATCAAATACATTATGCAGCGTGTCCAAGAGTGGGAATCAAAGATACGTGATACTGACGTGCAATACGATACAGAACTAGAGAATAAGCTAGTGCAGACGATTGAGCATGGTGAAGCCATTGTCGTGGAGGCAAAATGAAGATTGAATTTACAGCAGATGATAACGACTTATTATATGATGTGCTAAACGCAATGTTTATAGCACAATTAAAAAGCCAATTAAAGCTTACTAGGGAAGATATTGAAACTGCCTGGAATGATGAAGATCGAGATGCAGCACAAGGTGTCATTAATGCTTGCTTGTGCTTGCTTGCTTATTACACAACTCAAAAAGAGTTTAATGATTTCATTGATGATGAAGAGCTTATACCTTTAGGAGATTAAAATGAAACTAGAATTGTTTTGGTTAATTTATTGGGGATGTGTCATTGGATTTTTTGTATTGATCTGGGCGATTGTGAATAGAAAATGACTAAAGACGATTATGTATTGATATGTAAAAGATGTGGTGATGATTTAGGGATTGAATATGTGCCTGATGAACAACAAGAGCCTTATGCTTATGCGTATATAAGAGAAGATGGGGTTGGTCAGCTTTGTTGGGCTAAAAGGGATGCCAGCCTATTTAAAGACTTGCTGGATGGATGGAAAGAAATTCCGCTTTATACAAAGGAAAAGAATCATGAGTGAATTTAAAGTAAATGAGTTTGATTTTGAAGTCATTAGGGTTGAGGAATATGAAGATGGTTCTGCCGATTTGGAAGTACACATGAGTGAAGAGTCTAAACGATTTTTAATTAACTATGCGTTTTTAGACATTATCAAGAAAGCAGCAAGTCAGTTTGAGGAGCATTTTAGTGATAACGTTCAAACCATACAAGTTCCCGACAGGCCGACTGAATTTAATTGGTCGTATGAGAAGGGTGCGGAGATCAAGCAAAATGTCAACAAGGGCGATTCAAAAATGGATGAAACGGAGAAATAAATGGAAATGCTAGAGGAAAAGTATTTAGAAACGCTAGGACGCAATATATTGTTGCAGCTTGAGCTTAACAAAGATATCACAGCGTTGGAGTTGGGTAGCTATGCTTGGTTAGTAGCTAACTTTGTGCAGGGTGAACAGGATAGGGATTCTATTAACGATCTAGAGTGGAATGAAGGCAGAATGGATATAATCGGGCAAAATGGAAATGTGGGCTATGATTAAACTAGTAATTGACTATTTGTTGTGTTACGCCAGCGCCTTTGCACTAGGATTCTTTTGTGCATTAATGCTGGCGTATGTTTACATAAAACTTACTTATCCATAAAAAAATAGGAAATATAATGAAAACAATAGTTAATACAGATGTAAAAATTCCAAAAAAAATGTTAGATGCACTTACATTATTTGAAACATATTGTGTAGCTAATATGAAAAAAGAAACTACTGAAGACGAAGTAAAATCTTTTTTGGAAAGTTTGTTTAGTAAAGGATTTGCTAATAAATTTAAATCAGAATATTTATATTAATAGCCTAAAGCTTTTAACATATCTGCAGTTAATATTCCAGCGTAAGGTTTCATTTGCAAAGCTCTAATATCTTGTTGAGATGGATTTCTAGGATCAATAATTCCACGAGATTCAGCAGCATTAGGAAGCAATTGGAATGCAGATAAATCTTTATCCAAAACTCCCAATCCTTGCCCTGGAACTCCTTTTGGATATGCTTTGTGTCCTGAACTTTGAATCATAGGTAAATCAGGAAATATTTGTCCTACATTTTGCAATCCAGAATCAGCCCCCATTAATTGGGATGGATCTGCCACAGCCAATCTTGCTTCTCCAATACTTAATCCACCCTCATTTCTGTATTTTTTATCAAGCATATTTTTTAATGCTTTTCGTGTTTGGTCCGAAGCATTCCTAAATTGGTCTATTCCTTCTTCAGAACCCATGCCTTTAAAATTTGGAATAAAAGCTTTTATATCAGAATTAACATCTCTTTGAGCCGCCCTTCCCATGTTATTGTTCATATAACGAAGCATTGTTTCGCCTGTCATATTTGCAAAATCACCGCCAGTTGGAGCCATTCGCCAAGGCATATATAATGGATTTTTCCCTGTAATATCTTTTAGCATTTGAGCATTTTTAATAATTGCATTAGATGGTGCTTTAGCTGAAGCCCATACTTGCCCTGGATTATTAAACATATAATTTTGGCCACCTTGCAAATCAACCCCAATAGGGACATCATTTATTGAATGCAATTGACCTACATTAGTTCTATCAGACATAGAAGTAATAAATGGATAGCCTTCGTAATCTGCAAGAGAAACTTTATTTTGAGCATGCTCTGGAACATCTACTTTTGTGGTTAAATTATTTAATCTTTGTTGTTCTAATTTTCTAGGATCAAATCTAGGATCAAATCCTAAATCTCCCATTTTTACTTCTTTTATAACTCCTCCTAATGAGGGGATAAAAGGCAATAATCCAACACCATTTAACAATGCACTAGCATATTTTTTATTCTTAACGTCATTAACTGCTTGTATACCTGATTGAATATCACCACTAATAGGCATAAATGAATTAACAAACTGACCTGTTTCAGCTAAATCTACGTTAGGAATACCATTTTTAGTATACGGGTTTGTTTGGTTAGCCATTGGCACTCGTAGTGCGTCTATAAGCTTTCTAACGTCTGCCATTATTTCAACTCCAAGTTTTGTTTAATCCACTTTTGTAATTCTAACAATTGTAATACGTCATTAGCGCAGTCTACGGGCGAAGCTCCTTCGGCACTAGGTTCAACGCTTTTGGTTGTTCCATTAGCACCTTTGGCGGTGTCGGATAGGTCGGACACTTGACTGCTTGCGGGACTGACTGGCAACCACTTAACAGGACGATTAGAATAATAAGATTTAAGCGAGTCCACAGCATGAGCGTATTCCTTCGTAATATTTTCACTAATAGTATGCTGATTCTTAACCAGCGCAGCATTTTTTTCTTCCTGTATGTGTGCATTAGCCTCTGTAAGCGATTTAAAGGTGTCATACGCCCGTTTTTCATGGCTATAACCCTCGTAGTATCCAAAGACAAAAATAATGGCCGTAGAGGCCACAATTACAATCTGCTTCCAATACATTGTCCAGATCATTTTGTATCCTTCTTTAAGTACATTCCGCTTCCTGCTCCTGCCATAATAGAACCCAGACCAATACCAAAGTCGGTGAAGCTAAAAGTATGATTAGCAATAACGTGAGTGACGCTGCACCAAAAAAACACCAAAGTGCCAGTTGCCGCAATCGTTTTAACAAGACAATACGTTTCATTATTTGGCTCGGTTAGTAAATCTTTAAGAAATTTCATTACCCCTCCTTAATCATTAACGAGAGGCGTTTAGCTCTTGCTCCTACTTGAGTAGCCCATTTAGATTTGAGCATTGATTCAGAAGCCTCTGTATATTTACCCTCTTTAATCAGTCCGAGAGTTGTAGCGAATCCTAGCAGTCCTTTTAAGCCTAAATTAAAACACATATTGGTTAATGCTCTTTGTCTTACGTCAGACAATGTTAATACCCACGGCAAGGCACTTGTAAGCCCCGCAAACGCTTTATTTATATCATTTAATAGTAGGAGGTCAATCTCGTCATCTGAGAGTCCTACGTCAGTTAAATTGCGTCCTATGCCAATGGTCATTTTACCGACTGTATCAACATAGGGCTTGTTACGTTTACCTTCGTCTATCGTTAATTCTTGCTTTAATACGTCAATATTCATTCTTTTCCTTTTAGATAAGCAAGATCCTCATCATTTAACATTCCAATAGAGTCGGTATCATAAAATTCACATTCCCCACAAACGTCAACCTCAATTTCATTTTCGTCTATTTCAAATGCATTTCCACACCAACTACAAATGCTTATCTTTTTCATGTATCAGGCTTCATTAAGAATACGTTAGCAGGAAGGATTGTTTTATCGCCTTGAATCCATTGTATGACAATGTCATCTTTTTCGTGTGTAAAGCAGCCTGGCAATACTTGACCGTCTTTGCGCAAGGCTACTACAGCGAATTGAAACTCTTTAGAGATTGATTTAACAGGACACGCTATGCTAGAGATTCTGATCACTACGTTTTCATTGAACTGATACGAAAGAAACTTGTCCTCAGCGTTAGCATTAAGTGTAAAAAAAGCCGTTAATACGGCTAATGTCTTTTTCATCTTAATCTCCAAACTTATCTTTAAGATATTTCAATGTTAAAGGTAGCTCATCAAATCGTCCGTCACATACGTCATATAACATATAGCAACCACGAAAATGATTATTGCCCTGTGCGCCCAAATAGCTCTCATTATGTTCGTAACATGAACCACAGATAATGGCAGTCATCTCAGAGCCGTCAGCTCGCATCCCATAAGCAATCTGTCTACCTTGCTGGTGTCCAGCAAAACAGCTCATGTGCTTTTTAGTTAGCAAGGCCTGTGCAGAACCAATCGGTCTACCCATAGCGCCTGACGTAAAATAGTGAGAGTAAGCAATACCGTCAATCGTAATCACTTCTAGAAAAGGGATCACTTCCCAGTCTTGATACGGAAGGTCATCTATAGAGATAAGTCCGTCTAGCTTACGATCTTCATTGACAGCACGAAGGATACGCTCCTCGTGGTTACCCAATGTTAGAACCATGCGAGGATGATATTGCTTGTCTTTGTTGCGTTTGGCTTTAGCATTGAACTCGTAGATAGGGATCAGTAACGCATCCATAGCCTCACGAGCCGCTTGAATATCTTTGTTGTAACTTCTGCCCTCGAATGACTTTTTGCCTACGTCATAAGAAGAAAGGGACTCCATATCAGCGAAGTCCCCTATACAAATAATTACGTCTGGTTTTTTAGCAACGATATATTTACCGATGCAGGTTAAGAATGAGAAATCATTTCCATCTTTGGCCTGTACGTCAGGCAAGACGAAATGCGTCTTAGTGGGTGGCGTCTGGTAGCTCATAATAAAGTTGTAAGTCCTCATCAGAAAATAGAATAATTCTCGTTCCATCTTCTATATACATTACAAACTCATCATTGTCAATACCTGCTTCAACAATAGTTTGACCTACCATGCGTTCTATTAATGATTCTACTGCTTCTTGTTCACTCATTTATCAGCCTTGTGGTCTAGTTTTTCAAAAATACGGTTAAGTGAGGCTTCTATTCTATCTAGTCTAGCTTCTAAATCTTCTTTGCGAACATAGTGTGTAGGCAAATCTACTTCAATTTGTTTCATGTCAGATTTAAGGTCTTGAACTGCATCCCATAATTGTCTAGCAAACCAGCCTAAAACAGAGAGAACTGCACCGATGATTAAATTGATGATGGATTGGTCTTGCATTATTTAACTCCATATACCAAGATTGAGCCATTATCAAAACTTCCCGCACCTGCTGCAAAAGTAATAGATGTACTTGCAGTAGATAGTCCAGAATTGTTTGTATAAGAAGTAGCAGTTCCGCCAGTATCTGAAGTGGTTGCTGTGTAATATCCAGTTGTTAAATCAATTAAAACAGTTCCATACATATTTGATGCGCTAGAAGGAGTTATATTATTGCTATTTAATTTAATATTGCTAGCACTTGAAATTGAAGCACCATTTAATTGACATTGAATTTGTTTATATCCTGTTAATGTTAATCCTGTTAATGATTGTGATGTACCACTTGTTGTTGTAATAGTACCTAATAATGTCATGCCACCTGTTGATGGCGTAGGAGCTACACTTGCCCAAATGTTAGTTGTCGCTGCTCCTGTACCAGAACCTACAGCAGTAGCAGTAAATACTGTGCCTACAGATGGCTGCAAAGTAATTGTAGTAGAAGCTACTGTTTGTGATGCTGATACTGTGTAAGTTCCTGTTCCACCTGTACCTGTGCCAAGAGCAGTAATATAAGTACCAGCAGTTACACCTGTTCCTGATATATATGTGCCTACAGCTAAAGTTCCTGAGCCGACTGCTGTTACGGTAAGCGTAGTTGTAGCAATAGAACCTGTTACAGAGCCTGACGCAGTTGCACCTACAGTAGTCCAATCAGTAGACCCGATTGTAGATAATGTGTATTGAGTACCTACAACAAATGAACCTGCGTTTACAGTTGATACTGTTTGTGATGTTAATACGTTACCTGTAGCTCCTGCATATACAGGTTTTAATCCTGATGTACCATTGCCTAAAAACAAGTTATTTAACAAGAATGAATTAGTACCTGTGCCGCCATTAGCTACGTTTAAAGTACCATCTAATACTAAATTGCCTGTTGAGCCAAGTATCCCAAATGTATGTGTGCCTGAACCCGCAGCAGTCGTATTAATCGCTGCACCACCACTAGTTAGCGATACGTTAAATGTCGTAACACTAGAGTTTACAACATAATAAGTCGTATTAACGCTTAAACCTGTTGGCAAAGTGCCTGTAGTAAACAACTCAATTTGTGTGTTGTTAGCAGGTAAATCACCACTAGAAACAGTGAATACGGCAGGACTAGCAAATGAAATTGTGACTGATTTAGTAGGTGTAGTGTAAGTTTTTAAACCTGTAGCACCGCCACTCCATGACGTAACTAATGTATTTACATTTAGATAAGGGTTAAGTAACTGAAATTCTGTGCCATCATAAACAACTTGCACTACTGCGCCTGATTGAATATCTCCCGCCACAAGAGCAGTTGTTCCTGTTTTAGTTACAGACTTAACCCCAATAGAGTTAATATTTAGCGTACAAGCACCTGTATTGGTCGATGGAGCTACAAAAAAGAAACGTTGACCTGTTACATAGGCTGACATACCTAAAGCCGCTGTAGCCGTCATAACGTTAGTGCCAGCAGCACTTGTTAAGTAAGTAAAAGCTGAATCTTGAATCTGACCTGCACTAGCGTATTGCGTTCTAACTGTTGCATCTGCTACGCCTGTATGAGCAAATCCGCCCATAGGCAAGTTACCTGTAGGTGTAGTTTGACCATCAGATGAGATTGATTGTGTTAAGGCTGTTGCCATATCATTAAACGTATTATTCGTTGTTGTAGATGATATAGTAGTGCCTGTGACTACAGGATTACCTGCTGGAAGTACGTATGTACCTGCTCCGTTACGTGCCATTTATTGCTCTCCTTGTGGTATAATCTTATTATGGATTATATTGATTTTCTTTGGATTAAATTAATTGTTGTTACTGTTGTATGCTTTGTAATAGGATTTATTATTGAGCTATAAGAGTAGGGTCAACAATTGGCAAGCCTTTACGCAAAGCTTCCGCTAATTTACTATTTTTTGTGGCTTTATTTTCTACAAAGTTTTTAACAGCATTGCTATGTAAAGCCGCATTTAATCCTCGACCAGCAGCAATTGAGCCAATAAGCGTTGGTATTCCTGCGCCTAAACCAACAACTGAACCAGCCAAAGCTCTTTGCATTGAGCTATGTTGACTTTCTCTTTGTTTAACAAACTGAGCTGCAATATCTGCTAATGTTTGTAACTCAGGATTATTAATATTTTTCATATTAGCTAAACGAGCTACAGAAATTCCACCTTCTGCGCCATTTTGAGCTAAATTTTCAAGAGATAACATGTTGCCATATTGTTGACGAGTTTTTGCAAAAGCTTGAGCTTGATCTGGCCCTAATGAACGATTTAAAGCATCCATTAGTTTCTTTTTTAAATCACGAGCATAAAATGCTTCAGGGCTATTTCTATCTGAAATAATATCCAAACGTTTTTTAATGTTATAAGCTGCTTGGCCGTCAATTTCACCAGTTTGATTGGCTTTTGCAAGAATTTCATCAACTTGATTTTTAATAATTTTAGCTTGATCAGAGCCAAGTTCTTTTCCTGCTGTATCTGCTGATTGAGATAAATCATTAAGAAAAGCATCGTCAACTTTAACTGTATTGTTTTTTAATGTATCTTCAAACTTACCGCCCAAATCAGTTTTAGCATTGCGTAATGCTTGCGTAATATTGTGATTGTCTTGACCAAATAAATTAGATGCGGCTTTGTTAAGTTGTTGCTCCATTGCATGCTCTACTTCACCACGTCCGCTAAAAGGAACATAATTAAGTGTAGATGCTACAGCGTTCATAAATTTACTATTAGTTAATCTATCAGCAGGAATATCAATTCCTAATGCTTCTGCTTTATCTGCTAATGCACGAACTTCAGGAGATACCCCTTGCCCTCTAATTGCTTTAGCTAAAGCACCGCCTGTAGCACTAGCAGCTTTTCCTAATACTGGAATAGCAACACTAATACCAGCACCTTGAACAGCATCTTCAGGATTAATTGCAGCCGTAGAAGCACCGCCAGTTACAGCGCTACCTAAAGCTCTTGCAGCAAGACCGCCAACTCCTTTAGCGCCATTTACATCCATACCGCTAGATTCAATAGCTTTAATTAATGTTGGTGAATTTTTAAGAAGCGGAACATATTTAGCTGCTTTTCCTAAAACACCACCCACAGGAGCAGTCATTCCAATGTCACCTATTACTTCACCTGTTTTAAATAAACCAGATTCAGGATTTACACCTTGCTCAGCAAATGTTTTTTCTAATTGTTGTCTATTAAACTCAGAGATAGGTTGACCATTATGAGTCATTCCTAATTTATCAGCAATTGGCCCTAATACATTGCTTGCTGTAGTAACGGCAGATTTAAGGCCTCCCATTGCCATTGTTTTTAATGGATTAGCTGGTTGAGCTAAATTCATTGAAGGAATTGGTGTAGAATCTTCCCATGAAGAAGGTTGATTGCCAGTTCTTATTTGTTGAATACGAGCTTTAATTACATCATCAGGAGTTCCATCAGGTATCCCACGAAGCAATATTCCATCTTTAGTTTGAATGTCCATTACCAATCCACCGTTCTGACTTTAGGAGCAGCTTTAGAAAGAGGAGTATATTCATCACCAAAAGAACCAGCAATTGAATTATTTACTCCAGCATAATTTGCTCGCAATCCTTTTAATTTTGTTAATGTTGTATTTTTATCATCATTTGGTTGCGGAATTAATGGTGCAGTAGAAGCATTTTCACTAGGTGTTACAGCACCGCCTAATAAATCATGACGTTTTACAGAAGCAACACCATTAACTGCTTGTCTTACTCCAACGCTATCAGGATAACGTCTTGACATATAGGTATTGCCTAATCCTGCTTGCAATCCAAAATATTCTTTAGGAGCATTTTCTACTGCCGCAATTGCATCATCAATTTGTTTTAAACTTGCTTCATTTGCAGAATAGGCTTGACGAGCAGTAGGAGGAATTTCTTTTAATGGTTTATCAGCAGGGCCACCTTTTAATTGAGTTAATATAAAATTGCCATTTTCATCTAGTTTAGTTCTTCCAGTAGTATCTTTTGCAAATCCATAACCTGAAGGAGGTTGAGAACCAGCTTCAGGAGCTATGCGAGTTTCTTTAGCAATAGCAGCTTTATATGTTGCTCTTAATGGGTCATTAGGTGCAAGTTTATTCATCTCGCTTGTTAACTTACCAATAGTTGATTCGCCACCTTGACTAGCTGTTGTTTCTTTTTTAATAGCATCTTGATATTGTGGAATGCGTGGATCATTAGGATTTGCTGATTGAATTTGTTGCAATTCAGAAGTAAGTTTACCTAATGTAGAAAATGTAGTTTTATCTTCTTTATCAGGAGCAGAATAAAGGACTTTTCCTGATTTAGTAACAAGATTTTTTCCAACAACCATTGGAGTATCTTCTTTAAATTGATTTGCAAATTGAGTTTCAAGCATTTTAGGAAGCATCTCAGGCATTGCTGAACCAACTTTAGCCATATATTCTTGTTGAGAATATGGTTGTTGCGTAGTTTGTGTAACTCCAGGTATACCACCAGCATCTTGATAATCTACAGGAGATTCAACTTGCTTTCCTTTTGACAAATCAGACAATAATGCACCAAGTTTAGCTGATTTAGCAGTTTGATAGCCACCATATTGCTTCATCGCTTCATTTTCTTGTTGACCAGCTATATATTTATTAGCTAATCCTGCCAATTGTTGAGTCCATGAAGGAGCTACATAATGACCTGATACCATCTGACCTTGAGGCATCTCTTGTTGACGTAAAGCATCAGCCATCGCTAGTTTACGTTTAAGCTGAAGTTGAATCATTGCATCATCAGCAGGAATTCCGCTTAAGTCTTGAGCGTTGTAGTCCATATTTAAGCCCCTAACATTGCGTAATTAACAAGTTTATAGCCATCTTCATGTGTAGCTACAGCTTCAGGTATTACTTTTTCAACTTCTTGCGCCATAACGCCAATATGTGAGCCATGACCCCATGTATCTTTATATTCAGGCTTGTAATTAAACTTGTAAATGTTAATGCCATTGTTAAGTGCGCCAATTTTACTAATATTTTCTTTAATGTTTTGGTCAGAACCAATTGCTCCCCATGCACTAGGCATAGATAATCCTGTAATTCCAGTACCTGCTGCTGCGCCACCGCCTAATGCGCCTAATCCACCTAACGCCCCACCTGATAATAATGTTCCACCAAGTCCTAATAATCCACCCATAAAATTGCCTGATGCTGCATTTTGAGCATTATAATTAGCTAATTGTGAATTATAAGTATTTTGAGCTGCGCCTGTTAAATCTGGACCAGCAACCTGTGGCATAGCAGCAGTATTAACACCTTGAGGATTCTGAACTTGTGCGCCTGTTTCTAATGAATTAATCATGTTGATTGGATTATTCATATTTTGCAATGCTTGGTTGTAAGCTTGTTGGTTAGCAGTTAACCCTACACCCATACCACCAGTAATTGCTGATGTGCGTTGATCGTTTTGACCTTGAGCAAAGTTACGATAAGCATTGTCATACGCTTGAGTGCCAGGTACAACACCTTGATTAGCCATTTGAGATTCAAAAGACTGTTGAGCTTGTTGCATTTGTGGCTGAAGTCTACGCATAATTGCATCAGAATATGTTTCGCCAGGATTAATGCCATAACTAGGAAGCTGTGACATATCTACGCCACCTTGACCGTTTCTAGATTTATTTAGCAAATCTTGAGCATAACCAAGTTTGCTTGTACTTAATCCTTCTTTTGCATTAAGAATAGCTTGTTCAGCAGGGCTTAATGTTTGTGTAGCAGTCCATTGATTAGAGCCTTTAGTATAATCAGCAATATTAGGTGCTTTTAAATTATTATAATTGTTTTTACTAGAAGTACCACCACCTATGCCAAAAATACCACCATTTTGACCATAGTTAATTCCTTTAGAAGCCCCATATGAATTAGAAGCTGCTAATTGGTTATTGTAAGCCTTTAAAGCTGCATCATAACCTGCTTGGTCAATAGTAGGTGAACCTTGAGAATAAGTAATATTTCCGTAAGGAGTTACTTGATTGACACGATTAGCTTCTGTTGTATATTTAGCTAAAGCTAAATTATCTGCTGCTTGTTGTTTTGCTAGAGAAGTATAATCAGGAGTTGCTGGGGCTGAACCACCTTTGCCACCATTGTAACCAGGGTGTTTTAATACACCTAAAAATTTACTATTAAACATTTATTTACTCCAATTTAACATACGGCAGTTTTCAGGCCATAAAGTCATAATTAATAAATCACCATTACGACCTGCATCTTTGAGGGTAGCCTCGATGACAAATCCTATGTGCTTGTTAAGTTTTATTGCTTTGTAATTATCTGCTTCAACAGTTGCTGTAAAACGTTTTACTTTAGCAATGTTAAAAATGTAATTTGCTACTTGAAACCAATACTCTCTAGGAGGGTTAGCATCTATGCGTTGATGACCAAACATATTATTGCCGTTAAAATCTTCAAACGCAGTTCCAGCAATTAAGATGCCATCTTTTTCCCAACCAACCGCTGTCATTCCTTCTGTGAAATGCCCAATCCCTTGCATAGTCCAATGAGCAACATCATCACCAGAAACCATCATAATAAATGCTCCTATAATATGGCTTGACTTTGAAACATGTCTAAAGTATGGCGCCACCCTCAATAACTAAATCTGTAGATACCCATCTTACCTGAATACCTGAGCATGATGTTTTTACAACAGGTGCGCCATAATAACCAACACCATTTAATCCTTGCCAATTCTGTAATACAGATAATCCACCGCCCCATGTAGAGGCATCCCATATAGCAGTATCCCATTTAGCATAGGTACTTGGAGTATAGGTTAAAGATGTTGTAGGGATTTCAATATTGAAATCAATGTTTACGCCAGCAAATATAGAAGGTTGACCATCAGTTCTAAAAATGGGGCGTGACATAGTAAAGCGTTTTAAAGCACCTGCATTACCAAAGTTTGTAAATGCTTGTAATGCTGTGCCGGTAATGTTATTTACATCATCAATATTTCCATTATAAGCATGGGCTACATAACCATTGCCACCAAAGTAAGGCTCATCGTTGAACATTTCCATGCAATTAGCGTTCCAGCCTGTGTAGTTACACCAAGCCCCTGTAATGGTATTCATTACATATTGTTGCTGATTGTTGCCTTCTTGCACAGGTACATTTAGCCACAATTGATTGATTGTAGGAACGTACATAGTCTGCCAACCAAAGTTACTTGCATAATTGGTGACTGCTTCTGAAATAGCGTACTGAATCTTATCTGTAATAGCTACTCTAGGTTGTACACGAGATGATTGCAAAGCGCCTGACAATGGCACTACGCCATCTTGCGTAATTAAAAGCATATCGCCAGCATATTTATACATGCTTCTGCGACCTACAGGAGAGCCAATATCCCACACACCTACCATTGCCCATGTTGTTGTGCTTGTAGGGTCTGTGCCTTGATAGACGATTACTTGACCTTTAGATGTAACAATTACATAGTGGTCATTAACGCCTGTACCTGCATCAATAGTCCATGTGCCGTGAGCAACAATGTAACCGCCTTTAGTAGCCAAAGCAGAAACATCAACTGAATTAACTGCTCCTGCAATAGAATTTACAGGTAAATACCATGTTTTAAGACTATTTTTGCCAACAAAGAATTGACGTTGAGCATAAAGAATAGGGTCTAGCAAATCAGTAGAAGTTACCCCTGTAATGGTAGGTGTAGACCATGCAGAGCCATTATAATTGCGTGGGGCATCTACACCATTAGCCATTGATATAAAGTTGCCACCAGCCGTTGCAATGTTGCAATAACCCCATCTAGCATTAGTTAATCCTGTTACTACCGCTGCTCCTACTGCACCACCTGACGATACGTCATAAACAGATGTGCCAGCAATAGCAAATAGTTTATTAGTAGCTGCACCTGAGTAAGCCATGATGGTTTCTACTTGACCTGTAATGCCTGTAGCCCATTTAGTATAACCATTACGCAAAATACATTCTGTTGTAGCAGGATACCAATTTTCTAAAGTAACTGCTTCATTTGGTTGCATAGAGGTAAGTGAATCTCTAGCGTTCCATCCACCTACAGGAGCTGGCATTGATACTGGCTGTGATACAGCTCTTTTAGCTTGTGCCATTACTAGCCTCCGTAGTTTGCGTCAGGTATATTTTCGTATCCAATTAACACGTTAGCGGCTCTTGGCGCAAAGGATAGTGTAGCAGAACCTTGATCGTTTGCTTTAGAGATATTCAATTCCATATCGTAGTCACGTTGGTATGAACTTGAGTCAAAGCCCTTCACCTCAAAGTATTTCTTCTTTAAGGCAAGCACCATTAAACGGTCAGGGAATATGCAAGTGTCGGTATCTAATACAAAGCTTGTCTGAGGGACGCCAGCAGCGCTATCAGCCCATGCGTTAGAAATATATTCGTAGCCTAGATACTCGTTAGTAGAGATAATAGGCCATATTTGAAACTCACCGCCCATGATACGATAACGCATACGTGGGCCTGTTGAGATATAGCTAGACTTCAAGAACTGCCATTGTTGAGGTGTTTCAGGGCCTAGCATTTCCCAGCGTTTAGACTTGTCGTAGTGTGTACGATCTGTCTGTCTATCGTAGTCGCTAGGGAGTGAATATTTAGTTTGACCTAAAGTCAAATAAACATTGCCAGTAGCCGTTGGTAATTGTGAAACTGTTACGCTTGTAGAGGTTGGTGTGCCAGTGATATAAGTATCTTGATTGATACCTGTGCCTGTAATCATCCAATTGGTTGCGCCTACAGCGTTTATTGCTGTTACTACAGAAGCATCTAGCCCTGTAATTGTAGATGAGCCTGTAACTACATCACCATAAGATTGTTGGTATTGTGTGTAGAACCTATATTCACGGTTTAAAGCTTCCCACGGGAACTCTCTTGACAACTCATACCCTGCTGCATTAATTAAATAGTTTAATTGAATAACATCGGTAGAAGTATTACCTGCTACCTGTGTAGGTACAGCCAAGCCCATTTCACCTGTGGCCTGTTGTACGAGTTGTAAAAGAGTTGCCATTATTTTTCCTTATTAAGCTGCGCTTTTGGCTTTTTCCTTTGGCGCTGATTTTACTTGTGCAGCAAGTTCTTCCAACTGACGTTTCATGGCAGCAATCTCATCATCACGTTGACGTAAGGCTTCTGCTTGTTGTTGTACGACTGCTGAATCTTTAGCATTAGCTAAAAACGCTTTAGCTTTATCACGGAAGGATAGAGGACTCATGCCTACCATCATACCAATAGAGCCAATCTGCTCATCTGAAGCCGTTGCTACTTGTTCTACGGTATAGAACTTAAAGTGCTTTAATTCGCTTGCTTGAGCTGCATTTAAGATAGGCCAATCTTTTAATAGAGTGCCTTGAATTTGGTCACCACCGTCAGACTTCTCGTTTTGATACATTGCCCATTGAACAGGGAAGCGTCTTTTATCTTCATCCTTTGCAAAGGTATCAATAATAGTTAAGCGATCACCAGGAACTTCAATCCTAACAAAGTCAGCCATAAACTTAATCGGTCTGCCTTCTGCCAAGCTTTGAAACTCGTTGTCCATCTCTTTACTATAAAATTTTACTGCTAGTCTTGAATCGGGGTTGTTTAAATCTGTATCAATAGCCATTTAGTTCTCCAAAGTGGTTTGGGGTTTGTAGGTAACTCTCAAAATAAAAGATACCTAGAAACCCATCCCCGAAGGGATGAGAGTCTTAACTATTAAACTGAAGCTTTACTGAACCAACCGTAATCGCCTGTTACCATACCTGTAGCTGGAGATGTGTAAGAACCACCTGAAGCTGTTACCAAGAATGATGTAGCGTTTACTGTACATGCTGTTGTTGAAGCTGTGATAGTTGCGTTAGCTTTACCGAATACATAAAGCAAGCCGTCTGAACCCCATACTTGAACACCAAGCAATTGGTTGATAGGATAACCAGCAGTGATTTGAACTGCGGTTACTGTGTTTACTAAGTCGATGCCCACTAAAGGGGTTACTGAATATGCCATGATAATTTCCCTTAAGCTGTTAAGACACCGTTGAATTGAGGGCCAGAGCTTGTCATGTTACCAGCCCAACCAATCAATTTAACGATAGCGTCTTGGTTTACAGATTGACGTTCGCCACCGATAGGCACGAAGTTACGTTCTGCATGAGGACGGAAGAAGATGTAATTAGTGTTCAAGAACCACATATGGTTCGCTGTAGCTTGAGCGCCAATACCACCACCAAGAACTAGGTCAGCAGATGTACCACCACCGTAGAATTTCAATGAAGCGAAACCAGATGCGCCTTCTTCAGCAGAAGTTACACGTTGGATAGCTTGCAATGAGTTTACGTATAGTGAGTAGTAGTTGTTATCTGCAACAATCAAGTCAGCCTTGTCATTACCACGAACTAGCTTTAGAGCCAATTGTGTCATGTAGTTTTGAATGTTAGCAGCAGATACAGCAGCACCACCGTTAGTTACGCCTGAGAACGCTTGGTTACGCCAGAAAGTCCATGTAGCACGATCAATACCACCGTAAGTGCCTGAAGTTGGAGAGTCAGCAACGGCTGCACCCAAACCTGTCAAGTTCTTACCTGAGTTACCAGTACCGTTACCATAAATGTCTGTTTGGATACGGTTAGTCAATTGAGCTTCAGCAACTTGGATACGGCCTTCTAACAAGTCAATGATTTGTTCTTTAGAGCTATTTTGTAGCATTTCAAGACCACTGATTGTTACAGCAGAAGCGTATTGTGAGATGTTGAATTGAGCAGCAGAAATTGGGCTGTTAGGCGCAATGTTCAATGTTTCGTAGCCGCTGTATGAGTTAGTGTTGTTAGTTGTTGAGTCATTGTACATTACTTCTTCCAAGATGACGTTACCGCCAGAGAAAGGACGTACATTGCCACGCTTACGTAGGCGTTCAAGAACTGGGTTGTTGTTTGTTACGTTGTCTGCTAATTTACCGCTACGTGATTGGATGGTGGTAGCGATAATGTCAGACACTGATGAGTTGGCAAATGCCATAATAATCTCCTAAGTGTTAGATAATTGAACCCGATGACTCAAACTGCTTTAACAGTTCGTCACGGATACTTGCGCCTTTTCCACCTGTACTCGTAGACGCTGTTGGCGATGACGATTTCGGGGATAGAGCCTTAGCTTTAGCATTGGCTATTTTTGCTTGACGATCTGCTTCAGATTTGTGAGCCTGTTCGGCCTGTACTTTCTGAGAGATATTGTCATTCAATCGTATAGCTTTGTCATAAGCAGATTGGAGGTCATTAGCCATTCCAGCTTGGAGTAATCCAGCCATCGTTTCTCTAACCTCATCGAAATACGGCTTGTCTTGCGAGAAGCTTGATATTTCACTTTGTAATGAAGCCTGTTCAGTCCGTTCTTGTTGTGTCTGAAACTGATTCCATTGGTTCTTAATTTGGTTTAATTCTTGTGCTATTAAAGAGAACTGAGGGTCAGCATAACCGCCACCCACTTCATTTAAACTTACACCATAGTCGTTAGCCAACTGAGCAAACATTTGTTGCTTTTGTTCAGGACTACCTAAAGCTAATACAGAGTGCGCTCTACCCAAGTTACTGATCCATTGTGCTGGATCAATATTATGTTGTTGTAAGATAGGGGCAAAAGGTTCAATTGCTTGGATTAAAGGTTGAGCAGAATCCCATTGGTTTTTGTAAGTAGATACGCCTTTAGCATAATCCGCTTCACGTTGCTGGATGTAATCCTGCAAAGTTGGGTCTAATTTACCCCAATGTTCCTCATAATCCTTCTTCCAAGAGCTAGGACGAGGTTTAACTTGCATTTCTGGTGCTGTTTCTTCTTCAAATGCCTCTGTAACGCTTTCCTGAGCCTTTGAAGAGCTTTTGGCAAACTTTCCTGACTCATCCCTAGATCTGCTTGTTTTAGGAGCTTCTAGGGTGCTTTCTGTGGCTTGACTTTCTGCTTCTGGTGTATCGGTTACTTCAATAGCGTTTTCGATTGTATCTCGAAGGCTAATTGGTTCTTCCAAAGTAGTTTGGAGGTTTTCCATTTGACTTCCTTTATGTTAATTAAGCTGAAACGATAGCAATCCAGTTCGCGCCACCGATTGATACGAATTTTGCTGTCTTACCTGCTGCAACTGCTAAAGCAGCGTTAGCTGAACCTGAACCAATTGCACCACCTGTAGAAGGCCATACGTTGATTGAGTTAGCTGTGTTGTTAGCAATAAAGTAGCTATCGCCTGATTGCGCTGTAGAAGGCAATGTTGGGCCGTTAGATGCTGTAGAAGTTGAATACACTACAATGTCTGTTGGCAAGGTTAATGTGTTTTGTGAAGCACCTGTAGCCGCTTGTGCTGTTGTTACGAAACCTGTAATGGCATCGGATGTTAATCCTGGAACGCCAGAACCGTTTAAGTTTACTGTTGTTGTCATTTAATACTCCTATCTAAATTTGTTTCTGTTTTGGGGGTTGTGCATTACTTCGTAAATCAATCGCTCTTTCAAGCTGTTATCCTTCGGTCTTTCGGGATTCTTCAAAGGCATATCAGCAGCCTCAATGCAATTGTTACTCTTTAAATGCTCTCTATGTGCTTTACGGCCTTCTATCATTCTGCCGTCAATCATTGACTGATACGGCTTAATGTCATCACGAATATATGGCCCTTTGTTCTCACTAGGAGCGTAGTATTCGTCAGCAGGAACTAGCTTAAATGTTTCAGGGTCTTGAATCCATCTTTTAACGCTTGACTTCTCTTTCTTACCAAATATTCTTTCGTGGCCTTCTTCAAACTCTTTAGAAGTCGTGCGAGTCTGAATACTATCGCCTGTTATATCATTGATTGCTGCCATACATATTGCTCCAATTAGGCATAGGTTGACCGTTAGGACTCATCATTGGTTGTTGTTTGTTTACTTGACCCATATTAGGGCTAACAGGACTGCCTTGCATAGGCGTGTACTGTGGTAACTGATTTGAGTTAGGTTGCATAGGATTGTCAGCAGACATAGGATTTTGCCCTGGCGTTTGTGAAGGGCCACGTAATGCTTGGATAAGTTTAGCGATCTTATCGCCCATACCACCAAAGTTACCTTGCTGTTCAGGCTTAGGTGCGTTAAACATATTGGCAGTACCAAAGCCACCATTGTTGTCTTGGCCTTGAGTGCCTTGTGAGTACCAATCAAATGACATAATTTATCCTATATAAGCATTAAGAGGAGTTCTTCGTCCTCATGTTCTTGTTGTATTGCCTGCGCTCTAGCAATAATGTTTTGTACCATTTCAACGCTATTGAGCAATAAGTCATAGTCAATTGCATTTGGTGTTACTTCTTCTTTAGCATAAGGCTGTAAAGCCTCTAGCATTTCTTCTTCCACGACAGGTTCAGCAAAGATTGTCGCTAGATACTTTTTGATCTCAGAGCGTTTGGATTGAGCAATATGCTCTTTCTTCTTCTTGCCTACACCGCCTGTCTGACCCCATGTATATGGAGTTACGCTTGTTACTACTTTGCGTAGAGAATTAAAGGCCGTTGAGGCTAACGGACTAAACCCAAACATTATGCGTCCGTAGCGTCAGAGAAGTCTTTAGCCTTTAATGCCTTGTAAACTTCTGCACGGGTAGCGTCTTGAATGTACTTATCGCCATTCAATGTTAAGTTATTCCATGATACTGGATCAAGATTAGCATCCCTTACCTCTTTAGAAGCGTAACCAACAATGACTACTTCATTTATCTTATTTTTAAAATCTTCTTGTACGCTAAAAATATTCCAGTAATTAGCATCTACACCAAAATTAGTTTTAACTGCTTTTAATAAAGCCATGATTTTTCCTTAAATTGCTGTTATTGTTTTCCAACCCACATTGTCACAAATGCGTAGTTTGTGTAATGTAGTGTCATAATACATTGCGCCTTCATACACAGCAGGTGCGCTTGATAATGATGGTGGTTTAAAATATGTGCCAAGGCAACCTATAAAGTCACCATTTAAAATTACTGAGCTTTGACTATTAGGAAGAAAAGAACCAATAGTTACATTACAATATTGATTTCCATTAACATTATAACTATCTGTACCAATATAAATATCTTTAGTATTAGCTTGACCACCACCAATATAAACTGTTCTTCCCGAAATAGGGGGGCTATTTAAATCATCATAAGAAGCAATGTTTACTTCTTGATTACTACCAGCACCATTTTGAATATTACAAATGCCATTATCGGAAGAACCAATACTAACTACACTTCCAGAACTACCAAGCCGATTAATATTAACAGTTTGAACGCCCGAACCATCAGCAATACGAGTTGATTGACTACTGCTACTTCTGCCTATTGTAATTATTCCCGAAGCAGATGTTGCGCCAACATTTATTGTTCCTGCACCACCAATATTTAATGTGCCTGATGTTTGTGATGTTCCAATATTTTGAGTTGCTGTAGTTGAACCAATAAGTTGTAAATTACCGCTTACATTTAAACTACCAGCACCTGAGTCTGTAGTGTTACCTAAACTTAAACCACCACTAGCAAATAATGTCATAGCTTGGGTTACAGTTGCAACTGCACCAGCAGTTCCAGAAGCTACTGTGTACCATTGATGTTGACCAGTATTAGCAATATTATAAACACCACCAGATGATGATGTTTTATATATAAATTGACTAGATGAGTTTAAATATAATCCACCCCATAATCCAGCACCGCCAGTATCGCCTTCTAAAGCTGCAAATGTTGATATATCTATTGCTTTTGTAGCTCCTGCTGTACGCCAAGCACTAGGAGTTACACTAAGACCTAGATTACCATTTAAATCAAGAATCATTCTATATGCACCAACAGTGTCATCGTAAAAAACAAATCCTTGTCCTTCAGAACCTATGGTATATCTATGATAAGAACTTGCAGTAAAATCTTGATAAGCGTTTGTTGTACCATATACTGATACTTTACGTGTAGGACTACTTGTACCAATTCCTACGTTACCATTCATCACAGTAGTAGATGTACCAAGAGTAGAGCCAATGGTTGTAGTCGTTGTAGAACCAACAGCGCCAGCAGTTCCTAACTTAATTGTATTGGTTTTGGTAGATGCTGTTACACCATTAGAAATGTCTACTTCTTGTGTGTTTGTAGACTGACCTAATTTAATAGTGCCTGTGGCACTAGGGCCACCTATTGATAAAGTGCCTGTGGTTTGTGTTGTAGCAATATTTTGATTAGTTGTAGAATCACCAGTTAATTGTAATGCGCCAGTAGATGTGATTGCAGTAGTAAATGTAGGGCTGTCAGATAATACAACACTACCTGTGCCTGTAACTGCTTTGCTTACTAGGTTTTTGCTTGCATCTGTAAATACTGCTTGTGATGCTGTAAGACTTGGAATGGTTATTGTTCCAGCAGCGCTAATAGTCATTGCATCTGCTGTATTTGTAGATCCATTAACAATAAAACTAATCTTTTGACTATCCCATGTACCTATTGCTAATGGGCCACCATAAGATTCAAAAAATGTTGCTAAAGGGGCAGAAAATGTATTGTTAGGATAACCTGCTGCTGTATAACTATAGTTTGAGTTATTTATACCCAATTCACCGTAAGATGTATGACCACCATCATTAACGGCATAGCTTGCATAGCTTGTATTGGCAGAACTTGTGTTTTGTAAGCTTGTGTAAAGATATAATGGTTCACTAGCTGTAAACGCAGCAATAACGCCCGAATCAGTATGAGCTGTAGCATCGCCAACATTTAACGAGCCAACATTAGTTACGCCAGGTGTATATGGAATAATTACTTTGTTGTCAGCATTTTGATTAACAGATTTAGATGCAGGATAGTCACAGAATACATCTTTAGCACCAGCAGAGAACACGACCAATGAGTTAGCATTAGAAGATTCTAGTACAGTATCACGAGATAATGAACCTGTCGTATAAGTACCTGTACCTACTTCCCATTCACCTGTTAGCGTACCGTCAGCGTTCTTACCTTGAATCGTATAGTAAGTCGTATTGCCGTTACCAATAGCTGAGAATGATTGATATCCTGTCTGTGCGCCTGTTAGCGTAAACGAACCTGTGCCTGTAGACGTAGAGCTTTCTAATACCCTATCTTTTAAGACTAATGCCATTATTTAACTCCGATTATCTTGCCGTTATCATCACGAACCACTTGCTTAGGCTGTGTAAGACGTTCAATTAGGTTTAGGTGAGCCATCGCTTGATGCTCCATTAAGTCTTTATGGCCTTGATGCTGTGCTTCCATCATAGCCCTCATGCTTTCATTAATGGAATGTACTAATCCCTTTAACGCATCGGAACTCATTGCACACCTATAATCTTGCCATCTGCACCACGTACCACTTGTTTAGGTTTAGTCAATTGACCCACTAAATTGTCATGTGCTGCTTGTTGTTGTAACACTAGGTCTTGATTGTGTTGTTGTTGCGTTTGAACCATCATCGCCATATTGTTGTTAATAGATGCAATTAACTCAGACAAAGCTGATGTTGGCTCTTCAATGCCTTCAGGTGACATTTGAGTAAGCGTTTCCTGCTCTTTAGCAGCGTTTACATCAATCGACTTGAGGTGTAGGTCAGTCTTAGAGCTTAACTCAGCGATCAAGACCTTCGTATCGTTATCAAGCTGTGTCTTCCACTTCTCAAACTCAAGGCGTTGTGCTTCCATTTGTGATTTGGTAGCAGCCTCTTGTTGAGCCAATTGCAATTTAACCTGCTCTAGCTGGGCTTCTTGTTGCATCTTAGCTTGAGCCATCTGAGCTTCAGTTTGTGACTTCTGAGCTTCAGCCTGTGCCTTAATTACGTCAGGATTAGGTGCTGGTGGTTGTGGGTTAGCTTGTTTTTGTTTAGCATCTTCTTTTTGTTGGTCAGCAAGGGAGTCAAACTCACCCTCAAGTGAACGACCTACACGGAAGCCTGTTACCCCAAACTTTAATAAGTCCATCAATAGCGGGGTTAATTGTGGTGCAGCCTGTGCGCCTTGTACTGCTTTCTCAATAAATGCACCTGTAGCTTGTAAGAACTCTACACGGTCAGCCTTCTCTTGTTGTTCATCAGCCAATAGCATAGAGTCAGCCAATACTTCTACACGGAATGTACGCATAGGATTGTTTTTAAGTAACTCAATCGCTTGTGGGATCATCTGTTGGTCAGTAGGACTCATCTGTGCAGCGCCACCAATCTTAACAATCGTTTCAGGTTGGAAGTGTTGGCAGATAATCTGTGCTTTAATCTTTAGAATGGCTGAAGCAAACTTAGCTACGTCATCTTGGAATGTCTTTAGACGTAATGTAGCGTATTGACCCTTGATCTGTTGTGCAGTAGCCGTTTCAGAGGCTACAGAAGCACCACGGATAATGTCAGAAATACCTGTGATGTCGTAGATTTGTTGCTTAACTTGACCCATCGCTTGGTAAGCTTGACCTAAAGCCTCAGCAATAGGGCGAATGTCTACTAAACTAACCGCACCGTTCATGCCACCCTTCTCAGAGAATGAGGAATAGTTCTTAACAGGGATAAGTGTATTGTTGTCACCCTCTGTAAATAGGCGAGCTAATTCAGGAGTTGAGGCATCATATACCCCACGCACTTTTAATGCGTTTATGAGGCCTTGTATGCGGTCTGTAAGTACATCTAACTCACCTGCTTGGTCTTGGTATAGGGTAAAGTCAGGAACTGGCACAAGCGTTTCATTGGTCATTGTAGCGAACAATGGTTTAGGACATGGCCAAAAGCCTTCAATGCCTAATGGGTCATCACGCTCATCAATTACCTTGCCTAGTGAGATAGATAACCAGCAAACCTTTTTGGTTTCTTTATTCCATAGCTCTACAATCAAGGCACGTTTACCAACGCCCTCAGTCTGTTTCATCTTTTGGTCATCAGGGCTAGAGTCTAATGGTATCTTGTCAGCCCAATCAGGGAAGCGATCACGTAACATAGAGCGAGTCATGTAGACTTTACGCCATACCATTGTCACTTCATCCCATGAACGTGCTACCTCATGGCCAAAGTCTTTCCAATGAACATAGTCCACAGGAGTAGTTTCAATGTCTAGGTATTCATTGTCGCTATCGTCAATATCATCCTCAGAGATAGACTCTACAGATTCTGACTCCATCGTTTCAATGACAGGCTCATAGCGAATCCAGCTAGAACCACGGCCACCCAAGAAGCGATCATAGACGCAAGCTGTTAGTGTTTCCTCAAAGTCATTAGAGTGAGTGATCTCA
>Ga0304729_1000404_pt1 | contig 32352 bp, 45 predicted proteins | sample C_131016_MF_Meta_FD_190475 | JGI IMG/M metagenome (GOLD analysis project Ga0304729, IMG submission 190475) | Freshwater microbial communities from Lake Croche, Canada to study carbon cycling - C_131016_MF_MetaG (v2) (version 2) | ecosystem: Environmental > Aquatic > Freshwater > Lake | place... | reverse complement strand
TCCACAATTTTCTGCTCCTACTGAGTTGGTTGTAGGCACCGATACTGGTTTTGATAATGATACAATTTTGATATTTTGTTTAGGAAACTCCGGATCATCAGTCACATCGGTAGTGACATATACGTCATTGCCTTTATGCCCACTCATTTGAATTTGTTTTCCATCTTGAGTTATAAATCCAACATGGTCATAACTCCATTCTTTGGGTGCTTTATTACTACGAGCAAAGAATATTTTATTTGCTATTGGGTTATTGTTCTCGGAGCCTTCCGCCACACCTTCGGCCATTTTAACGTGATGTCTATCCAACTCTTGTTTCAATGCTGCTAATTTGTTTGGAGCACGAGCAATAGCATTACGGATCTCCCCGGCAACGTTCTTTGGAATCTTACTTAATACATCATTAACAATCTGATCAACCTGTGCATTCTGTTGTCCTACTGCTGTACTTTTAGGTGGCTTAATAGCTGGCTCATCCTGCTCATCACTGTCTGCTTCAAGATCCATTAAGTATCTTTCGTATTCTGCTTTATTCTGCATCCAACGACGAGCATTTCTTGTCAGTTGTGGAGCATTGATTTGTTCGCCTAACTTGGCCAATATTGGAGGTAGATTATTAGAGATGTTGCCAAATGATCTCTTCATTTCTAATTCGCCGTCTGCTTCTTCTCCACGTAAGAAGTCACGTAAATCTACGGTTCTACGAGTATTGTATTTGCATAGGTCGTGTAGTTCATTGTGTAGTCTACCTATGTACATATTTTGCACCCAACGGCCACCAACCCCTGCTGCTACCATTCTAAAGCCACGACCTAGTTCGCCATGATTCTCCATATACTTCTTAGCCTGGAATTTCATTGTTTCATAGACATTGGTAATAGGTTCTCCGATGTCGTTGATAATGGATCGTAGTGTGCTGTCAATACCGGTACCTTCTACTAGGGCATTTAATATTCTTTGTTCTGCTATAGGAGCAGGTTCTGGTTGTGGCACAGGTGCCTTTGGTTGTTGTATTCCCATACCTTCCCTTGTTAAATCCATTAGGTGTTTAATCCAATTAACACCTAATTTTTGTACATCAAATCCTTGGCTCCAAACGGCTAATTGCTGTTGTTCAGTGGCGTTAGGATCTTTTAATATATTTCGTAGTTTAGTAAAACTCATACCAGTACCACGTGGTGTTATTTCTAAACTTACTTTAACATGTTCATAGCCTGAAAATTTATTAACACCCTTCATTAATGCCTGTGGCATAGTAAGACCTGCTTGATCTTCACCAACCATAATAATAACATTATCATAGCGCGGCGGCTTGCCTGGTAGTGGATTAATTAATTCGTGCTTGATCTTTTGTAGTAATGATCCACCTGCTTCATTCACGGTACTAATATTCTTAGCATATTCTGGATATAGTTTGTGCCAAGTTTGTACTTTAACTGCCGGTGGTATTGGATCATCTTTACCCTGTGCATTGCCAATAAACAAATATGGATCCCCACCTACTGCTGCGGCTTTCTTTAATGTGTAATCAAATAATTGCTCATGACCAATATGTCCAACAAAACTACCAATAGCAACTACCGCTGTCTTAGCATCTCCTCTTGGACGTTCTGTTCTTGCATTTACCTTAGCAGCATTCTTAGCAGTGATAACATCACGTTGTTCTTGACTGGTAACTTTAATAGGACCTAGGCGACTATTGATAACAATACCTTCGTAGTCTTTGCCCAACATATCTTTGCCAATGATGTTAGGGTCATTGATAATTGCTTTCTCTAATGCTGCGGCCACAGGTTCCAATGCTGCCTTAACCTGACGTCGGGCTTCTAACTTGTTGCTGGCTAACATGGCTTTTAGTTCATCAATGTTCTCAACAGGTGGAACTAATGCGGTAACATCTAATGCTTCATTCTGTGTTAGGCTATTATCAATAAACATAACACTGCCTGATTGTCCTACGCTGGTTAGCTCTTGAACAATTTTGTTTGAGTTAGGTAAATCATCACCTGTGGTAGCATCTGTGATACGGAATGGAACCAATGCAAGTTTAACGCCTGCTGGTAATTTGTCGTAGTGTATGCCTACAAATTTTAATTTACCTTCTGGAGTTTCTGTGGCAAATGGTAGATACAATACTTCACAGGTAACTTGTTTGTTAACTAAGAATCCAGGACCTAACTTGCTATCAACTAACTTGACAGCATTCATCATTTCTTCAAATAGTTCATCAAATAGTTGAGCACGACCTAATACTTCTGGATCAGTAGTACCTTTCTTTTGATGATATGCTACAAAGCCTGGAGTATATCTGGGTTCTGTTCTACTGGTGCCCATGAAAGGCTTACCTTCAGAATTCTTACCAAATCTGCCACCGAACCCGTCTACTTTGACGTTTAAAGGAATGTTTTGTAGTTTAAAATTGCCGTTTCCGTCGTGAATTTCGTCTAATAAATCTAACAAATCAGCAGGCTTAAGATCGTGTAAGTGTGGCATACCTTTTCGGAATTGTGCTTTGACCTGTGCTTCTTCTTTTAATGGTTTAACAGCCTTGTTTTGAAATGCAGCAGCATAAGTAGTAGCCATTTCAATTGCTTGTTTTCTTAAACTAGCAGCATTGGCTAACTTCATATTTTCCAACATCCAATCTATGGCAGCAAATTTAATATCGCGGTCTCTTGCCGGATCATTTTTGGTGATCATTTGACTACCTGGTTCAAAACATATACTAAAGAAACGTTGTGCTATTTCTTCTTTCTTTTGTTCGTCAAGATATTTGGCAATCAGTTGTACTGTACCGACAAAACTATTTTTAAGTTCTTGATCATTGCCTTTGGGTTTTCTACCAAAGAAGATTTCAAATTGTTGACCAAGATTTTGTATGTATTGTCTTGCACTGGGTTCGAGTAATTGCATTACAGGAATGCCATCCTTTTCCATAGGTTGCCCAGTAGCAGGATCCATGTAAGGAACATATTTCTGACTTACACCACCACCGCTTGGACCGCTAACAGCAAAACTATAATCACTATCAGTTATAGGTGTATCAGATATCTTTGTACTTTTCTTTAATACACGAGCAACATATTTGGTACTGGCCTGAGAATAGGGTAATGCACGATCTAAAAATTTGTGGAATACACCTTTAATGTTTTGAGATATGTCATCCCACGAACTGCTATGACTATATGATTGCCACTCTGTGGGTAATCCCGTTTCAGCTTCATGTGCTCCGTATTCAAAGTCAATTTGAATTTTAACAGGTAAATCTTTTAATTTGATCTCCCATAGGCTAACCCATTGACTATTACCTGGAGTAAATCCCAACAACATAGCATTGCCAAACATTTTACCTGTGTTATTTTGTAAGAATTGTCTAATTGTTTCAGCATGTTTGTCAGTTGCTTGTGTATCAATATCACCAACTTTGGGTTTGACTCGGACAAATTCTTCATCGGGTATTTTCTTATCCATAAATTGTAAAGTACTGCCGCTTAGAAACTTTTGAGTCTCTACAGAATTTTCATGCCATAGCGGTTCTTTAAATTGCTGAGTAAACGCATTATTAATTGAATGTAGCGTTTGACTTACTACATCTTGTACATAACTACGGTCATGAACATGTAGATCTAATTCTTGTGCTTGATGATCACCTGGTACCCCTTGCCAGCCTGGACTTTGGCTAGATACATTGCCACCTTCGGATAATGCTAATTTAGGATTTCTAAATAGTTCAGATAAGTTCACAGCGTTATCCTAACTTATATTTGTCTTTTTTAATATCTTCACGATAGTGATCGTGTAGTCTATGGCACATATCGTGTCTCATTTCTTCGGGAAACTCTTTACCTAACTTGCCTTTTAATTCATTATCGTGATAGTATTCTTTACAACCTTTTATGACCATGGGCATATACATTTTTAATACTTGCTCAGGCGTGCATTCATCTAAACTCTTTACCTTACGAGCAATGGGATGGAAGTAGTCTTTGTGTAGTTTATCGTGATCAATGATATACCAAAAAAGTTCGTCGGCACGTTTATCTTCGTCGGTATCTTGTCCACGTTTGCTTATTTGTATAGGCTGATTAAAGAATTCTGTGAGTTTCATAATATTTTAGTTATAATCTTGGAAAGGATGGTCTGAATCATTAGGAGTCTGTCCGGTATCACCTACACACATACCTTGGAACATCCAGGTGCCTACAACATCAAAAGCAATAGCCTTAACTTTAATATAACTTCCGGCCTTGGCATGATGTTGTCCAAGAAATAAATTGCAAGCCGTTGAAGTTGTTGCAGTGGCTGTGTGCAACTTACCAGTGGTTGCGTTGTCTACTCCGACATATATCGAACCTCTAAAGACATCGGTGGTTGCTCTAACACCTGTATAATAACTCTGTATATAAACTTGTCCGGCAACCCCGGAGAAATAAAACTCAAATTCAGCACCCAACAAATCTGAATTTAGTTGTGGTAATCTAAAGAGGCTGTTCCCTCCAGCAATAGTGATCAATTTACCTTCATCTCGTACTATTGTTAATTGCTGGAAAGCACCTGATGCGTAGGTATCGCCTATACGAGTTTTTAATACACTAATGTTAGAAGTTGCATCTCTAATATTGCCGCTTGCGGGTAATGTTAGATTACCATCACTGGTTAGTGTTAAAACTGCGGTACCAGATGTTAGTTGGTCTGTTTTTACTATAGGATAAGGTGGTAATGTATCTGTGGTTAAGTAGCCAACATTGTTATTAAAATCACCAACATTAGTAGGTACTGTGGGATATGGTGGTAATGTACCTGCAGTTAAGTATCCTGCATTAATAATGCTATCAAAATTTGTGTAAACTTCATCAAAATTATCATTGGTCTTTACCAATGCTGAACGTAGGCTTTCTCCATCACCTGTATATTCCCCTGATCCTACATTTATTGTTTGTTTTGCCATAGTGATTCCATTACCTGTTTATGCTTATACCATTCATTACACCCTGTGTAAATTCACTGATACGCCCCCTAATCCAAACAAAATTTCCAGTGAAATTATAAGATTTGTTGGCAGTAGTTTCTGTGGTATATCGAGTAGTGTCAACTCCTGCCACAGACACTGCGCCAGTACTATCTACAACATATCTGTTTCCGGGTGAGGTAAGTGTGATTGTAGCCCAATCATCGTCGACAGGCGCAGATGCTAGTGTACCTTGTATCTCAATGGTACCTATGAAATCTGCTACGCTCCAAAATACAGTGTGTAACCCATCGCTGCTGCCAAAGTAACCATCACCTTTGATGCGTTCACTTTGATAAATCAGCGCGGTAGTAGCAGTATTTGGGTAATCTACCTGTACAGAATTTGTAGTAGTATTACCGTTGGTGATTTTGAAAACAAGGTTTTGGCTTAATGCTGGCATAATAAAGTATTTATGCCGTCATTAAGTTCTCCCGCAGTATGAATTCTTCTACTCGTTTAACATTTCCACTGGCAAATAGGCCTACCATAGTCAAAGTTTTTTCATCTTTAACATACATAAATGGATTGTATAACCATCTTTGTCCACCATCTAACCACTTTTTAGAACTTTTACTAATGTTAATAGTGTTAGGAAACTTAGCAGCCCACTCAGCAAACGCTGCTCTACTTTCTGTAGACCAGGATTCTTTAAGATAAACCTTATACTTGTATCCATCCTTGGGCAATATATCACGCAGAATCTTCTTATGCCCATTATCTAGCATATAATTAAGTTCTTCTTCTGTAGTAGGTCCAGATATTCTTTCTACCCAAGGTGCAACTGCTTTGTAGATATTCTCCAACAATACAGGATCTTTACAAAAGATATTATAATGCTTACCTTCTACACGAGTTTGTAGCTGATCTCTCAATGCTAGAAACGGCTCTAACCCTGTAGTAAATGCTAATAACTGGGCTTTGTTTTCTTTGCTCAATTTATCATTACTTTGCCAACGCCATAGAGCAGGAGCCGGTTCACCAAGACAGAAATCTTTAGTTTGATCAACACCGGCCCAGCGTAATCTACTGGCACCACTGATATAGCATTCTATCTTGTAGGGCCATTTGTTATAGAATAACTTACTGGATGGTAGCTTCTGTATCTGCATTTTTTTCTACCTTAACTACAGGTAATACTTCAATGATGTTGATTTTAAGTTTGTCATCTTCTACAGATACTTCAACAACGCCACCATTAACCAGCTTACCAAACAAGATTTCCTTGCTTAATGGCTTCTTAATGTATTCATCAATAGTACGTTGTAGAGGACGAGCACCCATTTTACTATCAAACCCTTTCTTAATCAAATACTCAATAGTATCTGCGTTGGGTTTAACGTGTACATTCTTGTCTTTGATCAATGCGTTAAGTTCGTCAACAAACTTCTTAACAACTTTGGTCATACTTGTGTGATCTAACTTACCAAACTTAATAATACCATCTAAACGATTACGGAATTCAGGTGCAAAGAATTTGTTAACAGCATCCTTAGGATCACCATCACGCTCTAAACTACCAAATCCAACACCATTCTTTTCAGCATCGGCAGCACCTAAGTTACTGGTCATAATGATAATAGCATTACGTCCATCTGCTTTCTTACCATTGCTGCCAGTAATAAAGCCATTATCCATTAATTGTAGCATAACAGTAAGCACATCTGGATGAGCTTTTTCAACTTCGTCCAACAATAAAACACAGTTAGGGTGTTCTTGTAGATTAGTAATTAGCTGACCAGCATTATCTTCAAATCCCACGTATCCAGGAGGAGCACCGATGAACTTAGCCACACTGTGTTTCTCTTGATATTCGCTCATATCAAATCTAACCAGTTTAATACCCATATTGCCAGCAAGTTGTTTAGCAACTTCTGTCTTACCTACACCAGTTGGACCAACAAACAAGAAGCTACCTACTGGTTTATTGAATGCTTTTAGTCCTGCTTGTGCAATAAAGATCTTATCCAGTAGTGTTTCAATTGCTTTCTCTTGCCCAAACACTTTACCACGCATACTTTTTTCAAGTCCTGCAAGGTTAGAACCTTCTTTAGCACTAATTTGATCTAGTGGAAGATTGGCAATCTTTGCTACTTCGAATATAATCTCGTCGTGATCCACTACGCCGTTTTCTTCATCTTTGAGTTTAAAGCGAGCACTGGCACAATCAATAAGATCAATGGCCTTATCTGGCAATTTCTTATCACTCATATACTTGACAGAATATGTTACTGCGTCTGTAAGTGCTTGGTTAGTGATTTTAACATTATGATGTTTTTCGTAATACTTGCGTAGACCTTTAAGAATCTTAATAGTAGTTGCTTCACTAGGCTCATCTATAGTAACACGTTGGAATCGACGCATCAATGCACGATCTTTCTCAAAATGTTTGCGATATTCTTCCCAGGTTGTGCTGGCTACAACTTTAATAGTACCTTTGCTCAATGCAGGTTTAAGCATATTTGCCATATCATTGCTGCTACCACTGTTAGCACCAGCACCACTCATCATGTGTGCCTCATCAATGAACAAGATACAATTCTTTTTCTTTTCTAGAGCACCCAATACCATCTTTAAACGTTCTTCAAAGTCTCCACGATACTTACTACCTGCTAGCATAGCACTAATGTCTAGACTATAAACAGTATTATCTTGGATAAACTTAGGAACACTACCTTCGACGATCTTACGTGCTAGTCCTTCTGCAATAGCAGTCTTACCTACACCTGGATCACCAATGAGCATTACGTTAGCTTTATTCCTACGTGCCAATACTAATTGAACTTCTTCAATCTCTGTTTCGCGTCCAATAACAGGATCGATCTTTTTAGATTTAGCACGAGCAGATAGATTAACGCAATACTGATTGAGCATACGTTCAATTTGTGGATTTACAGGTTTCTCAACTTCTTCTTCCTGTTCTTCTTTATCAAACTCTTTCTGTACGTAGCTTAGAAACTTATCTTTGTCAATATTTGCCTTGCGTACAAAGTAAAATGCGTGACTTTTCTTTTCAGCAAACATACTAACAAAGCAGTCTACTGGTTCAATAAGTAGTCTACCTGAAAACAATGCTGTTTGATATGCACGATGTAGCATACGATCAACAGTGGCAGTTTTCTTAGGGCGATCAAGGTCGTTAGTGACAATCTCATTAAGATCTATGGTTATATATTTTTCTAAATCCTTAACCATTGAATTAACATCTGTACCAAAGTTAGTTAATAGTTTAGCAAATGGTTCATTTTTAATCATACCGTACAAGAAGTGTTCCAGAGTAACATATTCATGACGATGTTCGTTGGCAAATCCAACGGCTGAATTGAAAATGTCTTCTAGGTCTTTGTTTGGTTGTAGCATTATTTGTACTTTCTCTTTACTTTAGTTTTCTTAACTGCCATAGCCCATTTAAGGCTGCTGACTCGATCTTGGAATGTAATTCCCTCAAGATGGTCATATTCATGTAAGAAGCACTTACAGTTATAACCATCAAACTCACCTTCTTCAAATTCTCCTTGACTATTCTGCCAACGAGCCTTAATTGCTTTAGGTCGTTTAATATTAACATATATTCTTGGAAAACTCAAGCAACCTTCTTCCATATCAGCAATTTCTTCTGTATTGCCAATAATAACAGGATTAAAGAATGCTTGAGCAGCCTCTGGATTTACTCTGTGTCCCATAACAAACACACGGGCATTTATGCCCACTTGATTAGCGGCAAGTCCAATGCCATCCGCAGCAAACATTATTTCTAACATTGCCTTTTCAAGTTCAATTGGATCCATTACAGGATTAGCAAAGTCAAATTCAGGCATACGTTGCCTAAGTATCGGGTCAGGAAATTTTACAAGTGTCAACATAATATTATTTACAAATTGATTTGTCTAAGCATTTGTTTTTGATATTCATTAAGATTGGTTGGTATGGTAATATTAATGTTTAATAGCAATCTACCTTTCATATATGCGTTAGATACATTTGGCATACCATGTCCTTGTACAGCCAATGTTTGCCCATGTTGTGTACCAGGTGCAATGTTTACTTCTAATGAGCGCCCGTCTATAGTAGTAAATGGAATATTTTTACCAAGTATGGCATCTATACAGCTAACATATAAATTTTTAACTAAATCATCACCTTGCCGTTGAAATTCAGAATGTGGCATAACATGTACTGAAAGATGTATATCACCTCTGGGAGAATTAGGAACACTATCGTCGCCCATGCCTGCCAATCGTAATGTTGTACCATCAGAAACACCTGCTGGTATCTTAATTTCCAATACTTGATCTCTGCCCGATGGTAATGTTATATTGGCAATAAGATCTTTTCCGTGATACGCTTCTTCGAGTGTAATCTGAGTTTGGAGATTTAGATTTCTATTTCGCATAGGTGGTGGCCGTCTGCCAAATATATCTCCAAACGGATGTCCACCACCAAATGCATGATGAAACATTTCTTCAAATCCCTGGGGTCCACCAAAGTGGAATCCCTGTGGTTGAGGATTATCGTATTGTTGTCTTCGTTGAGGGTCGCTTAATGTTTCGTAAGCTGCCTGTACTTCTTGAAACTTAGCTTTATCACCGCCGCGATCTGGATGATGTTGATTAGCCATTCGGCGATAAGCAAGTTTAATGTCGTCTGGTCCGGCGTTTCTATCCACGCCTAAAGTTGAGTAATGATCCATAATTATATCCCTAATAGAAAAAAGGTATAGTAAATTATACTATACCTTTTAGGTAATGTCAAGAGATTTTATTTCTTAACTGGAACCTCGGTGCCCTCTAACTTTTTATGCACTTTGATTTTTTTACACACTTGAACCGGTTTTCCGGCCTTCATTACAGGCTTGCCAGCCTTGTCTAATTTATCTTTACATACTTCTTTTACTTCGGCTTCTGCATAGGCTATGCTTGTAGTAGCTACAAGGCATACTGAATAGATTCCGACAATATATAATGCTGCAAATAGTTTTTTCATTTTAATGTTCCTTTATAACATTGGTTGTTGTGGTTGTACCGGAGCAGGCTTGCCGCCAAACCCTGTTACGACTGTTGGGGAGCCACCCGTTGACGCTCCAAATCCTGAACCACCACCAAAGCCTGTTGATGCTGGTGCTGGTGAACCAAAACCGCCGGAGTTGCCGAAGCCTCCTGCTGACGAAGCGCCAAATGCTGTTGGGCCGCCTGCTGGTGAATTGAATCCGCCATTATTTGATCCTCCTACTGTAACTGTGTTTTGTGCTCCCGGTGGAACATACGTTGTTCCTAATCCTGGTTGGCCCAACCCGCCGTTATTAGCACCGTTTAATTTTTCTTGTGTACGACCATGTGCAGCAATACCAAGTACAGCGCCCATAGCAATATGGAACAATCCTGCTCCTTGTAGTGTCAGTGGTTGCCATTGTGAATTAACTGCACCGTGACTGAGACTTTGTAATAAACTCCATAGAACTGGAAATACTACCATGTCCATGGTACAGATTAGCATATACATCCAACCCATCATTGGACGCCATTTGCTGTTCATCCAATCTTCTTTTTTCTTCTCGCTCGCGCTCATCTTTTCTTCTTGTTCGTCTGCCATGGGTTGCTCCGTTAAGTGTACTGATATTTATCCATTTTATCTAACAAACAATAGTTGCCAACCTAATAATATAATTGGTACAATAGCAGATGCACCCGCAATAAACAATAATATATTCATTACAAAACCACCTATTGCTTCTCTGTCCTTTTGCCTACGTTCTTCTTCTTGTTTTTCCAGCGCATCTCGTTCTTTTTTCATACGGGTACGTTCTTCAAGCATTTCAAAATACACATCTGCATTGCCGGTCATAATCAGCATATCTTTTAGATAACGCTCGTCTTCGCGCAACTTCTTTGATGCCCAGGCAATTTCCAGTGCTTCAGCAGCAATTTTACTATCGCTTTTTTTAATACTTTCTATTTTCTTTTGTGTGCTGGCTACGTGAACTTGATCAGCCATATGGAAGAATTTACTAAAATCGCCCATTAGGCCGTTTATATCTTTGCCCAAGGCAATAGCACCTTTAATACCTGCTATAGTGGCCTGTGCTCCAGCATAGATAGTCAACGGATCCATTATTAGCCTCGACTATTTGGCCAATAGGGTATTAATGACCATTTACATATTTTAAAACAACTACCGTTTTTACCTTCAACAAACTCGTTTATGCCGTAGGTAACTGGCTTGCCATCAACTGGGCAACGTTGTTCGCAGACTTTGTCTAATTTCTGCCAGTGTTGATAGTTTTGAGGATCCGACGAGGATGTGAGAATTAACCCCACTAATGTGGACGCCATGATTCCGGGTTTGAATATCCACATTAGTCTGCTCCATAATAGTGTACTATTATTTAAAGGAACAAACTAGGAAGTTAAGTGGGTATTTAAGTTAGATCCAAAGCCAGTAGCCCTGCGCCATTAGCAATAGACCCAATGCACCAACACCTAAACTGGTGCTGTACATTTTATTATTAACTGCTAAAATACTAGCTGACAGCAATACAATAGCAAGTTGGAATAACATACCTGCAAATGTTAGCCAAGGGCCGTGCAATCTTGCTTCTTCTCGAGCCGCTTCTTGCGCCTGTGCTTTAGCTAGCAATTCTTTCTTGCCTTCACCTTTTTCAGGATCGCTTTCATATCGAGCAATCTTTGCTTCTAATTTAGCAATACGTTCTTTATCTTTGCCTTGTTTAGCATCTTCTAATTGACCTTCAGCAATAGTTTGCTTAATAGATTTACTTTGATAAAAACCATAAGTATTGCTGGCTTTTAACAAATTAGTTTGTGCAATGCCGCTAAAGTTATTAGCAAGGTAGGTATTACCTGCTAAAAATAATGCCATAAAGACAATAACTAATCCTGCTTTGTCTTTGATCTGTGCTTCACGTTCGCTACGTGATAAAGGTTTTGCCTCGTCTGCCATCTTACGCTCCTTAGTGTGTTAATTTATTCAGTTCTTTCTTTCTTTTGTAAAACAAATACTCCCGGTCTTTCTGGATCCTCTACCCATTCAGTATCTTCACCTTCAACCAATCCATTTAAAACTTTTACAATTGGTTCCATATTATTCTCCTTCTGAGTTTTTATTTTGTGCAGCAGCGGCCTCGGCAGCGGCTGCTGCTTCTTTAACTAGTTTGTTAATTTTGTTAACCGCATCAGCTAACTCTTCTTTGATCTTTTGTTGTTCTTCTTCTGGTGTCATATTATGCTCCTAATACGTGTAATGCGTGTTCGTAGTGTTTAACACGATCTTCTAATCCAATATATCCACCGTTGATTTTGCGTGTCATTGTTTTAATATCACCGGCATCTGCTTCGTTGTTTAGATTATTGTTTTCCCAAAACCAGCAAGCACTTTGTACAGCACCTTCAAATGTGGCCAAATATTCTGGAATATCTTCTACAGGTGTTTCTATGCTTTCAGCAAAACGGGTATAGTTATCTTTACCAGTTAATTGAATTAATCCACGCCCACAATATTTGTAACCTTCTCCACTATGTTCATCACCGTTGCCCATACGACTTGCATATACACGATTAGCAATCATTTCTTGTTTGCCTGCATATGCATTAGCAATATCGTCATTGGGGAAATACTTAGGAAATACTTTACGTAAGGTTACTGCTCTGTAGTTTAAGTTTTCTTTTAAGAATACAAAACCACCGCTTTCGTGAGCACATTGGGCAAGGAATGCTGCTACTCTGTTAGGAGTGTTAATATCGTAATCAGGCAACGCTTGCTCTAATGCGTGATACCAGTGATCAAGATATTGATTACCTGGAAGTAATTGTGCTAATTGTTCTTGTGATAAAATAAAATCTGACATTATTCCCCCTTGCGAAACATAGCAACTACTTTCGCTTGAATGTTTTTAGCAAAGTCAGGTTGTGGAAAATTCCATCCTATAAATGCTCCTAATGCTAACCAAAATAATGTTTCTAACATAATGTTCTCCCTATTTTATATTGTCAAATATTTCTTTTTGTTTCTGATACCAAGTCATCCATGACTCATTCTTAATTACACATTCGTGATATAATGTATAGTTGGCAGTAACTGTTTTTGTAAAATCAATAATACTTATGTTTTCGCCTTCTATGGTTTTTAGTGGTGGACATTTTTCCATTAATACATCAGGTGCAACAGGAAACTTAGCTACCACAGGCACGGTAGTAGAACAAGCTGTAAGAAATAATGCCAACAAAATTATTAATAGTTTTTTCATTTATGCCTTCTTTATTACCGTAAGAAATTCTACACTCACCCAACCTTGTTTAGCACCTTTAACAAAAGCATATCCATTTTCTATTTTTAAAACATCCAAGTGTGTGCCTGGTGTTAATTTTTCCATTTTTTCATCTTTACTATTTTTAGTCGGTCTGATGTTAGCCCAGGTAATAACTGTAGCAGTTGCTATCACAACTGGTTGTTGTACTTCTGCTTGAGCCTGTGGTGTTGTTTTTACTTCAGGTGCGGCTGGTGCAGACTCGGGTTCTTTAGGAATTTCAATAGGTCGATTCAGTGCAGCAGCATTATGTGTTTTAATAATGATACTGGGTATAGGGCAATTTTCTACAAACTTAACCACTTCTTTATCTTTAACAACTTCGCGGTCTATATAGTTGGTAATAGTTTTCCCACGCTCGTGTACTACTTTAGTTTTCTCAACAACTTCAGTGACTATTTGTACATTTACTTCTTGACTTTTTGCCTCTGCTATGGCTACTTTTTCTTCCATTTCTTTAACTTTAGCCTGCCATTTTGCTTCGTTGGCAATACTGCCTTCCATCCATATACCAAGTAATAATGCTAGAACTCCACCGTATTGTAATGGAATCCTATATGTACTAATGAAAGGAATGCGTTTTAAAATCAGTGAAGATAATACCGCAATTAGACCACATATAGTTAAAAAATGCCAGAATATATCGGGTAAAAACGACAGCAACCACATGATTTGCCACATATTTTACCACCTGTCTTTTTCTATAACCACGGCCTTGTTGCCGTTCCTGATTAAAAATTGTTTACCAATTTTATTAATTTCGTAATTGCCCATATACTTGTTTAAGAAGAACATTTGGCTCTGGCTGCTTTCATCTAACGAAAGTGGACCAGGTACTGTTTTCTTAACATCTTCGTAGTCGCCAATGGCAATAAATTTAGCACTAATATCGCCAGCATATGGTTTGCTGAATATTAAATTATTATCTGATTCGAGGGCAACATCCACTATACCTTGGTCAAAGAATTCTCTAACATCGGTATTTTTAATTTCCATTACTTTACGTTCGTAGTCTTCTTTGGTCATTGGGATTGCTTCTGTAATATTTTCTTCATTAAATTCGAGGCTAGTTGGTGCCTTTTGATAACGAAATTTCCATTCACGGCAATCACATAGTTGTCCAACGCCACCTAGCAATTCTTTCAATTGTGTTTTTAATTCTGGAGTTCTTTGTATTTCTACAAATACTTGATATTGACCATCGTTTTCTTCTCCAGCACTCATATCAGCATCAAGAATAAAGTCATAGCCTTTTTCAATAAATTCCATCATATCAATAGCTGGATTCTTTTCACGTACACGGAAGCCTAATACAATTACGTCTCCGTCCTCGCCCATCTTGCTTTTATATTGATCAACGGTGAACAGCTCTGATACATAGCTTCTAAGATCTCCGGATCGTAGTCCTTCATTAAGTTGTGGCATCTGCTGGAGCCTCCATTGGTTCTTCTTGTGCAACATTTTCTGTTTCGGCTGAATTATTACTATACTTCATTAGTTCAGCCATTCTATTGTTATCTTTATTTTCTTTGCCCACATACACATCCTGCATTAATTTCTTAGGCATAATAATAGTTACGGTCCAAATAGGATGTGCATCAATTTTACCTTTTTTAGTGCCAGGTCTGTAATCGCCGGGATCTTTAATCTTACGTGGTAGCATGACTACTTCTTTGGCAAACACTACTTGACAGCCGTAGTCTACAAGTCGTTTGCCGCCTTTAGGGTCCGGCATATTTTCACGTGACCACATGAATTTACATTCCACGTCATAGCGATTTACTTTAGGTCCAGCAATTAATTCGCCTTCTTCCCAATTTTTAAACACATATACATCTAGTTCATCGATTACACGTTCAAAGTCTTTTAATACTTTAAACGCACTATTATTTTCACTAAGTGTTTGTAGGTTCTTTATAACGTCTATAATGTCGTGCATAGGCTTTCTCTTTATCAAATATTTATCCATAACTGATCGATATACTATGTTAAATTACAGGGGTCCAAAAAAGGGTACTTTGAGCAAGTATTTTGAAATAAATTTTAAATATTAGTGCAGGTCAATCTTCACCAAGGAGGTAAAATTGCCTAGAGCCAATAGAAAGAACAGGGATATGAGTGAACAACGAGATCCTAGATTCCATAAAGAATCAAATAACAACTTAATTCAAATTAAGCCATATTTGAAAAGAAGCCAGCAAGTCAATATAGTTCCACGAAACCTAAGCCAAGAGAACTATCTTGAATTGCTAAAAAACCCCAAGAAATACATTGTTTTAGCCATCGGTCCAGCCGGCACGGGTAAAACGATGTTAGCCGTACAGATGGCAATTAAATTGTATAAGGAAGGATCTATTACTAAAATAATAGTAACCCGCCCCGCTGTATCGGTTGATGAAGAACATGGGTTTTTGCCCGGGGATTTAAACGCCAAAATGGCACCCTGGACTAGACCTATATTTGACGTCTTTGAAGAATACTATCACCCTAAAGAGATAGCAAGTATGTTAGAAGATGGATCCATTGAGATCAGTCCACTGGCATATATGAGGGGGAGAACATTTAAGAATGCTTTTGTCATTGCTGACGAAATGCAAAATGCTACTCCGAGTCAGATGAAGATGTTATTAACTAGAATTGGCAATAATTCTAGAATGGTAGTTACTGGAGATTTAAACCAAGCCGACCGTCCTAGTGAAAACGGTCTCCTAGAGTTTTGCAGTTTGTTCGGACAAGGAGGTGATTCGCGAATGATTGCAATGGCGAGATTTGAAACTCAAGATATTGAACGACACCCGGTCGTTAAAGAAGTGTTAAAAATCTATAAGGAAGAAACAGACAATTAACTAACTTAAACAACTAGACTAAAACCGCATAGTACTTGACCTGCAATCGACTATGCGGTTTTTTATTCCCAGATACTATCCCATGATTCAGGATAGGCTTCATAGTCTAATGTTTCAACTAACTTCATATTGTTTAAACTAAGATGGTAGGCTAGTAATCCCTCGGCATGCGGAGAAAAACCATTTTCCATATAAAATGTTATATGCTTTATTAAATCTGTATAAATTGTCATATTCTCAGATGATGAGATTGCAAGATGATCATTCATACCGTATCCATGTATATGATGTTTATTTTTTGAAGGAGTATAGATTACATTTGGTTCTTGATCTATATGCAGTTTTATATCAGTTAAATTAACATGACTAATACAATCATCGGGTCTTGCTCTAATAATCAAATCATACTTACCATGTATTTTTTCGCATTCTTGCCTCATACGGTTTGCTCTATATAGACTGCTAAATTGAGATAGCAATGGATCTTTATAAACCAATTCGCTAACATCTAATCCTGCAAGAATATTCGGGGGCCATGGTAGTTTATTTCTGATAGTTTCTACAGCCCACTCTCTACTAGCTATATTCATCCACGGTGGAGGAACCAAGGGAATTGGTTCATAGTGTAATCTATGATAGCTATTATTCCAAAGATAAAAATACCAGTCTAGCTGGTCGTATCCGATTATATTCTTTACTAGATCGTCTAATGACTTTCTGAATCTAGGTTGTCCTGAAAATAATATTGCTACTCTCATTCTATTGTAAACGTGCTAATTTTACCAAAGTTGCCGCAAGGTTGATTTCTGGATCAGCAATCAATGTGTGATCAACTAATCCTTGTTTAATGATCAACAATGCTTGATCTTTTTGTTCTTCAGTCTTGCCAAACAAATCTAAGTTGGTATACATCCATGTGTAAAGTTCTTCCATTTCCTCAGGGCGGGCACGACCACATAACAATGTACGTGCTTCTTTGATCTTGCCTTTCTTAAACAGCTCAACCATATCAACTTTATAATCAGCAACACCTTCGTCTCCGGCACTAGGAGTTAATAATTTACCACCATTGACATTTTGTTGTACCATATTGATACACTTACGCAAATCGGGATAAGTTAGTTTAACATAGGTATCCAATACATCAAGATCAAAGTCTACATTTTCTTCTACAAGAATAGTTGCTACTCTGGCAGTAAATTCTGTTTGGTCGGTCTTGTCCACATGAAAGCCCTGACAACGACTATGAAGAGCAGGAATAATTCTATTTGGGTAATTGCAAGTAAGAATAAACCTACTATGGTTACTATAGGTCTCCATAACTCCGCGAAGGATTGCCTGTGCGTTAGGCGTGAGATAATCTGCTTCATCTAATAGTACCACCTTAAAAGGACCAAATGGAATCATCTGTACAAAGTTGATGATCTTATCACGTACAGTATCTACATTGTTATCACGACTTGCGTTGATTTCAAGTACATCGTATTCTTCAATGTTTAGTTCATTACACAATACTTTGGCTAATGTAGTTTTACCAATACCGGCAGCACCACTTAGCAACAGATGTGGAATGCTGCCTTCTTTGATCCACGATTGTACCTGACGACGTTGTGCGTCATCTTTGAACACATAATCGCTGACCTTTCTTGGACGATACTTTTCTACCCAGAGTTCAATCATACTAGTTCCTCAACAATACCAAGCATTTCTGCTATGATTAGACAATATCCTGCCATTAAAAAGTTTCCTCCAATTAAGCAAGCACCTGCTACGATGCGGATAGCACTCTTTACAAGGCTAACATAAAAATGTCCGCGACTTGTATCTTTAGGTTGTACTTCAATATTATCCACGCAATGACTCCATAGTAATAATCTTTGCTATGCTATGTCCAAGATCTTGATCATGTCCTACAATGTGTAGTTGATTTTGACTACGATCCTTCTGACGATCATAAACACGAGTCTCAACAATAGTTCCACCGTTAGCACGATAGACGCTTAGACGCAATGGTTCTGTGCTAAGAGATTCTCCCTCTGATGTTATAGCAATTCTGCTTTGTGATGCATTTTCATTTGCATCAGAACTAAATGCCCAAATACGTAGTCGTCTTTTTAACCAGTTCATTTTTTATTTCCTTCTGCTTCTGCCACACGTTTGCGTAGGCTGCTACTACTAAAAGAATGATCTCGTCCATTATAGACAATTTCAATTCCACGTTTAAGACAAATATCTTTACCTGTAAAATCTTTGTCTTTATATTCTATACCTAATATTCTAACATCTATAGGCAAAATAAGCAAGAGGTCTTCGAGGTCTTTTTCAGTCTGATACACTACTACTTCGTCCACATTACGATTTGTACTAACCTGTATCTGACGTTCTACAATACTTTGGATTGGTGGATTTTTACTCTCAGGACGGTCAATAGTTGGATCAGTTTGCAATGCTGCAATTAGGTAATCGCAATGATTCTTAGCCTCTGCTAACATAGCTACCTGGCCTGCATGGAATAGATCAAAGCTGCTGAATACAATTCCAACTTTAAGTCCATCTTGTTTTAATTGTTTTATTTTATTGAATATCACTTCCAATCATCCTCGTCTCTAAATGTCATATGTGGCCAAATATTGTTATCAAATATCTTTGCCATTTGATTCCATAATGCCTTACGTTCAGACCCTGTCATACCTGAGACAAAAGCGGCATCGTCAGGATGTCGGTCTAAACCATAATCGTGCCTAACAGTAAGACACATATTGGTAATAATTTGTTCACGTGTTTTCATAGTATATTATAGTCGTAAAAAAAGGGCCTGTCAAGCCCTTTTATGCTCTTCTCATCCAACCCTCGGGTTTCTCGTCGGCAGTGGCAAGTATTGCCTTAGTATCCACTCGCCGCAGTTCAATTATATCGTTGTCGTTTAATTCGAGTTCAACGGTTCTTCCCCACCGGCCGTGTTCTACTAAAACCCATTCTCCAACTTGAACATCGGTTTGTTCTGGCCCAATAGCCCATACCCGGCCCCACCGTGGATAAATTCCTTCTGCCTTACCGTTATCGCTGGTAATTAGTATTCCTGCGGAAGTTTTCTGCATACCAAATTCCATATCAGAAACAATAACATTGTCTTTGATAGGAATAATTTTACCTTTAACTTTCATCTGAAACCTTTGTCTTTCTTGCTGGTGTGCTAGTATCAACCACGGTTCTTGGAGCCGCTGCCGGTTTTGGTTCTACAGGTTGTGGAGTATCTGGAATAATTTTATTATTGCTTTGATAATATTCTGCCATTGCATCTTCACGTTTTTTAATAATTTTGCCACCGGGTCCTAATTCGTCTCCGCGAGCATTTACTCTAACATTACCGATAGCAGGCATGAGTTCATTTTGTCTCATTAATTTATCCATGTCAACTACTTTACCTTGCATTGATCTATGTACCATATTTTTCTCCTATTTTAAGAATTCTCTTATATCTAACTCAAATTTTATTGAGTCTATTTTATGAACACCCAGCAAGTATAGGCAATAACTAGCCACGCTACTACCACGTCCTACACCCCATACTATGCTATTTTCTCTCATGGTGTCTACTAAGTATTTAAGATAACCTAGTAGCTCAATCATGTCATACTGGACAAATAATTCCAGTTCTTCTAATACTCTATTAGTTTCCACATCCGTTTTACACAGTGATAGCAAATGTTCTACTATATTTAATGATGTAGATTTATACTCTTCGGGCATAAACCAATTGTTTTGTAAACTTACATCAAACTTCTTTAATGACATATTTGGATCTTTATATGTGTCCAAATAATCAAAATTATCTCTGTTTAAATCCTTGGCAGAATTAAATTGATCTACCGTAGATTGATCCAAATATATATTTTTAAATGATTTTATTTTACCAGCATAGATATTATCAAATAGCTCATTGGCATTTAAAAATATAGCACCGTATTCATTTATTGTCATTTTGTTAGTTTATACTACTAACTGGAGTTTGTCAACGATCTATTTTAATAAATTCGTCTAAATCTTGATTTCTATTTTGGATCAGTTTCTTATTAGCTTCTTGTTGTCTACGAGATTGTTCATCTTTGTAAACTTGCAATATCACTGAAATTTGTTGCATAACGCCGCTTTGGCCAAATCTTGATGCTATAAAATATTTCTGCATTAACTCAGTTATTTTATTATCAACATCATCATTTTTTAATGTTGACAAATCTGGCAACAGCGGATTAAACATATATTACCCAAACACCACACCGTTTTGTCCTACGCAATACCATTTGCTATTAATATATTGTAGTGTACATCCATCACCGATATCATTAAATGTAATTGTTCCTGCACCACTTGATTTCCAACCGGCATTGGTAATAGTGATAACCATATCACCACCACCGTCGCCCGCCATCATGAAAGTTTTAATTAACCCAGATCGATCACCTGCTGCCAATGTAGAGGTCCAACCCGAACTTGTAGTGGTAAAATAACTTGAAGTTTTTTGTAAACTAGCAGCACCACCATTGGTCAACGCTTCACTACTTTGAACAGCTAGTGTACCTTGAATAATAGTATTTCCGGATACTCCTAACCCATATGTTGTAAGAATACCCGGGCAATTGATATCTCCAGTGTCTGTTACTGAATTACCATTTAAAGTTACAGATGTTCCGGTAAATGTATACCATGTACTACCAAAATAATATGCTGGTTTGTTAACATCAGTTAACCACACTATAGTTCCATCATTTACATCACCTAAGTTATACAGTTCACTAGAAGTATGATTATTTAATGTAAGATCGCTGGTATTGGTTGTGGTTAATTGTAAATTGCTAATTTCCGTACTGGCCACTGCTAGTGCAGATTGTACTTTGGCAAAATTTGTTCTAAATCCTTGACTATCATTATCAACTCCGGGTATTGGAAAATTGATATTAATAGCATCGCTATAATTTGTAATTGTACTTGCCACTGTTAACTCCGATTATTTTTATTATTTATTGGGTTAAATTTTAGACAATTGTTTCTTGAGTTCTTTAACCTCTGCAGAAAGTTCTTTAATAGCCTCGACTAATAATGGAACAATTCTTTCATATTTAACAGCCATATATCCATCTTCTCTAGTAGTTACTACTTCGGGTAATACTGCTTCAACTTGTTGAGCCAGCAACCCTGCTTCTGTTAGAGTGGTATCTCTATCTCTAGCCAACTCATTCCAATTATATGTAATGCCGTCTAATTTATTAATTTTATCAACCGCATTGGTAATAGGTTTGATGTTAGTCTTTAATCTTTGGTCAGATGCAGAATATGCAATAACATCTCCGGTAACACTTAGATTATAAGTTCCACCCTGTCCGAAATACATATCAGCGTTGGACAAATAATAACCAACAGCACCAAACAATGCAGGAGTTTCAGCACTATAGAGAAAGTAGTGAGTGAGTCCGGTTCCAAATCTTATTAAACCACTTTCTGAGACGGTGCTGGTATTGAAATTCTTTAATGTAATACCACCACCGGCTGCTGTCAGCGTAGTACCTGCTGTAATTGACCCTGTTACATACACCTCACCATTTTTATCTAATCGTAAACCTTGATTTTGTACATTGTTAGGACCAATGAATAATCCACCATAAGTTGTTGAGGTAGAATATACAATGGCCGCATCTCTAGCCTGAGTAATTCCGGAATATAGTCCAGCGGTTACTGATGGAGATATTAGAAGATTGCTGCTATTACTTGACTCAGCCCCACTAAATTCTTTATAGAATAATGCAGCGGTATCACCGTCGGCTGCTGTTTTAACCACTAGTTTGTAATTTGGACTACCTGCGCCTACACCAATGCCAAGACCGGTTGAAGTTAGAACCATACTTGCTGCCGAATTTACGGTAAAGTCTAATCTCGTTCCAGTAGCAGTTGCATCAGAGATTGAACTATTTGTAGCAAAGTTATGTGTTTTAGCAAATACACCTGTACCATAAGTTCCAGCACCACCACCGAGATATAATGTTCTTTGTGCTCCAGAATTACCGTTTAATGCCCATCTTAAATTATCATCGGTTGTTAATGCTCCTGCATTATTATATATAACCTGCTGTGATCCAGCAACAGACCCGGACCCACTACCAGGAGGTCCTTGTACACCTTGATAACCTTGGGTACCTTGAGTTCCCTGATAACCTTGAGTACCACCTCCTTGTACACCTTGGTAGCCTTGAGCACCTTGCGGTCCTTGTATACCTTGAGGTCCTTGACTACCGGATCCCTGTACACCTTGACTACCAACATGACCCTGAACACCTTGCAACCCTTGTGCTGATGAATCTAATCCGGCTCTACCTTGACTACCTTGAGCACCTTGTGTTCCTTGGTAGCCTTGAGCACCATTTGTACCTTGTAGACCCTGTACACCTTGTGCTGTCGAATCTAATCCAGCTCTGCCAGTGGATCCCTGAACACCTTGATTACCCTGAGTACCAAATGATCCTTGTATGCCCTGTACACCTTGAGCTGTTGAATCTAATCCAGCTCTGCCATTGGCTCCCTGAACACCTTGATTACCCTGAGTACCAAATGATCCTTGTATGCCCTGTACACCTTGAGCTGTTGAATCTAATCCAGGTCTGCCATTGGCTCCCTGAACACCTTGATTACCTTGCGCTCCTGAAGAACCTTGTACACCTTGTACACCTTGAGCAGTTGCATCAGAACCTTTAACACCTTGTACACCTTGATTACCTTGCGCTCCTGAAGAACCTTGTACACCTTGTACACCTTGAGCAGTTGCATCAGAACCTTTAACACCTTGACTACCTTGAACGCCTTGACGTCCTTGACTACCTTGAAGACCTTGAGATCCCATTACACCTTGTGCATCAATGCCAGCAGTTCCCTGTACACCTTGAGCACCTTGGACACCTAGTGATCCTTGAATACCCTGTGCCCCAATGACACCTTGACTTCCAGAACCTTGAGCTCCTTGAGCCCCCTGTGTTCCCTGTACACCTTGAGCACCTTGGTAAACTGCTGTTCCGTCTCTACCTTGTACACCTTGATTGCCTTGTACACCTTGTACACCTTGTGAGCCTTGAACTCCCTGTGTTCCTTGCACACCCTGATTACCTTGTGTACCTCTGGCGCCCTGTACACCTTGTATACCTTGAGCTCCACCGCTACCTGTAAATAACACACCATTTTGATATAAATTTCCACCAAAATAAATGTCTCTACCAACGCCTAATCCACCTGCTACAACCATTGCACCACTTAAAGTGGATGTTGCATTTGTTGTATTATATGTTTGAATTACATCATCAGTTTTAACCAATGTTGTAGTTATGGTTGTATATTGAATTACCAATTTCTCTGCAACAATCTGACCACCAACATATAAATCACCGCTAATACCAGCACCGCCTGCTACAATCAATGCTCCGGTAAGAGTGGATACTGCCGCAGTTGATGTGGTAATATTTACACTAGGTACTGATAATTTTTTATTAGTAGTGCTATAGGCTAAATCACCGGAATTATTTAATGGATAGTAGTTAGAAGTACCACTAGCCATGGTAAGATACCAATTTCCTAACGAACTTGTAGCATTGGTAATACCTACTTGTTCAGCTTTTCCAACTAATAATGTGGAAGTAGATACCCAGGTAGCAGTTGATCCAGAATATTGAAGAATGCTTCCATTACTACCTGTAGTAATAAAAGTAGTTGAACTTGTGCCATTTTGAATAGGAATACTTCCTGCTACGCCACCTGCAAGATTAGTTGCTGTATTAGCCGATGCAGCCGCTGCCGCAGCGGGTCCTTGTACACCCTGACTACCCTTAACGCCTTGTACACCCTGAAGTCCCTGAGCTCCTCTAGCGCCCTGTACACCTTGTGAGCCTTGGACACCATTGGCTCCTTGAGCACCTTGACTTGCCTGTGTACCCTGAGCACCCTGGGCACCCTGTATACCTTGAACACCAGCTCCCTGTACTCCTTGGTAGCCCTGAGCACCCTGAGTACCTTGCACACCCTGAATTCCTTGTGTACCTTGACTTCCTTGAACACCCTGTAGACCTATACTACCAGTATATCCTGCAACTCCAAGTAATTGTTTTGCTATATTGGTTGGTAATAATCCCTCTATACCGTCATTTTTTATGATAAATTGAGCAGAAGAGGGCGTGGCCCCGGGAATTACTGGTAATGTATTCAGTTCGGCTCTAATTGGCATGTGGTATTTCTCTCATATTATGATAATGTATTTATTACCTAAGTAATTATTTAATGTAGTGTTTTTTCGGTAATTACATTTATATCAGTTATACCAAAAATTTTTAATATTTTTTTAATTGTTTTAGGAGGATCTTCCATTAAATCTTCTGGAAACATCATGCTTTTCAGTTCTCCATTTGGACTTATTATAAATCCATAATCGCCTTCTTCGAATTCTTCATCACTAAAATCTTCTTCATCATTGATCATTATATGTTCTTTTTATTAACTAGGTATTTATAGAGATAAATAATAGTATCATTTAATTCTTAAAGGAAATGAATCATGTTTAAAAAAATTAAAGAATTCTTCGTAGGTAAGCCCGTAGAAGTAAGCACACCTGCTGCATCCTACAAAGTAGAAGCACCAACTACATACAAAGTAGAACCACCTGTAGACGAACATCAACAGGCTATTCAACTAGCACAGGCCGGAGTAGATGCTGGTAAAACTTCTGAGCAAATTGCTGTTGAAATTAACAGTCAATATGGCAAAAGTTTTACTGCTCAAAATGTAGCTGATTTTATTGCGGCCAACAACATTGTTTCATCTGCACCTGTGGTAGATCAAGTAGCAGTAGTTAATGCTGCTGAAGGTTCTGCGTTAGCTGTTGAACCAGAAAAGAAAGCACGTAAACCACGTGCTGCCAAGGCAGAAACAGCGGTCAAAGAAAAAGCCCCAGCAAAAGCCAAGGCTCCTAAATTGACAGTTGTTAAAGCTGAAAAGAAAACTAGATCAAAGAAAGCCTAATTGTTTAGCCTCTTCGTGTAATGCGAAGCTGGCTAAATTCTTGGCTTTAGATTCGCACATGATGTCGAATTGATCTAAGAAGCTCAGTGCCCATTCGTTGACTGCTGTATTCCAGTAGAAATCAGAATGTGCTCTGAGCTTTCCTTTTTTATGGCCGCTTTCTAAAAGGGTGCTAAGATCGGGTAGTTGTGTTGTGGAATGGCCTGTGAGTATATCTTCGCGAGATACACTGTAATGCATAGCAGGACGCACGCCGCGCCAGCTATCAATAATCCTCTTAACACGGTCGTCAGTTTTCTCAATGTATTCTCCTGTGTGTATGTAATGGTGGTGTATATCTAACACCAAAGCAAGATCGTTGGCTAGTTCAATACTTGAATCTATTCCCCAACTGATTTCGTCGTTTTCAATGGTAATACAGTTTCTTGCTTCTGTACTGAGTCTGGTAAGTGCTCGTTGTATGCCCGCAGGGCCTTGTCGACCCGATATGTGGACGTTAATCTTGAAGTCTTGAAATTGTTGGCCAAAACCCATCCAGCGAGCCATGTCTGCGTGGTATTCAAATTCTTCTATGCTCCTATTGACAATATCAGGATTATCAGAGGCAAGCACAGTAAACTGACCAGGATGAAAGCTAAGACGTACATTACGGCTGCGAGCGCTGTCCCCAATAGATAGAAAATTGCGCTCGCAATAATCGCGCACATCATTACGGCGCCAGAAATAAGCCCAATCAGATTGGGTATAAACAGGCAGCAAATCACTGCTAAGGCGAACCATCCTAAGATTCTCATCAAGTTGTCCTACTCTTTCCACTAGTAGTCTAGTGCTTTCAATATTACCTACCATTAGGTCCCAGAGTTTTTGCTCTGCAACATCCTTTGTTTGTCTATTTAACCAGGCAACAGTGGTACTACCTGTATTATACTTTTTAGCATCATCGGTGGGTTTGATGCCATTGACTTGATCTGCGTTGTCAATCCATTTACAAGCAAATCCCAAGCAGCCAATTCGTTTAGTCATTTTTCAGCTTTCGATAGAGTCCATGAACCGTTGTTGCCTTCTTCCCAATTTAGCGTATCACCTTCTCGCCAACCCTGCAAATCCAAAAGATCTTGCGGCAAGGGCAAGACAAGATCGCCGCTACCATCCTCTGCTTCTTCTAAAGTAACTGTCCACGATGTTGCTGTAGTAGTCATAGTTTATTCCTGATCATATTAATAACTGCTAGTGCTTGAGTAAAATCAGTAATTGGAAATTCAATGGGTTCCCAATTATGATACGATTGTTGCCAGCAAATAGTATATCTCATGTTATTATTTTACATGATATTGCGGAAATAGTCAATCGTTTTGATCAGCCCTTGCTCTAAGTTAATTTTTGGTTCCCAATTCAGTAATTGTTTGGCCTTGGTAATATCGGGCCTACGTTGTTTTGGATCATCCTGCGGTAGTGGCATTTGGAGAATCTTACTATCAGTTCTGGTAAGTTGGATAACTTTTTCAGCCAATTCCCACATAGTAAATTCGCCTGGATTACCTATATTAATAGGACCCACAATATCATCTTCTGTGGCCATAAGTGCCATCATACCATCTAACAGATCATCAACATAGCAAAAGCTACGAGTTTGTTGACCCGAGCCGTAGATAGTAATATCTTTGCCTTGTAGTGCTTGAACAATGAAATTACTGACGACTCTGCCGTCATTTTCTGCCATTCTTGGGCCATATGTGTTGAAAATACGCATAATCTTAGAGTGAACACCGTGTATGCGATAGTAGTCCATAAACAATGTTTCAGCAGCACGTTTGCCTTCATCGTAACAACTACGGATACCAATTGGATTTACATTGCCCCAATACTCTTCCGGTTGTGGATGAACGTGTGGATCGCCATATACTTCACTGGTACTGGCTTGTAAGATTCGAGCACCTGTACGTTTGGCCAGACCTAGTAGATTATATGCTCCAATTACACTAGTTTTCATAGTTTGGATTGGGTCCCATTGATAATAATATGGGCTAGCCGGACAGGCAAGATTATAAATTTCATCGACCTCAACATAAAGAGGCAAGCAAATATCTTGTCTAATAACTTCAAAGTTTTTGTAATCTAATAGATGTTCAATATTTGTTTTACTTCCAGTAAAATAGTTATCCACGCAAAGTACGTGATGTCCTTCTTTAACTAAACGATCGCATAAATGACTGCCGAGAAATCCGGCGCCGCCTGTTACTAGTATTTTTTTCATATTTTTCTCTTTCTAAAATTATATTTGTGTTATGTTATCTTTTAAAAACACTTTTTCAAATGTATGTATCACATTTTTTGGAGAAAAATCATTATTTAGATATTCTGTGTTGAATGGATTTACTTTTTCTAAATTTAAAAGTATATATTCAAGATCAGATTCATTTTTATATTTGTGTACATTGTCTTTTAAATGTAAAAAATGAGCCCTACCGCCCAATGGATGTGTTGTTTGTAATTCTTCATTATCATATGATAATATCTGTTTATTTTTAGAGGCAAATTCTAACACAGCCATTCCGAATGTTTCGCCATAATCTCTGGCATGCAAAAATGCATCACAGGTATTAATAAATTTAGATTTATCTTCTAAATCAACAAGATGGTCTAAATATATACATCTTTCATGAGTTATAGTTTTTTCTGTATTAACTAGTACAATCCACATATCTTTTCTAACACTGAGTATTTTTTCTACAGTAGCAGGTACAAAATCTACATTAAATGTTTCATAGCCACCGTATCTTCCTAGTACGATAGCCTCTTTGGGTATGCCTAATTCATCTCTTATGTTTAAATCCGTTTCTGGAAAGTTAACCATGTATGGAACATATGGCAATTGATTTCCAGATTGCATCTTCATCCATTCGGATGTCACAGCATAAACTTCTCCGTGTTTATGATTTGCATTATGCACAAATACTGAATGTATGAGATTTTTTGAATTTTGAACAATTATATTATCTTGGTACCCAAATTTCTGAGTATAAAAATAATCAATATTATTCTTGTCAACTAATTGTTGTACTTCGTTAAAATTAAGATAGGGGATTGTGCGAAATCTTTTTTTAAAGTTCTGCAATACTTTTTTGTTTGTCTTATTTTTTAAATCAAAACAAATGATTGGATTCAATCCTAATAATTCTTCACAGTATAATGCATAATCATATATGGCCACAGTGGTGCCTCTAAGACCCAAAGAATTTTCATGAAATATAATAGTCTTAGAAGACACGAACCTTGCCTAATAAAAATTCTTGTACTCTTTTTAATTCAAATAGTTTAGCAGGTAATTTATCCAATGGATATTTTTTAAGAATATGATCTTGTCTACCAAGTGGTTCAGTCTCGCCTTCGGTTGGAACATAGGTATCTAGAAATTTAACAACTTCATCAATACTACCTTTACCTTTAGCTGCACCATTAATATAATCATAGGAATGTAAAAAAGATGTAGCTTTTGTTTTAAGACGCTCTTGATCCCCCATCCAAGTAAAATGCCATCCTGCTTCTATAACTTTGCCATCATCTATGGCAAATATATCATCGTAGGCAATATTCTTTAAATTCATTGTATATGCTTCTCTAATTTGACTTAGAGTACAATCATTTAAATGATGTGTAAGACAAACAAATCCGGCAGACCACGGCCTTGGATTTCCATTAAGGTCATGTACACGAAAGTCTGCTCTACCTGATAACAGAACCATTGGTATTCGAAGAATATTATTTGGGTTATTTTCTGCCAACCATGCATAATATTTTACAAAATTTGGATCAATAATTTCGTCGCAATCACTACAAAAAATTACAGAGTCTTTATCTACATATTTTGCGGCAATATCTCTTTGTAAATTTTCTCTTTTTAAATTAGTTGGTTCTATTTCAAAACTGGGTAATTCTGCATCTATAATTTTAATTTTATCTGTGGGCAATCCTAGCTCTTGGATTATTTTACGACACGATAATTCTTTAGGAACACCACTATGTGTATGATCTGCATCACAAATTATAAACTGATCAACTACATCATATAACAATGAAATTCTTAGTTCGAGCAATTCTTTCTCGTTGAAATAAGGAAAACAATCAATAATTTTCATAATTTAATCAAAGAAAAACATTTGCCATAATCTGCAATTCTCTTTACTGGTACCAAAATAACCAGATGCAGCATGAATTAGTCCGGCATCAAATATTACCAATCTATTAAACACATTTCCTACAACATCCACAGGCTCATAGGGAGTGGGATCTAAAAATGTTCCATGATTAAAGCAGTCCATTATTCCCTCTTGACCGTTATGTCTTACTCTGTTTTTTTTATGAGCATAAAAACTTGTACCACATGATACAGGAGCATCGGGTGTAAGATATATCATTGCAGCCCATTTTTGATTATCACAGTGATAAACCAATGATTGGCCTGCTACATTATATTGGAATCTGCCATTCATTCCATATCTTTCCCAATTATCCTCCATGGTCCATCCTGTGATTTTTATACCCATTATTTTTTCAAAAGCTTCTCGGGTACCCGGAATGAAAAATTGTTTTCTTGTTCTATTTCCAATATAGCCAGGGTCATCAAAGAATTCTTGTTGTAATGCAAATTCTCTTACAGCGTAAGGGTCATCAAAAAAATCATCAACAACATGAACTCTTTTATTCATGGTCGGACTTGGGGATATAAATGTAGGAATCATAGTGGTAGGTAAATGTTAGACCATTGTTTAAGTTTTTCGATCTTGGCGTGTTTTGCAATTTCAAGATTATCTATATTTACTATATCTAATTCTAGCATAATGTCAATCATGGCCAGCATATCACCTAGTTCTTCTTCAAGATGATCTCGATTAGTTTTAGGCTTGCCTGGTTTAACATTATCAGCACCAAAGCGTCTAATCTTACTTACCGCTTGTATAACCTCAGCACATTCTTCTTGGAGAATATCCAATACTTCTGTTTCTTTAGCGTTCATTTTAATCCTAAAACTCATTGTCTTCACGATGTCCTTGTCTACCCGCCATATTACTATCAGTTTCACGTACCTCTACTTTACAGCACCAAACACGTTTGGACTCTTCACTACCGCAATTTGGTAAGAATATTGTATTAACGTATTCATATAAGAAATCGGCAAGTCCTTCACATCCGGTCTTTTCTACTTCTGTGATCTTGGCCAGTTTAAGTCTACCAAGCTCTAATAAGTGTTCACGCATTGGATCATCCTGTGCCACAAGCAATGTGTGATCAAACCAATCTTCGAGATTTGCCTTTAGTGGTTTTAGTCCACCAAAGTCTGTACACCAATTACGTGCGTCTAATGTATCGCATTCAAATTCAAAGTGGAAACTCATTGCGTATCCGTGAATTAAATTACAATGACTATCAGCTCGCCATTGACGATACGCCACAGGACCAATTTGTCTGTATGTTTTTGTACTAAAATATTTCTTTGCCATTATTTTCTCCTATGTTATAGCATAGGCGGCAGAGTTTGTATACCGGGATGAACGCCGAAGGCCGGTGTAATAATATTTAGTTTAACGCTTCTCAACGATCTTGTCAACCAGGCCATATGCCAATGCTTCTTCAGCACTCATAAATGTATCACGATCCATATCTCGTTCAAAGTCAGCATAGGTTTTTCCTGCTGTATTGTGTTCGACGTATAATTTGGTTAACATAGTTTTCATCTGGGTGATTTCTTTGTATTGTATCTCAATATCACTTTGCATACCACGAGCACCGCCGCTTGGTTGATGTATCATATGACGACTATGTGGCAACATATAACGCTTGCCAGGATGACCTGCCTGTGCCAAGAAACTGCCCATACTACAGGCTTGCCCCATAACATAGGTACAGACATCTGGTTTAACAAATTGCATGACATCATAGATAGCCATACCGGCAGTAATTTCTCCTCCAGGAGAATTTACATAAACATGAACATCCTTCTCAGAATCAGAACTTTCTAGGTGTAGAATCTGTGCTACAATTATATGGGCCATTTCAGTATGTATTGGGCCATTAATGAATACAATTCTTTCATTAAGTAATCTAGAAAAAATATCAAATGATCGTTCTCCTTGTCCGGTTTTTTCAATAACAAATGGAATTAAAGACATATTTTACCTTTTAATATTTTCTTATTTTACTTCTTTGTAGGTCTGTGGAAAGATTTCTTTCTTCACAGCACCGTAATCGCCTGTACCATGACGTACAATATAATCATTACCTTTTGTATAGGTAAGATCTCCCCACGTTGTGTGTAGCACACCATCGTGATCCGCAAGTTTTACCTGTTTAGGAATAGACTTGGGACTAGCAGTACCATCACCGTTGTCTGTTTTCAACTCATGAAAAGTTTTAGGATCATTAAGATATTCTTCACCTTCGGGTCCAGTAATAACGTAATCGCCAACTCTTCCTGGTAAAGCTTCGTTCTCTAATGAGTTAATAATTTCAGGTTCTTTCAAAATCCTAAAAGGTTCGATCTTGTTAGAAATCTTAGCGGCAATAAACGATCCTGTTTTAAACCAGTCGTCATTAATACCGGTGCCTTCTACAATGTTGATAATTTTTCTAATATCTTGCGTGTTCATTATTGATAATCCTTGTCTAATTTTACATTGGTTAATCCTGCTACTACTTGGAATTTATCCCAAGCAATCTTTGCCGCTGGATTACGTTCTAACTCACTACTTGGCAAACAAGTCTCTAACCAAAACTCATCTCGACGTTGTGGATGTGCTCCGAATTTACGAGGTTGATGTAGTTTACCTTGATCCCAAAGATCACAACTTACACTGCGGAATTTAGCCTCATCTTCTTTACTGTTAAAACTATAATGTCCCCATTCTGGAGTACTCATTCCGCCATAACAGTAACCTTCCCAAATGCCTTTCCACTGCTCGTCATCATTGGGATCAAATTTAGTACGGGCAATAATTACTAATACATCGTTGATATCTACTCGTTCTTCAACAATGTCAAGGACACATCTACTATAACTAAGGCCGATTTTCATTTTGTTCTTTCTTTTCTATGTCGTATTGTTTAACCATACGATAAAGTGGTTCCATACGTTC
>Ga0304729_1000403_pt1 | contig 32393 bp, 46 predicted proteins | sample C_131016_MF_Meta_FD_190475 | JGI IMG/M metagenome (GOLD analysis project Ga0304729, IMG submission 190475) | Freshwater microbial communities from Lake Croche, Canada to study carbon cycling - C_131016_MF_MetaG (v2) (version 2) | ecosystem: Environmental > Aquatic > Freshwater > Lake | place... | reverse complement strand
AGTGCCTAAACCAGTTCCAGCAGCAGTAGTTCCCAAGCCTGCGCCGGTTGTTCCTAAACCAGTTCCAGCAGCAGTAGTGCCTAAACCAGTTCCAGCAGCAGTAGTGCCTAAACCAGTTCCAGCAGCACCCAAGCCTGCACCTGTACCTAAGGCAGCAAGATCAGCTAATCCAGTTCCAGCCGCACCAGCAAGACCCAATCCTGTCAATGCTCCTGTTGCAGCGCCAGCCGCACCAACAGAGCCAGGGGCCAATCCTGAAGCAACCATTTCATTTACTGATGCTGCGGCGGGAGTTAATCCTGCACCAGCGCCTGTAGTACCAGCGAGCAAGTCAGCAACCGATAAGCCTGCTCCAGAGCCAACAATTGCAGGGTTAATGCCTGCATCAATTGCTGCTTGTAACGCAGAAGCGTTAGTCCCATATCCTGCAGTTCCTGATAAAGATTCAATTGCAGCAGGAGTTAACTGAGTTGTACCCAAGCCAGCAAGGTCTGCAAGTCCTGTTCCACCAGCAGCAGCAAGTCCTGCGCCCGTCAAAGCGCCAGAAGCAGCACCAGCAGCGCCAGCAGAACCTGGGCTCATGCCAGATGCAATCATTTCATTTACTGATGCTGCCCCAGGAGTTGCTCCGACTGCGCCTGTTGTTCCAGCCAACAAATCAGCAGTAGTGCCCAAAGCGCCAGAACCTACAATTGCGGGATTAATCCCAGCATCAATTGCGGCTTGTACTGCAGAAGCATTAGTTCCGTAACCAGCAGTTCCTGTAAGAGAATCAATTGCCGCAGGAGTTAATTGAGTCGTTCCTGCTGCCGCTAAATCCGCTAATGTTGTTCCAGCAGCAGCATTAAGTGCGCCAGAAGAAGAAAGGGCAGAAACAAGTTGATCTGTTGTAAGCCCATTAGCCGCCGCAACATCTGCAAGCGCACCTGGGGTAAATGTTCCCGCTGCAACAGCTTGATTTATTGCTCCAGGGCTTACTGTCCCTGCTCCAGGAGTTCCTGCTGCAGCCAAATCTGCCAATGTTGTTCCAGCACTGCCAGCAGCCGCAAGATTTGCATTTACAGCAGAAACAAGTTGATCTGTTGTTAATCCATTTGCTGCGGCAATATCTGCAATCGAGCCAGGCGTAAATGTTCCAGCAGCAATTGATTGGTTTAAAGCGCCTGTTGGCGCAGAAGTTGCACTAATATTTAAATTTCTAACAGCGTCTGCAGCTTCAGTACTTAGTAATCCTGCTCCTCCGGCAGTTGTGCCAGCAGCAGCAGCAAGTGCCTCGGGAGTTAATGCGCCAGCAGCAGCACCAGCAGCACCAGCCGATCCAGGTGCAAGACCTGATGCAATCATTTCGTTTAATGATGTGCCAGCACCACCACCTAAATCAGCAGCAACGCCACCAAATAATTCGCCAAGCGCAGGAGCAAGAAAGTTAGCGCCTAACATTGCCAAACCTATTGGCGCAAGCGTTTTACCAATGTCCAATATGCTTGAGCCAATGCCACTACCACGGCTTTCTACGGCTCCCGTAGGTTTTCCCGCTAAATCAAGGTAAACGTATTGGCTTTGTCCGTTGTCGTAACGATACCCAACAGGCGCTTGGCTTGTGTCTTGAATAACACTTCCGTCTCGACCTGTTTTTGTTGGATATACAGGCTCTACACCCGTGCCAATAGTTTGTTTGGCATTTTTTACCCAATCAGGCTCAACAAAACTTGATGCTGCGGCTTGCCCTTGCGCTTGTTGCGCTTGGGGCGTAATGACCATTTGATCGCTATAAATTGGGTTTCCATTGCGATCAGTACCCGTTTGCAATCGAGTTGCGTATTGCCCACTTGGGGGAGTTAAATAACTGTATACAGGGCCATCTCTATTTTGCCCTGTTTGCACTTGTATTGCGCCAGGAGCGCCTTGTGTTGATTGATAGCCAATAATGTTGCCTGATGCGTCTTTTACTGCTGGGCCTTGTGCGGCAGTTTGTGCAGCGGCTGGCGCAGCAGCTTGTGCAGCAGGAACCGTTTTAATTAAAGAATTTATGCGATCCGCTGACAATCCAAAATTAGCTTGTGCACCTTGAATAATTTGCTGGTCATTAAAACCTTGCTCCCTTGAACCATTAATTGCATTTATGATTTCTGCATCTGTATATTGTTTTTGCGCAACGGGCGTTGGCGTAAGAATAGGCGTAGGAATAGGCGTAGAAATAGGCGTAGGAATAGGCGTAAAAATAGGCGTAGAAATAGGCGCAGGAATAGGCGTAGGAATAGGCGTAGGAATAGGCGTTGGCTGATTTGGACGTAAAACAGGAGCCAATGGCGATGATTGCGTAATGTCAGACAGCGGAGTTGTACCGGCGTTGGAGGCTGCTGCTGCTGGTGCTGCAGCTTGTGGGGCAGGAACCGTTTTAATTAAAGAATTTATGCGATCCGCTGACAATCCAAAATTAGCTTGTGCACCTTGAATAATTTGTTGGTCATTAAAACCTTGCTCCCTTGAGCCCTTAATTGCATTTATGATTTCTGCATCTGTATATTGTTTTTGCGCAGCGAGTGCGGCGGGGGCGGCTGCTTGAGTAATGTTAGACAGCGGAGTTGTACCGGCGGCGGGTACGGCTGCTGCTGGTGCTGCTTGAGCAATATCAGCAAGTGACGTTGTTGGCTCTCTATATTGTCCTGATGCCCTTAATGCTTCAACTTGCGCAGGAGGATAACCATAAGCATCCAATCCCGCAGCCATTCGCGCTTTGTAAGTGTCAGAGCCAGGGGCAGCAGGCTGCACAAATCCTGCGCGTCCTTCTCCTGTATCGCCTGGGTTAAAAGCCCCACTTGCCAACAATTGTTTGCCAGCGGCTAAAGCGTTTTCATCAACGCCAGGAAGGGTTTTTAAGATGTCATCAGAAATACCAAGTTCAATTCCTGACTTGACTGCAAGCGTTGGATTTTTTTTGTCTTGATCGTATCGTGCTAAAACTTGCTGAACAATAGCGTCATAAGGAACAAGCGTTCCGTCACCAAGCCTAATGTTAGTGCCTGCATACTTATTCTTTGGATCGTAATCCCATTCATTAGATGGCTTCCATTGCTTGACCAAATTGGCCAATTCGGAATTTGATAATTTAGTTACTGCCATATCTAATCCTAGACGTTGTAATACGGAATTTTATAAGCATTGCCGTTGACGGTAACGTTTATAAATCCTACTGGGTTGGCGGGCAAAGTTGCTGACCCTGCGGTTGCCGTGGTTGCGCTTGAAAAATTAAGCAAATTAAGGAAAAACTGTTGCCATGCCCGAGTGGGACGGTTAGTGTTTGCATCCAAAAACGCCGCTTGCGGGTATGGATTGATCTGTTGCGTATTAGATAAAGCCATTAGTTTTCCCCATTTGATGCTTTAAGGTTAGCGGACACAATGACTGCATTTACAGGATCAGAAACTGCAACCTCAAACACTCGATCACGGGCCATGCCCAAACGCCGCCATATCGCACGGTTTTTAAACTTGCCCAATTGTCCAATGCTGACCCAATACTCTTTTGACCAAGTAGAACCACCATCATTAGACCACCGCAGCATTGCTTTGGGATAAGTGGTTGTTGGATTTGGCGGCTCAATTGGCTGACCAATTACATCTTGATAGTTTGGCAATATAGTCAATGTGCCATTGCTTGTTATGGTGTAATTTTGACCTAAATAAACAACAAAAAATTGAGGGCTAGACAAACCAGTAGTGCCAACACCAGGCTGAAACTGAATCTGCAATTCATCAAAATATTGGCGTTGAAAGTCTGTAACCAAATGAGGCGCACGGCGCAGTCTGCGGACATTTGTTCCGTTGTCGGTGTAGTTCAGTTTGTCTAAAGAATAGATTTTGCCGTTGGAATAATCCCCAACCAAAACCTTGCCTTGGAACGATGCAGCGCAATTACTCCAATGACGCATATAAGTGCCATCAGAGGCCATGCCAAGCCACTTATGCCACATTGTTGTTGTAGAGTCATAAGCCCAAGTCAAATTCAAAGTCGGGAATGTTGTAACGTAAATTTCGTGGCCTTCCAATTGGTAAGTGTACGAAATAGCGTCATCAATGTATTGATTTGTTAAGGTATTCTCGACTGCATGGGTAGATATCCTTTTGGGAATGTACCCTTCCATTTGCATAATCTGCGCTTGGCCCCGATTGTTTCGGGAAACGTAGGCAAAAGAATTGCCGAGGCGGGCAACCGAGAATTGGGCAGCAATACCATGCTGGGTAGATGTTCCAGGGATACGTTGAAAAGGGAAAGGAACTGCGCCAACGTCCGTCCAAACTTCAGACGATGCTTCGCCCATCAAATAAACTTCGCGGTGGTCAACAATAAGGGCGATCAGTTTGTCAGGCGCACCGTCTTTGAGCGCGTAAGACGTAGATGAAGAAATCGGGCTTAACAGGTCAGACGATCCCCATTGCTGAGTGCCTGGGTTGTTGTAAACAAAGTAATTGTCCACAATGTCTACCGATGTGCCGCCGCTAAAAGCGCCGTCTGAACTTGGCAAAACGCTGAAGTTCAGCGCATACATTGTGATGCCAGTCACAATTGTGTGGGCAGTGCTGATTGTATAAGTCCCCGCTCCACCCGTACCTGTACCCAATGCTTTAATAATTGTGCCAGCGGTAATGCCTGCGCCTTGCAGGGTTTGACCAAGGTAAATAGTCCCGCTTGCGACTGAAAGAACGGTAAGCGTTGTTCCTGCAATGGTTGCGGTAAATCGAGCGCCGACCGCAGCAGAAGTCATTGTTTCTGCTGACACGGTTTGGGAAAGGTTTACTGTATAAGTGCCAACCCCACCCGAGCCTGATCCCAAAGCCGTAATCACTGTCTCTGCGGTAATACCAATGCCTGTTAGTGATTGGTGGGCCGTAATTGTGCCGCTACTGACTGCCGTAACAGTCAGGGTTGTCCCGCTGATAGAGCCCGTAAAAACAGCGTTTGCGGGGCTGGAAATGCGCCATGTGTACCGATAGGCTCCGTCCACAATGTAAGCGTTAATTCCGTTGTCAGATAGGCCAACACGACCCGTAGACGAATTAAGAATGCCGACCACAGTGGCAGAAAGGTTTGACGTAAAAACGTAAACGTAGGAGCCGCAAACTGCAATCATTTGACTGCCGCCCGACAAAGTACGCAATCCGCGCACTTCGGCATTGTTTAGCACCGCTTCAAGGGTTAAGCCTGGTGTTGGATAAAGCGCCACAACGCCCCGAACGCCGCCTTGTTTAAGCGGGTCAACTTCGGGGAAAAAGTTGATGCACTCCTGCGATTCTTGATAAATCGAGGGTGCTTCGTAACTTGGGCCGACAAATCCGAATTCGGGCATGACAGTCCTTTAACGCAAAAAGCCGCCGGTCAAAATCCAGCCAGCGTCTTTAGAACGTCCTGTTAGCAAAGCATCTGCATAGCGAGAAACCATCTGCGGACGCATATTGGTGCGTTTGATTGTCGCCTTGGCTTCGCCTGCAAACTTTTGAATCATGCCAATTTGCACGGGGCTTGCCTTGCCATACATAGGCATAAGGCGCTCAGCAAGACACCAGCGCAGCGCGTTAACGTAACCCTGTGGGATTCGCATGATGTCGTACATTGTGGTAAATCGAGCAAAGATTGTGTCTGTAAACAAGTGCATCTCGCCTTGGGCAGGATTAGGCCAAACACTCAGATTTCCCAATGTATCTCCAGGGTTGTAATACAAAGCCTTGGGCCACGGGCCATTCAGACTTTTTAGTCCGATCAAAGAATAGTCATCAAGGGTTAGAACAGCAATAGGGTAATCAAGGCCACCGCCATAAATTGGCTGACCGTTGGACGTTGTGTTAATCCGTACAAAAGACGAATTGACGCGCAAAGGTTTTTGGTAGTAGCCTGTAATTGTCGTGCTTGCAACCGTTTGCGAAATGTTGACTTGGTACGTTCCAACCTCTAGCACGTTACCACCAGAGCCGCTGATAAACGACACAATGCTAGTGCCTGGGGTAATTCCTGTGCCAGATAGGGTTTGGTTTAACGTAACTGCGCCCGAGGCAATAGCTGTGATTGTCAGGATGTTGCCGGTGATTGAGCCGGTAAAACTTGATCCAACAGACCCGCCTGGGCCAATGGTGTATTGGGTCTGTCCACCAACCACGGGAAAAATAATTTCCGTGAAGTTGTAGACCATCATATCTTCGTTAGACCATTGATCTAACATATCATTAAGCATTTCAAACGCATCTTGCGCCGCTTCGGGCGTAGGCGTTTCACCGGCTTCTAACGCGCCGATGTCTTTTAATGCTCTTGATACTATGTCGATTGGCTGTGCCATTGTTGCTCCAAGGTAAACACAGGCGGTTTCCACGGAGGCACAACAGATTTCGTCTTACTGAGAAGCGCCAATTGTTCCTCTAGCCGTGATTCTATTACATTTTGCCCGTATTGCGTTGCTCCATCCTTGATCCATTGAATCACTTGTCGCTCTGTAACTTCAGCATAAGGCGTTTGGACGTTGAACTTGTCAAACTGCCAATCTCCCTCAGTTTCCACTACATTTGTGTCATCAGTCGCCAAAACGTGATATTTGGCGTGGGTTATTGCCTCGCCTTCTACGGAAATTTCAAGAATTTTCCATTTTGCAATCATGGTTTTGGATATTTTGCTTTAACAGCAAGACACGCATCAATGTACGTTTGTACTTGTGCTTGGTCACCCTTCACTATGCCATCAATGTAATCAGCCATCGGTGGGTATTCCGCAGCACGGTCACGTTGATACTTAGTACGCGCCAATTCTGCTTGCTCTGCTGCGCGTCTGGCTTCCATTGCATCCCATTCTGCTTCTTCTTCAGCAGTAAAAGGAATGTTGCCTTCTGATGTAGAGTTATAACGTGTCATTATTTTTTCCTATGTTTTTGCATAACCATAAAGTTGAAATTTTCCACTCATTGTTCCACCAGTAAAAAATATTTTTGCACCTGTTAATACGCCAGAAGTACCAGTTTGCGTACCGCCTCCCATAAGTCTATTTGTAATGTCGCTATAATGATAAACACCGTTATACATTACTGACTTATAAGAACTTGCACCATTTACAGCAAAAAAATCTACTTCAAAATAATTTGATGGATTGAAACCAGTATTACCAAGTGCATTTGCAAGTCTAATTGTGTCATTTGCTGTAGCGCCAATATCATTGGCAGTGCTACTTGAATTTATCCATGTATTTGCATAAGCATAAGTTGACGCAGTAATTAAAGTTCCACCTATGTAAAATTGCATCTCAAGATTGTAATTATTATTAGTCGAATTATAAATATCTGTAATAATCAATTTATAGTTATCGTAAGTACTAGAAAATCCATTTACTATTACTGAACCAGTAGAAGCATTAATTGTCTGAACTAAAGTCAAACCACTGCTTGATGCTGAAGGCGCAGTGCTTGCCCATGTAGTGCCATTAGATGTAAGAATATTGCCGCTTGTTCCAGGCGCAACCGTTTGAAATGCAGATGTTCCATTTCCAAGCAAAACGTTATTTGCCGTCAAAGATGTTGCACCAGTTCCTCCACCAGCAACAGGTAATGTTTGAAAAGCAAGCGTTCCGCTGCCATTAGTTGTTAATGGTTGATTTGCAGAACCGTCTGCGCTAGGCAATGTAAAAGTAGTTGTTGAAGCGGTATTGGGGCCAGCAAGATTGACCGCGCCGCCTAAAGTTGCTTGAAATGTAAGTTGACCCATGATATTTCCTTATGGTGCAATTATAAGTTGCGAGGCTGTTAACGCGCCTGTTGAAGGCGTATATTTAAGTTTAGTTGAACTAGTGTATTCTGTGGTAACCGTTCCGCTTGTTGCAGACGAAAACAACGGATAACGCACCGATGCCGTAGTTGTGTCATCAGTAATTGAAATGCCGCCCGATGGCGTTGTCCAAGTTGGTGCGCCCGAGGCGTTGGACGTTAAGACCTGGCCTGTAGTGCCTGCCGCAGTAAACGCATAAGCCGTACCCGTGCCATACGGAACCGCGCCCGCAGTTGGAGTTGCTGTAGCATTTGTGCCTCCATTTGCAATTGGCAATGTTCCTGTCACGCCTGTGGTTAAGGGTAAACCCGTGCCGTTTGTTAACGTCACCGATGTGGGAGTTCCCAAAATAGGCGTTACCAATGTTGGGCTGGTGGACAATACGACATTGCCCGAGCCGGTGCTTGACGTTACCCCTGTGCCGCCCGAGGCGACCGGCAAAGTGCCTGTGGTCAGCGCAGAAGTGGATGTGGCGTAAACCGCGCCGCCAGATGTGAACGTTGTCAGTCCTGTGCCGCCATTACCTGTGTTCAACGTTCCAGCAAGGGTAATTGCACCAGTACCAGGCGCAGAAGGCGTTAAACCTGTTGTCCCTGCGCTGAACGATGTAACCGCGCTAGTTGAGAGTGATCCCCATGCGGGCAAGCCAGCAACCACGGACAAAATCTGCCCTGTAGAACCAATGCCAAGCATGGCAGTTGTGCCTGATGCCAACTGATATGGAACCGATCCTGCGGCCCCGTTTGCGAGATTTGTTGCGGTGGTCGCAGTGGTCGCAGATGTGGCGCTGGTTGCAGTAGCTGCATTGCCTCCAATGGATAAACCGCTTGCCGTGCCTGTTAAACCCGTGCCAGGGCCGCTAAATTGCGTGGAGGCGGTGATAGTAGTGCCACCGACCGTAGAGCCGCTAATCGGCGTTCCTGCAATTGATCCACCCGTGATTGCAACATTGTTTGCGTTTTGGGTGGACATTGTGCCAAGACCCGAAACTTGCGAGTTTGTAATGGCAATCGTAGTATTTGTCGCACTGGTGATCTGCCCTTGGGCGTTGACCGCCACGACAGGGACAACAGAGGCCGAGCCGTAAGTCGCCGCTGATACACCTGTATTTGTAATGCTGAATTGACTTGCTGCTAGGGTTAACCCTGTGCCTGCGGTGTAAGACGATGCAACACTAAAGTTGCTCCATACAATTGCAGTAACGCCTAAAGTGCCACCTGGCTGACTTGTGCAATACCAAGCAGTCCCTGCCAATGTTGATCCGCTTTCCACAAACAGGAAGGCCGACACCAGTTCGGAATATGCATCAGCATCAGGAGCGCGTGACCAAACGCCTGTGGCGGCAAGATAAATACCGTTGTTTGCTTGTGTGCCTTGGTTTTTAACCAAAACTCGATCACCCGCTGCAACCGTGATTCCGTCAATAGTTTGCAGGCCGGTAAGCGCAATATTTGCCGTGGTTGCACATAAAACAGGCTGTTTGAATGAAAGCCCAAGGGAAAGTGCATCAGCGTAATACTTGTTTACCAAGTCTGTCGCGCCAACAGGAGCGTTTGACGCTGTGGCGGTGGTAAATGCCGCCGTTGTTGGGGATGTAGCGCCGATTGTTGTGCTATTAATCGTGCTATTGGTAATATTCAGTCCCGACTGGTCGGGGCTGATTGTTGCCGTAAATGGCTGACCCTGCCCAATAAACGTTTGAAACGTCTTATCAACGTTAAACAACGCCTGGACTGGCAAAATGTTTTGGTCTATTGTTTTAGCAGGGTCAGACATATTAACTTTGATCCGCAACAGGTGTTACATACACAAGTGAAGGGCCAGCCGCTGCACCAATCATGCGAACATTGAAAGGGACAGTTGGGCAAGCCAGCACAATGGGAAATGTCATTGCAGCAGGAAGCAAAAAGTCGCCAGGTGTACCAGACACCGGCAACACAGCAGCGCCCACATTGGCATCACCTAATTTGACCGCAACGGCGACTGCGCCGGTGTTTAGAAACGATGCGTAGTTAACTTGATCGTTTACTTGGTCATCTATAGATGTTGCCGTTGTAGAAGATGCTGTCACAGAGATAGCGGTTGTTTTACCAACCACTCGCAGGACAGTTGTGTTTGCCATGATTAAAGTTGAGCAACGTGAATGATGCCAAAATTAAGTGTCAGGGCTTCGCTCAAAGAGCCTGCGCTTGCATTAGAAATTACAACAGTAAACGAACCATTGGCGACTGTTGCAATCGACAAAAGGTAAGTTCCAGCAGTAGTTGCACCAGATGCCAATGCAATGACGGGGATGTCATAAGCACTTACTGCGCTGTTTGTGACTACAAATGCAACTTCAGCGCCTGCTGCCAGGGCCGCATTGCTTGTAACAATTTGTCCTGCTGCTGCGTTGATGGTTACGCCTGTTGCTTTGTTAGTTGCTTGGGTAACAGAACTAACTGCAATTGTTGGGCTGCCTGTGGTGTAACCCATTTGGCCTGTCACCGAATTAACCAAAGAATAGTTGGCATCAATGATATCTTGGTCAAGATATGCTGCGCCAATTGCTTGTGAATTTGACATTTTGATTTCCTTTGTAAAGGTGTTTAAATTGTAACGAAAAAAGGCCACCCCCTTGCAGAGATGGCCCTCTTTCTTTTACATCAGTTTAGAACGGTACGCTAAAGTCGTAGCCGTAAACATATACGTCAAACGTAGCGCCAGGAACGACAGTAGTCAGTCCAGCGGTCACATTCAAGTACAGGTTTTGTACTGTGTTACCAGTAGTCGATGCAGTAGGGGCAACCAACGACACGCCTGGAGGGGTACTCAGGTTTGCCGCAGTAATTGCACCGTATAGGCTAGAACCACCAGAAGTAGTAGCAACACCCATTGCCAAACCAGTAGGCGTTACAGCAGCGCCTGCATTGTTCAGATTGGTGACGATAAGACTTTGCAACAGATAAACAGCGGAGTTAACCACGGGGATAGCATAGTTGCCGGTAGCGTTAGCAGTCACGTTTTTAATCGTGCCAATAAGACGCAAGGTTGTGCCAGTGGTAGCACCTTGGGGATGAGCAGAAATGGTTACTGCTGGGCCTGGATTTGCCATGATAAGTTTCCTTAAAAAAAGTTAATGAACGGGAAGGATTTCTCCCCCCCTGTCCAATTAGGAGGCGATACGGCAGGCCAACTCAGGATAGAGTGGAGCCCAGCCATAAAGAACGTCAAGACGGGTAGGAATCGAGTCGTTATTGATGGTGTACTGACGCACAACACGCATAGACAGACCGATTTCCTTGTCGCTTGCACGACCAGCAAAGTGAACGCCATCAGGCAATTCCAAGTCAGCGACTGCAAGCGTAAACGCATTGCGGTGCATCATCAGATTTTGCGGGGAAGCAACACCAGTGTTGTTAAACGCTGTGATGTTTTGCGAACCGCTAGAAGTTACGCTGACATTTTGGAATTGACCGGCAGTGATAACCGCAGGCGATACTTGAACGCTGGTAGCGCCCGTTCCAACAGTCGTAGTAGCAAGAACCACGAAATTACGTAGTTTGCCGTACGATTGACGGTTTTGGGGGTTAACGGCGAACACACCAGGAATGGTGAACACATCGCCAGCATTCAGAGTCGAGGCAGACGATGCAGCCATAGACAGAGTGCTGCTGTAAGCCCAACCAGAAGTCAGGAAGCCGGTTGCTGTAGTCACGTTAACTGCAATGGTGTTTGCAGACCACGAACCAAAGGTTTGGCTAACAACGTTCTGATCCAATTTCCAGTTGCATCCAGCCGAATCACGACCCATCAAGCCTTTGCGATACTGTTCGCCGATGGCTTCTTGGGGTACAAATAAACCCTTGAGGCTGTCAACGATAGTTGCAGAGGTGAATGGCTCAATGATGACCGAACGGCGACCGTCACGGGGAGCGCCTTCGCTGTCCAAGTATGCACCAGCGGTCAGATAAGTAATCAGACCAGTGGGGGGCGTACCGGCAGTGCCAACAATGTTCGCGGTGTTCAGATTAGCCATAACCATACCATCGCGGTCAATCTTATTGGCGATTGCAGCAACGGCGGGCTTCAGCACACGATCCGAGAACATATCCAGAGACAGAGCCAAGTCCTGAGTGGTGAACTGGGTATCAACGTGGAACTGAGTGGACAAGGTAACAGGAACCGATGTCTCGTTGAAATCTTCAACGTTCAATGCGGGGCCAGTTGTACCGATAAAACGACCAGGTTTACGGACGTTAACGGTGTTACCGATTTTTGCACCAACAACGGCAAATTGGTCGTCATAGTTGCGGTCTACTTCACTTGTGAACGTAAGTTCGTTCTCCAAGACCATCAGCGCTTCGTTGGTGATCTTGGAAATGGTTAGCAAATTGTTTGCCATGATTTTTCCTTAAATAAAAACTATCGAATTCGACCAGCCTTACGGGCTTCTTTCCACGCTTGATAACTACCATGAAATTGACCGTCAGAGCCAATTTCTGCGTTTTTAGCGCCTCCAGCATTCCGAATCGGGCTAATCGGTGGTGGTGCTTTACTCTTACCGACAGGATTACTCTGCCTCGTTTGAGTTTGCGTCTCAAATTTGGCTTCCAACTTTCCAATCTCTCGTAGCGCAGCAAATGGCGACATTGAGGCTATCTTCTTTGCAAGATCGTCCTCTTTGGCTAAGTGGTATAGGATTTGTGGGCCTACGTCACTCTCCAAAATGGCATCACGAATGGGGTCGCTTACCGCAACACCACTAGAGGCCACCATGTCATCAAAATCGGGAATATCTGATTTCGCTGTTGCAACTTTCTGTGCCCATGTAGAAATTACTTTCTGACGCGCTTCGTCTGCCCTGCGTTCCAAATCTTCACGATCTCGCCTACCTAATGCTTGCTCAGCCGACCAATCTGCTAATGACTCTGCATACTCAAAGGCATCAGTAAATTGACTCGGTTGAGGCTTTCCGTCAGCGGGTCGAACCTGTTGGGGTTGTTGCTGCTGGCGTACTGCCGCTAATTGTGCTTCCAGCCTTTGCCTTACTTCACGTTCCTGCGCCGCTTCTTGGCGGGCCTGTTCGCGTTGCTTGGTTATCTCTGAAAACCGCTTTTCGAGTTTCGGATTTTGTTTCCGTTCCTCTGCCGATTTCGCATTTTTGTCTGCCCCTGGCTCACTCCGACTTCCTTTGTCTGACGGCTCTGAAGGAGAATCCTCAACTTCAGCCTCGTTAAACCCTTGGTCGGCTAAACTCATTTTTTGAGCATAAAAATCTGCTGCATTCTCGCTAGTCAATACTTGACCGGCTTCTTTTTCACTTGACATGAGTTTCCTCAAGATTTTTACCCAGTTAAAACCTAACTGGTAAGGTTGTGTGGTTTATACCACAATTTTATATAGCGCGTTCGGTTGTTTCCAATGATGCTGCATGAGCCGCCGACCTATCCAATTGGGCCAGCATGAGGGCAATTTCACCCTTCATACGCTCAATTTCCTTTTGGGTTTCGGTTTTAATTACAGTTTCATGAGCCGTTGTTTCCATCCGCATTTGCATTTCTTGGAGGCGCTCGGCGTTTGTCAGTTCAAGTTCGTGGGCGCGGTTGGTCTCTTTAATCAACACGCGCTTGGTCTCGGCATCTTGCTTGACCTGTTCAATGTCCTGACGCTGCTTAATCATCATCTGCATTTGCTGCAATTGTTGCTGCATTTGCTGCATTTGGGCCTGATTTGCCTTGAGTTGCATCTGAACTTGGGGCGGCACAGGCGATTTATCGTCAATCTGAGCCATGGGATTGGAGGCGGCAAGGCGGTCTGCAATGACCTCTGCGCCAGGGAAATCCATGTTTCGGAACACCAAATCGCCCGCAACTTTGAACAGTTCGGGGTTGCCAGTAACTAATGGCATCATTGCCTCGACTGCGGCTTGGCGCTTTGAATTGAAGCCTGGGCCGGTGTCCATCACCACATCATATTGGCCCACAGTCATGTCGTGCATTACTTTGTAAACACCTTGATCGTCTTGGCTTGGCTGGTTAATCTGCACTAAGTCAGGTTTGCCGTCTGCGCCAATGATCCGCATAACCCGCTGCGAGTCATAAATATGCGGAATCAAATCAAGGATGATCTTGCCGGTCTGAGCAATAGACTTTGTAAGATTGTCGTAAAAGTCGAAATTGGTCAGGTCAACTTGTTGTTGCTGCCCATTTAGCGCTTTACCTGATATATTGCCTGGCAGTTGCTGAGACGGGTCGTAAATGCCCATCAGGGTGGCAATATCGGTGTTTATCCCTGCGGCTGCTGCCATGACACCAGAAGGCGGCGGCTCGGGCTGGAGACGCTGGGGAGGCGGCGCAGACTGTCCGTCAATGTCGGTTTGTTTGTAACGCAGCAAGGGGAACGACTTAACGTTAGCCGCTGCCCATTCACTTTCGTGGCCCTCATCTTGGCCTTCTGCCATGATCCACTTGGCCTTGGGAGCCAAAGCAACCGATTCCGTAATGGTGGTCTGCCAGAAGTTGTACATCCGCTGTGCATCTTTGGCGTGACGCACCATGCCGAACTTGTGGCGTTTGTCCCCAATGACCACGTGGCGACCGTAAACCGGCACGACAGGAATGAATTGACCAGGCCAATCGCGCTCCTCAATAACCTCCATTGCGGTCAGCTTTTTCCACTTGATTGTCCGCTTGTAGGATTTGCGCTCACCAATGATTTCAATGCCAGCAGCCTCAAGACGCGCTTTAAAGTCCTTGCCATCCGCAAACGTGGACGTTCCATTGCTCAATTGGTACAGGGTCGCCGATTCGCGGTGGACGTAGAAATACTCGGCAATGCGGATATCTTCCTTAGTAATCCATTCCGACTGTGTGTCACCCGTCCCACGCTGGGTAAATGACGTGCCATCATCATTGTCGGGGTAGAGTTTACGGAATTTAGCCTTGCTCATCATTGTTGTAATTAAACAACGCTCGGCATCCGATCCATTTACGCTCTCTGAATTAGGGTCAAAGTAAACGGTAAATGGATTAGGAATGGCATCAATAAAGATTTCTTGATCGAACGAATTTTCTTTGACGTAATCCGTGGTGATGCGCCAGTAGCCCCATCCCATCCGCACGGCATGGTCAAAGGCGGTGTCGTAGGCGTTATCAGCGTTGGAATTGACCTCAATATGACGGCACATTCCTTCGATGACATCTGCCGTTTTTACATCCGCTTCGTTGTTTGTGGCGTGAACCTTGATGCGGGGACGTTGCTGGCGCTGCTGATTAGTAACTTGGCGGCAGTAGCCATCCAGCTTATTTATTGTCAGGACAGGGCGCGATTCAAGATTGCGAGAGTTTTGCAGTTCAACGGGCCATTGGTCGCCATTAACAAACTTTAAATCCTCCAAACCTTCTTGGCGATTCATGGTGTCTGCATCGTTGCAGAGTTTGAGGAAGTCAATTGCTTCGTCAATAATTGGGTCAATATCCATTTAGGCCATCCATGACTGTGGTGCGTTGTAGGTCGGTTTTGCTACCCGTTTCTTTGGCTCATTGACAACCAGCCCCAACATTCTGAACGCATCCGCACCATGCGAATACTCGTCATGGAGTGGGTTTTTGCTGAACAACTTAGTGTCAGGGTCAACGTCAAACCGATAATGTCGCAAACATTGTAGCCCATCCGCGCAGTTTTCCCTATCAAACCAGCAATTCCTAAAAAGCGTCCTTGCGGCGTTAATACTATCAGGAATTGGCGTTCTTGGGATAATTTTGGTTTTGTAGCCTGCTGCCCGAACAATTTGGTCAATGGAACGCCCTGCCGCTGCGAGAGTCTTGTTCTCTGCATCGTGTGGCAACCATAATGTATCGTAGACGTAACCGTAGGTTTGCATCTTGGCTAGATAGTCAGAAATCGTCCTTTGGCTGTCCTCATGATAGCGAATCAGGCGGGTTTCCATGCCGATGAACTGGACAAACCATATCGCCGTAGCATCCGACCAGCCCAAGTCAAACACTGCATGGACGGGTTTTGTGGCATCGTAGGCCACCTTGGTGATCCGTTCCTCAAGGTCTGCCATCTGCATTTCGCGGGCAAATACGGCTCCATCCACGGTTTGGCGGCAGATACCCTCCCAGACGGTGTTATAGGATTCAATGTCCCTGTCCCGCAGGGAATTCTTCTCCAACTTTAACGTTTCTGGAAACCAAGGGTTGTCAGACCAGTTGATTTTCTGCACCACGGAATTACCAGGCGGGTGGATTACAAACCGCTGATATGTTTCATCCGTCTCCAACTCAGGGTTGAACGTAACCCATATCTCGGAATCCTGCTTACGAATCGTGGGAATTAAGACATTCCAAGACAGGCGGCTGGTCGTTTGGGCTTCTTCTACCCAGCAAATGTCCACGCCTTCGTAGGATTTGACGTTTGCCACGTTGTTCTTAAGGCCAACAAAAGAGAATTCTGTGCCGTTCTTGCCCCGTAGACTGCTTTGGGTGATTTCATAGAACCCGTCTAATTGTAGGTCAATGATTTGGTCGCACAGCAGTTTGTGGACGGAATCCCTAATAGAAGTCTGAAACTCACGGGCGCAAAGGATGCGTAATGGCTTCTGCGCGCCTTTAATTAAAAGCGCCCTTGCTACCCCCCAAGACTTAGCGCCGCCCCGTCCACCATACAGGATTCGATATCTTTGCTTCTCAGGCTGGAACAGGCATTGCAGTTTCTGCGGGAACTGCGCGTTGGCAATTTGGCCTTGAACTTCACTCATTGGGCTTTACAAAGGTGACTTGGATGCCTTGCAGCGGCTCACCATCCGCGCCGGTAACTTCTTGTTTAACCGTCTCAGACCAGCGCATTTGAGCTTTTGTCCACCATATCAGGCTGGTTGTGTCGCCCGATATAGCCTTGGAATACAACGTTTTGGCAATCTGACCATTGGCTTTAGCCTTGCCCATGTCTAATTCGTGCCGGTAATACTTGCGCAGCGTCTTATCGTCTATTCCCACAAGAATGCCAATTTGCTCGTGCGGCAAGCCTAAACCGCTGCTGGATTCAACCAAACGGCGGGCTTCGTCAGTTGGCTCATGGGCCTTTTGTGGTATTACTGGCATTTTATAAAGGGGAACTCGCTTAAATTTTAAGCAATTTTGGCAGATTCTGTCAATAAAACGGCTTTTTTGCCGGTGAAATCTTCCCAACGCTTTACGATTACATCGCAGTATTTAGGGTCTAGTTCCATCAAATAACCGTGCCTGCCGTGCTTTTCTGCTGCCAGCATGGTTGTTCCGCTCCCACCAAACAAATCCAGCACAATATCCCCGCCCTTAGTGTTATTGAGCATTTGGTACTCAAACAAAGCCACCGGCTTCATAGTTGGGTGTTCACCATTACGGTGCGGCTTCTCAAATTCCAAGATTGTGGTTTGTTTGCGGTCTGTCGCCCATAGATGGCCAGCCCCGTCCTTCCACCCATAAAGGCAAGGCTCATGCTTCCAGTGATAGTCTTGCCGCCCCATCACCATAGAAGACTTCTTCCAAATAAGGCATTGGCGCACTTTCCATCCAGCATCATGGCAGGCGCCTCGAAAGTTGTATCCCTCTGAATCAGCGTGCCAAATGTAAAAAACAGCGCCTTTTTTCATTACCGTGTCGGCTGTTACAAAGGCATCCCGCAAAAATTGACGAAATTGCTCATCGCCCATACTATCGTTTTGAATAGTTAGGCTTTCTTTGGTTTTGCCTTCATAAGCCACGTTATAAGGCGGATCTGTCAAAAGCATATCCACGCCTGCACCGTTAGTCAGCTTCTCCACCGCTTCCTGGCTGCAGGAATCCCCACACATCAGCCTGTGATTGCCTAACTGGTAAATATCCCCCAACTTGGTTTTAGGCTCCTCGGGTACTTCGGGTACGGCATCCTCGTCCGTCAATCCCTCAATTACCTCGGGCTCAAGCAAGGCGGCTAACTCTTTGGGGTCAAAACCCAGCATTTCGAGCGCAAAACCGTCTGCCAGCAAGTCGTTTAACTCGATGGTCAGCATCTCATTGTCCCACCCAGCGTTCAACGCCAAGCGGTTGTCGGCAATGATGTATGCCTTTTTTTGGGTTTCCGTCAAGTCTGCCAACTCAATGGTAGGCACTTCGGTATATCCCAGCTTGCGGGCGGCTAAAAGCCTGCCATGCCCTGCAATGATTCCGTTTGTCCCATCCACCAATATCGGGTTAGTCCAGCCAAATTCCTTAATGCTTGCCGCGATCTGAGCCACCTGTTCGTCAGAGTGGGTGCGGCTGTTGTTTACATAAGGGATTAGTTCTGTGACCTTTTTTTGAGTAATTTTCACTTTTTCTTTGCCTTTTGCGCTTCCCGCTTTTCAGCATAGGCAATTGCCACCGCCTGTTTCACGGGTTTGCCGGCCTTGACTTCGGCCTTGATGTTTTCTTTGAACGCTTTTGGAGAAGCTGATTTCTTGAGTGGCATATTAACAGTTCCAGTTTTTGAGGGAGGCTTTGGCGCGTTCGGCTGGGCCTTTGGAGTGTTTTACCACCCCTTCCATCCGAGCGCAGAAACTTGCTTTGCGGCCTTCGTCCTTCTTGGTCTTAGGATTTGGGGCGGGCGGCTTTAGGTTACTTCCGTTCTTGGCGTTGTACTCAGCACGGCCTTTAGCGGTCATTCCTGCGCCCTTGTCGGTAGGGTTGTAGGTTTTGTCCTTGCCTGTGGTTTTGTGGGCTATGGGCTTGTCGTGCTTTTTCATTCTTCCACCACCGCGCAGATGTCGGCTTCTTGGATTACTTGGTAGTCCTGCCCGTCAATCTTGTGGGTAGGCCATTTTAGGTAATCGCCGTTGCCGTATTTAATGAAATCCCCGACCTGTACTTCGTAAACGTCAGGGCCGACCGCAACAATGGTGCCTTCGTTAAAAGGCTCTTTGTTGTTCACAATAATGATATCAGATAAGTTTCTGACCTGTGGTTTGACCACAACCCTATCTTGAAGTGGGCTTAAATTCATGTCGTTTCCCCCTCTACAGTCAGGGGAACAAGCACTCGGGCCGGTCTGCCGCGCTTTTTTATAGGGGTTTCCGTGACCGTCAAAGTGTCGTCGGTCACCGTTATGGTCATAACCACGGGCGCTTTGTATTCCCCGCACCATTCCGTCTTGTGCCGGTGTTGGAACGTGGGAAAGCGCCTACATTGACCCATTATGTGGTGGTCAACGAAATAAATACATGAACTACAATAGTTCTCAGCCATGCCAACTCTCCTTGGTTTGGTTAGGGGGGCGATTGGGGCTTAGTTCCCTCCAATCGTCCCCCGCCTTATTAACGGTAGTGCGAACGGTCGTGCGTGTAGCAGACAGCCTCTTTAGAACCGCCTTTGAGGTCTTTGCTCATGTAGGCATCTTTTTTACCCATGCCAGTACCACCAACAATTTTCTCGCGGCGTTCGCCAGATTCGTCGCTTGCCAAAACGCTTTTAGGCATTTTTTCGCCAGAAGCGCCAGATTTATACATCTCTTTGTCCATTTTTCCCATGATATTTCCTTGCAAGGTTAACGGGTGACATTACAATGTCGGGGTCATTATAGGAGATTTTTTCCCATGGCTACAAATTTTACCCTCAAACGCGAAAAAGCAGTTCACGAAACCCCCAAGGTTTACGAAATGGTGCGAGAACACAAAACCGAAAACCAAAAAATCATGGCTTTGGCAAAAGAATTGCACAAACATGAGCGCACTGATATGGCCCATGCCCATCCTAAATCGCAAAAGAATGCCCCGCTTCCGTCAATGCGGAAATAGGCACTTTTTCGGGCCACTTTCGGGTGGTCAACAGGATCAGGACGGTACGCTGGTGGGCTTTTAGCCACATCTCCTGCCGTTCTTCCTTACTCATGTCTGCGCCCTGGTCAAGCGCTGAGTGACAAACAAAACAAAGGCTGGCGACCAGGTTATCGTCTGCCTTGACCGCTTTCCCTTTCCCGCCGCCCCAATTTATATGCGCGGCGCAGACTGTCCCATCGTCAATTCCGCAATGTTGGCAAGCAATTGTGCGGCAGGCTTCCAGCAGCGCTTTGCTGCGGACATATTTACGCTTCGGAAAAAGCACGGAATTTCACCCCTTGTTCAGTCCCAAAGGCTGTGGATAACTCGATTAGTTCGTTCATCTCAGCCACGGTCATTTTGCTAGTGCGCGCCCCAATGATGACAAATCCCCCATCAATACCAGGCACAACCTTTTGTCTTTTAAGGGCGGCGGTCAATACGTCCTTCCATTCCTCTTTGTGGAGTTTTTGACCATACCACACGACCTGGCTGGCAATATCCTCAAGGTTTGCCCACATCATGCGGTTTTGCTCAAGGCTGCGCATCTATCACCTTTAAGACATTTAGAGCAGATTCTGGCCCGTCAACCCTAGATAGCGTCCCACCTTCCCACTTTGCAAAAAAAGCCTCTTGTAAGGCCGTTAAACGCTTCCCAGGGCCATCTTTAACTTCTATCAAGACGGTGTGACCTTTGTAGCCAACCATTAAGTCCACCGGCAGGCCAATAATCCAAACGTAAGCGCCTGCCGCCCGTAGTGCGCCCACCACCTGGTCTTGATTAGCGTCAACCCTTGCTGCTCTGCGCATTTATTTTCTCCACAATGTAATTTTTAATGCCTTTGTACAATTCCTGTTCGTCCAGTTCCTTGACCCGCTGCCATGCATAGGCTTTTGCGCCAGGTATACGGCAAAGGGCAAGGTAATGAACAAACATCTTGGCCCTTGCCTCATCCTGCTGCCAAGGCATCGCGGGCCATCTGTATAACGGCTACCGGCTTTTTACGTCCCGCAGCGTATTCCGCAAGGATTCTGTGCGCCCATGCCTTTGGATCAACCCCTGGCCCCATCCGCAAAGGCGCAAGTTTTGCCAACTCCTGCTTTACACGCTCGGGATTTGCCGGTGGCTCGGGTAAGGCCAATGGTTTGACAACCGGCGCTTGCATACACAGGTTTTTTAACTGGACAAGGTTTGGCGGGCGCTCGGGTAAGTGATCCAGGGCATAGGATATTGACATCATCGCCTCTTTGGATTTCAAAAACCCAGCCAGTTCGTGCATCCAAAACGATTTTATTTCGTTTAGCGGCGCGCTTCCCAGCGAGTTGTCCCATGCGTTCCCGTAAGTCATGCTCAATCTTTCAAAGAGTCGATCAATGGGTTGTGTCATCTTCAATCTCCAAAAATGGTGAATATTCGGACGTTCTGCCTGTCATGGCCTCCCATCGCTTGCGCTTGAAATCGTATTCCTTCTCGGCAAAGGATTTTTGCCCTGCGTCTTTGTCTTTCAGCCAATCAGCCTTGAATCCTGTCCAGCCCCTTGCACAACAGGTTTCCAAAGCGGATTGAAGGCTTATCCCCGCTTTGCCAGCCTCCTTGATAATGCCGTTCAAGGCGGTTTGGGTTACGGCGGCTTTTTTCGTCTTGCGTAAAGTTAGCCAATCCTGCCAAACAATATCCGTCACACCGTCAGGTGAAGCGACTGTATTCTTAATTGATTTATGGTTATTGGTTATTGGTTCTTGGTTATTGGTTGGTTGAACGTCCGTTGAACGTCCGTTGAACCGCCGTTCAGCAGATGCCTTTCCTGCCTTAGAAGCCTGCTCAATTTTCCCTTTGAAATGCGCAATTTCTTTGTCGGCTCTAGCGTTTACCCAGCCATCTTCAGTCAGGCTAAAAAACGATTCAAGGACAAATTTAACTTCTGCCTCATGGTCGCGCATACCGATCTGACGTGCAACGGACGTTAAACCGCTGTTCAACGGGCGTTCGTGCAAATAGTATTCGTCCAGGAGCCTGCGATAGGCCAAATCTTCAAGCAAAGATAGGCGCTGCGTGTGACTGGCGTAATCACCGATATTGAACTGGTAGTAGTACATTGACAACCTTACGTTCTAGGTTAAGCGTTACATAAAGGAACAATTGGCAGGGTGGTAACGAATCACCTTTTCAGCCGCTAAGCCTAGCCATTGCCCCAACTCTAAACGATTTTTTGCGCTTCCGCAATCTGTTTTTTAAACTTGTACACCAGCACCTGTTGCCAACTCTTAGGCACACCGCGCTGCCGCCAGTTGCTGATCGTGTTCTGCTTTACGTCCAGGAGATAGGCCAATCTGCCTACCCCGCCAGCCGCTTTGATTGCTGTGTCCAAAATGTCCATACCGCACTATATCACATTTGTGAAGTCAATTTATTAGGGAAAGTACCTATAAAAAAAGTTAAAAAAGGCTTGCAAGACATCACAATTGTGATATAGTTCACCCATGCCCTGAACTTCTCGGGGTCTTTTTAGGAGTAAGCAAAATGATGAATGCAAACTGGATGGTAACCCTAGCAATAGCACAACGCAAAGCATTGCTTGATATGGGTTACACCTCACAACAAGTAAACAGCATGAGCCTTGCTGATACAACTCAAGAATTGAAATCACTTGGTTACGATTTCAAATCTAATTCCCCATTTAAAAACAAATAAATTTAACGGGGGCTTCGGCCCCATCAATCCCGCAAGGGTCTTTAAAGGAAACATCATGAAAATCAAAACCACCATTTACGTCTACTACGTAAAGTACGACTGGGACAACGAAGGCACTTACCAAGTGTATTCGTTCAAAGCAAGTGACGATGAAACCCGCACCTTTGTCTGTGAGCAACAGATTGAAATAGAAGTGCCAGACAATTACGACCCAACTGCCCAGCAGATCGCCGCGCTGGAGGCACAAAAAGCAAGGGCAATGTCCGACTTCAACAAGACCGTGATGGACATCAACACCCGCATCAGCAAACTAAGCGCACTAGAGTACACAGCATGAAAGACATAGCACTACTTCAAGCAGAGTACGAGGAAGCCCTACACCAAGGCTTAATCACTCCCGCAATGATGGCAGAAATCATCAACATCATGGAACACTCACTCTACGCATTTTTTCGGCCTGTGCATACCTGGATGAACACCGATCTAGGCGACATCCACCACGAAATTCACAAAGCAGTTTATTGCGCGGAGAACACCAAATGAATAAAGCAAAAGACATCACGCTTGCCGTGTTTATCGGCGTATCGCTGGCTTGGGTACTTGTGTATGGGTGGGCAGCATGATTACCAGCAACAACCCCAAGGAGATTATTGAGGAATGCAAATCCAAATTAGACCCAACCGGCTTTCTTGAGATTTATGTGTGGCATTTATGTGGACAACTGGAGATACAAAATGAACGAATCAAATGGCTTAAAGAACAACTTGACAGAACGTGGGACAGATCGTGAGGACTACGAATGCCCCGAATGCGGGGAAGATTGCGGCGACATGGCTCGGCATACAGTCGATGACATTCACATTTTGTATTACTTTTCCTGCGAAAAATGCGGGATAGATTTTGGAGGTGATTTATGAAAAACATTGCATCAGCATTAGTCAAAGCCCAGCGCGGTTTTGCACCGGCTTTAAAGACTTCTACAAACCCGCATTTTCGGTCAAAGTACGTTGACCTTGCCGGTTGCGTGGAGGCGGTTGTAGATAGCTTAAATGCCGCGGGAATAGCCCTTATCCAGCGCACATCGGAAGACGATCATGGCGTAACTGTAGAAACAGTCTTTATTCACGAATCGGGCGAAATGCTGGAGTGCGGAAAATTGCACGTTCCTGCTGCTAAGCATGACCCGCAAGGTTACGGCTCGGCGCTTACTTACGCTAGGCGCTATTCTTTGATGGCAGCTTGCGGTATTGCGCCGGAAGATGATGACGGTAACGCAGCATCTAGGCAAGCGCCTAAAGTGTCAGCCACTAAAACTGACCTTGTGCCGCAAAATCGTTTGTCAATCCTTGCAGACGTAGCCGCAGCCATAAACGAACGCATGAGCGCAAATGATCTAGTTGGTGCTGTGGAGGAATACCAAGGCATCACGGACATTGAAGAAAAGACGGCTTTATGGGCAATGCTTGATAGCAAAACCCGCAGCAGCATTAAGAAACAAGCAGAACTAATGAAAGGTTAATCATGGCAATCACTAAAGAAATTTCTTGCGTAGTTGGGACATACACCAACAAGGACGGACAACAAAAGAACCGTTACCAGCGTATCGGCTCAATCATTAACACCAAGAATGGGGAAATGTTAAAGATTGACGTTATCCCTTTGGTAGAAGGTGGTTGGGCAGGTTGGGCATATCTCAATGAACCACAACCCAAAGAACAATTCAAAGGTTTGCCAAAGGATGAAGATGTACCATTTTGAGCATCCACGCGCACGGAATACCGACCCTATAACCAGTTGGCAAGCAGCAGGGTCTGCTAAAGAACTTGCCAAGCACCATTCGCAAATTATTTTGCAATGCTTGAAAGATTACGGGCCATTGGGCAAAGATGGAATCTCCCGCTTTACCAATCTTGAGTCGCATCAAATTGGCAAGCGCTTGCCCGAAATGGAACGTGAAGGGCTTATTGGTTTGACAGGCAACAAAGTCTTGTCAAAAACCAATCGTAACGAAAGGGAATGGTATGCGATTTCTGAAATTCTTTAAAGACTATTGGCGTGACTTAACTCCCCTAGAAGTCATTACGCATTCTTTGGCCCAGGCGCATCTGGAGAGGCTTGAGTCAGAGAACGCCACCGAGTACGCAAAGGCTTGTCTCCAACTCAGCCTAGCCCGCATTGAGCGTCTTAACGAACGCATGAAGGAATACAAACGTGACTGAAGCAGACAAAAAATACATGGAGCGCAAGCAAAAGGAATGGGAGTTTGACGAGCCCGAGCCTAGCGACTACTCGCAGTTTGTGCAGCAAGTCAAGGGCTTGATCGTGTGGGTGATCTTTGTGGTGGGTGCGTCCATGTTAGTTGCGGCGGTGTTCAAATGACAGGCTACGAATCAAAGAAAGCATCAGCGCGGGACAAACTGGCGCAGGAGCCGGTGGCGTATCTTTGTAGCCCAGACAAAAACGGCTTATTTGAATTACCAACAACTCACAAGGCTTGCAAAGACTGCTTCCCTGTCTACACCACACCATTACAGCGCCCTTGGGTGGGGTTGACGGATGCGGAATCCCAATTGATTTATGACATGGGACGAACACCAACGGGAATGATGAAGATGGTTGAAGCCATGTTGAAGGATAAGAACACATGAAAATTGAAGTAATAAAAGACTACGCACTACCTTGTATGCAGGCAGAACACGCACTCAAGGAAGTACACCAATGTATGTTGAACAATCACTACGATGATGCAATTTACGAATGTACGGTTGCGCTAACATATATTGCCAGCATCATGGAAGCAATCAAACACATGAAAGAACAAGATAAATGAGGGCAATGACAGAAAGAATTAGGCCCATTCTTACCCAATATGAGGAAGGCTTAACCGCACGACACATAGCGGCATTGCTTGGCGTTCCTGCCGATGCGGTAAAACGATCTTTAAGCACTATGGCAGACGTTTACATTGATAGATGGACACAACACACCGATGGCGGTATGTATGTCCCTGTTTACGTCAAAATAGATGTACCAGAGGATTGCCCTAAACCAAACAATTGACACTCAGCGGTGCGGCGCTTTAAAAGGCCAGGAAGTACGCGCCCACCGCCCTTAGTCCACAACATCAATTGTTCTTTGGCGGCTTCCCAATCTTGCTCATTGATTTTGCGCTTCAATGTGCTGGTCTGGAGTCTGCCAATCCCGAGGTTATAGCAGAAATCCACTACAGCATTACACTTACGTTCATCTGTTAACAAAATAGGGCAATTACGCAACACCCCTGGAAGGTAGGTAAATTGCAGTTCGTGGAGCAATAAAGCCTCTGCATCAGCTTCAGATATTGGTGGATCAGATAGTGCAACCTTTGCACCATTGCCATAATAAGTTGATCCAAAGCCTATCGTGGGGATACCGGCTGGACATAGGTAAACCCTCGATTTGAAGCCCTCGAACTGCTTACACAGGGCAGCAGCAATGTCTAAGTTCATAGACCACGCTTGGCAAGAGTACGATCAAGGAACCAGTAGTTAAGAGTGCCGGACACAAGCGCAGCCATGTCGCCACTCATCATTAAGCGGAAAACGGCATCAGGAGATGCGCCAGTTACCCACGCATTCCAGGCAAACCAAATGTGAATGAATGACCAAAGAAGCAATATCCAGTACGTCACCACAGGGCGAACGGATGCCGAAAGACTAGCCACCCAGCCGCCGGCAGCCTTAACCATCTCTGTCTGCTGCTCAATAGCAGAGTTAAACGCATCCATGACGCCAGCATCCACGGTTGCCTCGCGTTGGGCGCCAATCTCGGCCAGTTTCTGTTGACCGCGCAGCGTCTCTAACTGGCACTGCTGACTAAACATTAACAGCTCATGCGCACGCTCGTTTTTCTTATCCATCCATTTGAGAACCTCCGGCGCAAGCCGGAACACGCCACCAAGCAAAGAACCAATGACACCGCCACCTAATAATTCAAACATTAGTGTTTCTCCAAAAGCATAGTAAGCCACCAAAAAACAAGGCCCAAAACCAAAATCACAATTGCGCCACCAAGCAACCAATTAATGAATTCATCCATCTCTTTTTTCTTGGCAGCGGCGTGTTTTTCGTCCAAGATTTCTTGTTTTTTGCGGGTTTGAATGATGTTGTTACGCTCAATCATCAACTGCTGCCACAAGTCAGCATTGCCAGACATTACCATGTAATTGTTTAATTCACGTTCGGCATCCGCAAGTTGCTTGGCTTGCATGACGATTTCAAAGGCCGCAGCGGTATCTGACTTTCCAAACGCTGATTTTGGATTTGAGGCGGCTTTTTGAACTACGTCTTTAGCCTCAAAGAACTTCATCATGTCGCCAGTGATGGCGTGAATGTCTTTGCCTAAAGCAATGGCTGCCTTAACCCCCTTTACGGCGGCTTGCGCTGCTGCAAAGGCGGTTAGAGGATCAATCATTTCACATGGCTTATAAAGGTAAAGATAATCCCCGCCATGCCAAGCAACATAGAACCGGCAGCGCTCATTAATATTCTTTCAAGGCGTTTTAACCTGGCGTTAATCTGTTCGTAACGCTCAGCACAGACGGCTTCATGCGAATTTAAGCGGGCTTCTGTTTCGGTCATGATTTTTGAATGAATGCAAGTGCGTAATAAGTTGGAAGGTTAGTGCCAACGCTGCTTGTCACCGATGACGTAAAGCCACCTGTATTGCCGACTGAGTAAGTGTTACCAGCCCCAACAACAAAAGAGTCTTTCAAATTGGGAGTGCCGTTAGACCCATCGCAAAGGTAGTATCCAGTTGGAACTGACGCAATAGAGCCTGACCACATAATGATACCGCCCGATGGAACTGCGCTAACTGCCGCCGTTGTGCCAATAATTCCATACAAGTTATCGTATGTGGCAATGGCATTGTTTCCCGAATCTGTCAGGACAAACTTGTAATTTGTTCCCGATGTAAACCAAATTTCTTGTGGCGGGCGACCATCCGTGCCAAGTTGGATTGGATTGGTGTTAGCAATAGAACCCGATGATGTCGTATACGTTGCCGCAGGCGTTGTGCTGCCAGCTAGGTAGGTATAGATATATCCCCCATTTAGAGGGATGCCGGTAGTGGTAAAGAACTGAAATCCGTTACCGATGGGGGAAAGATTAACGCTCATTTGCCAATGTCCTTTAATGATGTTACGCCAGCGGCTGGCTCAAGTGCTTTTTTCGTTTGCTGGGCAGCTTTTAAGTTTTGAAATTGACCGCGAACAATTGTTCCCAATGGCAACCCTATTTTGCTGCTCCCAATGTTTCCAAGAGTTTCCAATCCACCAGCAGCTTTTTCAGCCATTGCGCCAACTAAAGTATTAGAGTTATTGACAAAACTTCCTCTAGGCTGTGCTTGTGTGTATTGAGCCACATTGCCCAATGTTTTCAATGTAGAAGATGCGTCAGGGTTAAACACAAGGTTTAGCTTTTGCGACTTGTCTAATTGATTAAGGGCTTTGTTAAACGCTGCTTGCGAAAAATTGCCTTGACGATCTATTGATTTTTCACGCAACCAATTTAACGTGCCTGCGCTCATGTGCTGGTGGGCAACAGAGTCACGGCCCAATTGGTCAATCATGGATTTCACATTGTCTCGCGTTCCATTTACAACAAATTTTTCCATAAACTTGTCAGGAGCAACGCTATCATCTACCGCCGCTTTATAAGCAGGGTCTTTCTCCAGCATTTGGAATCGAGCCTTGGCAGCGTTTCTAGCTTCATCAGCCAATGGTTTAAGTTGCTTTGCGCCCTCTTGCAACGGAAGATTCTCAAGTTCTTGAATCATCAAAGAGGCAGCGCGGCGCGTTGTGCCATCCGTGCTAGTGCGGGCAATATCACCAAGGTTTCGGCGCAAGCTCAAATAGTCTTCAAACGTCATTGATTTTTCTGCTGCCATGCGGCTAAGTTCAGCCATTTGGCTTGTCGGCGCGTCATTGGACAACAAATCTTTTTTCAGCGTAGCCTTTACGTTATCCAATAAAGTAGCAGCATCAATAGGAAAATCACCGCCGTTAGCATCACGCAAAGCCTTGTATTTTTGGTCAATTGCGGTATTACGTTCAGCGTCTAATTTTTTGTATGTGTTAATCAATTCATCACTGTTTTCAATGATTTTTGTGCCATAGGCATCAGGCGCAGCCATTTCACGGATTGCGTCCATGTTTTTAATCAATTGTCCGTTTTGTTCATTGAAACGTGCCGCCAATGCAGGGTCTGCTCCTCTGCGGTTTTGCTCCATAGACAATTGGCTAACGTCACCCGTTGCCTGGCCATTGGTGAGGCGCACCGGCTCGGGCAAGGAATCTGCCTCAATGTGACGTTGCAGGACAGGCACGTTGACTTTGTTTACAGGGACGCTACCAACGGCTTTTTGCAGTTCGGGGCTGGCGCTTGCCAATGCCGCCTTAATTGTTGTTTCAGTTGGAACTGCTGCTGCGCCAACGGAACCAGGTGTTGCCGCCTCAATGGTGTACTCAGGCAAAGCCGCCTTGATCCTAGCAACGCCTGCCTTTACGGGCTTAATACCCGCGGGAAGGGCCATCATTGCGGCATTAACGCCTTGCTCAATGTCGGTAGGGCTAATGCCTGTGCGTTGGCCTAATGCCTCTGCGCCTTGGGCCAAAGCGCCGCCGACCGCTTGCTGGGCTTGGGTGGGTAATGAGCCTTGATAGCCAGGCGTTCCGACTGTGCCGGTAAGCCGACCAACAGGATTTGCCAATGCTTGAGCAACAGGCTGGGATGCTGCGGTAGCTTCCTCGGGGCTTAAGCCAAATGCACGACCAGCACCATAACCGACTGTTCCAGCAATTGCAGAAGGGATATTGCCAGGGATATCAAGTATTGATGCAATCTCACCTGGTGCGCGTTGTTTCATTTGGAATGCGCGTTGGAAGGCTTGGGCAACCATGCCTTGAGGCTTGGGTTGATAAGCCTGCAATTCTGCTGCTGTTGGGCCACCTTGAACGCCTCGACCGCTGCCACCAGTAGGCGCAGGCATATCAAGAAAGTCTGCGAATGTACCTGTTTGCGGGGCGGCTGGTGCTGCTGGCGCAGAAGATAAACCGGCTTGTTGCATTGCCTTTTGCGCTTCAGCAATGTCTGCCATGTTTCTTTGATATGTGTCAGTTCCAGGCTTTATGTCTTTTGTGACTGATTGAAATTGCCTCAATCTTTCCGCAAGGTCGTTATAACCAAGGATTGCCTCTTTGGTTAACTGACCACCTTTTTTTGCAGGCGGCGCAGAATTAGGCGCAGCACTTGGCTGGCTTGAATCAAGGAAATCGGCAAATGTAGGCATTATCGAATAATCCCAAGTTGTTTAGCCAATGCACGTTTTTGACGCAGCGCAGCAAGTTCCGCAGGGCTCATTGCTTGCATCATCTTTTGCGCGTCCACTTGCGACATTTCTTGGAAGAAACGTGGGTCAGCAGCATTTTGCCATTGTAAGAGTTTGTTTTGATATGCAGCAGGGTCGCCAGTAGCCGCTTGCATAAAGTTGGCTTTGGCAGCGTTATATTGCTCTTGACCAATCAATTGATTAGTAACGCGCACCATACCTTCTTTGGTCATCTTGGTGTTGGGGCTTGCAAGTTCAGCCAAGCCACGGGCAGCATCTGTATTGCCGCCAGCAAGTTGCAAAAGTTTGGTGTTCTTTGCCAATTCGTCCGTAGAAGAACTTTCCAATACGTTGTAATCAATTCCCAAAGATTGAGCAAGATTGGCAGCAAATTGTTTCTTTTCAGACAATGCGCCCGTATACGATTCTGGAATAAGTTTTTTGATATTTTGGTAAATTGCAATTTTCTGAGGCGCTTCACTTGCTTTTTGTGATGTTGCAGTCCAATCTGCGCCCAAAGTTGAACCAAGGTTTGTTTGCAAAGCACCAGCAGCAGGGCCAATACCAGCTTGGATTGGGCCTTGCGGACGCTGTGATGCTGGGCCAAGATAGGTAGATGCACCAGTTGGGCCAACAACAGGCGTTGTGGGCGGTAATTGCGCTTCTGTCATTGGGCCTGCTTGCTGGCCTGGGGTTTGGGCGGCAAGTGCGCTGCCGGTAGTCACGGGCATAGTTCCTGCGCCCGTAGATACCATTTGAGTTGATGGATACAAACGATCTAAGTGAGCCGATGCCTCTAACGATTGCAAACCATTACGACCAACCCATAATTGCAGTTCAGCAGGCGATCCACCTTTAGGAATTTGCGCCATTGATTGCTTAATTGCATCATCACCAGCACCGCTATCCTTTAGGGTTTTGGTCATGGAATCTTCAATGTCTTGAGCCGTAAGGTCTTTTTTAGTTGCAAGACCAAGCAATTGACGCGCAGCATTAGATTGAAATGCTTGTAACTTTTGAATATTTTTAATGTTTGCTTCACTTGTTGCGGCGCTTATTCGCGGCTGAGCAGTACCAGCAGAAACACCGGCTTCTGTCTGTGCGCGTTGAGACTCTGCAAGATTTCGGGCTATGTCAGGAGCGTAAGTTTCTTGCGCTTTTTTTAACTCAAGTTGACGCTGTTGCAACAACAAAGGATTAATTTGCTGCGCTTGCTGGTATTGTTGAACACCCGATGCCAAATTCATCATATCCGCAAGGGACGTTTGCGGAGTAGCAAGGTTTGTGTAGCCTGTGAAATAGTCTGCCATGTCTAATCCTTATTGAGGAACTGTGCCGGTTTGTCCAAGCAAAGAGGCAAGGAACGTAGAGTTTGCTACACCTGACGTTCCTCCTGCCAATGCTTGTGCCTTACCGACTGCGGCTGCGGCTTGAGCGTTAGCCAATGCGGTTTGCAAGTCTGTTGTGCCTTTGCCGTAAGCAGTACCAGCGGCTTGTGCGCCTGTATTTGCAGTCTGACCAATTCCAGCCATGTTTGCCAAGTTTGTATAAATGTTGTTACGCTGCGATTGGTAATTGTTAAACGCATTTTGATATGCGTTGCCTGCATAGTTTTGCGTATATTGTTGCAATCCTTGTAGTGTATTGCCTGACAACGCGCCACCGCCTACGTTTGCTGCACGTTGGTTTGCCATCTGCCCTTGTTGGAGCATAAAGTCGTAGTTAGGTGCAAGTCCACCAGCAAGGTCTTGAGCATTAAATTGATGAGTCAAATAACCCGTATCTGCAAGTTGACCCAGTTGATTTAGACCAGTCAAACCAGTTTGTTGATAAGGTTTTTGGAACCCTAATTGCTGGTTGTAAATGTCCTTCAACGTGCCTTGCGATGCCGTATTTGCTGCAATCGTTGCATCTAATCCAGTATTAATTGCGCTTGACAAATTAGCGGCATTTGCTGCGCCCACGCCTCCGCTTAACAAAGCGGCAAGTTGCGGGCCTGATAGACCAGTTGCTGCTTGCAGTTGTTGAACAAGACTTGATGCGCCAGCGCCTGCTCCAGTAAGTGCCGAGCCAACACCGCTTCCAAGTGCCGTTCCTGCGCCAGTAACGCCACCAGCGCCTAAAGTGCCACCGCCAGCGGCTGCTGTTGTAAGACCTGTACCGCCGCCCATTGAAGCAAGACCAGCCCCTCCAGCAGTTAATGCACCACCAGCGGCAAGACCAGTATTCAATCCAGCAGTTAGTCCCGTGCCACCACCCATTGAGGCAAGACCAGCGCCGCCAGTTGTTAAGCCTCCAGTAAGGCCCGTATTTAATCCAGCAGTTAGCCCTGTGCCACCGCCCATTCCAGCAGCGCCAGCGCCGCCTGCCGTTAAGCCTGCGCCGGTTGCCCCTAAACCAGTTCCAGCAGCAGTAGTGCCTAAACCAGTTCCAGCAGCAGTAGTTCCCAAGCCTGCGCCGGTTGCCCCTAAACCAGTTCCAGCAGCAGTAGTGCCTAAACCAGTTCCAGCAGCAGTAGTTCCCAAGCCTGCGCCGGTTGTTCCTAAACCAGTTCCAGCAGCAGTAGTGCCTAAACCAGTTCCAGCAGCAGTAGTTCCCAAGCCTGCGCCGGTTGTTCCTAAACCAGTTCCAGCAGCAGTAGTGCCTAAACCAGTTCCAGCAGCAGTAGTTCCCAAGCCTGCGCCGGTTGTTCCTAAACCAGTTCCAGCAGCAGTAGTGCCTAAACCAGTTCCAGCAGCAGTAG
>Ga0304729_1000402_pt1 | contig 32429 bp, 28 predicted proteins | sample C_131016_MF_Meta_FD_190475 | JGI IMG/M metagenome (GOLD analysis project Ga0304729, IMG submission 190475) | Freshwater microbial communities from Lake Croche, Canada to study carbon cycling - C_131016_MF_MetaG (v2) (version 2) | ecosystem: Environmental > Aquatic > Freshwater > Lake | place... | reverse complement strand
CGAAGCAGAGGCACTCGGCAACACCCTTGATCTGATCGTTCCTGAACGTCAGCGCCAGAGGCATAACGAGGGCTACAGTAAGTCAATGGCAACTGGCACCACTCGTTATGGCACCTCTTTATTGAAGGTGCCCGCAAAGCACAAGAATGGAGATGCTTTATCTATTGCATTTACCGTAGGAATGCTTTTTGATGAGAATCATAAGGCTACTGGAGTGGTTGCTGTGATCCGTGACGAAACCGAGCGATTTGCGCAAGAGCGAGCCCTAAATAAACGCTTGTCTGATCTTGAAAATCCTCAGTCTTAGCTCAATATAGGCAATACAAGGCTTTAAATACAAGGCCTTAGTTGCAATCATGCCCAAAAGCTGGGCATCCTGTATTTGCCCCAATTCCCGACTGGTAAAATTAGTTTTATTAAAAATTCAATTTTATTAGGACTTAAACCATGGCAAAAGCACTAGAGGGGGTGAAAATCCTCGACTTTACGCATGTTCAATCGGGGCCGACTTGTACTCAGTTATTGGCTTGGTTTGGGGCTGATGTAATCAAAGTAGAAAAATCGGGCGAGGGTGATGCTACTCGCGCCCAATTGCGCGACATTCCTGATGCTGATAGTTTGTATTTCACGATGTTGAACCACAACAAGCGTTCCATCACTGTGAATACCAAAACCCAAAAAGGTAAAGAAATTCTCGAGCGCCTTATTAAAGAGTGCGATGTGCTGGTGGAAAACTTTGCCCCTGGTGCCTTAGATCGCATGGGATTTACTTGGGAACGTATTCAAGAGTTAAACCCAATGATGATTATGGCCTCTGTAAAAGGTTTCGGTCCTGGCCCATACGAGGATTGCAAGGTTTATGAAAACGTTGCTCAGTGCGCAGGCGGTTCAGCATCTACTACTGGTTTTGATGATGGCCCTCCGATGGTGACGGGTGCGCAAATTGGTGATAGCGGTACCGGTTTACATTTAGCATTGGGGATCGTGACTGCGCTGTATCAACGTACGCATTCTGGTCGTGGCCAAAAGGTGTTGGCCGCAATGCAAGACGCTGTTTTAAATCTCTGTCGCGTGAAGTTACGTGATCAGCAACGCTTGGACCGTAACGGCACGATGCAAGAGTATCCACAGTATCCCAATGGAACCTTCGGCGACGCTGTACCTCGCGCTGGCAATGCCTCTGGCGGTGGCCAGCCAGGCTGGATTTTGAAGTGCAAAGGCTGGGAAACCGACCCTAATTCATATATTTATGTGGTTGTTCAGGCCCCAGTATGGGAAGCTATTTGCAAGGTCATTGGTCGCGAAGATTGGATCACTGATCACAATTTCTCATCAGCCATGGCACGCTTGCCACGCTTGATGGAAATCTTTGCTGAGATTGAGAAGTGGACCATGACTTTAACTAAGTTTGAAGTGATGAATGTCTTAAACAAATACGATGTTCCTTGTGGACCGATTTTGTCCATGAAAGAAATTTCTGAAGAGCAATCATTGCGAGATACCGGAACCGTAGTTGAAGTGGATCATCCGATTCGCGGCAAGTATTTGACCGTAGGTAATCCCATCAAGATGTCTGATAGCGAAACAGTTGTGACGCGTTCACCATTACTTGGTGAGCATACCGATGAGATTCTTAGCGAGCTTGGTTTTACTACTGATGAGTTGATCTCATTACGTCACGATAAGGTGATCTAAGATGAGGGTTGCTTTGATTGGAAGTGCAGATTTTGGCAAGGCCGCTTTAGAGGCTTTTTTGGATCGCGGCGATGAAGTGGTTGCAGTCTTTTGCCCTCCTGATAATCCCAAATCAAGCAAACCAGAAGTATTAAAAGAGGCAACGATTGCAAGGGGCTTAAAGCCTTTGCAGTTTGACTCCTTAAAGGGTCCTGAAGCAGCCCAAGCGATGATTGATAGCAATGCCGATATCTGTGTGATGGCATATGTATTGCAGTTTGTGCCTCAAGAGCTGGTCAAGATTCCACGTCACGGCACTATTCAGTACCACCCATCCTTATTACCTCAATATCGTGGCCCTAGCGCCATCAACTGGGCAATTGCTCTAGGTGAAGAAAAGACTGGTTTAACGATCTTCCGCCCAAGCGATGGCTTGGATGAGGGCGCAGTAATTTTGCAAAAAGAAGTGGCAATTGGACCTGATGACGCGCTCGGAAAGATTTACTTCGACCATCTTTTTCCAATAGGCATTAAGGCTTTGTTAGAAGCTGCAGATCTCGTGGTGGCAGAAAAGCATACCGAGGTTATCCAAGATGAATCGCTTGCAAACTACGAAGGTTGGTTTGATGTAAACGCTGCGCAGATTCATTGGTCGACTCATATTTCTCAAACATATAACCTCATCCGTGCCTGTAATCCAGCTCCTGGAGCATGGACAAAGTTTGGCGAGCAAAAGGTGCAGATTTACGATTGCCATAAACATGTTGCGCAAACTTTTGGCGCGGTTAAAGGCAAGCCGGGTGAGCTTACACAAATTACGCTAGATTCATTCTTCGTGAGTTGTCATGGTGGACAGATTGAAGTACTGAAGGCTAAGGGCGCAGCTGGCAAGGTCACTGGCGCAGAGCTGGCTAAAGAATTAAACCTTGAAGTAGGGCAATTCTTCGCGTTGTAATTTGTGTCGTATAGCATTCATCCTAGAACATCTATCGATTTACAGAAGGATGATGGTCAGAGGGCTCTTTGCGATCCAAAATAATCTCTAGATATAAAAAAACCACTCCGAGGAGTGGTTAAACCAAAATCACTTGCATAATTTTGGGGAGACAGTTTTATTCTCTTTCATTCTAGATATCAGCAGTTGATCTATATCAAGTTGGATCTAACAATTTCCTGTTTTTCTTCGTACAAATCTGTATGAAGAGGATTAAGCCACTTAGACTTCTAAGTTATCAATCAAACGAGTCTTGCCTAGTTTGGCCGCAGTCAGAATAACCAAGGGTTCACCAGCTTGTAGATTTTCGTTGTTAGAGGGAGCTAAGTCACTTTGTTGACGAATAGAAATGTAATCGGGCTCCCAGCCACGGCCAGCTAATTGTGCAACAGCCTTCTTTTCAATGGCAGATAGTGCGTCAATATTACGTTCTTTTAAGTCCAAGACTTGATTGCGGACTTCATTGAGTAATCTTTGTAGCTCAGGAGCCTCGGCACGCTCCGCTGTAGAGAGATAGCCATTACGTGAGGAGAGAGCTAGGCCATCTTCAGCGCGAATGGTTTCAGCAGGAATGATGTCAACGGGTAGAGCAAATTGTTTTGCCATCTGACGAATGATCATTAGCTGCTGATAATCTTTTTTGCCAAACACAGCAACCTTAGGCTGTACGCAAGAAAAGAGTTTGAGGACGACAGTGCAAACTCCTTTAAAGAAGCCAGGGCGAAATTCGCCTTCAAGGATATCGCCCAGTTGTTGCGGTGGATCTACGCGGTATTCCTGAGGTTGCGGGTACAGATCGCGCTCAGTAGGGGCAAACAGAATGTAGACACCTTCTTTTTCCAGCTTGTCGATGTCCGCCTGCATGGTGCGGGGGTAGCTATCAAAATCTTCATTTGGTCCAAACTGTAAGCGGTTCACAAAGATACTGGCTACAACCGTGTCGCCATGTTGTCTGGCAAGGCGCATTAAGGAGAGATGACCCTCGTGCAAGTTGCCCATCGTTGGTACAAAAGAGGCGCGGTTTTGACCGCGCAAGTGATCACGCAATTCATTAATATCGCTAATGATTTTCATGCAATTGGGGTGTAAGCAAGGCGTACATAAATTGGTGCGTAAGGCTCGGCTTGGGTAATTTCCACGAGGGCTTCGCGCGAAAGCTCAAGCATCGCAATGAAGTTCACAATGACTACTGCCACGCCACCACCTGAATGAATCGCCTCTTCGAATAATTCTCCGAACTCGACAAAGCGCGTGCTTTGTAAGCGACGCAAAATACGTGTCATAAAGTCTCGCACTGACAAAGCTTCGCGAGTAATGGTGTGATGTTGGTTGAGTGTGGCGCGGTGAAGTACGTCACGCCAGGCCATTTGCAAGTCATCCACATTCACTTCCGGCCAAGTAACAGCAACAGTAGTGTCGACATAGCCATGCGCTATTTGGAAGTCACGACCATGCTGTGGAATCTGATCAATCTCTTGCGCAGCAAGCTTCATACGTTCATACTCAAGTAAGCGACGCACAAGCTCTGCGCGTGGATCATCCACTTCTTCATCGCTATCTGCTTTTTTCATCGGCAGTAGCATGCGCGATTTAATTTCAATCAGCATTGCTGCCATTAAAAGATACTCAGCAGCGAGTTCTAAATTCGTATGGCGAATTTGGTCGATATAACTCAGGTACTGTTGGGTCACCTGTGCCATCGGAATATCGAGAACGTTAAAGTTTTGCTTGCGGATCAAATACAGCAGGAGATCTAGAGGGCCTTCAAATGCTTCTAAGAAAATTTCCAGCGCATCGGGTGGAATATAAAGATCGGTAGGGAGCTTAAATAGCGGCTCGCCATAAAGCTTTGCGAAAGCAGCGGACATCCCATCCGTTACGGACGGGGTGCTGTCTAGTAAATCCGATATCGGCTGTGTACTCGGTTCAGTCATTCGAATAAACGTAAGCGCGTTGCTTCAACTTCGCTGCTTTTGCGCGACGTAAATCTTCGGTGCTCAGTGGCTCTTTATCCCAGAGGAGTGAGCGACCAGCTTGCTGATCTGCCTCGAGGTGTGGTTTCTCGGATTTGAGTTCATTTAAGAACTGTGTGAATTCGGATTGATAACGTGCCATCATAGTTCCTAAAATTCTGAATTAATTCAATAACTTATAAAATTTACCCCATGACTACAACGGGGCTAGAACTATCATTATTAACGATTTTTCATCCAACTTAGTCGACTTTTCCGCTGCCCGACTGAAATAGGTGGTTTTTTAGAGGTTTGTAGCTAGCAAAGCCTCAATTTGAGCAGTCTCTACGCGGGTCATGAGGTGTTTGTAGGTATTGATAGGATTCTTGCTGGAAAGAGGCGTATGCACGGCATTCCAGTCCATCGTTGGCAAGGATAAGAACGCCTCAACGCCAGCTACAACCTGCGGCAAGACTGGCTTCAAATACAGACTGAGCATTCTGAAGGCTTCTAATGTAACGCTACAGACACTTTGTAGATCTGCTTCGCGTGCCAGATCTTTGGCAATTTCCCAGGGCTTATTGCCATCAACAAAAGCATTGACCTTATCGGCAAGTTCCATGATGGTACGCAATGCCTTGGCATACTCGCGATCTTCATACAGGGCTGCGATTTTTTCACTTGCGTCTCTAATCTCATTTAGCAAAGGATTCTTCATTGCTTCATCAGAAACCACGCCACCAAAACGCTTCACTAAAAATCCAGCACTACGACTAGCAATGTTGATGTACTTGCCAAGTAAGTCACTATTCACTCTTGCAACAAAATCTTGAAGATTTAAATCCAAATCTTCCATGCTGTCGTTAAGCTTAGTGGCAAAGTAATAGCGGAACCATTCAGGATTAAAGCCACATTCAATCACACTATGTGCAGAGATGAGCGTGCCACGTGACTTACTCATCTTTTCACCATCAACAGTTAAGAAGCCGTGAGCAAATACATTGGTGGGTGTGCGATAGCCAGCGAATTGTAAAGTTGCAGGCCAGAAGAGGGTGTGGAAATACAAAATATCTTTGCCGATGAAATGGTATTGCTCGGTAGTAGTGTCTGGCTTCACCCACTCATCAAAGTCCAAGCCTTTAGCCTGACAGTAATTGAGGAAGCTGGCGTAGTAGCCAATTGGGGCGTCAAGCCATACATAGAAGTATTTGCCGGGCGCATCGGGAATTTCAAAGCCGAAATAAGGAGCGTCTCGGGAGATATCCCAGTCGCTTAGCTTGCTTTCACCTGGCTGGCCAACCCACTCCTTCATCTTGTTACGAGCTTCAGGCTGCAAAGGTGTTTTGACTTGAGTCCATTCGCGCAAGAAAGTCTCGCAACGCGGATCAGAAAGTTTAAAGAAATAATGATCGGATACTTTTTTGATTGGAGTTGCACCGCTCACTACGGAAAAAGGATTTTTTAGATCAGTAGGGGAGTAAGTCGCGCCACACTTTTCACAAGAGTCGCCGTATTGGTCTTTCGCTCCACACTTGGGGCACTCGCCTTTAATGAAACGATCTGGTAAGAACATTTCTTTAACGGGATCGTAGGCTTGCTCGATCGAGCGCATCTCAATGAGACCGGCATCGCGTAGCTTCAGATAAATGCTTTGGGCTAACTTCTCGTTCTCTGGGCTATCGGTGGTGTAGTAGTTATCAAATGAAATTAAAAAGTCATCAAAGTCGCGCTTATGTTCTTTCCAAACATTGGCGATGAGCTCTTTGGGGGTGATACCTTCTTTTTCAGCGCGCAGCATGATTGGCGTGCCATGGGTGTCATCGGCGCCAACGTAGTGCACCTCATGACCACGCATTCTTTGGTAGCGCACCCAAATATCGGTTTGTACGTATTCCACCAAATGCCCGATATGGATTTGACCATTGGCATACGGCAAGGCGGAGGTAACAAGAAGGCGGCGGTTTGGACTACTCATGTAAAGCTAACTTAAAAATTAAATATGACAAGGATGAAATCGATAAACTGAAGACAGGATTATCGTGCTTAGGGTTTACTTGAGCATCAATTTTAGTCTGCGGTTAAAGTGAATACCGATTTGAAACCAATTTAAGAGATGTTTTATGGCTTTACCCTACAAAATCCAGATGTCTAACGCCTCCGTGCCCCTAGTGCATGAGGTAGGGATATTGGATGAAGCGGGGCGCCTCAAAGCCACCTATATCCCTGGGGAGCGCCCTTTAACCATTTATTTGGATAAGCGGGAGGTTGTCACCTTAATGACTCTGGGGAGTTCTCCCGAGGCCTTGGTACTGGGTTACTTGCGCAATCAACGCTTAGTGGAGTCGATTGACGATATTGAGAGTATTCAGGTGGACTGGGAGACAGATTCAGCCGCCGTGAAGACGCGACGCAGTACGGTTGATATAGACGCCCTCACTAGCAAGCGGGTAGTCACCACCGGCTGCGGCCAGGGCACCATGTTTGGCGGTCTGATGGAGGATATGGCTCAGATTCGTTTACCCGATGGCCCCAAGCTTAATCAGGAGGCAATCGGCGAGTTAGTGGATGCCATCCGCATGCACGACACCATTTACAAGAAGTCTGGCTCGGTCCACGCCTGCGCCGTCTTTGAGCGTTCTGGAGAGGGTCACGTTCGTTTGCTCTATTTTATTGAGGACGTGGGGCGCCACAACGCGGTGGACTCGATTTCTGGACTGATGTGGCTGAACAACAAGCCGGGTCGAGATTTGGTCTTCTTTACTACCGGACGCCTGACCTCAGAGATGGTCATTAAGGGTGTCCAGATGGAAATCCCTTTCTTGCTTACTCGATCCGGGGTGACGCTGATGGGGCTTGAGTTGGCCCGCAAAACCAATCTCACGCTCCTATCTCGCTGCTCTGGTAAGCACTTTGAGATCTTCAACGCCCCTGAGCGGGTCATTTTTAGCAAGGCTGGCTAGTCCCCATCCCTATAAATTGGTGGGCATTGGCAGTTTAAGGTTTTACAATTCCGCCATGACTATTAAATCAGACCACTGGATCCGCCGCATGGGCGAGCAAGGCATGATCAGCCCATTTGAGCCTGGACAAGTTCGCCTAGATGACGCCGGTAACAAAATCGTTAGTTATGGCACTTCAAGCTATGGCTATGACATTCGTTGCGCAGATGAATTCAAGATCTTCACCAATATCAACAGCACGATTGTTGACCCTAAGAATTTCGATGACAAGTCCTTTGTCGATTTCAAAGGTCCGGTGTGCATCATTCCACCAAACTCATTTGCTTTGGCAAGGACGGTGGAGTATTTCAAGATTCCACGAAGCGTGCTGACGGTTTGCGTCGGTAAGAGTACATATGCACGTTGCGGCATTATTGTGAACGTCACCCCTTTTGAACCAGAGTGGGAAGGCTATGTCACTTTAGAGTTTTCTAACACCACACCATTGCCGGCAAAGATTTACGCGGGCGAAGGTTGTGCTCAAGTATTGTTCTTTGAGAGTGATGAGGTTTGCGGCACATCCTATAAAGATCGTGGCGGTAAGTACCAAGGTCAGCGGGGCGTGACCCTGCCCAAGACTTAATTTTTTTACTATATTCAAACTCTAGTTCGCAAACCTAAAGGGTCGTCATGAAATTTCGTTTCCCAATCATCATTATTGATGAGGACTTTCGTTCCGAAAATATTTCGGGGTCGGGTATTCGTGATTTAGCGGAAGCGATTGAAACCGAGGGCATGGAAGTGATAGGTCTAACCAGTTATGGTGACCTTACCTCCTTTGCACAGCAAGCCTCGCGCGCCTCTTGTTTTATCGTTTCGATTGATGACGAAGAGTTCATCTCGGATTCAGAAGATCATGATTTGCCTGCCTTGAATAATTTACGCGCCTTCATTACTGAAGTGCGCAAACGCAATGAAGATATTCCCATCTTCTTGTATGGCGAGACTCGTACTTCACGCCATATGCCCAATGACATTTTGCGTGAGTTGCATGGCTTCATTCACATGAATGAAGACACCCCAGAATTCGTTGCGCGTCACATCATTCGTGAGGCAAAGGTGTACTTGGATTCATTGGCGCCACCATTCTTCCGCGCCTTAACCAATTACGCCTCTGAAGGCTCTTACTCTTGGCACTGTCCTGGCCACTCCGGTGGTGTCGCTTTCTTGAAGAGTCCTGTGGGTCGGATGTTCCACCAGTTTTTTGGCGAAAACATGTTGCGTGCAGACGTTTGTAATGCCGTAGAAGAATTAGGGCAACTACTTGATCACACTGGCCCAGTCTTACAAAGCGAGCGCAATGCTGCCCGTATTTTTAATGCGGATCATTTGTTCTTTGTAACTAATGGCACATCGACGTCTAACAAGATTGTTTGGCATTCCACGGTTGCTCCAGGGGACGTTGTCCTGGTAGACCGCAACTGCCATAAGTCAGTAATTCATTCGATTACGATGATGGGCGCGATCCCCATTTTCTTGATGCCAACGCGTAACCACCTTGGCATCATTGGCCCCATTCCTAAAGAAGAATTTGAGTGGAAAAACATCAAGAAGAAAATTGATGCCAACCCCTTCATTAAAGATAAGAATGTTGTGCCGCGTGTAATGACACTGACCCAAAGTACTTATGACGGCATTATCTACAACGTGGAGATGATCAAAGAGATGCTTGACGGTAAGGTCGATTCCTTGCATTTCGATGAAGCATGGTTGCCGCATGCTGCATTCCATCCTTTCTACAAAGATATGCATGCCATTGGCTCTGATCGCAAGCGTACTAAGAAGAGTTTGATGTTTGCAACTCAGTCAACCCATAAGTTGTTGGCAGGTTTGTCGCAGGCCTCACAGGTATTGGTGCAAGATGCTGAGGACACTAAGCTTGATCGTGATTGCTTCAATGAAGCCTATCTGATGCATACCTCTACCAGTCCACAGTACGCCATTATTGCGTCGTGCGACGTGTCAGCAGCCATGATGGAATCACCAGGGGGCACAACACTGGTTGAAGAATCGATTGCTGAAGCTATGGACTTCCGTCGTGCGATGCGTGAGGTGGATGATAAGTTCGGCGCTGATTGGTGGTTTAAGGTTTGGGGCCCAGATCATCTTGCTGAAGAAGGTATTGGCGAGCGCTCTGACTGGATCTTGGAGCCCAAGGCGAGTTGGCATGACTTTGGCAATCTTGCTCAAGACTTCAATATGCTCGATCCCATTAAGGCAACTGTTGTTACCCCAGGTTTAGATATTGAGGGCAATTTTGGCTCAATGGGCATCCCTGCAAGCATTGTGACGAAGTATTTAGCTGAGCATGGTGTGATCGTGGAGAAGTGTGGTTTGTATTCATTCTTCATTATGTTCACCATCGGTATCACTAAAGGCCGCTGGAATACGCTTGTTACCGAGTTGCAACAGTTTAAGGATCACTTTGATAAGAATGCTCCCTTGTGGAAAGTCTTGCCCGAGTTTGTGGCCAAGCACCCAGGCTATGAGCGCGTTGGCCTAAAAGATATTTGCCAGCAGATTCATGAGTTCTATAAGAGTCGCAATGTAGCGCGCATGACTACCGAGATGTATACCTCTGATATGGTTCCTGCGATGATGCCTTCAGAGGCTTGGGCCAAGATGGCTCATAAGGAAGTCGATCGCGTGCCTTTAGATCAATTAGAAGGGCGGGTTACCGCCATGTTGGTAACGCCATACCCTCCAGGCATTCCCTTGCTGATTCCAGGTGAGCGCTTTAATAAACGCATTATCGACTATCTCTATTTCGCAAGAGATTTCAATGAAAAGTTTCCAGGATTTGAGACGGATATCCATGGTCTTGTAAAAGGCGCAGTAGATGGACATAGTGAGTACTACGTTGATTGCGTTAGGGTTACACCGTCATTAGAACGGTAATATTGAATTCAATCAACCAATGAAGGTGATGGACTTTTCTGTATTTGCAGTTGGTGCAAAGTTAAACCAAGAATTAGTAGCAAAGTTTAAGGCTGCCGATATTAATCATGACAGCAAGCTAATACCGGCTGAGGTGCAAGCATACATGCCAATGGTGGCCAACCCTTTAGTGATACTGATATGCAAAACAGAGGCTACGTCACTTTGAGTCAGATTATTTCCAAGGCTGATAGTCGTTAAAGTATCTTAGATCAGCATTTCGTCGATTGAAGGTCTGAGGATTATTTTCAAGTTTAATATTTAATAGGGAGTAGTGACGTGCCAAAGTTTGCCGCCAATTTAAGCATGATGTTCAATGAGCATGATTTCCCAAACAGATTTTCAGCCGCCGCTAAGGCAGGTTTCGATGCTGTTGAGTTTTTATTCCCTTATGACTATGCACCTGCTGAAGTGGGTAAGTGGCATAAGGAAAATCATCTAAAAAATGTGTTGTTTAACCTCCCCCCTGGAGATTGGGCTGCAGGAGAGAGAGGTATTGCTGCTTTGCGAGGTCGAGAAGCTGAATTTCGTGCTGGTGTTACAAAGGCGATTGAATACGCTTTAGAGCTCGGCACGCCACAGTTGCATATGATGGCAGGCCTTGTACCAGAAGGATCAGATATGGCCTTGCATCGCAAGACCTATCTTGAGAATATGAAATTCGCAGCGCAAGCCTTGGCAAAGCACAATCTCAACTTATTGCTCGAACCGATTAATACACGAGACATGCCTGGCTATTTTCTAAACACTCAAGCGCAAGCTCATGAGCTACGTATTGAGTCTGGAGAGTCCAATGTTAAGGTGCAGATGGACTTCTATCACGCCCAAATCATGGAGGGTGATTTGGCTGAAACGTTTAAAAAATATTTCAAGGATATTGGCCACACTCAGATTGCTAGCGTTCCCAAAAGAAACGAGCCTGATGATGGTGAAGTGAATTACCCCTACCTATATCAGCTCTTAGACGAGATGGGTTATCAGGGCTATGTTGGTTGTGAATACCGCCCCAAAGGAAAAACGGAAGATGGTTTAGCCTGGTTTAATGCTGTGAAGTAAGTTTGCCGAAGGCCAATAAAAAACCCAGGAACAAGTCCTGGGTTTTTTATGATGATCTAAGGACAATTAACCAGCTTGAATATTGGTAGCCTGTTTACCTTTAGGACCTTGGGTAATATCAAACGTTACCTTTTGGTTTTCTTGGAGGGTTTTGAAACCACCCATATTGATTGCGCTGAAATGCGCGAACAATTCTTCTTCACTATCATCCGGTTTGATAAAGCCAAAACCTTTTGCATCATTAAACCACTTAACTATACCTGTAGACATACAAACTCCATTGCATAAACTTAAAACAACCGTGATGGGGGGTGATTACTTTTTAAACGGTTTCGCCCAACAGCACACCATAAAAGACTTCAATTAAAGCCTAGGGGTGATTGTTTGCTCATTTTGCTGGAGTGTCAAGGAGTTGTATAAAAGAATCGATTTAGATGGGTAATTTAGAGAAAAACCCCATTTGCTTGCAATTAGAAGGGGTGCTGTCTATTTCGTTGGCTTATCTAGTTGGAAGATTACGGGCGCATCTTCATCTTTTGCGCTTGTAATGGGTTCCGGTTTGTTCTCATCGCCGTTGGTGAAATTGAATTCTTTGCTTTGCGCTACAACTGCTGGCTTATCCAGTAAGGTTGTTACTAGGGCTGGGAAGGCCATCACCACTACAACCATAATGAGTTGTAGGCCAACCCAAGGTAATGCACCCCAATAGATGTCGCTGCTCTTTACTTCTTTAGGGGCAACACCTCGGAGGTAGAAAAGAGCAAAACCAAAAGGTGGGTGCATGAACGAGGTTTGCATATTGACGCACAGCATGACGCCGAACCATACCAGAGCAGCACTAGCAGCTGCTTGTGGATTGCCATTCATAGAGTCAAGCAATACCGGTGAAAGTAGTTTTACAGCTACAGGCGCTAGCATCGGCACAACAATAAAAGCGATTTCGAAGAAATCTAAGAAGAAGGCTAAAAAGAAAACAAACACATTCACTACAATCAAGAAGCCAACCCAGCCACCTGGCAAATTAGAGAAGAGATTCTCAACCCAGCGACCGCCATCTACCCCCTGGAATACTACCGAGAAACAAGTAGACCCAATCAGAATGAAGACCACCATCGCAGTAATGCGCATAGTATTTTGATAAGCCTCTTGGACGAGACCTTTGAGATTCGGAATATTGGCCCTACGAATCCATGCTAAGAGTAATGCGCCCATCGCACCCATCGCTCCAGATTCCGTTGGGGTAGCAATGCCTGTCATGATGGTACCGAGCACTAAGAAAATCAGTACTGCCGATGGAATAATGCCCATGAGACATTTTTTCCAGAGCGCCCAACCCTTAAGATTCAGTTCGCTTTCGGGAACTGCAGGCAACCAATCTGGGCGGATGCGCGATAAGAAGAAGGTGTAGAGCGCAAAGAGGGCAATCTGCAGAAGCGATGGCCCCCACGCCCCAAGATACATACTGCCGACATCAGCGCTACCAGTTTGAGTTTTGAGTTGATCTGCCAACACGATTAGCACTAAAGATGGCGGAACAAGTTGCGTAATGGTTCCAGACGCCGCTAAAACGCCCGTAGCGTAGCGCATGTTGTAGCCGTAACGCATCATTACCGGCAAGGAGATCATTGCCATAGCGATCACCTGAGCGGCCACAGTGCCGGTAATTGCGCCCAGAACAAAGCCCACAATAATGACTGAGTAGCCTAGGCCGCCTCGCACACGACCAAAGAGCTGACCCATAGAATCAAGCATCTCCTCTGCAAGGCCACAGCGTTCCAAGATAGAGCCCATAAAGGTAAAGAATGGAATGGCCAAGAGTAGGTCGTTTGCCAAAACGCTACCAAAGATTCTTTGGGGAATGGCTTGTAAGAACACCATGTCGAAGAAGTTCTGGCTCATAGCAATGACAGCAAAAAATAAACCTGCAGCCATCAAAGAAAATGCTACTGGAAAACCAATAAGCATGAAGGCGATTAGTCCTCCAAACATCAGGGGTGGCATCCACTCGACTGAAATCATTGCCATGGTTTCTCGTAATTCAGGTCATCAGCAGGCAAGCTGTATTTGCCTTTAAGCATGCCGATGCGTTTAATGATTTCTGACATGCCTTGCAAGCTCAGCATGAAAAAACCAAAGGGCACGATAAATTTAATCGGGTAGCGTGGCAATCCGCCAGAATTGAGTGAGTGCTCCGAAACTAGCCAGGATGGATAAAAGAGTGTGGTCCAAGATAGCCAAGCAAATAAAAGACAGGCAGGCATTAAAAACAGAATGAGGCCAAATAAATCAATCCAAATGCGCATATGATCTGACACATAGGAATAAATCAAATCCACTCGGACATGTTCATTACGTTTGAGTGTGTAAGAAGCGCCAAGCATCACAGCACCTGCAAATAAATACCACTGTAACTCCAGCGGCCAGTTATTACTTATATCGAGACCGTATCTCAGGATGGCATTCGTCGCCGAAACAACGCAAGATAGTAAAATCATGATGCTGGCGAGTTTGCCAAACAGTTGATTTACGCGATCAATCCCTTCGGAGAGTTTTGCCCAAAATCCCATGTAGCTTAGAGATCTGCGCGACCCTGTTTGATTGCGGCGAGCACTTGAGAAGGCGCAGTGCCTCCAGGGTGTTGACGAGAATTCACTGAGCCATCAACGGTGAGCAATGCAAACACATCATCACCCATGAGTTCTGGGCGATTATCTAGACCGCAAGCAAAACGCAGATCAGAAAGACTGAGATCGGTCAACATACATTTTCTGCCGACACAAGCCTTGACAGCATGCGCTACAGCTTCATGTGCATCTCGGAAGGTTAAACCTTTTTTTACCAAATAGTCAGCTAAGTCAGTTGCAGTAGCAAAACCTTCTTCAGCGGCGGCCTTCATGACATCAGCCTTTACTTCAATATGCGGAATCATGTCGGCAAAGATGCGTAAGGTGTCTTGCACGGTATCAACTGCATCAAACAAAGGCTCTTTGTCTTCTTGATTATCTTTGTTGTATGCCAGCGGCTGACTCTTCATTAGCGTCAGCAAAGAGATTAAGTCGCCGTATACGCGACCAGTCTTGCCCCGTGCTAATTCAGGCACGTCTGGGTTCTTCTTCTGCGGCATTATAGAGCTGCCTGTGCAGAACCGATCAGGCAAGTCAATAAAACCAAAGCGTGGGCTGAGCCAGAGCACTAACTCTTCAGAGAGGCGTGAGACATGCATCATCAGAATCGATGCAAAAGCGCAAAACTCAATGGCAAAGTCGCGATCAGAAACTGCATCTAGAGAGTTATTACAAATGCCATCAAATCCCAAAGTGCGAGCTACTTGCTCGCGGTCGATTGGGTAGGTGGTGCCAGCCAAAGCAGCGGCACCTAATGGCAGGCGATTAAAGCGATCGCGTAAATCTACCAAGCGACTAGCGTCACGACTAAACATTTCGTAATAAGCCATCAAGTGATGACCAAAAGTAATCGGTTGTGCGACTTGGAGATGAGTGTGGCCCGGCATGATAGTGCCAGGGTGTTTCTCAGCTAAATCTAACAAAGCGATACGCAAAGTTTTAAGCGTTGCGGAAATTTCATCAACGCTGCCACGCAGCCAAAGACGTAAATCCGTCGCAACTTGGTCATTACGTGAACGGCCAGTATGTAAACGTTTCCCAGCATCGCCAACTAAAGTAGTTAAGCGCGCTTCGATATTGAGATGCACATCTTCTAAAGCAAGTTGCCATTCAAACTGTCCAGACTCGATCTCCGTTTTAATCTGAGCCATACCCTTTTGGATAGCTGCTAAATCTTGGGTACTGATGATCTTTTGAGTAGCCAGCATCTCTGCGTGGGCTAAGGAACCAGCGATATCCACTAGGGCAAAGCGTTGGTCAAATCCAATAGAGGCGGTATAACGCTGTACCAGCTCATCGACGGGTTCGTTGAAGCGGGCCGACCAAGCTTGGGCTTTGTTGGCTAAGGAATTTTTTGATGTGCTCATAAACGCAGTATATTGGTGTAGGTCTTTGATTATTTTAAATGTTATGCCCCAAATCCCCAATTCTTTAGCAACACTCACCCCTCCTAGTCGATTAGTGATCGCTTCTCGTGAGAGCCGGCTTGCCATGTGGCAGGCTGAACACGTCAGAGATTGCCTTAAAACGCTATATCCAGCTTGCGATGTGCAGATTTTGGGTATGACTACCAGGGGCGACCAAATTCTGGACAGAACCCTCTCTAAAGTCGGCGGAAAGGGCTTATTTGTTAAAGAGCTCGAGGCTGCTCTAGAGGACGGCCGCGCCAATTTGGCGGTGCACTCCCTAAAAGACGTCCCCATGGTGATGCCTGAGGGTTTTGATCTGGCTTGCGTTATGGCCCGAGAGGACGCGCGAGATGCCTTTGTTTCCAATGATTACGCCAGTTTGGAAGATCTTCCACAGGGTGCAGTGGTGGGTACCTCGAGTTTGCGTCGCGAAGCAGTCTTACGAGCGCGCTTTCCTCACTTGGAAGTGCATCCCTTGCGTGGTAATTTAGATACGCGTATGGGTAAATTGGATCGTGGTGAGTATCAAGCGATCATTTTGGCTGCTGCCGGTCTGAAGCGTTTGGGTTTAGAGGGTCGCATCAAAGCACTTCTACCGTTTAATCCATATACTCCAGCGGCCGGTCAAGGTGCTCTCGGCATCGAAACTCTTTGTAAGGATCCAAACATCAAGCAGTGGCTTGCGCCTTTAAGTGACTTGCCAACTTTACTGGCGATCTCCGCTGAGCGCATGGTCTCACGTCAACTGGGAGGCTCTTGTGAAGTTCCTTTAGCAGCCCATGCAACCTGGAATCAAAACCAGATGCAGATTCGCTCTTTTGTTGCGAGTGTTGATGGTAAAGCTATTTGTTTGGCTGAGGCCAATGGCTCAGTGCAAAACGTGGCCGAGGCTGAAGCTCTAGGTTTAGTAGTTGCCCAGGATTTAATTGCACAGGGTGCAGCAGATTTATTGCCCAATGGTTTACCTAAGTAAACGATTCGTAAAGAGGGCGGTCTAATTGAGCGCGCAGACGATTATTGTCACCAGACCCGCAGGTCAAGCGCGTCAGCTTATTGAGCTACTCAGTACTAGTTTAAAAAATGATGCCCTAGTAAATCTTGGCAAGCAAGCTTTACCCCAAATACTGTCCTTACCTTTGCTGACAATTGTCCCTAAAGGGGATGAATCGCGTGATTCCCAAACCGATCCATTGACTGACCACATTGAGACTACTCTAAAGAATACCGATCTAGCCATTTTTATAAGTCCAAATGCCATCGAATGCACGATGCGTTTACTGGGCGGATCATGGCAAGATTTCTCAAAAAAGATAATCCCCATAGGGGTGATGGGCGGCAGTAGCAAGTTCGCCTTGCAGCATCATGGCATCGGGCTTGAAGAAATGCCAACGACGATATTTCTTCCTGAAAATAATGAACATTGGGATTCGGAAGGCTTGTGGAAACAATTGCAATCGCTTGATTGGAATTGGTCAGAGCGCAAGGTAGTGATTTTTAAGGGTGATGGCGGGCGCGATTGGCTTGCAGATACTTTGGCAGCTGCAGGCGCAACTGTTGAAGCGATTTCAGTGTATGCCAGAGTACCTTTAGATATTGACAGCTCTGCTTGGGATGCAATTCATAAAATAGATTTTGCTCAATCCCTATGGTTGCTGACTTCTTCAGAGGCGGTGCGCTATCTCGGTGAAGTGATTCACGATCAATTTTCGCAAACACTGCTTTTTGCAAGCGCAATTTGTCCACATCAAAATATTGGTGAGGCAGCCAAGGGAATTGGTTTTGGGAAAGTATTTATATGTGAGCCTGGGGATGATGCTTTGATTAAAGCTAGCCAAGTTTGGCTGAGCTTGAACTAATTCACCTTAGCAACTTAATTGGTAACTTGCTTAGCAGTTGAGTACTTTAGTAGTTCTGGTAAGAATATTTCACACACCAGCAATGGGCGGCCTTTAAGTGTATAGAGGGTGCGACGTGCCCAGAGTGGTGAAGGCAAATCCTCATACTTCCGATGACATTGCTGCCACAGCGAACTACGTTTATTCACGCGAGCGATTTCTCGTAAAGATTCTTTCTTCGAGCGATTTCTAATTTTGGAAAATAAGACAGCGCCTAAAGGTTTTTTCCCCAAACGCAGAACGGCTTGATTACTACCACTAGAGCTAAAGGTTGGAATGACGCTACGGGCCATCACCAGAGGGGTTCCGTTATAACAAAGTAATACATCACGAATGCGGCAACGTGTGGTTTTCAAATGAAAATAGCGACTCTCATCGCCATCTAAGTTTTGGCGAAAATCACGCAGAACGAGAACTTCTAATTTTTGCCCAATTGCGCGCTCAATTTTTTGAGTTAATGATCCTGTGTCGCTAAGCCAGGACTGCCACTTGCGTGGCGCCTGATGAATCTCACCGGAATCGACTCGATTCCAAAGAGAACTGAGACGACGACGGTAAGTCATGATTAGCTACCGCTGAAATTTCGACGTTGACCACCAGCTTTGGGTTTAGCAAAACGTGGACCAGCGGACGGACGGGAATCTCCAGAGCGTGCTGGACGTGAGTCAGTAGAACGCGCAGGACGTGAGTCAGTAGAACGCGCAGGACGGGAATCGCCTGAAGGACGTGAGTCCCCAAAACGATTTCCTGGGCGCGAGTCGCCTGAAGGACGTGAATCCTGTGAACGTGCCTCGAAATGATTGCCTGAGCGGTTTTCACCACCAGAACGACCACTGCCACCAGAACGACCACCACCGAAACCACCGCCACCAGAGCGATTGCCACCAAAGCCACCACCAGAACGACCGCCGCCACCAAAACCACCACCAGAACGACCACCGCCAGAACGACCACCACCGCCACCGCCAAAGCTAGGCTTTGCTTGTGGCTCGAGTCCAGCAATAACTGAAGCAACGATGTCTTGCTGTGTAAAGCGCTCAATATTCCGAATCTTTGCACGATCACGATGTTCAACTAAGGTGATAGCAACGCCGTTACGACCAGCGCGGCCAGTTCTACCAATGCGGTGTGTATAGTCTTCTGGTTTCATTGGCAGGCCAAAGTTAATCACATGACTAATACGGGGTACATCGATGCCGCGAGCGGCCACATCAGTCGCAACCAAAATCTTGGTGTGACCTTTGCGAAGAGATTCAAGACGGCGCATGCGAACAGCTTGAGGCATTGCACCATGTAGAGCAGTAGCTTCATAACCGTTTGCACGCAATGCATCAGCAATTTTTTCGCTCTCAACTTGAGTGCTAGCAAACACAACTGCTTGATCTAAAGTGGCATCAGCCAAAATATGCTCAAGCAATTTATGCTTATGTGACATGCTGTCAGCCCAGTGAAGCTTCTGTTCGATGTTGGCATGCTTTTCACCTGCGTGAGCAAGTTCAATACGTGTGGCATCTGTAGTTAACTCATTAGCCAAAGCCATAATTTTTGGCGCAAAAGTTGCAGAGAACATCAACGTTTGGTTGCGACCAGCACAGCGCTTATCAATTGCCTCGAGATCATCGGCAAATCCCATGTCGAGCATGCGATCGGCTTCATCGATAACGAGTTGTTTAATATCTCCTAGGTGAATTGCTTTGCTATCGCACAAGTCGAGTAAACGACCTGGAGTTGCAACCACTAAGGATGCACCTTTAAGCGCCTGGATTTGCTTGCCGTAAGGCATGCCACCCATGACGGTTGCAATGCGAATACCTTTGAGACCGCGAACTAAGTTCACCGCATCAGCAGCAACTTGTTGAGCTAATTCACGAGTAGGACAGAGTACCAACACTTTAGGTTGAGCGCGACCGGGTGCAGGTGAGTTACTTGGGTTGTCTGCAATTAATTGATTAATCAAAGGCAATAAAAAGGCTGCGGTTTTACCACTACCTGTTTGGCTGCTGACCAATAAGTCCCCGCCAGCGAGAGCGGCAGGAATAACCTGAGCTTGAACTGGAGTGGCTTGGGTATAACCCAATTCAGCAACGTTTTGAAGAAGTTGTGCCGCTAAGGCAAATGACTGGAACTCAGTTCCAGCGTGCTTTGAGTCCGCGGACTCGTGTTTAGTTTCTTTAGAAAAAGTCATGCTATTACACATCCCTACTAAGGGATGTCTCCGTGTGTACACCCATGGTTTTAAAGGGTGTGATGGTCAAAGGCATCGACCATCAGACAGGCGGCAGCGTTAATGTGTTTATGACTTCTAAACTAGTCGCTGAAATATAGCTGGGGGGCGATGAATCAAAATGCTTAATTAAGCCTACCATTATGTCAGTTTGATATCGCAATTACAAGGGTTTTCCCGAATTAATTATGATGTGGGTATGGAATGGCTTTTATCCCCCTCAAGTGCTGGAATCATTGATTTTCCAACTTACCTCTTGGGGACGCTCTTTACGATTTTGTTTCCTGGTCCAAATTCACTTTACGTTTTAACCATTACCGCGCAAAAAGGTTGGCGTTCTGGTGCGTGGGCAGCCATTGGAATTTTTATTGGCGATTCTGTGTTGATGATTGGAGTGGCCTTAGGCGCAGCCACTTTGCTTGTGTCATCACCAACTATTTTTAATATAGTGCGCACTCTAGGTGCTATTTACTTGGCTTACTTGGGGATGGGTTTGGTGCGCGGTGGGAAAATGCGCTGGAGTACGGCTGATGGGTCCAAGCATTCTGAAGCAGTTACTCAAGGTTTTATTATTGGATTGCATCCATTCATTGCCGCCCTAGCTTTGTCTCTCACTAACCCCAAAGCAATCTTTTTCTTTGTAGCTTTCTTTGCACAATTCGTTCGCCCAGACTTTGCATATCCGATTCATACCTTTCTATATCTGGCCTGTGTCTTGCAGTTGATGAGTATGACTTATCTCACAGCACTCATTTACACAGGGCAAATGTTTCTGAGATTTTTTCAAGAACGCCCACGTTGGAAAGCGGTGCTTTGGATTTTTGTTGGGCTGCTTTTAATTGCTTTTGCAGTTCGCTTATTTTTATAAAGCTTACTTCGAATTATCTCATCCAGCGTAGCAAGCGCTCTATCTTGCTACCATAAGGAGGTCTTGCGAGTTTTGTGCCACGCAAGACATTCAGGCCAAATAGTCCGCGAACTTCCAAGATGGATTTGCGATGACTAAAAGCATCAAATCCAGCCTTACCGTGATAAGTGCCCATACCGCTTGCGCCAACGCCACCAAACGGCAAACCTTCAACCGTAGCGTGCAATAGGGTGTCATTGATCGTGACGCCACCTGAGCGCGTTTCATTCAGTACGCGATTCATATTGCTTTTCTCTTTACCAAACCAGTAAAGCGCTAGCGGCTTAGGTTTGCTATTGACATATGTTATGGCAGACGCAATATCAGACGTACAAATAATTGGCAGAATAGGTCCAAATACTTCCTCTTGAAGTACTTCGGCATCTCTGGGAACGTTAAGTAGTACAACTGGCTCAAAATTTCTCGAGCCTTGTGTATCAGAATTAAGAAGGCGGATAGCTTGTGCACCACGCTCAGTTGCATCGCCAACTAAATGTAGCCAGCGCGCAAGCTGGGCATCATCAATTGGCCCCGTCAATGCTTCTGGATTTGAAAATTGAGTTTGTGCTGCAACTTTTAACTCTTGGATAAAATCATCTTGCCTTGCTTTATCAATCAAAACATAATCTGGGGCGATGCAGGTTTGCCCACTATTAAGTAGCTTGCCGTACACAATGCTTGCTGCTGCATCTTTCAAGTTCGCCGAGGCATCAACAATGACCGGAGATTTTCCGCCAAGCTCAAGCGTCACTGGTGTGAGGTTATCAGCGGCAGCGCGCATCACCTTTTTGCCAATATCTTCTGAGCCAGTGAAAAAGAGATGGTCAAACGGAAGTCCTGCGAAAATTTCTGCAACATCTGTTCCGCCGGTACTTACACAAAATTCGCTGGGATGAAAATACTCTTGAATCAAACTGGCCAAGAAGCCCGATGTACGTGAACTGCGCTCAGAAGGCTTGAGCCACACTCGATTACCGGCAGCAAGGGCTGCAATAGCTGGTACAAGCGCTAGTTGAACTGGATAATTCCAAGGACTCATGATGCCAACTACACCCATGGATTGATGTTCTATCCAGGCTTGTGAGCCACCCATAAAGAAAGGGGTATCGACTGGATTTGGTTTCATCCATTCTTTCAGGTGCTTACGGGTGTGTTTGCAGGCTTGATACACCATCTGAAACTCTGCAAGCCTAGTTTCAATTGAGTGACGAACACCGAAATCGGCTGCAAGGACCTTGCAGATTTTTTCTTCGTTGGTAGCAATCATTTTTTCAATGCGGCTAATGCGCTCTAGTCTTACTTCAAGGCTTGGGTTTGGTTCTGCGGCATAGGTTGCCTTGATTTCATCTAACTGGAGCGTAAAGCGATTCATGGTGTCTTCTAGGTGCGTAAGCAAGTAACTTAATAAAGCAGTAGGATAAAGCCATGAGTGAAACTACTACACAAAACCTGTCTAAGCTTGAGCGCGCCACCCTTGGTGGGGGTTGTTTCTGGTGCCTTGAGGCTGTTTATCAGCAAATTCAGGGCGTTCAGTCTGTTGTTTCGGGTTATGCAGGCGGCGCTAGACCAAACCCCAGTTATGAGTCAGTTTGTACTGGGGCAACTGGACACGCTGAGATTGTGGACGTCTACTTTGAGCCGCAAATCATTTCTTTTCGGGATCTACTGGAAGTTTTTTTCGTGATTCATGATCCCACTACTTTGAATTACCAGGGCAATGATCATGGTACTCAGTATCGTTCAGTCATTTTTACGCATAGCGATATTCAAAATATCATTGCGCATGAGGTCGTGAAAGAGCTAGAGGAATCTAGGATTTATGCCGACCCCATTGTGACAGCGATTGATGTGGCGCCTGTGATTTATCCAGCAGAAGACTATCACCAAGATTATTTTCGTCAGCATCCAGGTCAGGGCTATTGCGTGGCAGTCGTTGCGCCAAAATTAGCAAAATTTAGAGCTAAATTTAAAGCGCTAATCTCAAATAACTTCGCCTAACTGATCTTAAGGCGCTAGACGCGTAACTTCCCAAACCCCACTATCTAACTGGTAATGAATGCGATCGTGCAGGCGTGATGGACGACCTTGCCAAAACTCAATTGCAGTCGGTCTTAGGCGATAACCGCCCCAGTGGTCTGGGCGGGGAGGGGTTTCGCCAAACTCAGTCTTAAAGCGCTTTTCAGCTTCTTCTAGAAACTCACGATTTGGGATGGCTGAACTTTGGGGAGAAGCCCAGGCGCCAATTCTGGAGGCTGCTGGACGAGAATGAAAGTATTCATCGCTTTCGCTGCTAGGAACACGTTCGACGGTGCCGCTAATACGGACCTGACGCTCTAGTTCATGCCAATGAAAGAGTAGCGCTGCTTTTGGGCGCTCAGCTAGTTCTTTGCCTTTTTGACTGCTGTAATTAGTGAAAAAGGTAAAACTGTTTTGATCGGCGCCTTTTAGTAAGACAATACGGGCTGATGGATTTCCTGCTTTATCAGCGGTTGCTAGCGTCATGGAATTGGGCTCTGGACAAGCAGCTTTCACAGCTTGATCAAACCATAACTGAAAAAGTGGCATTGGATCGGCCGGAACATCCGTTTCGGAGAGTTGTCCAAGGGTGTAGTTTTTACGAAGTTGAGCAATTGAGTCCATTTATTCAGTATAAAGAGAAGCTATGGCAGAAGACAAGGTTGAGGCTAGCTTAGAAGATCGTCGTTTTGGTGGGGTATCTCGGCTCTATGGCCCAGAGTTGCGCGAACGTTTTCGTCAGGCAACGGTAGTGGTTGCCGGTCTGGGCGGTGTTGGATCTTGGGCCGCTGAAGCGCTAGCCCGAACTGGTGTTGGCCATTTAGTCTTGATTGATTTAGATCATGTTGCCGAAAGCAATACCAATCGGCAATTGCATGCACTAGAAGGTGAATATGGCAAAGCCAAAGTGCAGGCGATGAGTGAGCGGATGTGTCAAATTAATCCTGAGATAACACTCACTATCCATGATGAATTTTTAGAGCCGGGTAATTTAGATGTATTGATTCCGACCAATGCATTTGTATTGGATGCCACAGACTCAGTCCAAACCAAAATCGCTTTGGCGGTATGGGCAAGAAAAGAGGATCGTGCACTGGTGATGTGTGGTGCTGCGGGAGGTAAGTCTGATCCCACTTCTGTTCGGTGTGATGACCTTTCTAAAACGGAGCAAGATGCTTTGTTGGCGAAGGTACGCCAAGGGCTAAGGCAAGATCATGGCTTCACCAGAAATCTTAAGAGAAAAATTGGGATTCGCGCGATTTATTCGCATGAGCCGCGGGCGGGTGCATCTAGCGGTGGTCTTGCCTGCTCTGGCTATGGTTCAACTGTAATGGTTACGGCTGCTTGTGGACTGGCCGCAGCAGCCGAGATTTTGAATCTGATTGCAGCGTAGGGGTCAGAATCTGCAATGAATCCTTGAGGGGATTTACTGTGGGAAATTACTGATTCTATTCTCTAGTAGAAAATTAACTGAGATCAGAAACCAAGGAGGCTAGCGTTTCGGGCGCAAGGGTTTTGACATGCATGGGGTATTCTTTATGGTCACAACCCACCATCATCTGAGCGCCAGCCTTTAAGGCTTTTTTCATATCGTCAGTCAGATCAAAGCGCATGAAATGCACTGCGGAAGTTTTTTCTTCAGTAGAGCGCTCCAGATCTTCGTCGGCGATGGCATATACGCGTGGCTGACCTTCGACCTCAATAAACATTTGATGCTCAATACCTACCAATTTTGCTAACGCTACTTTGCGATCCGCCTCATTGGGGTATTCCAGCATCATCGTTGCTTTGAAATCCGACCCATCAGGCACCAATGGGTTGTAGGCATTCAATTCATCCTGAATACCTTCTTCTTCAAATGTCTTCTCCACACGCAACATTTCTTGTATTTGGTAGCGCATTAAAAATTCATTCTCAAAGATCATTGTCAGGTGATCGCCAAGATGAACAGTGCGTAAGCGGCGCTCGGTAATTGCTTTTTCACGAAAGGCAGGGCGCTCCTTGTGATAGGTCTCTAAGCTTAAAAGGCTATCGATGGTAATTTTTCCCATACTGCTGTATTCCTGTTCTATTAAATTTGTATTTATAAACCGTACGCTTTTGCAAGCAGTGTCAGTGGGTGCGCCATTTCTGCTTTTGGTAAGCCAAGCTCTTCCATACCCTGTTCAATATGGTGACCAGCCAGTTGGCAATCAGAGCTAATGTAGTTCGGCTCTTCTTCAGCCATTCTTTTAAAGACAGGCTTACCAATCTTCATCGCCATTTCATGGAACTCTTTTTTTACGCCCCATGTGCCAGAGTGGCCAGAGCAACGCTCAACTACATTGACCTCTGTGCCGGGTACCAAGCGCAATGCTTCAGCTGTTTTCTGACCGACGTTTTGCACGCGTGAGTGGCAAGCCATGTGATAGCTAACGTGACCTAGCTCTGTGGAGAAGTCTGTCTTTAGCAAGCCATCGGAATTGCGTGCCACGAAATATTCAAACGGATCCCACATTGCTTCTTTCACCAATTGCGTGTCTTCGCAGGCTGGAAACATCAGTGGGAGTTCTTGCTTAAACATCAGCGTGCAAGAAGGAATCGGCGTCAAGATGGCATAACCTTCACGCGCTAATTTCGCGAGTTTTGGAATATTCTTTTCTTTATTTTCTGCAACTGACTCTAGGTCACCCAATTCCAACTTAGGCATACCACAGCAAGCTTCCTTGTCTACTAGCTCATATGGAATTTGATTGTGTTTGAGAACCTTAATCAAATCCTGGCCAATGCCAGGCTCGTTGTAATTGATATAGCAAGTGGCGTAGATGGCCACTTTGCCAGGAGTCTTCTTGCCATCAATGACGGGCAAGTTTTCTGATTTCTTGGCAACTTGAGGGAAGGTCTTAGTGGCGTATTCCGGAATCCAAGCATTTTTATCAACACCTAGGGCGCCTTCCATCACTAAACGCGCAAGGCCTGTGCTGTTCACTGCATTAACAGCTTGCGTCACGATCGGAATGCCTGCGAAGTGCCCAAGCTTATCTGTGGAGGAAAGTAATTTATCGCGGAAAGTGGATTTGTCATCTTTAAAGTTGACTGCCTTAGCGCGCAACATCAAATGCGGAAAATCGATATTCCAAGGGTGTGGTGGGACGTAAGGACATTTGGTCATATAGCAAACATCGCAGAGGTAGCATTGATCCACTACCTGTTGGTAGTCAGCCTTATCCACTTGACCCATTTCTAGATCCTCTGTGGCATCGACTAAATCAAAGAGGGTCGGAAAGGATCCGCAGAGACTGACACAACGACGGCAACCATGGCAAAGATCAAACACACGCTCCATCTCATTTTCGAGATCGGCTTTGTCGTAGAACTTCGGATTTTGCCAATCTAAGGGATGGCGGGTTGGGGCCTCTAAACTACCTTCGCGAGTTGTCATTTGTATCCTCTAAGCTTGTGGGTGACATTCATCACTATTTGTATGGTCGTAAGTGTAGGACCGAGTGGTCTAATAGCCAAATTGTATTAATTAACGATATTGATAGAAAATACCTAACTAACTGAATCTATGGACCTTTCTGCATTAATACTGTCTGCTGGGGTAGTTGGCTTGGCTGAAATGGGTGATAAGACCCAATTGCTCTCCCTGATGCTGGCTGCCCGTTATCCCAAACAGGCCATGGCTATTATTGGGGGTATTTTCATTGCCACGATTGCAAACCATGCCTGTGCGGCCTTTTTGGGTCAGTGGCTAACAACTTTGATGAGCCCAGAGGTCCTTAAATGGGTCTTGAGTCTGAGTTTTCTGGGGATAGGTCTGTGGCTTTTAGTTCCCGATCATATTGATGATGCCGCAGGCTCTAAAGTGGCTGATCGAGCTTTCCAGGTATTCATGCTGACCGTTGGCTTGTTCTTCTTGGCCGAGATGGGGGATAAAACCCAAATCGCAACCATTGCATTGGGTGCGAGGTATTCAGATGTTTTCTCAGTCACAGTAGGCACTACTTTGGGGATGATGTTAGCCAATGCGCCTGCGGTTTGGATTGGTCAAAAATTTACCAAGCGTATGCCAATCAAGTGGGTGCACGCAGTGGCAGCTGTCACGTTTATTGCAATTGGGCTTGCTACGCTAATCTGGGGCTAAGCTCAAGGGCGACTAAAATTGCCACATGAAAACTGATCTGCCACAGAGCTTTCGTAGGCTCGAATACCGCCCCACACATTACACCTTTGGGCAAGTAAAGCTCGATATTGCATTGGATCCTGCGCGCACGGTTGTTAAAAGTCGGCTTGAGGTGCGGCCGGGTAAAAGTCATGAAGCTGGCACGCCTTTGGTATTGCAGGGACAAGAGCTCGAGTTTCTCAGTTTGCGTATCAATGGCGAGGCGCATCGCCATTTTGAATTAACACCAGAAACACTCAGCATTCATTCTTTGCCCAATGATGGCAAAGACCCCTTTGTTGTTGAAATCATTTGTATCTGCGTTCCTGAGAAAAATACTTCCCTCATGGGTTTGTATGTTTCAAATGGAAATTTCTTTACACAGTGTGAAGCTGAGGGCTTCAGAAAAATCACTTACTTCTTGGATCGTCCTGATGTGATGGCCAAGTTCCGCGTGACTTTGCGTGCTCGTGAAGCGGAATGCCCAGTATTACTTGCTAACGGAAATTTGCTGAGCACTGAGAAGTTGCCTAACGGTTGGCATAGCGCCATATGGGAAGATCCATTTCCAAAGCCATCTTATTTGTTTGCGCTAGTAGCTGGCAAGTTGGAATGTATTGAAGAAACCATTACGACTAGCAGTGGCGCTAAAAAGCTATTGCAAATCTGGGTTGAGCCACACGATCTCCACAAAACCCGTCATGCGATGGATTCCTTGATTGCCTCGATTCATTGGGATGAAGAGCGCTATGGCTTAGAGCTAGATCTTGAGCGCTTCATGATTGTGGCGGTGAGTGATTTCAATATGGGCGCCATGGAAAATAAGGGCTTGAATATTTTCAATACCAAGTACGTCTTGGCGCAGCCTGAGACGGCAACGGATGTGGACTTTGCCAATATAGAAAGCGTTGTAGCACACGAATACTTTCATAACTGGACCGGCAATCGAGTGACTTGCCAAGATTGGTTCCAGCTCTCATTAAAAGAAGGTCTTACGGTATTCCGTGATCAAGAATTTTCTGCTGATCAAATGGGTAGTGAATCCGGTAGAGCGGTGAAGCGTATTGAGGATGTGCGTACCTTGCGTCAACTTCAATTCCCGGAAGATGCAGGCCCTATGGCGCATCCCATTCGTCCGGATGAGTATCAGGAGATTAATAACTTTTACACCGTTACCGTGTATGAGAAGGGCGCTGAAGTTGTGCGCATGTATCAAACCTTATTAGGGCTTGATGGTTTCCGCAAGGGTATGGATCTGTACTTCAAGCGCCATGATGGTCAGGCAGTCACTTGTGACGATTTCTTGGCTGCGATGGCTGATGCTAACGAGCGTGATCTCAGTCAATTTAAAACTTGGTATAGCCAGGCTGGTACCCCACGCGTTCAGGTTGAAGAACAATACGAGGCAGCTAAAAAGCAATATCACCTCACCTTAAGTCAAAGCTGTGCAGCAAGCCCTGGTCAGGCAGAGAAAAAGCCTTTTCATATCCCGTTGAAAGTGCGCTTGTTAACCACGGCTGATGATCAAGTGGAGCAGTTGCTCGAGCTTAAAGAAATAAAGCAATCTTGGACTTTTGACAATATTGACGAGCGCCCCGTTCTATCGATTAATCGCAATTTCTCTGCGCCAATCAATTTGGAATTTGCACAGAGTGAAGCGGATTTATTGACCCTGTTCTCAAATGATGACGATGCCTTTAATCGTTGGGAGTCTGGTCAGAAGTTGGCAATGCAAATGATTTTGGAAAATCGTTTGCCCGATGAGCAGTTAATGAATGCCTACCGCGATCTCTTGATGGATTCCGAGTTGGACCCTGCTTTCAAAGAACTTGCTTTAACCCTTCCCGCTGAAACCTACTTGTACGAGCAGTGCGCTAGCGTCGATCCACAGCAGATCTTTGGCTCAAGACGGGCATTCCGTCGAGCGCTGGCCAGTGGCTTGCGCTTAGAGTGGGCTGCTTTGTATCAACAAATGCAAACACCTGATGGCTTTAAACCTGACGCCATTAGTGCGGGTAAGCGCGCTCTTAAAAACCTCTCATTAAGTATGTTGCTGGAAGCGGATGCGATGATCTGGTCCGCTATGGCAGTCAATCAATACCAAAATGCTGACAATATGACTGATCGCTATGCGGCTCTAGCTGGCTTGGTAATTCATGGAGTAAAAGCAGCAAAAGAATGCCTAGCTGATTTTTATCAGCGCTTTGTCGATGATCCTTTGGTGGTGGATAAATGGTTTGCTTTGCAATCGAGTCGCCCACCAGTGGATGGCGCCGAGCCGACCCTGACAGATGTGTATCGCTTGCGTGAGCATGAAGCATTCAAGATGAATAACCCCAATCGTGTCCGCAGTGTGATTCATGCCTTTTGTATGAATAATCCTGCAAGCTTTCATCAGGCTGATGGCAGCGGTTATGCCTTTTGGGCTGAGGCAGTGTTAGCGCTAGATCCAATCAACCCTCAGGTTGCAGCTCGTTTAGCAAGGGCTTTAGATCGTTGGCGTCTTTTTGCCCAACCCTATCAAGGCAAGATGCATGCGTATTTAGAAGAAGTAGCCGCCTGCAAGACCCTCTCTGCTGATGTCAGAGAGGTGATTTCTAAGGCATTGGGAAATTAAGACTCATAACAGGGCAAAATAGACCCTAATTACCAATAGAGCACTAACAAGCACTACGAAACACTACGGAGAATCATTTTTTGAACGCCCCAACCAGCTTAAAGACGAACTTCAAGCAATACCTCGAGATGACCAAGGTAAAAGGTGCTGCTGTGCCCGCTGGCCTGCAAGAACTTTTATTGGCAGTAGCTGATACTTGCAACACACTGAGTCATGAAGTAGCGCAAGGTGCCTTGATTGGTTTGTTGGGTTCCGCTGGAACAGGCAATGTGCAAGGTGAAGTTCAGCAAAAACTGGATGTGATTGCCAATGATTTATTAATAGATGGCGTACAGACTTGCAAATCTTTGGCTGGCTTAGCTTCCGAGGAAATGGAACTGCCGCTACCCGTGCAGGGCACTGGCGACTATCTACTCTTATTTGATCCATTAGATGGCTCTTCGAATATTGATGTCAATGTTTCTATTGGCACTATCTTTTCTGTATTGAAAAAGCAAGAACCTAAAGCACCATTGCAGACTTCTGATTTCTTGTTGTCTGGTCGCCACCAAATTGCTGCCGGTTATGTGGTCTACGGCCCTCAAACCACCATGGCTTTAACTTTGGGTGACGGCGTAGTGATGTTTACTTTGAATAAGGTGACTGGTGAATTCATTCTCATCAAGCATGCAGTAGAAATCTCTCACTCCACTAAAGAGTTTGCGATCAATATGTCTAATATGCGCCATTGGGCCGAGCCAGTGCGTCGCTATGTTGAAGAATGCCTTGCTGGTACCAGTGGCGAGCGTGACAAAGATTTCAATATGCGTTGGATTGCTTCGATGGTCGCTGATGTGCATCGCGTTTTGTCTCGCGGTGGTATCTTTATGTATCCCTGGGATCAGCGTGAACCACACAAGCCTGGAAAATTACGCTTGATGTACGAAGCCAATCCCATGAGCTTCTTGGTGGAGCAAGCTGGCGGAGCATCTACCAATGGCAAAGAATTGATTATGGATTTAGTGCCAACTGAGCTGCACGAGCGCGTCTCGGTGATGTTGGGTTCTAAAGAGGAAATTGATCGTTTACGTCACTACCACGCTTAAGCTTGTACTTTTCCCTTGAGGAAGGCGAGGGACTCTTCGACTTGATCAATTAAGATCAAGCAAATATCACCAGAAGCAAGATCATTGAGTGCGGTATCAATTGCTAAAAACTCGCCACGAATCTCTTTGATGTGTTTTGTCTTGGTAGCGCCGACTAAACCTTCTTGTAAAAGTTTGAGCACTTCACCATCTTCACGACCGCGCTGACATTGATCTTGATACAGAATAACGTTATCAAAAGCGTTACCTAGGATGCGAGTCAGGTCACGGATATCTTCATCGCGACGATCACCGGCACCACTAATAACCACGTGGCTCTTATTAGGCTTCATGGCCTCAATTGCACTAGCCAGTGCACGCATAGCATCAGGGTTGTGACCATAGTCAGCAATCACGGTAGCGCCATGATGTTGGAATTGATTAAAGCGACCAGGGACTGCATTGGCTGAGCTTTCAAAGCTATGTAAGCCACGCGCAATTTTTTCAGCATCTAAACCTAAGGCCCAAGCTGCGCCAATGGAGGCCATCGCATTTTCTACTTGGAAACCAAGAACACCATTTTGTGTGAATGGAATTTCACTTACCGGAAAGCGATACATCACTCGCGATCCTTTGGAGGCAACAATGTAGTGACCATCAAAGTAGATCACTTTTTTATTCTTGGCGCGGTGTGCTGCGATAACAGGGTGGTGTTGATTCTGAGCAAAGAAGATGACGCGACCGGTGCAAACATCACCCATTTTTGCCACGATTGGGTCTGCTGCATTGAGAACTGCTGCACCAGTAGGCGCCACGTTCTGCACAATTACACGTTTGAGAATGGCCAAATCCTCAACACTGGTGATGTAGTTCAGACCTAGGTGGTCACCTTCGCCAATATTGGTAACGACTGCCACTTCGCAACGGTCAAAACCTAAGCCCTCACGCAACATGCCACCACGGGCAGTTTCAAGAACAGCGGCGTCGGTATCAGGGTGCATCAAGACATTACGCGCGCTTCGGGGGCCACTGCAGTCGCCTGAATCGATCAACTTGTGATTGATATAGACGCCATCAGTAGTGGTCATGCCAACGCGCAGACCTGTCTCATTAAGTAGGTGAGAGATTAAGCGAACAGTCGTGGTTTTGCCGTTGGTACCTGTGACAGCCACTACGGGAATACGGCCATTCTCACCTTGAGGGAACATCATATTAATGATGTCTTCACCTACAGGGCGGCTCTTGCCATAAGAGGGCTTGAGATGCATGCGCAGTCCTGGCGCAGCATTTACTTCCACAATGCCGCCACCTTGTGATTCCAGTGGCTTGTAAATCGCCTCACACAGAATATCCACACCAGCAATATCTAGGCCAATCATCTGCGCCGCTGCAATAGCGCTAGCTGCGACATCGGCATGAACATCATCGGTGACATCAGTAGCTGTGCCACCAGTGCTCAGGTTGGCGTTATTGCGTAATAAGACGCGCTCACCTTTTTTGGGAACGTATTCTGGGGTGAGATTTGAGCTGGCTAAATGCGCCAAGGCGATGTCATCAAAACGAATTTTTGTCAGTGCAGTTGCATGACCATCGCCCCGCAATGGATTTTGGTTTTCAATCTCGACTAGTTTGGCAATGGAGTTGTTGCCATCACCAACCACTTGAGCAGGTTCACGCCGAGCAGCAGCCGATAGACGGTTGCCAACAACGAGCAGGCGGTAGTCCGCGCCTGGAAGGTAACGCTCAACAATCGTGTCGCGACCAAAGGCTTGGGTCACTACAAAGCCTGCTCGCACCTCTTCTTCTGTTTGAATGTTGGCAACGACACCCTTACCTTGATTGCCATCTTTTGGTTTGAGTACGATCGGACCGCCAATTTTTTGAGCGGCTGCCCATGCGGCATCGGCAGTCGTAACC